>Ga0209612_1000019_pt1 | contig 205662 bp, 212 predicted proteins | sample BioC12SIPDNA_FD_185746 | JGI IMG/M metagenome (GOLD analysis project Ga0209612, IMG submission 185746) | Anaerobic biogas reactor microbial communites from Washington, USA - Biogas_R1_B C12 SIP DNA (SPAdes) (version 2) | ecosystem: Engineered > Bioreactor > Anaerobic > Unclassified | place...
AGCCCCGGCGGCAGGAGCTGCCCCCGCCTTTGCCATGTCGGCGGGCGGAGCCGGCGGGATCAAGCTGATCCTCAAGGACGCCAAGGTTACCATCGAGAAGGTGACGCTCGCCAAGTGAGCGTCCACCTTTTCCCTCCTATATCTTAAGGGAGAGGGATGATCGCGATCGTCGAGGCTTCTGGCCCGACGGTCGATTTTGATAGATGAGGGAAAAACCGAGAGGGAGTGATTGTTATGGCTGGCAAGAAGTTAGCACTCAAGCTGAAGAAGAAGGAGCCTGAAGCGGCAGCACCCGCAGCGGCGGCGGCCCCGGCGGCAGGAGCTGCACCCGCCTTCGCAATGCCTGCGGGCGGGTCTGGCGGCATAGTCCTGGAGCTGAGGGGCGCCAACGTCTCCATCAAGGAAGTCATCATCAAGCCGAAGAGCTCAAAATAGACGTGGAAGGCTAGTACCGTGGGGAAAGTCATAGCGATAACTGGAAAGGGCGGCACCGGCAAGACCGCGGTCACCGCGATGATCATCAGGTCTCTCCTCAAGCGAGAGAATAAGACCACCATCCTGGCGATCGACGCTGACCCGGACGCGAACCTTGCAGACGCGTTGGGGGACGATGTGGAGATGACCGTCGGTGACATAAGAGAGGAGATCCAGGACTCAAGGATCTCACTCCCGCCCGATATCGATAAGAAGCAGCTCTTTGCGGCCAAGATCTTCGAGGCGCTTCTGGAGAAGGATGGATACGATCTTTTGGTGATGGGCCGGTCGGAAGGGTCCGGTTGTTACTGTTATCTCAACTCCCTGCTGAAGGGGATCATGGATGAGACGATAGACGACTATGACCTGATCATCGTCGACTCTCCGGCAGGGCTTGAGCATCTGAGCCGGAAGACCATCTCGGAGGTGGATTCTCTGATCGTGGTCACCGACGAATCGAGGAGGGGCCTCAAGACCGCTGAGACGATAAGACAGCTGGCCAACGAGCTGGATCTGAAGTACAACAACCTCTACGTCATAGCGAACAAGGTTCGCGACCTGTCCAAAGATCAGATCCTGAAGGTTGCGAGCGGCCTCGGCCTCAAGGTTATCGGAATGGTTCCCTACGACGAGAATGTGGCCCGGCTCGATCTGGTGGGCGACCCCCTGGTCGGCCTGCCGGACGACTCTCCTGCCGTGATGGAAGTGGAGGAGCAGATAATCAGAGAGATCGGTCTATGAGGGGAGATCAACATGGGAGAGAAACTAAGCATATCCGACTTAAATAAGAAACTGGCGGAAATGGACGTAAAGTCCCTCGAGGGGATCACCATCGAGGGAGACATCGAACTGGAGATCGACGCTGGAGCTGGCGGCGTCGGACCTCTCTTCGCGTACTACTTCGGCGAAGAGGTCGCAAAGGTGGCGGTCCAGCTGGTCAACATGGCCAAGGCCTTCGGCTATCCGGTAGAGAGCCTGCTCCAGCCGGTGGCGGTGGCACAGGCGATATCGCCCGCCCCTGCTGAGCTGGCAAAGGCGGCACCTGAAGTCCCGGCCTTCAAGATCCCCGACGCTCTCAAGAGCGCCAAGTTCGCGGTCGGCACCGACAAGACCTGGAAGACCCAGATCCAGGAGGTCCAGCTCGGAGCCACCAAGGCCGAGGGCGGATCCAGAGGCCACGTCATCAAGATAGGCGGCGAGAAGGCGATGCCCTTCTTCTACGACGCCGCGATGCCGAACAGGCCCGTCGTCACCATCGACGTCTTCGACATGCCCATCGGCATGGCGAAAGCCGTCAAGATGCACTATGAGGACGTCATGAACGACCCCGCCGACTGGGCGAAGAAGGCGGTCAAGGAGTTCAAGGCGGACCTGGTCACCACCCACCTGATCAGCACCGACCCCCTGATCAAGAACACCCCCGCCAAGGAAGCCGTCAAGGTGGTCGAGGACGTCCTCCAGGCCGTTGACGTGCCGATCGTCATCGGCGGAAGCGGCAACCCCGAGAAGGACGTGGAGGTCCTCTCCAAGGCGAGCGAGGTGGCCCAAGGCGAGCGCGCCCTCATCGCCAGCGCCAGCCTGAACCTGGACTGGGAGGCGATCGGAAAGGCCTGCGTCGCTAACAACAACGTCTGTCTCGCCTGGACCCAGCTCGAGATCAACTCCCAGAAGGAGCTGAACAGGAAGCTGATGAAGGTCGCAGGCGTCCCCAGGGACTCCATCGTCATGGACCCGACCACCGCGGCCCTCGCCTATGGGATGGACTTCGCCTACACCAACATGGAGAGGATCAGGCTCGGCGGCCTGAAGGGCGACGAGGAGCTGAACTTCCCGATGTCCTCCGGTACCACCAACGCCTGGGGCGTCCGAGAGGCCTGGATGGTCAACTCCCCCAACAAGAACGACTCTCCGTGGGGTGACAGGATGCTGAGGGGACCCATCTGGGAGATCCTCACCGGGTTCTCTCTTGCCATGGCCGGGGTCGACATCTTCATGATGATGAACCCGATCGCCGTAGCCTACCTGCAGGAGATCACCCAGTCTCTGATGGGCCTCGTCAAGGCGGAGACTCCTGACACCACCAAATGGATCTCAATGGAGGTGTGATAGCCTTGAAGGAAACTAGCCCGCTCAACCTTTACAAGTTCCTGCCTCAGACCAACTGCGGCGAGTGCGGTGAGCAGACCTGTATGGCCTTTGCTGCAGGTCTAATCGCCAGGAGCAGGAAGATAGAGGAGTGCAAGCCTCTCTTCGACGAGAAGAACCAGAAGAAGTACGGCAAGAAGCTCGATCAGCTCAAGACCGTCATAGCTCCCGAGGTCGCCCTCGTCTACGTCGGAGCCGGCGATCACCAGGTGAAGGTCGGAGGCGAGGACGTGATGTACCGCCACCAGATGACCTTCTTCAACAAGCCTCCATTTGCCTACGACGTCACCGACGCCATGAACGAGGCAGACCTCGTCGAGAGGGTCAAGCTGATCGACGCCTGGAAGAAGTTTTACATCGGCAACTGGGAGCAGGTCGAGATGGTGGCCGTCAGGTCCGTCACCGGCGACCCGGCCAAGTTCGCCGCCTGCGTCAAGAAGGTGATGGAGAATACCGCAAAGCCGATGATCCTCTGCTCCTTCGACCCCAAGGTCCTGAAGGCAGGCCTGGAGGTCTCTGCCGGCACCAGGCCCCTGATCTACGCCGCCACCAAGGAGAACTGGAAGGAGGTGGCCCAGCTCGCCTTCGACTACAAGGTCCCGGTGACTCTGAGAGTCCCCTTCGACCTGGACGGCCTCAAGGGGATGGCCCAGACCTTCGCCGAGATGGGTCTTCAGGACCTAGTCCTCGACCCCGGCACCGCTCCCAACGGCGAGAAGCTCCAGGAGACCCTCCAGAACTTCATCAAGCTCCGGAGAGCTGCCGTCGAGGAGGGGCAGAAGGACTTCAACTACCCCGTGATGGCTCTGCCGATCAACGCCTGGATGACCACCAAAGATCCGGTCAGAGGCGCCTACTGGGAGTCAGTCCTCGCCGCCACCTTCGTCATCCGCGGCGCTGACATCATGATCAGGCACTCTATCGAGCCCCACAGCGTCATGCCCGACATGCACCTGAGGTTCAACATCTACACCGACCCCAGGACCCCCGTCCAGGTGAAGCCCGGCCTCTACAAGGTGGGCAACCCCAACGAGAGCTCCCCGGTCTTCCTCACCACCAACTTCGCCCTGACCTACTATACGGTCGAGTCGGACCTCGCCTCCAACAGCATCGACTCGTACCTCTTGGCGGTGAACACCGACGGCATCGGCGTCCAGGCCTCCGTAGCTGGTGGCCAGCTGACCCCAGCCAAGATCAAGGACGCCTTCGCCGAGGCGGGTATGGACTTCGAGAAGACGACCCACAAGGCTTTCATCCTCCCCGGCATGGCCGCCAAGTTCAGCGGCGAGCTGGACGACCTCTATGGCTACAAGGTCAAGGCCATGGTCGGCCCTGAGGATTCCGGAAGGATCCCCGGCTGGATGGAAAAGCAGTGGCCACCAAAGGCGTGAAGGCGATGGAGGGCTCCCCCTGGGGCCCTCTCCTTATCCTCTATTTTTATCCTCAACCCCCATGATCAGATCATCTGTTTCTGCCATATTCCGGCATCCGGTCTCTTTGAAGGTAGGTCTGGCCCTTTACGCCGTCCCCTCAGAAGAGCTTCTCATGGCCTCACCAGACCTTCAGGACGTCTGGTTCGGCCCGCCGATCTGACCCCCCTCGGATCAGAGCCTCAGTCCGGCTCCTCGGGCTCCCCCGGAGCGAGGAGGAGATCTTTGAAGAGGAGGATCTCGATCACCTGGGATACGTACCTCCTCTGCTGGTACCGCTGGATGTCCTCGTTCATCCTCAATTCGCTCTCGATCTGGACCCGGATCAGGGCCATCCGGAGGTCTCGCCTCTCCTCGTCGTTCAGCTTGAGGGAGCAGATCTCCTTCAGCCTCTGGGGGAGGCTGAGGGGGTCCTTGAGGACCCTTGCCAGGAGGATGATGTACCCTTTGGCAGCTGCCGGCTTCGCCTCTCCCGTCAGGGTCTCCAGGTCTTCGACCGAGTACTTCTCGCCGTCTATCTCAACGCAATCCATATCTTCACCTCAAAGCTCAGATCAAAAGGTCTCCCCGGAGGATCGCCTCGCATATGGTGAGGTCCTCGGGAGAGTTGACGTTCACCGCCACCTCTGGTTTATCGAGGATCAGGTGGTAGTCCTCCTGCTCGGACCTGATCGCCGAGCCCAAAAGGACGTTAACCCCCGAGGGGACGATCAGCCGCCCGCGATAGTTGAAGAGGGCGTCCGGGACCGCCCCGATCCGCCGGTATATCTCCAGAGGGGCGTGGACCGAGAGGGCGGGCTCGGGGACGTCGTCGTAGGCCTCCAGGATCCCGTCCAGGATATCCCCCCGGAGGAGGGGGAGGTCCGCCATCACGATCAGGACCGGCCCCTCGATCCCCGCCCCCTCGACGGCGGAGATCATGTCTGGGACGTAGCCCGCCCCCGGCGTCTCCACCACCGATATCCCCTGGCCTTCGACCCACGCCGTCGTCTCAGGGACCTGGGGGGTCGTCGCCACAAAGACCCTTTCGACGGAGCTCGCCCGGAGGGCTGAGACGACCCATCCGATGAGGGGCTGGCCGAGGAGCCGGACCATCGGCTTCTCCCCCATCTTCAGCCTCGTCCCGAGGCCGCCAGCCATCACCACGGCGTCCAGACGGGTCCCTCCCATCCGAGTCCATTGGCCAGGAGGATGGCGGCGAGGACGAGGGCGACGGCCCGCGCCACCTCGTTGGTGGCGCCGAAACCGTCGCCGGTGGCGCCTCCGAAGTTCCTCCTGGATACCGCTACCATCCAGAGGGCCAGGATCTGGGCGATGGCCAGGATCGCTATGCCCAAGAGCCCAGCGAGAGCCCAAGAGATGGAGGATGCTATGAGAAGCCCAACCAGAAAGTCGGACCGGTCGGTGTTCTGGATCGCGATGGAGCCGAAGCCCTGGTGGAGGGGAGAAGAGAAGGCGGCGAAGGCGATCATCGACTGCTTCGCCGCCACCTCCGCCACCACCAGGGCTATCGGTAGGTCCTCCTTCGGGATCGCCGCCAGGGACCCGTAGACGGCGAGGATCGTCAGCGTCACGAAGACGACTCCCCCGGTCCCTATGTAAACGTCCTTCATGGCGCTGATCTTCTTCTCGACGGTGGTATGGGCACTGACCCCGTCCCCGAAGTCGGCGAGGCCGTCGGCATGATTTATCCCGCAGAGCTTGAATATCGCGACGAGGATGAGGGCCGCCACGATCCCCGGAGGCGCGAAGGCCGTCAGGGCGAGGGCGATGGCGGCGAAGATGAGGCCGAGGGCCCCCCCCACCAGGGGGAAGAGGTAGATGTGCCTCATCAGGGCCTCGATCCCCTCCATCGTTATCCCGACGGGTATCGTCGAGAGGAAGCCGAAGCCTGCCCTGAGGGCGAGGAGATGGTCCCTCAGCCGAACACCGCCCTGGTGTACATGTTCGCCGAGACCCCGCCGATCAGCCCGGCTACGGCGTCGTCCATGAAGGGTCCGAGCTGCCCCAGGATCCCCGGCTTCGCCTTATCGTACCGCACGTAGTCGAAGGTCCCCTTGTAACCGCCGACGTACTTGGCTATGGTAATCCCTATCACCTCGTCGGCTATCAAGTACGTCAGGTCCCTCTCGTAATCGGAGCTTCTCATGTTGGGGAGGTTCCCCCTCCTCCCCTCCTCCTCCAGGAGGACCGCTCCGTAGATCAGGAGGCATAGGTTCGGGTCGGAGAGGGCGAGGTCAAGCTCCCTTCGGAAGACCTCCTCGGCCTTGGACCTCGTCTCCACCCCGGGGTGCGGCACGTAAAGCTCCAGGGCGGCAGAGACCACGTCGTCTATGGCGATCCCCGCCCCCTGGAGGACGTCTCGGATGTCCTTGCCAGAGCCCATATAGATCTCTGAACTTACTTCTCTCGCGGGATAAAAGCGTATCTGGTGGCTGGAACTCTCGGGACGGGAGAAGTTATTTAAAGTCTCGTGTCAAAATGTCATGATGGGATTTTATGAAGACATTGGTCAAGATATTTGTCGATCACGAGCACCTGGGCCGCGTGATAAACACGCTGACAGAGCTTGGTATCACCGGTTTTTATCTCTATGAGTATAAGGGGATGGCTCCAAAAGAATGGAAGAACTTCCTCTTGAAAGAGGACCCCGAGATGACGATCGAGGCGGTCAGACATCACGCCGAGCCTGGCGTTCTGGTCAACACCGTCATCGACGGCGAATGCGAGCCGATAGTCAGGGGCCTGGAACAAGGTTTAAAAGGGATAAGGTATACGATCATGGGGCAAAAGGTAACGGTATTGAAGGTCAGAGGAGATTGAGGATCCATGGAGAAGTTGAGACGAGAGGTGGAATCTGTCCTGGAGGTTATCAGGAACGCCCTCAGGATGGAGGGTGGAGATATCGAGCTGGTCGAGGTCGCCGACGACGGGGTCGTATCGGTGAAGCTGACCGGAAGCTGTGCAGGATGCCCCTTCTCCCAGATGACCCTGAAGAACTTCGTCGAACGAGAGCTGAAGAAGAACGTGGACGGCGTAAAGGAAGTCGTGGCGGTGTAGTGCGCGCACCTTCGATGTCCCCCATTTTGTTCACGTCGCATTTGTATTGAAAAATTTTGTGGAATATCTCTTGAAGGGCGGTTGTCGCCCTCGGTTGAATTCCGACAATAAACAAGCGAGAGGCATAAGTCGTGTTTCCGAGCAAGAAGGTTCAAACGTTGATCGGTTCCAGGATCAAGGTGGAGATGAAGGGCTCACAGCGTCACGTTCTGGAGGGAACTCTCAACAGCGTCGACGACTACCTGAACCTCCATCTGCAGGAGACTGTGGAGATAGTAGATGGTGAGAGGTCACGATCTCTGGGTTCTGTCATACTCCGTGGGAACAACATAATCCTCATAAGTCCGGTGGAGTGACTGTCCGGGTGTCCAGATGTATGAGGAAGCGCTGGAGTACATAAAGTCGTGTGAGGACGGTGTTCTGCAGAGCGATCTGTGGAAATGTTTGGATATCGATTCTCGCAAATGTTCCCGCATAGTCATGAAGCTCTTGAAGGACGACCTGATCACCAGGGAGCCGGAGTCGGTGGACGGGGTGAGAACATACCGGTTGCGGTGTGTCGGGGTCCTCCCATCCGCCGGCCGCTTCGGGCAGCTTCTCGTGGGGGGATCCTTCGAGCCCTGTGCTGGCTGCATAAACGAGTGCGTCCCAGAACATTGTCCGGAGCTGAGCGAGTGGATCTTCGCCATAGTCCTCGCTGAGAACTCCGACCTCGGCCTCCAGCAGCCGATCAAAAAGGTAACTGCGGCCAACCTCCAGCAGTGAGCCAAAACCTTATTTTTATTTTATACAAATGTAATCTCGCAGTAATTTGGCCCAAAATAATCCTAAAAGATGATTGGGCAACTGGAGGCATCCCCTCACCGCAAAGCTCAGGGCGCCCGAGAGTGCCCGAAAGGGCGAAGATCGTCATACTGCCACTTTTGATGCAGATCTTCAGGAACTTATCTGGATCTGATTTTCTCCGAAGCCCTTCTTGACCAAGATCTTCTTTATACGCCCGGTATGATTGCCTTGCAGCTCTATGACGCCGTAGCCCTTGACGGTTCCACCGCAGGCAAGCTCCGATTTGAGGTGTGTAGCTAGTTCGTTGAGATCTATCTCGTGAGGATCTATTCCCTGGATCACTGTAACCTCTTTTCCGTATCTTCGCCGGTTGATCTTCACCGTGATCCTCTGCTGCTCCTTGGCCACCTCTTGGCATATGCAAAGGTCTTTGGGAAGGCCGCATACTGGGCACATCTCGGAACTCATCTTCTGGTAGTTACCTCCACAGAATATATGAACTCATTCCTCGGATCCCCTCTCGGTCCCGCAATTGAGCCAATCTTCTGACTGACATGAAATCGATAGGGTAAATAGCTATTGGTGGCCGGCCAGCCCGGAAAAAGACGCCTAGATGGATCGTCATCAATCTTTCGCCCCTTCGGAGGATCAGGCCCCGAAAACACGACCTAGGCGATGGACTGCTCCCCCATCCTCTCTCCCCCTAACCATGCCCATCCGCAACGGTGAGCGCGGAAGAAGGATGAGGCCGGAGGGGTCGATCCAGTCTCGGACGCTAGCGGCCCCGTCCCATATCGGGTCGGTCCCGCCAATTCTCCCCGGCGGTCCCGTCGAGGAGGGATCGTCCGGCGCCGGTCGTTCCGTCGGATCCTCCACCCCGAAGGATGCAACATCGATCCCGGAGGTTGGAAGAAGGTCCCTCACCTTCTCACCTCCACAAGCCTCCTCGCGATCACCTCGCCCAGGAAGATCGCCAGGGCGAGGAAGAGGAGGGACCAGCGGCGGCTGACCCTCTCCTGGACCGTCATCTCGCTCCTCTTCCTCGCCTCCTCTACGAGGTTTCCCGCCACCTCCTCCTCGCTGAAGACCATCCCGCCGCTGGACATGATCAACCTCGAAAAGTCGGGGTTGAAGCCGACGTACCTGTACTCCAGGGGGTAGTTTACGGCGATCCCGTAGTCTCCTACGCGGTAGACCCCTCCCTCCTCGGGGGTGACGACCGCCGAGTACCGGTTCTCTCCCACCCTCTCCACCTCCACCCCATCGATTCTGGGAGGGCTCGAGCTTGTGATCGTCATCTCGAGGGGGGTTCCCAGCCATCCGTCCTCGGCGTCGACCCGCCAGGTCTCAGGCCTGGGGTCGCCGATCGCCCAGTTCACCATCCTGGAGACGAGCCTCGAGCTCGGGGCGGAGTAGACCTCCGGGGCCCAGGCGGTCCCGTCGTCGGTGGTGAGGGCCGCCACCCTCCCCAGGCCGTACCTCCAGGTGGTGAGGATCGGCTTTCCGTCGAGCATCACCACCAGCCTCTGGCCGCCGGGCTTCGGCGTGACGTCGTTGAACCCGGTGGCGTTGGCGGTGAGGTTCAGATCGGTGGTGATGTAGTGGTTCTGATTTGCGATCATCAGGGCGTAGCCGCTGACGGGGACCTCCTCCACCTCCTCCGGCAGCCCCCCCTCCTCCGGCCTCTCCTCGGCCCTTATGGTGACCGAGCCCGGATATATGGCGGAATGGTACTCCGCCCCGCTGCTGGCAGCTAGGTCTCTGAAGCCTCCGGGGGCTCCCTCGAAGGACTTCACCTCCACCAGGTGGACCGTCGCCTCCATCTCCTGGATCATCTTCACCGAATCGTCGAAGACCTGGGGGTATTCCCTGATCCGGCCGTCGGAGATGACGATCAGCTCCCCCTCGCTGCTGCTGGCGTTGAGGAGATCCCAGGCGAGGGCGAGGCCGACGTTCAGCTGGGTCTCCTCCTGGGCTCCGGCCTGGGGTGAGAGGCTGGATATCCGGTCCTGGATCATGAACTCCTTTCCGACGATGGGGGTGGGGGTGAAGACGACGAAGGCCTCGGTCCCGAAGACGACTAGAGCGACCCGATCGTCCCTCAGCTCTGGAGATTTGAGGAACTCGATGGCCAGGGCCTTCTCGTAGTCGAGGAAGGTGGCGCCTCCGATCGACATCTCCCTCCGGGTGCTCCCGGAGATGTCCATGATGATCACCGTCGTCTTCCCCCCTTCGAAGATGCTGGGGACCGACTCAACGGGGAGGACCTCCTCGAGGCTCGAGTTCCTGTATTCGTCGAAGTCGAAGGAGCTCCTGCCCCCCACCACCACGAGGCCTCCTCCCTCCCGGACGTACTCCTTAAGGGCCGATAGCTCCGGAGCGTACTTCTGGTCGTCGAGGACGACGGCCTTGTACCTCTTCTCCCCGGAGCCCAGGTCCTCAGCCCTGAAGGTGGGGGAGATGGTCAGCCTGTACTGGTCGGAGAGGACCGTCGAGAGAGGCGACTCCTCCTCCGCCACCAGGAGGACCTCGGGCTTTGGGACGACGTAGACGGCCTTCTGATAACGGTTGTTCTCCGCGAGGGCGTCCGTCGGGAAGCTGATCGTCGCCTCGAGGATGTGGTTTCCCGTCGTTGGGAACCGGTGGGAGATCTTGATGGAGGCGGACCTGCCGTCTCCGGCGACCCGGTCCCGGTAGATGACCGCGTCGTCGGCCCTAACGATCAGGTGGCCGTCGAACTCGCCGCCGGAGTTCCTGACGACGACGGTGAAGGGGTAATCTCCTCCGAGGACGGCGGTCTTCGTCCCGGAGATCTCGACGCTTCGATCCTCCCTGACAGGGTCCAATTTCAGGGCGAAGACGGTGGTGTTGGCGGACTGGGCGAGGGTGAGGGCTTCCTCCAGGTCCCGGCCCCGGTTGCTGTATCCGTCGGTGACCAGGAGGAGGGTCCCCCCCTGCTGGGCGTACTGAAGGACCTTGTCGCCTAGGGGCGTCGCCGTCCCCGAGAAAGCTCTGATGGTGGAGTCGGGGAGGTCGGCCTGAATCCGCTCGGCTGCCCCCCGGTCGAAGATCTCCATCGAGTCGGTGAGGTCCGAGAGGACGGTGATGATGGGCCTCCTCGTCGAGGTCGTCTCCGTCACCGTGACGTAGGGGTTTGCCAGGGCCACGGCCAGAAGGCAGAATATCGCCGTCCTGCTGAGGACGAGGAGCCTGTTTCGGTTCATCCGGAGGCCTACGAGCCCCCCGATCAGTATCAGGGGGATAAGCCCCAGGAGGCGGGGCTCCGAGAAGTACAGCCCCTCCATCATCTCTCCCCCCTCCTCCGGAGGATGGCGAGCTCCAGGATTATGAGGGCAGCGGCGGCGAGGACCATCCATCCCGAGAGGTCCTTTCTTACCAGCTTCTCGGAGGTCCTCCCGGAGGTGAAGGACCCGAGGTTGAGGGTTCTCCCCCCTTGGAGGTTCGACTCGACGGGATCGTACATGTTTGCGGCTATGGTTCTCCCCTGGAACCTATAAACTCCTCCCCTGTCCAGCAGCAGGGCGTCCGTAGATATCCTCTCGCCCGGAGCCTCCACCACGGTCATCTCCCCCAGCCTCATCACCTCCCCGGTCCTCCGGTTAGACTCGGAGACGTCGGGGACCTCCGTCAGCCAGTTCGTCATCTGATACCAGAATATGGGGTACTCCGGCCTCTGGCTGAAGTCGGAGCTATCTCCGGACAGGCCCAGGTAGACGACGGTCCCGCCCCCGAGCCTCCAGTAGGATATGACGGGGACGGCGTTCGCCTCGGCGATGGTCACCGATCCCCGACGAGGAGAAGCCTGGAGGTAGCTGTAGACCTCCACCTCGTCCAGGTGGAGGTCCTCGGCGAAGACCGGGTTCCTCGTCCAGAGGGGGGCCGACTCGTTTACGACGCCACCAATCCTGACGGGGAGGTACTCAGGGCTCGCCGAGGCGTTGGAGCCGACGTAGACGACCTTCCCGCCGTCGTAGACGTATCTGTTGATCTGACTGTCGACGGTGGCGTTCTCCGTCACCACCAGGTCGAAGCCGACATAACTTCCCGATCGGCTGACGGCGACGGTGAATATCGATAGGAGGGCGGCGAGGGGGGGGCCGTCCTCCCCCAAGAAGAGGACCCTCCTCGGCCTCACCTCTGGGATGGAGATGTAGGCCCTGTTGTCGGAGGATAGGGCGTCCTCGACCTCCAGGGTGACGATGGTGATCCCGGGGGAGGCGTCGAAGGTGAGGTAGCTCTCGCCGCCAGAATCGATCGTCCTGGCGTTGGTGGAGATGCCCCCGGGCCCTTCGATCCTGATGGGGACGGTCCTGGTCCTGCCGTAGTTTCTTATGAGGCAGGAGCAGTTGACCGATCCCCCGGAGTCGAGGATCCAGCCGCCGACGATCCCCACGTTCTCGCCCTCGCCCCCGGAGTCGACGAAGACGACCCCCGTTCCCTCGGTCTCGATCAGACCCCTCGTCACCTCGGGGTCGTCCCCGGTCCAGCTGATGAAGTCGGAGATGACGAGGATCTGGCCTCCCTCCGCCCCCAGGAGGCTTCTCCCCATCCCCATCCCCGCCGAGAGGTCCGCCGAGACCGCCCGAGGGGCGAGGGCGCTGAAGATCGACCTCGCCTGGACCCCGTTCCCCTCCCGGAGGGCGACGATGGGGATCGTCTCCGCCAGGACGATGCTGATCCGATCCTGGCCGGAGGAGTACCGGAGGAAGATCTCCTCCGCCTCGTCGAAGCTCGCCTCCATGCTGGCGGAGAGGTCGATGACCACCACCAGATGCTCCCCCTGGGTCCCCCGCGCCTCGGTATAAGGGCCCGCGGCGGCGAGGACGAGGAAGACGATCACCAGAAGCTGGGTCCAGAAGAGGGGATCCGTCACCAGACGGCTGAGGGCGGCGGAGGGCTTCGCCTCCCCCTCCCTTATGAAGGCCGTCGACGGGAAGGAGATGTCCCTGGGGTTCGGCCTGATCATGTAGAGGATGATCAGGGGGACGACGCTCAATAGTCCCAGGAGGGCCAGGGGGCTGCTGAAGGGCATCGCCTTTCTTACGCCCACGGCTGAGAAAAGGTTTGCGGAAGCTTTGGCGCCTCATCCGTGGCAACATTCTTAATAGGATTGAAGATCAGTGCTCCACCAGTTTCTGCTCATCGAGGTGGAGGATAATGATCAGCATCATGGATGTATATCAGCTCCTGCCCAAGACCAACTGCAAGAAGTGTGGCTTTCCCACCTGCATGGCCTTCGCCGTCGAGCTTCTCGGGAAGAGGAAGGCTATCGAGGACTGCCCTCCCCTGGTGGAGGAGCCGAAGTACGAGAAGAAGCTGGCGGGGCTGAGGGAGCTTATGGCTCCCCTTCTCAGCACCGAGGCCACCGAGACGGGCATGGTGATCCACCCGGAGAGGTGTTATGGGTGCGGAAACTGCGTCGTCGCCTGTCCCGTCAACGTCGCGAGCGACCCCAAGGGGACGGCCATAGGCCGCGGCCCCGTCAGCGGCAAGGCGATCCTGATGGTGGAGGACGGCGTCGTCAAGTGCGTCAACGTCGATCAGTGCAGGCGGTTTGGCCCAGAGAAGGTCCTCTGCAACGCCTGCATCGTGACCTGCCCCAGCAAGGCGATCGAGTTCATCTAGGTGATCAAAATGGCGTTCTGTACAGGTTGCTCTCTGTTGTGTGACGACATCGAGGCGGAATTTGAGGGGGGGAAGGTCAAGAGGACCATGAACCTCTGCAGGAAGGGGCGGGCCCACTACGACTCCCTCTCCATCGACAGGCTCACCCCCGCCGTCGGCGGATCCGAGGTTAGGGGCGAGGAGGCGGTCACGGCCGCCGGAGAGCTCCTCGCCGGGGCCGAGTGCCCCCTCCTCCTCGGCTTCGGGCGTTCGACCCTGGAGGCCCAGAAGCTGGGGATCGAGCTCGCCAAGAAGCTCGGCTCGGTCATCGACGACCCCACCTCCCGTCAGGGGCTGATCATGGAGAGGATTCTGAAGGGGGAGGTTCCCACCTGCACCTTCGACGACGTCCGGAACTATGCCGACGTCTCGATCTATTGGGGGGATGACCCCTCCAGCAGCCATCCCCGCCACCTATCCCGGTTCTCCTACTTCCCCCGGGGGGAGAAGAGGCAGAGGGGGTACGAGGAGGACCGGGAGGCGATCGTCATCGACGTCCGGAGGTCGCCGACGGCCACCATCGCCGCCGACGGTTTCTTCCAGGTCTCGCCCGGAGGCGACGCCGCCTTCGCCGAGGCCCTTTTGGCCGCCCTTGGGGGGAAGATCCCCAAGGTGGAGGACAAAAAGAGGATGCTGAACCTGGCGACTAAGCTCCGGAAGGCGAAGTTCGGGGCGATCTTCACCGGGCCGGGGCTCGCCGACGCCCAGGACGGAGATCTCGGCTGGTTCTTCTCCCTCGTGGCGAGGCTGAACGAGTTCACCCGGTTCTCCGTCATCCCGAGCCTCCCCGACTACAACACCCGGGGGCTCCACCAGTCCCTCTTCGATGTTGCCGGGGCCGTCAGCCCCGTCTCCTTCGAAGACGGGATCGCCTCCGGCCCAAAGTTCGGGGTTACGGGGCTTCTGGAGAGCTTCGACGCCGTCCTGGTCGTCGGATCTGATCCTGTGGCAAACCTTCCGGCTCCCCTGGCGAGGAAGCTCGCGCGGATCCCGATGGTGGCGGTCGGTACCCATCGGAATCTCACCACCGACGCCGCAAGTGTGACGGTCCCCACGGCTATGGCGGGCCTGGAGGCCGGAGGGTCCGCCCTCCGGTCCGACGGGGTGAGGGTGGATCTCGAGGCGCAGGTGAAGTCGGATCGCCCCACCGATCTTCAGATCGTCGAGATGTTGATGGAGGTGGTGTAGATGGCAGAGACGGAGGAGCTTTTGGTCGTCACATACCGGGGCATCTTCCAGGAGGTGGAGGAGGCCCTGGGGATCTACAGCGATTCGTACCGCGAGGAGAGCGCCGTTCTCTTCCTGGACGGCAGCGACGCGTTAGGAAGAAAGATCGAGGCCGGACGGCCTATCCTCCTGGAGACGTCCTCTGGGAAGGTAGTGGTGGCGGCGAAGATCTCCGAGGAGCCCCATCCCGGCATCGCCTTCATGCCGAGGAGCCCCTGGTCGGCCTCGCTCCTCCCCGCCGAGGTTGGCGAGGGCGGCCTCCTCCAGCTGAAGAGGTTTCGGGCCCGGGCCTCCCCCGCCGGAGAGGCGGTGACGACGATCGAGGAGATCGGCGAGAGGATCAGGGTTTTCTGACCCTCTGGAGGTGGCGAGATGAACCTTATCTCCATCCGAGACCTCTCTCCCGGCGAGGTCGAGGCGGTCCTGGACCGGGCGGACGAGCTGAAGGCGGGACGGTCCGACCCATCCAGCCGATCGATCCTGGCAGGAAAGAGTCTGGCGGCGATCTTCGAGAAGCCCTCCACCAGGACGCGGGTATCCCTGGAGGTGGCGATGACCGACCTCGGAGGCCACGCCCTATACCTCTCCAGCAAGGACCTCCAGCTCGGCCGCGGTGAAACCATAGCCGACACCGCTCGGGTCCTCTCCCGGTTCGTCTCCGGGATCGCGGCCCGGGTCTACGATCACAACACCATCGAAGAGCTGGGCCGCTACGCAGCGGTGCCGGTCATAAACGCCCTCTCCAACGTCGAGCATCCCTGCCAGATCCTGGCGGACCTGATGACGATGAGGGAGCGGTTCGGCCGCCTCGCGGGGCTGAAGGTCGCCTGGGTAGGGGACGGAAACAACGTCTGCAACTCGACGATCCTCGCAGCGGCGATGATGGGGATGGAGATGGCGGTCGCCGCACCGCCGGGTTACGAGCCAGACCGCAAAATATTAGATCAGGCCGAGAGTCTTGGTGGAAGAACCGTCGTCGTCGCCGACCCCGTCGAGGCGGTCAGGGGCGCCGACGTCGTCAGTACCGACACATGGATCTCCATGGGCGACGAGGCCGAGGCGGCGAAGAGGGTCGAGGCCTTCCGGCGCTATCAGGTCAACTCCGACCTCCTCCGGCACGCGAGCAGTGAAGCCATCGTGCTGCACTGCCTCCCCGCCCACAGGGGCCAGGAGATCACAGACGCGGTGATGGACGGGCCGAGGTCCGCGATCCTCGACCAGAGCGAGAACCGGCTCCACTCGGTGAAAGCGGTGCTGGAGAGGCTGATGGTCTGAACCGATCGAGATCTGGTGGTCGGCCCACGTCTTCCAGCGGCATCAAGATGATTTCGTAGAGCGGGGGTTGCCAAGTGGTCAAAGGCGCAGGGCTTAGGACCCTGTCCTGCAGAGGTTCGTGGGTTCGAATCCCATCCCCCGCACCAAACTTACCTTATTTTATCGAATAATTTTGCAGCTTGCTGCGGATATAATATGATAATACCTCTCAACAAAGACTCCATAGATATGTATCTATTTTAAATCAGATCCAATTAAATGAGTGGGAAATCTCGAAAGGCTTTTATCGATCGATGGGCAATGTTAATCATAAAGGCTATATTGGGGCCTCTTCATGAGAACAGTTACCATTTTATTCATTCTGATTCTTTTGGCTGCCAGCGCCTCCACCGACGGAGCGGAGCCTGTGAACGTCGGAGGAGATTTCGGTACAGCATGGCTTAAGAACCTCCCCTACCAGCCGAGAACCAGCACTGATAGCGATGACGGCGGTCTCTGGAGCTGGGGAGGGACGCCTCGGTGGATGAACGTGGTCAACGGGACCTTGGAGCCGGTGGCCATCGGCGGCGGAGAGATCGATTACGCTGGCATAGCGTGGCTGGGTTACTCCTTAGGATCACAGGTGACCCTCAATCAGAGCGACGTTCCCATCGAATTATCAAACGTAAATTTCCTCTACCCATATTTCTCGGACGATCCTTGGATTTCTGGCTCAGCATTATGGGGTCCCGATTAGAACCCCTCCTGGTTGGTATGAATAAGATGATGAAGGTTCCTGGGCTATCGAAGTTAATCGAATTCCTCCGCCTCAGTGGTCGAAGTGGAGCCGGACCCGGCATGCACCATCCTTGGTGTCGACCCGGACGGAGTTTGCGTACCTCGTCATCATGAACCCCGCCAGGCCCGTGGCCGAGGGCCCCTCTCTCAGAAGCTCCTCCTCTGCCGGCCTCGTCGACGGCAGGGCAGGGGGCTCGCCGCGGTACCGGGCAACGACGTCCAGGTTTAACTCGTCGAAGGAGACCTCCACATCGATATCCCCCTCGGCGAGCCCTGTGGGGCCGACGGCCTCGAAGAGCTCGTTGGTGGCGGATATCGCCCGGTATATCACCTCCCTCCTCGCCCCCCAGGCCGCTCCCTGCCTCTCCATGAAGTTGAAGATCGAATCGGCGTCGTCGACCCCCGGCTTCAGGACGAGCCGCTGCCGCTTTGCTATGCCTATCCTGAATATGAGGTTTAAGATGACCACCAGCACCGCCGCCAGGGATAATGACGAGCTGAAGATCGGAGAAAGGATGGTGGGAACATCATCGTAGAGGCCTGGAAGGGCGTCGACGGAGAGCCCCATGATCAGGGGTATCCCCACCAGAAACGTCCTTCTTGCGTCCAGCATCCTGGACATTATTATCTGGAACCCCGCTATGATCATGAAGCTGACGGAGTATATCAGGGTAGCCCCCATCACCGGCTCCGGCATCACGACGAAGACCATGGCGAGCTTTGGGAGAAACGCTAGGAATACAAGAATTCCGCCGATGGCGAAAGCGATCCGCCGGCTCGTCGCTCCCGTCCCGATCGAGAGGCCGATGTTGCTGGAGGAGGTGGACTGGCCCATCGTCCCCACGAGGCCGCCGAAGACGGCGGAGAGGCCGTCGGCGAGGATCCCCTGGCCGACGTTCATCATGTCGGTCCTCCTCCAATCGGCGTCGTTGATCTTCTGGCAGGTGGTGATGTCCCCGATCGTCTTGAGGGTGGAGCAGGTTATCGCTATCATAAAGGGGAGGAGGAGGGCGACGTCGAAGGACCACCCGAAGTAGTCGAGGTGGGGGACCGCCGCCAAGGGCGCCTCGGCGAAGAGGGCGAGGTGGTCGACGGTGAGGATCCCGAGGGGGATGGAGGCGAGGTAGCCGATGGTCATCCCCACCAGGACCGAGTAGAGCCTCAGCTTCCCCCGGGACCAGACGCTGATCCCCACCATCGTCCCCAGGGTTACGAAGGCGACCAGCAGCTCCGGCATCTCGGTGACGGCGTCAGTGGCGTTCCGGCCCATGAAGTTGGTGAGGGCTGTCGGGATGACGGAGATCCCCACCATCGCCACCACGAGGCCGGTCACCTCCGGAGGAAATAGGACCCGGAGCCGGTGGATCCATCGCGATAGCAACACCTCGAAGAGCCCGGCCACCGAAGTCATCCCGAAGAGGAGGTGGAGGCCGCCGACGTTTGCCGCCAGGAGGGACGCCGATAAGAACGACGGGCCGCAGAGGGAGGGGCAGAGGTACCCCGAGCCGATGCCCCTCCGGTTGAGGGCGTGGAGGACCGTCCCGACCCCCGCCGCCAGCATCGACATGCTGACCATGAACTCCGCCTCCTGGGGGGTTCCGCCGATGGATCTCACTATCACCACCGGGAAGATGAGGCTGATGGTGATGAGGAAGACGTGCTGGAGTCCTAGGAGGAGGTTCGTCAATAGGGGCGGCTCGTCGTCGACGGCGTAGGTGAGATTGGGCGGCCTCTTAACCATTTATGACCTTGGGCACTCGTTTGAAGAATTAACTTAAAGCGTTGTCGGTGGTCCATTTAAATGAGGATGGATCGGTGGATCTGCGGTCACGGTGGTGAGGATAGGGGCGTTCTCCTATCTATGGATCAGCTCCGGCTCCTCCTATCCGGTGGCGGATCGTCAGGGTGAGGACGTTCTCCTCCCCCTCCCGTCGGTACTCGGCCCCGTCGGCGAGGGTCCTGATGAAGTGGATCCCGAGCCCCCCCACCTCCCGCTCCTGGAGGGGGAGGTCGACCTTCGGCGCCGGGGCCCCCAGGGGATTGAAGGCGAACCCCCGGTCCCTTATCTCTACGACGACGCGATCGTCCTCCAGATCGCATCTTATCTTGATCTCGTCGGAGCCGCTGTATTTTATTATGTTCGTACAGGCCTCGTCCGCCGCCATCATCAGGTGAAATATCCCCCTCTGATCCAGGCCGGATCTCCCCACCGTCTCGAGGATAAAGTCGCCTATTCTGGAGAGGTCGTCCAGGGAGGTTCCGGCCTCAAGCTCGAAGCTCGCCCTCATTCTTCCTTTCCCCCTTCAGCACCATGAGGGTGATGTCGTCGAATTGGGGTTCTCCTTCGCTGAAAGCGAGGACAGCGCCTGTGATCTTCTCGACGAGATCTGCCGCCGATAGGTGTCGGTTAAACCTCACAATCTCGACGAGCCTCTCGACCCCGAACTGGTCGAGCCCATAGTCGACGGCTTCGGTAACCCCGTCGGTGTAGAAGACGACGACGTCCCCCTCCGAAAGCTTGATCTTCCTCTCCTCCATCTCTGCGTCCTCCATCACCCCCATGGCGATCCCCCGGGTCTTCAGAAGGGTGAGGTCGCCGGTATCGCCGCTCAGGACGAGGGGCGGGTTGTGGCCGGCGTTGACGTATCGGAGGGTCCGGGCCTCCTGGTCCAGGATCGCGTAGAAGAGGGTGACGAACATTCCCGACTTCGAGTCGGCGGCGATGAGGTCGTTGGCGATCTTTGCGACCTCTTCAGCCGTTCTTTCTCCGGATGCGCTCGCCCTCACCATCGCCCGAGAGAGGACCATGAAGAGGGCTGCGGGAACGCTCTTCCCCGAGACGTCGGCGATGACGAGGCCCGTCCTCCCCTCCGTTATGGAGATGAAATCATAAAAGTCTCCCCCCACCTCCTTCGCTGGAAGGCTGGTGGCGGCGAGGTCGAAGCCCTGGAGCCGGGGCACCGCATCGGGGAGGAAGCTCTGCTGGATCTCTTGGGCGATCTTCAACTCCAGCCTCTTCTTCTCGAGCTCCGAGTGGTACTCGTCCCTTTCCAGGGCCGTCTCTCGCTCACGGATCAGGTTTCTCGTCATCAGGGCGAAGATGAAGGCGCCGACGGAGTTGGAGACGATCATCGGTCCGGCGGTAGCTCGGACGACGAGGACCGCCTCCGTCTGGGGCTCGGCGATCAGGAGGACGAGGAGCATGTGGAGGGACTCGAAGAGGGCTGAGAGGATCACAGCCCCCACCACCCCCACGAATCTCCGCCGGTTCAGGATGTAGACGAGGCCAGCAAGGGATCCCGCCAGGATAGTGGCGATAGAGCAAGCTAGTCCGGTGAACCCACCCTGGAGAAACCTGTAGCCCCCGCCGATCAGGCTGGCCCCTAATCCGACGACGGGACCGCCGACAAGCCCCCCTATCACCGGCCCCAGGTCCCTTACGTTCGCGACCACCCCGAAGACCTCGACCCCCGACACCGTCCCAAAGACGGAGAAGGCTCCGAATATCAGCACCATCACCGCCTGGTTCTTCGCTGTGAGCCTCCCGTCGAGGATCTCGGAGAAGCTCCTTGTCCTGGTGATGAGATAGGCTGCGACCACGATGACGCAGATCTTCTCGATCAGGGTGAGGAGGACTGAATCGATGATCGCCGCCATCTGCGCCTCTCGCCGGGTTCGGTTGAGGGGACTATTGGGAAGGCCGGTCCTGCCTTCCGAACTCCCCCACCGCCTCCTCTTCGCGGTCGTATATCTCGAAGAGCTGAGTGAACCCTGCTATCTCGAAGGTCTCCCTGACGTAGGGGTGGAGACGGGCGAGCTTCAGGTCGCCGCCAGCCTTTCTCAGCCTCTTCAGGGACGCCAGCATCACCCGGAGGCCGGAGCTGCTGATGTACTCCACCCCGGAGAAGTTCGCCACGATCTTTCGGCACCCCCCGTCGATCAGCCCCACCATCCTCTCCTGAAGCTCCTCCGACGATGGAGCGTCGAGCCGTCCCGCCGGGAGGATGATCTCGACGTCCCCCGAACTTTTATTATCGATTTTCATGGGATCATCTCATGATGCCGCTATGATCGTCCGCTTCACCCCCTAATCTGTTGAAGAGTTCGACCTCAAAGATCCGGGGCTTGCGGCCCTCCTGACCTAGGCATCGAATCTAGTGATAAATAAGGCCATCGAAGAAGAGCCCTCAGAAATGTCTGCTCTATAGGTCCTCGTGACCTCCCCAGAGCCCATCGCCTCCCCGATCCTCTCTCGCCGAGAGGGAACCTCAAGTCAGCCCCGCGACACCGTTGCCTCCTCAAAAGGCAGATCCGTAGGTGGAGGATGCGGCGGTCGAGAGATAAGTTATTTATATACCAGTTATCTGGAGGCTTGGGAAGGATCCTCGAATGGAGTCAGAAATCTTCCATAAAATAGGCGAAGCTGAGCGGCTAGAGCTGTACCCTTACATCAGGAAGATCGATATGATGTCTTCCAACTCGTACATCATATCATCCAGCGGCCAGATCGGGCTCATCGATCCGGGTGGCCTGGACAGTCAGATGGACCGACTGATGGAGGTGATTCGACGTCTACATGATGAGAGGCCGAGGCCTGTGGTCGTCTATCTGACCCACGTCCATGCGGACCATTCCTTCGAGCTGTGTCGGAGTTCCATCTTCAAGGATTTCGATCAGGTCGCCTTGGCGGTCCAGGCGGAGGGAGCCCGCTCCCTGGAGAGGGGGGACCCGAAGATGACCCTCTCTCACCTTCTCGGAAAGGAGATCCCCCCCATATCGCCGGAGGTGAAGCTCCTCTCTTTTGGGGATCTGACAAAGCCGGTCCGCAGGCGTCTGGACCTAGGTCAGGGGGCGGCCCTCGAGTACGAGACGTCGTCTTTGGGCATCGGCGGCGGAGTAGTCCTCAAAAGCCAGAGGGTGGATCTGGGCGGTGGCGACGCCCTCGAAATATATCGCACCCCCGGCCACAGCCCTGACAGCGTATGTATCCGGGCTGGGGACGTCCTCTTCCTCGGCGACCTCCTCTTAGCCTCCAACCCCGGGGTGGCGGGGATGCCGGGGTGGTCCCGGGAGGACCAGATGGAGTCGATCAGAAGGATCCTCTGGGTTTTGGAGAGGGGAGGGGTCCGCCTCTGCTATCCGGGCCACGGGAGGCCCCTGGACGTCGAGACGACCAGGAGGACCCTCCTCCAGCTCCTCCAGTATACGGAGTCACTGGGGCAGGTCTTGATCGACGAGGTCTGGGCGAGGGAGGCAGCTGGTAACTCCACCATCATCATCCAGGAGTTGGAGCGGCTCTTCACCATCATAGGCGGAAGGCTGGTTCTCATCACCTCCGTCCTGGAAGATCTGGAGGAGGGCGAAGCAGCCGGTGATGCCGAGGCTCTGCTGGACATCGCCGCCCTCGATGCGCTATTCTTCCGATGGCACGATAAATGCCGCCGGGAAGAGAAGGAGATCCTCGACATAGCCCTCGTCCATGAGGCGGGGCGGATCGTCGGAAAGCTCGACGAGATCTTCGAGAGAGACGGCGCTTCGGAGCTCTTCGAAGACCACCTACTGAGGAGGGCCGAGAGGCTTTTGAACGACTATATGGTGACTTACCGGGGGTTTAGGCCCCCTCAGTGCCTGAGGACGGGGGATCTGAACTCGATCCTCCGGGGGTCGATCGATGGGTTCCTGAAGAAGCCCTACGATGAGGGGGCGATCCTGGAGGCGGAGACGGAGGAGGATTACCTGAGGGCTCTGGCGGCGAGGATCTCTTACGTCAACCTTCCGGAGAGGGTTGCTGTCGCCTTCGAGGGGTCGGAGGAGCTTTCTCCCGCCATCGTCGACGGCGAGAGGCTCACGGACCTCGCCATAGACCTCCTGGAGAGGCTCGCAGCGGCGAGGGCGGAGGAGATCGTGGTCGAGACCCTCGAGATGGGATGGGGCGTCACGGTCAGGATCACCGGCCGCGGGCCGGCGGTCCTCGACCCCTTCCGCCACGACGAGAGGAGGTATCTGGAGAGGTCGATCGCCCTCAGCGGCGGGTCCCTGGTGGGCTGGGGGGAGGGCCCTGATCCGATGATAGTCTTCAGGTTCGAGGGCGAACTGTCCTGATAAGGGCCCCGGCCCTCAAATCTTCGATGGCGGCTTAAATCTCGGCGATCTTCCGACGGAGCTCCTCGTCCTTCTCTTCCCGAGGGAAGGCTCCGAGGGCGGATATGACCTCCTCATTCCCGCGGCGGTCACCGATGCGGAATGCTGTGACCTCCTCTCTTACGGCCCCGTCTCTGAGGAGCGGACCTGCGTTTTGGATTATACCATGGACCTCTACGCCGACCTTGCCATAGTCTCCGCCGCATAGATCGCTCTCCGCTTCGACGTCACCGGCTTTGCCGGAGACGAAATGACCCGCTGGGTAGAGGTCTGCGGCGGCTATGGCGACGACTGGGTCTGGGCTGGCAACTACGCCTCCCTGGGGTGGAGTTGGCTCACCTGCTGCCCCGAGGAGATCACCGTCGTCAAGACCGCCCGGATCGACCCGGTGGACCCCATGATCGTCCGGTATCGGGTGGTGATCGAGGACGCCGCCGATGCGACGAGGGCAGCCACCGTCACCGACTACTTCCCTGAGGGGATGGTCTTCCTCGACTCCTCCCTCCCTGTGGCGAGGCAGGGCGAGGGGGAAGTCATCTTGGTCCTACCCACCATCGGGCCCTGCGAGGAGGTGGCGATCGTCTCTTCCGCCCTCACCTCCGGAGCCGGCAGGTATAAAAACGTCGAGGTCGAGGCCCTGTCCGTCGACGGCCCCGGCGTTCGGGCTTCTCCCCTTCTCTGCAAGGCTCTCACCCCCCTTCCTTCGGGAAGATTTTTACCCGCCGCCGCCTTATTGCCAGCCATGACCGATATTAAGAGGATCATACCCTGTCTCGACGTGAAGGTCGTCGACGGCCGCCCCTCCGTCGTCAAGGGAGTCAAGTTCGTCGACCTCAAGAGGCAGGGCGACCCCGTCGAGCTCGCCCTCCGGTACGACGCCGACGGCGCCGACGAGCTCGTCTTCCTCGACATCACCGCCTCTAGCGAGGGGAGGAAGACGATGGTCGAGGTAGCCCGCCGGACCGCCCGGGAGGTCTCCGTCCCCTTCGCCGTCGGCGGCGGGATCGGCGGCCTTGAGGGGATCGTCGAGATCCTCGACGCCGGCGCCGACAAGGTCGGGATCAACACCGCCGCGGTGAAGGACCCCGACCTGATCCGGCAGGCTGCAAAGGCCGTCGGCTCCGACCGGATCACCGTCGCCATCGACGCCGTGCGAAACCCCGTCCCCCAGGAGGGGGCGGAGCTCTTCCCCCTGGAGGACGAAAGCCCCGCATGGTTTGAGGTGGTGATCCTCGGAGGGCGGAAGGCCGTCGGCCTCGACGCCGTCGCCTGGGCCCGCCGGGTCGAGGAGCTCGGCGCCGGAGAGATCCTCCTCACCAGCATGGACCGGGACGGGACGAGCGACGGCTACGACATCCCCCTCACCCGGGCCGTCGCCTCGGCGGTGGGGTTACCGGTGATCGCGAGCGGCGGGGCAAAGGGCCCCGAGCACATGCTCCAGGCCTTTCGGGAGGCGGGGGCGGACGCCGCCCTCGCCGCTGGGATCTTCCACCGGAGGGAGCAGACCGTCCGGGGGGTGAAGGAGTACCTCCGGTCGAAGGGGGTCAGTGTCCGGCTTTAGGGTCGGAGCCGAGGGGTGGGCGCCAGAGGTGTCTACCCCAACGGCGGGCAGAGCTAAGCCGAAAAAAACGAGAGGCTTTGCCGAGGGCCGGCGGCACCTAATTCCTGACCAGCTCTCTCATGTCTTTATAAATGTCCGATGTTATGGCGAAGGCCACGCCCGAGAAGAGCAGGGCCCCGAATATGACTTCCAGTATCACGTCCACCACTTCCCAATACTCTATATAGCGGTATATTCCATATATACTTTATGGTCCGCCGGAGGCCTCGGGCCATCCCTTTCGTCGTCTCCCCCTCCCGATGGTGGTGTCTTTGGGATCGCAGGCCTCTCAAGATCGGGGGGGTCGCCTCTTCGATCGGCTCGGCGGCCGCCGCCTTCTCACCATCTTCCTCGACCTCGTCGGAAGGGCCCCTCCGGCACCCGCCGCCGCCCTCGCTTCCCAGAGGGCCCCATCGACGGGAACGCCGCCCCTCGGGGCACCTGGGCTCCTCTCGGGGATCGGGAGCCCCGGCCTTCCGAAGAGGCCGTAGATCTTTTCGTCGCCGGGTGAGCGCCGGGTTGCCTCTCCATTTCGCTGACGAGGAGGGTCGAATAGCCGGAGGTGGATATAGAAGATGGTGGTATCTCCGGGGGCATGGGAGGCGCCTTCCGCTAGGGATCACCAAAATGCCCTCATGGGTCGGAGCTATTTGGTCCCGTCGACATTTCGCCCAGATCCTTCCGGAGCCTCAGTGGACTTGAGAAGGTGAGATCAGCTCCCATGGTTAGGATCATCAGATTTGAAAGTAATACTAATTAGCATAACTCGAAACATTAATATAACTAAAGATGCTCTATGCCCCCGGTGATATTATGATGCGAAAACTCGTATCAGCAGTGGCTCTCTTGAGCCTGCTGGTGGCCACCGCTGGCGCTCACAGCCTGTGGGTGGAGGCGGAGGACACCGCTGAGGTGGGCGACGTCTTGGAGGTATACTCCTTCTTCGGCCACGCCACCTCCGCCACAGGGATGTACGTTCCCCTTATGGACAGCACATACCTGTTGGCCCCCAACGGCGAGAAGTTAAATCTCTCTATGGATACCGGGAGCTGGCTTCCAGGATACGGAAAGATGAATTACGCCTCCGCAGAAGTCGCATTGTACTGGCCCGGAGATTACGTCTTCGCCTCTCAGAGGGCCCCCGGGGTCTACGACATGGCCTGGCATGGCCTAGAGAGCAATCCGCAGCTATACTGCGACTCTGCAAAGTCCATAATTCACTGTGGAGAGGGCGAGGCTGAGCCCAACTGGGATGCGGGATTCCCCCTGGAGATAACCTTCGAGAAGGCCCCCTACGCGGTGAGTTCGGGGGAGAACTTCTCCGGGACCATAACCTATGAAGGTGAGCCGGTCTCCGCAAACTTCTCCGCATCTTACTGGACTTGGGATGCTCACTCCTGTCCCGATGTCCAGAAGGGAACCTCCAGCGAGGACGGCAGCCTCAATAACGGCGGCCTCTGGATGATCTGCGCCGAGTACGATGTCCAGGAGCCAGGCGAGTGGACGGCAGACCACGATCTAGGGACCTTCTATAAGGCTGGCGACGTCCTGCCCTACAACTCCGTCCACTGCAGGAGCACCCTCTCGGTCTGGGTCAAGTAGCGCCGGACCTTCTCTTTTTTTCTTGGAGGAGAGGCGGGGCAGGCGTTTGATATCTGTTATTTTTGATATTATTGGATATTACTAAGATATGTTTATTAAGACCAAAACCGTACCTTGAGCTGATCGATATGAAGTTGACTTGTCTCCTATTGCTGGCGGTGGCGGGGCTCGTCTCCGCCGCCTCCGGCCACATGCTCTACGCCGAGTTTGCGGAGGGGATCGTCGCCCCCTCGGAGGTGGAGGTCTGGATCACCTACGGCCACGATGACGAAGGGCAGGCAGCCCCCACCCTCTCCATGGCCCGGGCCGTCTCCCCCGATGGCTCCTCCCAGGACCTGGAGCTCGAAGAGGTGGAAGGCGGCCTGTTGGCGACGGTCTCCATCGAAGAGGAGGGCTGTTACATCCTGGACCTGGAGAAGGAGCCCCGGTTCACCGACATGGAGTGGTTCGGGATAACCGGCCCCGCCTCCCTCATCCTGGAGTATGGGCGGGCCCTCCTCCCCGCTGTCACCGGCGAGAACTCCGCCCGGACCTCAAAGGTGGGTCTGGAGATCGTTCCTGCCGTCGACCCCAGCAGGATCGAGGCCGGCACCACCTTCGAGGCTCAGGCGACCTGGGAGGGCGATCCGATCGGCGGAGACTACAGCGCCATTAAGGTGAGGTCCCCGGAGGATCTCCTCGTCGTCCAGCACGCCGGGGCCGTCGATCTCTCCGGCTCCTCCCCCGATGGGGCGGTGGAGTTTGAGATTCCGAGCCCAGGCCTCTGGGTTGTGACCTTCGAGGCGACGGTGGAGGAGCGCGGGACTTGGACCGCCGAGGGGGACGACCCGAGCGGCAACTACGCCGCTGGCGACGAGCTGGAGTACGATCAGATCACCCCCACCGCCTACCTCACCTTCTGGGCCCGCTGACCTCCCCGCCGCAGGTGAACTGATTTGGTCCACATATCTGACGGGGTTTTGTCCCTGGAGGTGTTGGCGGCGGGCTTCGCCCTCAGCGGAGCCCTCCTCCTCTTCACCCTCCGGGGGCTGAAGGCCGAGGAGGTCCCCCGGATCTCCCTGATCACCGCCGCCCTCTTCGTCGCAAGCCTGGTCCACTTTCCCGTAGGCCCGACCTCGGTCCACCTGGTGATGAACGGCCTTGCAGGCATAGTCCTGGGGAAGAGGGCCTTCGCCAGCGTCCTCGTCGCCCTCACCCTCCAGGCGATATTCTTCCAGCACGGTGGGATCAGCGTCGTCGGGGTCAACAGCCTCAACATGGGGGTACCCGCCCTCCTCGCCTGGATCGTCTTCGAGGGGCGACGGGGCATCCCCTCTCCAAAAAGGGAGATCGTCTTCGGAGCGGCGGCCGGGGCCTTGGCCGTCCTGGGGGCGGTCCTCCTCCTCTCCGCCGAGCTCCTCCTCCTCGGAGAGGGGTTCGGCGAGATCGCCGTCCTGGTCCTGGCGGCCCACATCCCCATCGTCCTCATCGAGGCGGCGGTCCTGGGGACGATGGCCGGGTATCTCGCAAGGGTGAAGCCTGAGATGCTGACGCCGGCGAGGTCCGGCGAACTTAGAGGTGCATGACGTGAAAGGATGGATCGTTTTACTGTTGCTGGCCCTGGTTCTGGCCTCGGGACCCGCCTCAGCCCACCGGATGTTCGTAGGCCAGAGGATCAACGTGGAGACCTACGCCGTCTTCGACGACGGCTCCCCGGCGCAGAACGCCTCGGTGAAGGTCTACAGGATGAACGCCACCACCGGCCTCTTCGAGCTCTTCGAGGAAGATCGGGCCGACTCCGCCGGTGGGTACTCCATGAGCCTCCCGGGGAAGGGGACGGGGAGCTGGCTCTTCGAGGTATCGGCCGGGGGCCATAAGGAGGAGTTCTTCGTGGCGATCTCCGACGAGAGGCCCGACCCGTCGAAGGCGGGGGCGGCGGCCCTCGCCGCCCTTCCCATCGCCCTCTTCGCCTGGAGGAGGCGGGTTAAGAGATGAAGGGATGGCTGGCGGTCGCCTTTGCCCTCGCCCTCCTCCTCCTCCTCTCGGCGGGGATCGGCTCCGCCCACCGGATGCTCATCGGCTACCAGGTGAAGGAGGTCCAGCTCAACGCCATCTACGACGACGGGACCCCAGCGGCGGGGGTCGATATGGAGGTCTACAAGGACGGCGAGATCTACGCGGAGGGGGTCACCGACTCCGCCGGAGCTTTCACCTTCGAGCCGAAGAGGGGAGACAGGGTCGAGGATATGACCGTCGTCTCCTCCTCCGTCGGCCACCGGGCGGAGCTCAGCTTCGCCTCCCCGGGGGGGCCCGCCCCCGGGGAGCTTCCCCTCCCCCTGAAGGTGGCGGCGGGGATCGGCTACCTGGCGGGGCTGGCGGGCCTCTCCATGATCTACGCCTCGAGGAAGGGGCGGTAGGTCGGAGGCCCGGGTCTGGGGGACCGCCAGGAGGAACCCCGGCCGGAGGGGGATCGGACCCCCAGAGGCGGCGTGACGAGGGGAACGGCGAAGGATGGATATGCCATGAGGGCGAGAGGGGCGGGCCGGAGATGATCGGATGAGCCACCTGGAGATCGACGGCTACAGCCATCTCGCCTCGCCGATCCACCGGTGGGACCCCAGGGTCAAGATCGCCTCCCTCCTCCTCCTCACTTTCTCCATCGTCCTCCTGAAGAGCCTCGCCGTCGCCCTCCTCGGGCTGGCTTCCTCCGCCGCCATCCTCCTCATCTCCAGGCTCCCCTTCTCCTACGTCCTCCAGGGGATTAAGTGGCCGCTCTTATTCCTCCTCCCCTTCCCCCTGATCCTCCCCCTGACCGTTGATGGCGAGAGTTTTTTCATCCTCTACGGCCTCGGCTTCAGCATCGAAGGCCTGGAGCAGGGGCTCGTTATGATGACGAGGGGGGTCGCGGCGGTGGTTCTGATATATCCGATCTTCGGCTCCTCCCCCTTCAACACCACCGTCCACGCCATGAGGAGCCTCGGCCTTCCGGAGGCGTTGACCCAGATATTCCTATTCGCCTACCGTTACCTCTTCCTCCTCCGGGAGGAGTTCGCCTCCGCGAGCCGGTCCCTCGCCTCCAGGGGTTTCATCAAGGGGACCGACGCCGCCTCCATCCGGGTCCTGGGGGCGGCTTTGGGGATGCTATTTATAAGAAGCTATGAGAGGTCTGAACGGATCTACAGGGCGATGGTCTCCAAGGGCTACGGCGGCGACCTCCCTTCGGCGGACCGGTTCAGGATGGAGGGCCGAGACCTCCTCAAGGCGCTGATCGTCCTGGGGCTGGCTCTGGGGCTCCAGGGGCTCGACTGGATGGTGATCGGGTGAGGTCTCTATCATGAATCCCGCGATCGAGGTGGTGGGCCTGTCGTACCGTTACCCCGACGGGACGGTGGCCTTGGACGGCGTCGACTTCTCCATAGAGCGGGGTTCCTCCGTCGCCCTCCTCGGTCCGAACGGCGCCGGCAAGTCCACCCTCCTCCTCCACCTCAACGGCCTTCTCAGGGGCGAGGGCATCGTCCGGATCCTGGGGAGGGAGATGGAGGAGGCGACCCTCCCCTGGGTGAGGAGGCAAGTCGGCCTCGTCTTTCAGGACCCCGACGATCAGCTCTTCATGCCGAGCCTCGAGGAGGACGTCGCCTTCGGCCCCCGAAACCTCGGCCTCTCGGAGCGGGAGGTGGAGGTGAACGTCTCCTGGGCCCTGAAGGTGGTGGGGCTCACCGGGATGGCGGGGCGGTGCCCCCACCACCTAAGCTTCGGCCAGAAGAAGAGGGCCGCCCTCGCCACCGTCCTCTCCATGAGGCCCGAGGTCCTGATCCTCGACGAGCCCACCTCCAACCTCGACCCGAGGTCGAAGGGGGAGGTGATCTCCCTCATCGGCGAGCTTAAGAGGCGGGGCACCACCATCCTCACCGCCATCCACGATGTCAACATCGTACCGGCGATCGCAGACCAGGTCCTCCTCCTCGACAGAAAGGTGGTCGAGTTTGGGCCGACGAGGGAGGTCCTGGTGAAGAGGGGGCTCCTGAAGGGGCTCGGCCTCGACGTCCCGGCGATCGCAGACCTCTTCATCTCCCTGAAGGATGGGGGCCAGTATCCGGGGGAGATCCCCTTCACCAGGGACGAGGCCCTCTCGGCCCTGGCCCAGATCGTCGATCGATGAGACGAATTTTATATAAAAATATTAAAATAAGGATGAGGGGACCTCAGTCCGCCTCAGGCTTTATGTAGTCCGACCGGAGGGTCAGGACGGAGAAGTAGCCGATCCCGACGAAGCTCTCGTCGACGGCGTCCGCCCCGTGCTCGGGTAGTACCTTCATATCGCCGTCTCGGAACTCGGTCTTGACGAACCACACCCCTGGCTCGGGGATGGGGAGGACGACGACGCCCGTCTCGTCGGTGACACCCTCGGCGGCGATCTCGCCTCCAGGGGCCACGAGGCTGACGTCCAGACCCGCCACCGGGGAGCCGTCGAAGAGGACCGAAAATCTGAAGTCCCCGGTCCCCAGGGCGGTGATGTTGTCCAGCGGAACGATCTCCAGCTTCTCGCCTACAGGGATGGAGGCGGAGGCGAAGTCGGCGTTCTCCGCCACCAGGAAGGCTTTCGAGAGCTTCACCACGTCGTCATAGGCCTCGGCGACGTACCAGTCGGGGTCCCAGCCGCTGGTCTGTACCTCATCCCAGTCGATCTCGTCGTACCCCTCCATCTCCTCGTTCGGGGAGCCGAACTTCGTCCTGACGAAGGTGAGGGGACCCTCGTGCTGCTCACCTGCGGCTATGTAGAGGCCGGGGCTTGCCACATCGAAGTCGACGCGGTAGTGGGGTCCGTTGGTCGCCGTCGTCTCGTCTATATCGAACTCCTCTCCGTATCCTTCGGGGCCGGTCACCTGGAGGGATATCTCTCCTGGGGGCGGGGCCATGGGGACGAAGGAGTGGCCTTCGGTCATCTGGACGAGGCCTCGGTCCCCCTCGCTCGCCCACCCGCTGGTGGTCATGAGCCACGTATCGTGGGCCTCCGCCCCGGCGACGGTGAGGGCCAGGAGGAGGCAGATTGCCAATATCTTGTTCATTTGAAACCTCCGTTCGCCATTGTTAATACTTAAATGCTATCACCAAATTCTGATTAAAACTGATAAAAATACGCGGCAGCCCCTCAGCCTCCGGATATTGGTGATGAGGGGCCAGCCCCTCCGGAGGAGTAACCTCCCCCGAAGAAGGGCTTTTCAGTATCCTTCAGGTCTATAGTCGGATCTGAGGGTGAGAGCCGCCCGGTAGACCGGCCCGACATAGCTCTTCTCCTCGGAGAGCGGTCCCCTGGGGAGGTCCACCGCCTCCACTATCCTCGGGTCCATCTTGGTGTCGGTCCTCACGATCCACTCGGAGAGCTGGGAGTCGGTATCGGTCAGGTTGAGGGAGACCCTTCCCTCCCCGTCGGTTACCCCCTCCACCGGGGCGTCGTCTCCGACCTTCATCGCCCATACGTCGAGGCCCGAGATCGGCTCCCCTCGGAAGAGGACGGCGAAGGAGAAGCTCCCCTCGCCGACGGTGGTGATATCGTCCAGGGGTACGATCTCCAGCTCCTGGCCTACGGCCTCGTTCGCCTTCGAGAGGTCGACATCGTCGCCGACGGCGACGAAGGCCTTGGCGAAGCAGTGCTTGAGGTAGGACCGCTCTACGTACCAGTCCTCGGCCCAGCCGGTCTTGTTGAGGGAGTCAAAGTCGATCTCGTCAGCGGAGGCGTGCTCCCAGTACCCCTCGGTGGGAGGGTGGGTGATGAAGTGGGTCCAGGCCCCCTCCGAGTGGTAGACGTCTACGACGAAGAGGCCGGGCTCCCCCGCCTCGAACCTGTAAATATCCCAGAATCCGGAGATATCTCCCTCGCCGTCCAGGACCGTCTCCCCCGACGGGCCGATGACGGTGACGTTGACTATCCCCTCGGGCAGCTCGGTGTTGGCGGTGGCGTGGCCGCTCCCCAGGGGGAGGAAGACGGGGTCGCCGGCGTTCGCCCACCCGGATATCGGTCGAAGATACGTCTCGTGGCCGCAAGCCCCCATGGTCAGGGCCAGAACCAGGATAGCCAGATGTAGTGCAGTTCGTTTCAAGTTATCACCGGAGGCCCTTTAGTAATACTGATATTTCTTTTTTGTCATTAATTGCTACTAATCACATCCAAAATTGAACGGCCCTTCGGGGACCGATCGTCGAACCTTCGGCTCGGTGGTCCGGGGCTTGAGGAGAGGGAGGGCTGCCGGACCCGAAGATCCGGCAGGAGAAGGGGGGATCCTAAGACGATCAGAACGGTCGCCGGCGACGGAAAGGTTTGGTCCGAGGTCCGCCTGGAGTTCAGGCGGTGATCTTGGACTTGGCGATGTACTTGATCAGATCGGGGGCGAGCCTCGTCTTCCTCTGGATGGCGGCGGCCGCTTCCTCGATGCTCTCTCCTTCCTTGATCAGGTTTCCGATCTCCTCGATCGCCTCTTCGTCGACGACGTAGTACTCGTCGATGTCCTTCCTGTGGCCCCAGACGTCCCCCTCCAAAAGGTCGATCCCCTGCATCTCCAGGAAGAGCTTGATCGCCTTGGACATGGTCTTGTGGTAGGAGGGCGGCACCTGGACGGCCCGGAGGCGGGGGCAGCTCCTCATCAAGTCTAGGAAGTCGACGTTAGAAGGCCTGAAGGCCAGGTGGACGATCCTCTCGTTTGGGTTCAATTCCGCGATCTCGTCCTTCGAACTCACAACTCTAATTCTCATGGCAATTCACCTCAACAAATACTAAAATGTATATCTAAGTATTAATAGCTAATTGTGTTGTATACTAACGTCCAGATGGAACATCTCCTCGAAGATCCAGGCCGATGGACCTGCTTTTCCTATGGCCGGATCCGACCTGATCTATTGTAAAAGATCTCCTCGTTTGTTTCTGATCTTGCGGGATTAAAGTATCCGGTATCCTGGATGACTCTCGAGTCCTTTTCTCCATCCGTCCTCCTCGGAGGTGATGGCCCGGTCGGTCCACCTCTCGCCATAGCGAGGCTCGGAGAGATCGATATGACCGATGGGAGGAGGATATGGCAGGATAGAAGGACGGCTCTCATGGCGGTTGGGAGAAGGGCTGAGAGGATCCGACGACAGATGAGCGAAGATGATGGTCCTGGAGGGGAAGAGCAAGCCGTCGGCGCGAGCCACGGTGAGGTCCAGGGACCGCCTGAGGTTTCAGGCGGTTATCTTGGACCTGGCGATGTACTTGATCAGGTCGGTCGGTAGCTTCGTCTTCTTCTGGATGGCAGCGGTCGCCTCCTCGATGCTCTCGCCCTCTCTGATCAGGGTCCCAATCTCCTCGATCGACTCCTCGTCGACGACGTAGTACTCGTCGATGTCCTTTCTGTGGCCCCAGACGTCCCCCTCCAGGAGGGTTATCCCCTGCATCTCCAAAAAGAGCCTGATCGCCCTGGATAGGGTCTTGTGGTAAGAGGGCGGGACCTGGATCGTCCGGAGGCGGGGGCAGACCCTGATCAGGTCGAGGAAGTCGACGTTGGAGGGCCTGAAGGCCAGGTGGACGTTCCTCTCTTTCGGGCTGATCCCAGATATCTCATCTTTTGAGCTGACTACTCTTATCTTCATGGTCTTTCACCTTTACAATTGCATGGATGTGATCAAAGTATTTATAGCCACTTGCGATGTATAGTAACGTCCAAATTTACGATAATGTAGAATTACAGGCATCTGATGACTCATGTTCTGTGATAGCATCTGACAATCTATCTCCAAAAATGGGGTGCTGCTGAAGCTGTCCTCCGCGACTAAAATAGACTATTCGGGCCCCATCGCTCCGGGGACCCCCGGCCGGCGAACGGTGGCCTGCAGGGCCAGGATCCAGTTCCTGGCCGTCCTGAGGTCTCAGGCGGCGGCCTTGGACCTGGCGATGAACTCGATCTGATCGGAGGCGAGCCCCGTCCTCTTGGCGATCTGGCTGGCGTCCTCTCCGATGGAGGCGCCGCTCGCTATCACCGCCTCGATCTCGGGTTTCATCTCTTCGTAGACGATGAAGTACTCGTCGATATCCTTTCCGTAGCCCCAGACGTCCCCCTCCAGGAGTTCGATCTCCCGCATCTCCGGGAAGAAGGTGATCGCCTTGGACATGGTCTTGTGGTAGGATGGCGGGACCTGGATCGCCCGGAGGTGGGGGCACCTCGTCATCAGGGATAGGAAGTCGACGTTAGAAGGCCCGATGGCCAGGTGGCCGATCCTCTCGTTTGGGCTCAGCTCCAGTATCTCATTTTTTGATCTAACGATTCTAAGTTTCATGACCTTTAACTTCAACAATTGCTCAAATGTATCGCCCGTATTAATAGACGCTTGTATCGGTCGCTCAGGCGAAAGTCCGAGGACCATCGATACGCTCAGGCGGCAAAAAGTCCTGGCCTGAGGATAGTTGGCAGGAACGCCCCTCCAATATAGGGACTAATAAAGGAACAAAAGTGGACCGTCCTATCCTCATTCTTGGGACCGGCAAAACTGAGGAAGAGGGGGAGGTTCCCGGGATCGGCTCAGACGGTCACTTTGGATTTGGCTATGTACTTTACCAGGTCGGGGGCGAGCCTCGTCTTCTTGGTGATCTCTCCGGCGGCTTCTTCGGCGGAGGCGCCGCCTGCGATCATCGCCTCGATCTCGCCGATCGTCTCGTCCTCGATCATGAAGTACTCGTCGATGTCCTTTCTGTGGCCCCAGACGTCCCCCTCCAGGAGTTCGATCCCCTGCATCTCCAGGAAGAGGGTGATCGCCTTGGACATGGTCTTGTGGTAGGAGGGCGGGACCTGGATCGCCCGGAGGCGGGGGCATATCTTCATCAGGTTGAGGAAGTCGACGTTGGACGCCCTGAAGGCGAGATGGACTATTCTCTCGTTCGGGTTCAGGTTTGGTATCTCATTTTTTGAGCTAACAACTCTAACTCTCATGGATCCTCACGGTTGGCGAGATGAAAACAAAATACTAATAGACACTTGTGGAGTACACTACCGTTCAGATCGAGACCTTTACCCCTCAATGACCCGAAAAACAAGGGCCTGTTTCCTCCAGTACCGAGGCCTTCGTCTCCCCATCAAGCGAAGAATTTGCGGGGTAAATCCTTGGGCTGAAGGCCGAACTTCGCATAACAATTCTGCTTAACTTCATAACCATTTATAAGACCGACCTTTGGGACGCCGACCGGTGACCCCCAGGATGACGGGGAATCCATCCGAAAGAAAAGTTGAACCTGGTGTTTTTGAGCCTCCAACTCGAGGGTCCGTCTCCCCCGGGGCTGAAGGGCTCTTCTCCTCCTCCGGCCCCTCCACCAGGTTTAAATAACTTATAATAATCTCTCCCCGGAGAAATGATCCCGGCTGGTAATCCTTATGAACGTTGACGAGATAGTCCGGTGGGTTCTCAGCGCTGATCGGCGCCTTCTCTTGATGAGGACGATCCGAAATACCAGGGTGGTCAAGGCATCCGAAGTGGCCCAGCTGACAGATCGATCGATCCAGAACATAAGCCGTGCCATAAAGGAGTGCGAAGAGCGCGAACTGGTCTGTTGCATAACCCCAGAGAAGCATACCTGGAAGAAGTATATGCTCACCGATCTGGGGCATGTCGTATTGAGGGAGCTGGAAAGGCACGAAGTTATCTGACAGAGGCGGAAGGTTGATCTCATGAGTAAAGTAAGGCTTACAGAGACGGTATTCAGAGATGCTCATCAATCTCTTTTGGCCACCAGGATGAGGACAAGGGACATGCTCCCCATAGCAGAGAAGCTCGACGAGGTGGGCTTCTTCTCCATGGAGGTCTGGGGAGGTGCCACCTTCGACTCCTGCATCAGGTACCTCAACGAAGATCCCTGGGAGCGGCTCCGCGCCCTCAAGCTCGCCATGCCAAACACCCCCCTCCAGATGCTCCTCCGGGGCCAGAACCTGGTGGGATACCGCCACTACTCCGACGATATCGTGGTGAAGTTCGTCGAGCGGGCGGCGGCAAACGGCGTCGACGTCTTCAGGATATTCGACGCCGTCAACGACATCAGGAACATGACCGTCGCCATCAAGACCGCCAAGAAGACGGGAGCCCACGTCCAGGGGAGCGTCTGCTACACCACAAGTCCGGTCCATACGATCGAGCAGTTCACGAAGATGGCGGCAGAGCTCGCCGACCTCGGCTGCGACTCGATCTGCATCAAGGACATGGCCGGCTTGATCCTCCCCCATGACGCCTACGATCTGGTCTCCTCGATGAAAGAGCAGATCGACGTCCCCGTCTGTCTCCACTCCCACTGCACGAGCGGCATGGCCCCCATGAGCTTCATCTTCGCCTGCGAGGCGGGGGTCGAAATCCTCGACACCGCCATATCCCCCCTCGGCTGGGGATCGTCCCACCCCCCCACCGAGTCGATCGTCGCATCTCTTGTGGGGACCCCCTACGAGACCGGCCTCGACCTCAGGCTCCTCACCGATATCAAGAGGTACTTCGAGCGGCTGATGGAGGTCTACGCCCCCGTCTTCAACCCGACCTCCGCCCGGGTCGACACCAACGTCCTCGTCTACCAGGTGCCTGGCGGCATGTTATCGAACTTCGTCTCCCAGCTGATCGAGCAGAAGGCCCTCGACAAGTACGACGAGGTCCTCGCCGAGATCCCCAGGGTGAGGGAGGATCTGGGCTACCCGCCCCTCGTCACCCCCACCAGCCAGATCGTCGGGAGCCAGGCGGTCCTCAACGTCCTCACTGGTGAGAGGTACAAGGCCGTCCCCAAGGAGGTGAAGGATTACGTCAAGGGGCTCTACGGCAGGTCCCCCGGCGAGATCAACCCCAAGATCAAGGCCGAGATCCTGGAGGACGAGGAGCCGATCGCCGTCCGCCCCGCGGACCTGATCCCCCCTGAGTACGAGAGGATGAAGGCCGAGGCGGAAGGGAAGGGGCTCGTCAGGAAGGAGGAGGATGTCCTCACCTACGCCCTCTACCCCCAGGTGGCGGAGAAGTTCCTCCGGGGCGAGGCGAAGGAGGAGCCGCTGAAGAAAGCCGCATCTTCGGAGGCCCAGCCCTCCACCATCGCCGGAAAGCCCGCCGCTTTCAACGTCGAGGTGGACGGCGAGTCCTACCTCGTCAAGGTGGCGCCGGCGGGGATCTCCGTCGAGGCGGCGGAGCCGAAGGCCCCCAAGGATGGGGTCACCGTCCCGATGCAGGGGGTCGTCATCCGCTACCTCGTCTCCAAGGGCGACCAGGTCAACAAGGGGGACGTCGTCGCCGTCCTCGAGGCGATGAAGATGGAGAACGACGTCTACGCCAACAAGGATGGCGTCGTCGCGGAGATCTACGCCGAGGTCGGTGCTACCGTCTCCCCGGGCGACATATTGATGTCCATAAGCTGAGATCGTCTGCCAAATCCCAAGGGAAGGAAAAGGGAAGGATCTGCGGATGTCGGTCAAAAGGGAACAGGTGCTCATCGAGGCGCTCCCGTACCTCCGGGAGTTCTACGACTCGATCATGGTGATAAAGATAGGCGGGTCGATCATGTCCGATAGGGAGGTTCTGGACACTTTCGTCCAGGATCTCGTCCTCCTCCGGTACGTCGGGATTCATCCGGTGGTCGTCCACGGCGGAGGCCCCGAGATCTCCGAGAAGATGGCTCGGTTCGGGAAGAAGTCGGTCTTCGTCGGGGGGCTCCGGGTCACCGACGAGGAGACCCTGGAGATTGCGAGGATGGTCCTGGTCGGAAACATCAATTCAAGCCTCGTCACCCTCATCGGAAAGCATGGCGGGAAGGGGATCGGCCTCTCCGGGAAGGATGGCCAGCTGATAGTCGCGCGGAAGAAGGAGCCGATCGTCATCGCCGGAGAGGAGGTGCCGATCGACCTCGGCTGGGTTGGGGAGGTCGTCCGGGTGAACCCCGAGATCATCATGATCACCGCCGGGAAGGGGTACATCCCGGTCATTTCGCCGATAGCCGTCGACGGCGAGGGAAACAACCTGAACGTCAACGCCGACACCGCCGCCGGCGTCATCGCTATAGCCTTAGGCGCTAAAAAGCTGATCTCGGTGACCGACGTCGAGGGGGTGAAGCTGAAGCCCGAGGACTCCAACAGCGTCATCTCAAGTTTTCGCATATCCGACTTCAGGAGGATGGTCGACGAGAAGGTGATCACCGGCGGGATGATCCCGAAGGTGGAGGCCTGCGTCCGGGCCGTCGAGGGCGGGGTTCAGTCCGCCCACATCGTCGACGGGAGGAGGCCCCACGCCCTTCTCCTCGAACTGTTCACCGACACCGGCGTCGGGACGATGATCGAGAGGGGTTGAGCCCTCTCGGTCGGATCTATTTTTCTGATATTTATTCTCGGTTAGTTGCTGTTGACTTTAATGAGGTGTAATTTTACCAGGTAGAGGTTCCGGGACCGGGAATCGTTGTCATCGAAGATCTGGTCTATGACGCCGTTCACGTAGGGAACCACCTGATCGTTGAATTGGTTGGTCTGTTCATTGTAGTATTCGACAATATTCGCCGTTTCTGGGGTGGATTTTCCGCCTAGGGCATTGTATAGCTGCTCCAAGCTTCCTCCCATGCCTATCGCCTGCCCTACTATTACTGTGGCGTCGTAGAAGCCGCTTTTGTAGTCCTTTGAGAATTTTGCCGTCTTTACGCTTTCGATTTCCAGGATGTCACGAATTTGGGTCGCAAGTACGAAGATCAATTGCCTTATTCTCTGAGAATCAAGGTCTTCGATTAAGAGAGCTCTACAGTCTGCATATTGCCGAGAGGCAATCTTCTGGGCCAGCTCGTCAGTAGATCGCTGAGTTTCATCATCTATAAGAGCTGTCTCAATGTAATAAACGGGAAGTATCAGCTTCAATCCCAGCCTCTCCTCTCGCTCCAAAAATCCGGTCAGTTCATCGCGGCAGTATTTGCTCCTAAAGAAGCTTGGCGTTATGATAGGTATGAAGAAGGTGACGCGAGCCAGAGATTCGTCGATCTGAGCCTCCCAATCCTCGCCCCACTTTATGTCTTCACAATCCTGAAAGATGGGAAACTCCTCTCCGATGACCTTTCGAGTTTGGGCGCTAAGCCTATCTCGAAACGCGCTGATGCGGCCGTCATCGTCGTCTGCGTGGGCGTAGCTCATGAAGGCCCCGGGGTTTCGATCCTTCCTGTCCAAGCCTCTTCTTCCTCCGACCTCTTGTCGAACTCAACTAACATAAATGTTAGCGTTGGTGAGCCATTCCCACCATCGATTAAGTCATGCCGGTCAGTTTTTCTGCTCTTTACCCTTCCCCGCCTGCTCCTGGTAGCTGACCCACTTCGCGTGCTCGGTGGAGATCAGCGCCTCGACCCTCTCGGCGAATATGGCCTCGGCGCTGGGATTGTCGGGATCTTTGTAGGGTCCGGCCCTGGCCAGCCAGAGGAACTTCTCGTGCTTCAGCCCCTCGGCGGTGGAGCGGTAGTTGGTCCAGTTCTGCTGGAACTGGTAGAGCCCCTGCATCGACTCCAGAACGACCACGATCACCCCCAGTCCGCCGGTGATAAGGGGATCGTTCCATAGTCCTGCGGCGAAGGGGATGAGGGCAGCGGCGATGATCTCGATAGCCTTCAGGCGCTTGAAGCATCTCTGATTCCATCTGCTCTTGTCGCTGTACCATCTGAGCTGATCATTCAGCCGGTCCAGGATCTCTTTTTCTGAGGTCAGGATCTCACCTTCGGGATTTTTTGAAGCGCCCTCGTTCTTCTATATTCATGGGCACACTACCTTAAAATTATGTTGCCAGATGATGGCGCTGGTGGGGAGCGATCGAATCGGTGAGATGAGCTTTTGGACAACAATTCTTAAGTATTAAGAAAGAATAATTCAAAGAGAAGTGGTTTTGCATGACATCGGAGGAGAATAAGGCCATCGTTCGCAGGTTCATTGAAGCCTACAACAATCGAAATTTGGATTTGTTTGACGAGCTGGTGACGCCCGATTACGTCGATCACGCCCACCAGCAGCAGGGCCTGGAAAGCTTCAAGAAGCTCTTCACCCTGGCCTTCGAGGGCTTCCCCGATTGGCATGAGAATATTGAGGATATCATCGCCGAGGGGGATAAGGTCTGGGTCTGGGTCGAGGCCACGGGAACCCATACGGGCGAATGGAATCTGTTCGGGGTTTCACTCCCCCCCAGCGGCAAGAAGGTGAGGATGATGATGGTCTTCATCTGGCGGATAGCCGACGGCAGGCTTGCGGAGGGATGGGAGGTCGACGACGAGCTGGATTTCCTCAGGCAGCTGGGCGTAATCGAGTTCACTGAAAAAGGAAAGAAGCTCTTTGCAGAAGAAGTCGAGTAGGGAATTTTCGAGTAGGGAATTGAGTCTCTCCAGGGATCATGCAATCTACGAAACAGAGTAAGAAAAAGGAGGCAGATTAATGAAGTTCATCGAGATCACCGTCGAGGGGAAGGGCTCGGCCCGAGCGGAGATCGACGACCGAAACCCCCGGACCGCTGCGGAGATAATCGGGCGGCTCCCCCTGGAGGCGAGGGCCCAGCTCTGGGGGGAGGAGGTCTACTTCTCTCTTCCTTTCGGCCTTGCTGACGAGAACCCGTCTCCGTCGTCGGAGGCGGGGGACGTCTCCTTCTGGACGCCGGGCTCGGCCTTCTGCATATTCTTCGGCCGGACCCAGCCTTATTCGGCGGTCAACCACATCGGGAGGATCGTCTCCGGCCTCGATGTATTTCCCGGCGTCGAGGCGGGGGACCGGATCGTCCTCCGGAAGGGGTAGGCTTGAGGCGGAGGCTCAGCCCACGCCGCCGGTGGGGCTTCTCCATGATCAGAGGAAGATTAATAGTGAAGGCGGCGGATATATTCCGAGCAGTTCAGAGCAGGATGATCTGACCAGGATGATCTTAGCAGGATCTTGAGGTGAACGAGATGACGAAGGTTTTGGTAGTCTACCATTCTCGGAGCGGGAACACCGCCAAGATGGCGGCGGCTGTAGCCGAAGGCGCGCGGAACGGTGGTGCGGAGGCGGGTTTGAAGAAATTCGAAGAGGCGACCTTGGAGGATCTGACCGGAGCCGACGGGATCGTCCTCGGTGCCCCCACCTACTTCGGGACCCTATCAGGCGAGATGAAGGGCTTCATCGACAGGTCGGTCCGGGTCCGGGGCCGCCTCGAGGACAAAATCGGCGCGGCCTTCACCTCCTCGGGGAGCCCCACGGGCGGAAACGAGACGACGCTGATCTCCATCATCGAGGCGATGCTGATCCACGGGATGGTGATCGTCGGAGACCCCCTCGAGACCGGGGGCCACTACGGCGCCGTCGCCGTAGGAGCCCCCGACGCCTCGGCCCTGATCGCCTGCCGAAAGCTCGGCGAGCGGGTCGCGAGATTCGCGAAGGTCGTCGTGACGGCCTGAAGCCCGGAGGATCATGACCCGCCCAATGGATGATCTCGCGGATACGGCCGAGAAGATCAGGTCCATGGAGATCCGGGGGGCTGCCCTCATCGGGAGGGCCGCCGCCTCTGCCCTGAAGGAGTTTGCCCTCTCCATCGATCCGGCCGGGATCGATGAGTTCAACGCCCAGGTTGGCCGGGCCGCCGACGTCCTGCTGAAGACGAGGCCGACGGCGGTGTCGCTATCCAACGCCATCAGGATGGTAATGCGCTACGACGGGGAGGACCTGGAATCGGCCCGAACCTCCCTGGCGAAGAACGCCGACGCCTTCGTCGAGCGGTCCCTCAGGGCCGTCGAAAGGATCGGGGAGATCGGGTCCCGGAGGGTCCGGGACGGCGATGTCATCCTCACCCACTGCAACTCCTCCGTCGCCCTCTCGATCATAAAAACGGCCTTCGACTCCGGCAAGGATATCAAAGTCATCGCCACCGAGTCGCGGCCCCGGTATCAGGGCCACCTGACGATCAAGACCCTGGACGGCTGGGGGATCAAGACGGAGCTGGTCGTCGACTCGGCGGTGAGGTCGGTGATCAACGAGGTAGACCACGTGATCGTCGGCGCCGACGTGATCACCGCAAACGGCTCCCTGGTGAACAAGATCGGGACCGCCGCGATCGCCCTCGCCGCCTCCGAGGCGAGGACGAGCTTCGTCGTGGCGGCGGAGACCTACAAGTTCAGCCCCGAGACGATGATGGGGGAGCTCGTCCCCATCGAGGAGAGGGCCGCCGAGGAGGTCTACCCCGGGATATCGGAGCTACTGCACGTCCGGGTGAGAAACCCCGCCTTCGACGTCACTCCCCACCAGTACATCGACGTCATCTGCACCGAGGTGGGGGCGATCCCGCCGGAGATGAGCTACCTCGTCATAAAGGAGATGCTAGGCTGGGAGATGGAGGGCCGGGCCCTCTGACCCCTTCTCCTCAGCCCCCCACCCCCCTCCTCTGGCCTCCCTCTCAGACCTTCTCAGCCTCTCCTGCCCCTCCCCGAGATCAGGTGCAGGGCCATCGCTCCCAGGGCGGCGGAGATCCCGAACCCCGGCATCCCCTCAGCCTCCTGAGATTCGGCCGGAGCAGGAGCTCCCCCCTCCTCCCTTACAATGGGGCAGGGTGGGTACTCCTCCTCGTCCTCTTCAATATCTGATCCCCCCGCCTCTCCGATCGCGGAGGCAGATCCCTCGGTGACGATCACCTGGACGGGGGCCCACTCCGGTGGAGCGCCCTTTGCAGCGATCCCGACATCAAAGGAATAGTCTCCCGGCGAGACGTTCCCAGCCTCCACCTTGAGCTGACAGTCGAACTCCAGAACAGTTCCGGAATCCACCCACTTCGTGCACTTGGGACCTGTTATCGATAGCCCCTCGGGGATGTTCCTGAACTTCAGCCCCGCATAGGTGCTCTCGCTCCCGAGGTTCTGGATGGAGACGTTGAACCCCGCCTCCGCCTCGGGGCTGACGTAAATCGTCGGCACCTCCACTATCTTGAAGAAGACCGAAGCCTCAGCCTGCCCCGCCAGGAGGACCAACAGAAGAACCGGTAATGCTCTTCGCATGACCTTTTATTGGCAGAACAGCATTAAAATCCTTTCGGACGATGTTCTCCTCCTCCGGAATGATGGCCAAGAAATGGCCATAAATGGGTCAAATAAAAAAAGTTGGCGATTGTCCCCCGATCGGGGAGATCGCTAAACCTTAAATCGGCATAGATGGGTCCTTAAAGGTCGTAAACATCTGTTCCGCTAAGGCCGTGACGTCCGTATACGGCTTAGTTTCACCGGTCTTATTCGTCGCTGGCGTCGCAGCCTCGGGGGCCGGGGTCACCGCGGCTGCTGCAGGAGCAACGGCGGCAGGCACATCGGCGGGCTCGTAACCCGAGGTATCAGGGCTGACCAGAAATCCGTTGACGGTACCCTCTTTGACCTGGCCCAGGCTGTCGGACTGGACGACGGTTCCCGAGAGGTCGTCGGCGGTGGCAGATCCCGCGATGATCGTAGAGACCAGGACGCCGTCCTGGAGGGAGAGGATCTGGAGTTCAAATCCCTCTTCGGAGGCCTGACCTGTGACGACGCCGTTCCAGGGCTCAGGGGCCTCGGAGTTCGCGGCGCCATAGAGGAGATCCTCCGACTGGTGGACGACCATCGAGATCTGGCCGTCGTCGGTGTTCAGGATCCAGGACCCTCTGAGGCTCTGGACCGATGAGGCGGCCGTCTCTTCCTCCGGCGCCATCTCGCCGGCCTCCGACGGTCCCGTCTCGGTGGCGTTGATGCTCTCGTTGATGCTGTCGTTGACCAATGCGTCGGCATCCTCTGCCATTGAAAGTCCAGATATGAGGGTGATGGTGATCAGCGCCGATAGGGCTATCCGTCCAAGGTTCAAGTTAACACCTCTAGCATTTTATCCCACTCCGTTGATAATGGGCAGCTTTTTAACCCCACTGCCGATGGAGGGATTTCCTCTAACCATTAATAAGCTTTTCATAGCCCAGAAAACCCGGATTTCGACATCAAGAGCCCCGGGAGGCCTCCTCCAGCACCTTCAGCATCTCCGTCGGGTCCGTCGTCGGCTGCCGGCAGACCCTATCCGAGCAGACGTAGGCCGTCGTCCTCCCCTCCAGAGCCACCATATCCGCCGTGAAACTGGCGAGCTGGGCGATCCCCTGGTCACCCCCCTCCGGCCTGAAGAGGACCACCTTCCTCGGGAGGAACCTCGACCTCAGGGCCTTCAGCATCTCCGCCGTCGCCGGGGACCCGGCCGCCCCCACCATCACCACCTCCGAGGCCGGCCCCAGGGAGAAGTCCAGGGCGGAGAGGAGGTGGAGATACGCCGATGGAGCCCTCATAACCTGGGCGGCGAAGGCCTGCAGCGCCTCCGATCCTATCTCCTCCAGCTCCGGGTCGCCGGTCATCCTGGCGAGCCTCAGAAGGTTGAAGGCGGCGACGGCGTTCCCGGAGGGGAGGGCACCGTCGTGGCCGTCCTTCCTCCGGACGATCAGCTCTTCTCCATCCTCGGGGGTGAAGAAGAAGCCGCCACCCTCCCCGTCCCGAAACCTCGTCACCATCTCCAGGGCGAGGGAGCGGGCAGCCTCCAGGTGCTCTGGCCGAAATCCCGCCTCATAGAGCTCGAGGAGCCCCCAGATCAGGAAGGCGTAGTCGTCGAGGTTTCCCAGGATCCCGGCGGTACCATCCCGGTACCGGTGGAGGAGCCGCCCCCTCCCATCCCTCATCCGATCGAGGATGAACTCCGCGGCTCGATCGGCCGCCTCCTTCAGCCCCCCATCCCCCAGAACCTGGGAGCCCCGGGCGAGGGCGGCGATGGCGAGGCCGTTCCAGTCGGCGAGGACCTTGTCATCCTTCTTGGGCCTCGCCCTCCCCTCCCTGGCGGCGAAGAGCCTCTCTCGGGCGGCCTCGAGCCTTTCCTGAAGGCGCGACTCCGACACCCCCAGCTCCCTGGCGTGATCTCCGAGGGGCCTCTTCATGGCGAGGACGTTCTTTCCGGTGAGCCTTCCCGTCGCCTCCTCCCGGAAGTTTCCCTCCTCCCGGAGGCTGAAGATCCGCGCCACCAGCTCCGCCTCGTCGGGGTCGAGGACGGCTCGGACCTCCTCCAGGGTCCAGAGGTAGAACCTCCCCTCCTCCCCCTCGCTGTCGGCGTCCTCGGCGGAGTAGAAGCCCCCCTCGGGGGCGGCGAGGTCCCGGAGGAGGTAGGCGAAGACCTCCCGGGCGATCCTGGCGTACTCGGCCTTTCCCGTCGCCTGATGGGCCTCGAGGCAGGCGAGGGATATCATCGCCTGGTCGTAGAGCATCTTCTCGAAGTGGGGTAGGTGCCAAAGCGCATCGGTGGAGTAGCGGTGAAATCCGTACCCTACATGGTCGAAGATCCCCCCCCTCCTCATGGCGCGGAGGGTGATCTCCGTCATCTGCACCCCTCCGGCATCTCCGGTCCTCCTCCAGTGGCGGAGGAGGAAGAGGAAGGTCGTCGGCGAGGGGAACTTGGGGGCACCCCCAAAACCGCCGTTGGAGGCGTCGAAGCGGGCTACGAGGCTCTGATAGGCCGACCTGATGGCGGCCTCGTCGAGGCGAAGGTCCGCCACCTCCGGCGGCTGACGGAGGACGGAGGCCATCTCCTCCGCCGATGCGAGGATCATGGCTCGCTCGTTCTTCCATAGGTGGCGGATCCGGGGTATGAGGTCGAGGATCCCGATCCTTCCAAACCTCGACTCCTTCGGGATGTAGGTGGCGGCGAAGAAGGGCTTCTTATCCGGGGTGAGGATGACGGTGAGGGGCCAGCCGCCGGAGCCGGTCATCATCTGCGCGACGGCCATGTAGACGGCGTCGAGGTCCGGCCTCTCCTCCCGGTCGACCTTGATCGGGACGAAGGTGTCGTTCAAAAGCCTCGCCACCTCCTCGTCCTCGAAGGACTCGGCGGCCATGACGTGGCACCAGTGGCAGGTGGAGTAGCCGATCGATAGGAATACCGGCTTGTTCTCCCTCTCAGCCCTGCTGAACGCCTCCTCCCCCCAGGGGTGCCAGTCGACGGGGTTATTCGCATGCTCCAGGAGGTAGGGGCTCTTCTCAAAGGCCAGGCGGTTCTTCCTCTTCACCCTCATCCCCTCCCCGGCTCTCGGGGCATCTCCTCCGGCAGAACCGGCCCTCTTGGCCCCCTTTTCGTCCTCAAAGCTCCGGCCCCGGGGCAGTCGGCGAAATCGCCGTCTTCCGCCTCCACCTTCTCCCCGTCCTCCCTTTCTTCTTCAATCTTCTCGGCCTCGACGTGCCCCCAGAGGACTTCGCCCGGCCGTCCCCAGCGCCCCGCCTCGATCACCGTTCCGGGGTAGACGATCGTCCCAACCCCGGTCTTCACCCCCCCGCCGAGGACCGCCCCGAAGGCCTTCCGGCCGGTCTCGGCCCCTGCTCCGCCGGAGAAAGATCGGATCGGCGAGCCGTCGTGGCGACGGTTGGCGATGACGGTCCCGACGCCGAGGCTGCATCCCGGTCCGATGAGGCTGTCTCCGACGTAGCAGAGGTGGGAGACCTCCGTCCCATCCATGATGGTGCTCCCCTCGATGACGACGCCGTTTCCGATCCGCACCCCGTCTCCTATGGAGGTGGTGCCTCGGATGAGACAGTTGGGCCCGATGGCGCATCCTTCTCCGATCACCACCGGCCCCGCCACGTAGGAGCCGGACCTGATCGCCGTCCCCCTGCCGACGGCCACCTCCCCGGAGAGGGAGGCGTTCGCCTCCACCTCTCCCAGGACCCCCCGGGTCTCGGGAGGCATGAGGGTCTCGTTCGCCCTCAGGATGTCCCAGGGGAAGACGATCTCGATCCACCTTTCCACCACCTCCGCCCCGACCAAGACCCCATCGGCGAGGAGGACCCTGACGGCCGCCAAAATGTCCCTCTCCCCCCCTCCACCGATGGGGACCCTTCGGAGGGCTTCGAAGGCCCTCTCATCGAGGAGGAAGATCCCGGCAGAGACGAGGTTTGAGAGGGGCGCTTTGCCTTCATGGGAGATCGATCTTAGGCGGCCCTCGCCCACCTCCAGGATCCAGTCCCGATCCGGGCGGGGTCCTTCGACCCTCGCCACCGCCAAAGCCGGCGCCTCCAGGGCCATCAGCCTCTTGAGGTAGGCGGCGTCGGGAAGGACGTCGCCTCGGAGGACGAGGAACCGGTCCTCGGCTAGGGCCTCGGCCGCCAGGAGGGCGGGGCCGGTCCCGAGCCCCTCCTCCTGGAAGGCGTACTCGATCTTGACGTCGAGGCGGCTCCCGTCCCCGAAGGCGTCGACGATCTTCTCCCTCTGGTGGCCGACGACGATGACGAGCCTCTCAGCCCCCGCCTCCTTCGCCCTCCCCACCAGGTGCTCCAGGAGGGGCTTTCCGCCGATGGGAAGCATCCCCTTGGGGAGGGTGGCGGTGAGGGGGAGCATCCTTCTCCCCTCCCCCGCCGCGAGAATTATCGCCTGCACGAAGATCCGGTCTCCCTAATCTCCCTCGAATATCCTGAGGGCCTCTTCGACGCTTCTGTCCTCGACGGTGATGGCGCTGATGGCGTCGCACATCCTGACCGCTTCTTTGAGGTTCTTCTGATGAATGTTCCTCCCGGTGGCGTTCCCGGCGGCGCCGCTGATGTGGATCTGGTCGTGAAGCTCCTTCAGGAAGGACTCGGGGTCGCGGCTCGACCCGCCGGCGCAGACGACCTTCGTCCTCCCGCCGGCGGCCACCGCCTCTTTGAACATCAACTCGGACCTCGCCCCCTCCTTTCTCGGATAGTTGACCTTGACGAAGTCCGACCCCAGGGCTGCGGCGACTCCGGTCGCCCCTGCGATCAGTTGGGGGTCCCGTTCGTCTCTGACGGCCTTGCCCCGGGGATAGATCCAGAGGACGGTGATGAGGCCGCGCCGGTGGGCCTGGAGGACGATCTGGGCCGCCTCCCGGAGCATCTCCGCCTCATACTCGCTCCCCAGGTAGACCGTATAGCCGACCCCCAGGACGGCTAGGCCGCTCTCCCTCGCGAACTCCTCCACCTGGGAGACCTCGACCAGCTGGCGGCTGATGGGGTCCCTCTGGTCGGCCTTCACCAGGTCGGTCTTGGAGTTGAGCTTGACCAGGTACGGAACCCTCGGGTAGTCCATCCCGTACCGGGCGATGAGGCCGAGCTGGGCGGCGAAGACCCCGATCTTCCCGCGGTCGGCGATCCGGAAGAGGTGCTCGGGGTCGCCGTCCTCGGAGCTGATCCCCGGGCCGCTGAAGTCTCGGTTGAGGTGCTCGACCTTCTGGTCTCCGGCAAAGAGCATCAGCCGGCCGCTCTCTCTCGTGATCTTCAGGTAGTTCTCCTGGTAGTCCCACCGCCTTCCGGGCGGAACGTCCGCGGGGACCAGCACCTCTTCTCGTTCCATTCTTCTCGTCATCTTCCTCAATCCTCCGATATCGTCTCGAGCCTAACCTGAGGGACGAGCCTCTCGACGTCCTCTCTGGTGGCGAGGGCAGTCCCCTGCCGAAGCGTCGTCGCCGTTCCGGCGGCCGTTGCCGCGATCAGGGCCTCGGGAAGGTCCTTTCCCGAGGCGAGGCCGCAGATGAACCCCGCCACGGAGGAGTCTCCGGCGCCGATGGTGTTCACCACCTCCACCTCCGGAGGAACCGCCTGGTACGCCCTCCCGTCGGAGACGAGGAGGATCCCCCTCGGCCCCATCGAGACCAGGACGATACCCACTCCGCGCCGGTTTATCTCCCGGGCCGCCTCCAGGATCTCCCCCCTCTTCTCAAGTTTTTTGCCCACCAGGGCGGAGAGCTCGTGGATGTTCGGCTTTATGACGTCGGGCTTTCCGCGGATCCCCACCGAGAGGGCGTCCCGGTCGACGTCCAGGACCACCTTCGCCCCTCGGAGCCGAGCCGTCTCGATGATCTTCCGATAGATCTCGGGGTGGGCCCGGGGCGGGAGGCTCCCACCGATGCTGATGAACTCCGGATCCTCGATCGTTCGGACTACGTCGGCGATCTCGAGGAGCTCGAAGGGCTTCACCTCGGGGCCGGCGGAGTTGAGGATGATCTGCCTTCCGCTCGCAAGCTCGTGGATGACGATGTTAGTCCTCGTCTCGCCGGAGACGGGGATGAAGCTGCACTGGGTCCCGTCCCTGATCAGCTGGGCCTCCAGCTGGCGGCCCGCAAAGCCGGCGACGAAGCCTAGGGCCCGGTTCGGGACGCCGAGGGCGGTCAGGACCTTTGAGACGTCGATCCCCTTCCCTCCGGCGTAGCTCTCCTCCCGGATGATCCGGTTCGATACGTCCTCCTTGATCTCGCTGACCCAGAGGGTCCTGTCCAGGGCGGGGTTCAGGGTTATGGTGTAGATCACAGATGACATCTCCGTTTATGGCTGAGGTGGCAAGATCTTCGCCCTTCCTCTCGGGGCTCTTTGGAGCGGGGTCACCAACCTCGCCGCCTCCGGTATATCTTCATCATCTCCTCGATCGTCTCCGGTTCGATCATTCCGACGGCAGAGACGGTCTCGTAGAACCGTCTGGGGACCGGGGCAGCCTCCAGGTCGAACCCCTCCCGCCTCTTGAACCTGTACTTCTCGTCGAAGATCCTCCGGCCGAGCTCCTCCAGCTCCCCTTCCGTCTTCTCGATCCCCACCGAGCCCAGGGCCTCGATGACGTTCTCGGTGGTGTAGACCGCCCTAGCAAAGAGGCAGCCGACGAGGGAGTTGTAGACGCCCCTCGAGTCGTCCTCCCGGATGATGGCGTCGACCATCTCCTCGGGGCTGAGGGGCTTCTTCGCCGCCCGCTGGTCGATGCTGTATCCGGCGTTGTCGAGGTGGGAGTGCCTCACCCCCACGGTGAGGCCGACGATGGATGCGGGGCCGGTGTGGTAGCCGGGAACCTCGTTCTTGCCGAGGGCCATGGCGAACTCCCGACCGCCATACCTTTCCGAGGCCGCCTCGACCCCTTCGGCCAGGGCTGAGTAGAACTCATTCTGCTTCTTGACTATGTTGTCTATGGCCTTCAGGTATTCATCGACGTCGTTCCACTGTAGGTTTACGCTGAGGGCGTCCTCGGGGGTTATAAGGCCCCGCTCTAGGGCTTCCGTCGCCCAGGCTAGGACGACACCGGTGCTGATGGCGTCGATCCCCTGCCGCTCGCAGGCCTCGATCAGCTCTAAGACCCCCTCGGGGGATGAGACGCCGAGGTTTGAGCCGAGGGCGTAGATCAGCTCGAAGTCGTAAGATATCTTCCTGATCTCGTACTCGTGGTCGCGGGAGAAGGAGGTCTTGAGCATCCCGATGTGGATGCAGCCGATGGGGCAGTGGGCGCAGGAGACTCGCCTGAAGAGGTAGTCGTCGGCGAGAACTTCGCCGCTGATCTTCTCCGCCCCCTCGAAGCTGCTCTCCTGAAAGTTTCGGGTGGGAAGCCCTTTCAGCTGGTTTAGGACGTTGATGTTGATGGGGGTTCCGATGTCATGATACTTCTCCATGACGTCGGTCTGGACGACGGTATCGTAGAGCCGCTTGTAGATCTCCCTGTATCTCTTGGAGTCTGGAACTTCGACGTCCTCGGTCCCCGAGACGACGATCGCCTTCAGGTTCTTCGACCCGAAGGCGGCGCCGAGGCCGAGCCTTCCGAAGTGCCGATAGGTGTCGACGACGACCCCCGCATATTTGACTAGCCTCTCGCCTCCGGGCCCGATCCTGATGATGGACCTTCGGCCGACGCCCGTCTCGACGTCGCGCAGGATGTAGCCGACGACGGTGGCTGGGATCCCCCATATCGACCTCGCGTCCTTGATCTGGACGTCGTCGTCCCTGATGGAGATGTAGCAGGGCCGGTCGGCAGCGCCCCTGATGACGATCGACTCGTGGCTCGCAAACCTCATGGCCATGGCGAGCCTCCCGCCGGCGTAGGACTCGCCGAGCTCGCCGGTGAGGGGGGACTTGAAGGTGGCGACGGTCTTGGTCATCGCAGGAAAGAGGGCGTTTAGGGGGCCGATGCTGAATATTATCGGGGCCTCTGGCGAGAGGGGATCGGTCCCTGCGGGACACTCCTCCAGAAGGAGCTGGGTCGCGACCCCCGTCCCGCCTAGCCACTCCTCGAAGAGGTCGCGCCTCTCCTCAACAAAGCTCTCGCCTTTGTCGAGATCGATGTAAAGGACTCTTCTCAGCATCCTGTCCACCTCCTACGTCTGGCCATCAATCTTCCACCTCTTCCATCTCCAGGACGCCGTGGGGGCAAAAGGCGATACATGCCCCGCAGTGCTTGCACTTGACCGCCTTTCCCTCGGCGTCTAGGGAGATGGCTCTGATGAGGCAGGCTTCGGCGCAGGCGCCGCATCCCTCGCAGAGGTCTCGGTGGAAGACTACCCTTCCGTCCTCCCTCTGCTCGAGGGCCCCCGTGGGGCAGGCTGCGACGCAGGGGGGGTCTTTGCAGGCGTGGCAGACCACCACGGCGAAGTCGCCCTCCAGGCCTCCCTGGGTCTTGACTTTGATGGCGCTTCTGGCCAGGGAAGCCCGGCCCGTGTTGATCCTGCTGCAGGCGAACATGCAGGAGAGGCATCCGATGCACCTCTCCGGGTGGGCCACCTTCAGCCTCCTCCTCTTTCTCTTCGCCCTCTCGGCCTCGCCTTCCGCCTCCCCCGTCCCTATCCCTGGGGCACTGGGCTCCACCAGGTCTTGAGAGTTCTTCAAACCAGCTCACAACCTCGATATCCATCGGTCCAGGCAATGGCTATTCGTCTGAAATGGCTCCTCTTCCTGAAGGGCAAAACGAGATGGCCGTCTTCGCCGATCAGAACGACCTAAAAATAGGTCTGCATAATTATTAATCGTTTCCAGTCATGCTTCCCGAGGGCGGTCGGGGGATCGGAGCGGCTATTTGATGAGGTTACATGGATAAAGCCGGATTGGAGGGGAAGGGCGAGCGCCCTTCCCGGCCTCAATCGGCGTCCTCGAACCTCTCCCCCAGGGTCTTGAGGACGGAGGGGAGGGTGGTGTACTCCATATCCTCCATCGGGAGGCGGTGGGGCTCGAAGGGGCCGTGCCTCCTCATGTAATCGGTGATCTCGTGGACCCTCTGCCTGGTGAGGTCGAAGGCGGGGTCTCGGAAGAGGTCGACGGGGCCGATCAGCATACCTCTCGCGATCTGGAATCCGGCAGCTATGACCCGGGGGGGACCGTCGAACCTGCTGCAGACGGCGTCCTCAAAGGCGCAGGGCATCAGGGGTCCGTTGTGGCTCCCCCTCATCCAGCCGCTGACGAGGTGGCCGAGGGAGAAGGGCTCCAGGACCTCACCGAGGGCGGGAAGCCCCGATTGCGCTCTCACCAGGGCGACGGGGTCGTCCTTGCCGACGTAGGTTCCGGCAGTCTGGTAGAGCTTCTCGGTGCTGATGACAGCGGCGGGCTCTTCCTCGGGGAGCTTCCCCGCCTTGGGGTAGACTCTCTTGATGACGTACCTGCTCTTGGCGCCGATGAGGGCCAGCATGTCGTACATCTCCTCGGGGGACTCCATCATCACCTTCTTGTGCTCCATGATGTCCCAGACCTCGAAGACGAACCCATGGTGGATGCTGGGGTCGATGACGAGGCCGGCGGTGTTGAAGGGGTCGGCGAAGATCCGAAATATTGGGAGGTTGAAGGCTCCGGGCTCCGTCTTGTCCATCATGAAGGCGACGACCGGCTCGGCCGCCCTCTCGGTGAACTCCATCTCGGCTACCCCCGGCCCCATCCCCTTGATGTTGCCGCAGAAGGCGTCGCAGAGGAGGTCCTGGCCTGCGCCGTAAAGCTTCAGCTCCTTCGCCTTCTCCGTCGCCTTGCACATGACGTCCCAGGCTAGGCCGTGGATCTCGGCGCTGTCCTCACCCATCAAGTGGGTCATCATGAGCTGGAGGTCGTCGCCGACGGACATGACCTTGAAATCGATGATCTCGCCTTTCGCCTTCTCCCGGGCCAAGACCGAACTGGCGGTCTCCTTCAGGGCGGGGTGAACTGTGGCGTGTCCAGGCCATCCGCCGACATCTGCCTTGATCAAGCTGATGGTGATTTTATTCATTCACAATCCCCTCTGTCCGGTCGACCCCTCGGCTCGAAATCGGCCTTTATCGGGGCGCCGTGCCCCGGCCCGATGACCGACGGGGGAGGTTTGATGAAGATCTTTGCCAACCGGCCTTGGTGATTCTACTGGATGGTCCTCTACCTTTTGCCTTTTACCTGTTGCGGTTCTCTCTTTCAGATCGCCGGCTTCCACGGCCTCACCTCGTCTCCTCGCCCCGGTCCTGAGGCATCTCGGGCTGGAAGAGAGCTTTATTACAGGAGAGGTACATGTTTCGATGAGGAGCGCGACAGGTTATGGAAGTCATAGCGAAATATTACGTCGAGACCGACCTTCCGATCGAGAAGGCCGCGGAGGCGATAGCCGCCGAGCAGTCCACGGGTACCTGGACCGAGGTGGACCGGGAGCGTCTGGCCAGAGACCTCGCCGCCCGGGTGGTCAGGGCCGAGGGGACCTTCGCGTACATCGCCTTCCCCAAAGAGCTCTTCGAGCCGGGGAACATCCCTCAGTACCTATCCGTCGTCGCCGGAAATCTCTTCGGCCTCGGGGCATTGAAGAAGGTCAGGCTCCTGGACGTCATATTCCCCCAGAGCCTCGTCAAAGCTCATCGAGGGCCGAGGTTTGGAATTAAGGAGGCCCGGAAGATCCTGGGGGTCTTCGATCGGCCCCTGGTGGGGACGATCATCAAGCCGAAGGTGGGCTTGAGCCCCAAAGATACGGCGGAGGTGGCGGGGCAGGCGGTGAGGGGCGGCCTCGACCTGATCAAGGACGATGAGACCCTGACGGACCAGTCCTTCTGCCCCATCGACGAGCGGGTGGAGGCGGTGATGGCGGAGCTCTCCAAGGTCGAAGACGAGACGGGGAAGAAGGCCTTCTATGCCGTTAACGTCACCACTGGGGCCGATGAGATCCTGGAACGGGCCGAGGAGGTCATCGGTCGCGGGGCCAACATGGTGATGGTCGACGTCCTCACCTCGGGGTTCTCGGCGGTGGAGGTCCTCTCCCGGGGGGTGAAGGTCCCGGTCCACGTCCACAGGACGATGCACGGCGCCTTCACCAGGGACAGACATCACGGCATATCGATGGTCCCCATATCCAGGCTCGTTCGGATGGCAGGGGGGACGAACCTTCATACCGGGAGCTACCTGGGCAAGATGGCCGGCGACCGGGAGGAGAACGACGAGTGCAGGGACGCCCTCCGGGACGACTGGTATGGCCTCCGCCCCGTCTTCCCCGTCGCCTCTGGAGGAGTCCACCCTGGGAAGGTCCATCCCAACCTCGAGGGGTACGGCACCGACTGCATAGTCCAGGCTGGCGGGGGGGTCCACGGCCATCCCTCCGGGACGACGGCAGGCGCGATGGCGATGGTCCAGGCGGTGGAGGCCTGGGTGGCCGGCGTCTCGATGGAGGAGTACGCCAGAAGCCACAAAGAGCTGGAGGCGGCGTTGAGGTTCTGGTCCCGCTGAGATATTCCAGATCGGGAGACGATCTCGGCTAAAACCGAAGAGTTTATATTGTTACATGTTATGAGGTCAGAACGTTTATCACAGCTTGAGTGATGGTAGCGCTGTCTGAAAACGGTAAGGATGTAGTGAGGGTAGAGGGATCAGATGACTAGACACGAGATCTTATCGAAGATCAAGCAGGCGGAAGCCGATGCTCAAGCCAGCATCGAGCGAGCCCAACAAGAGCGAGACAAGCGAATCGCCGATGCCACTGCCGAAGCAACAAACATAGTGAGAAACGCCGAGGCTGAAGCCCAGCAGTATTATGAGAAGCGTCTTGCTGATGCTGATAAGGGGGTTCAGTCGAAGAAGCAGGCGATCATCGATGACGGCATGAAAAAGGTCAATGCAATGAAGAGCGGCGCCAGCGGAAAGGTGAACGCTGCGGTCGAACATCTGTTGAAGGAGTTTATGGGGTTGTTGCATGCTTAGACCCGTTGAGATGTGTCGTGTTGTCGTCGCCGGGTCGAATAAGGTAATAGAACCTGTCATAGAGAAGCTGCACGAGCTCAACCTGTTGCACGTCGTCAACTATTCTGGCGCTGATGAGACCTTCGATATGGGCAAGCCCCTGGGAAAGTCGTCTGAATACGCCGAACAGCTGATAAAGCTCCGGTCCATCGAGAGGTATCTGGAGATCACCGACAAGATGCCTGACAAGCAGTTCCCCGAGTCTCAGGTCCTCTCTCAGATGGATGGCATCCTCGACACCGTCGGCAACGACGTCATCGCCACCGCCGAGCGGATCGCGGAGATCGATAACGAAGTCAAGATCAAGGAAGATCAGGCCAGAGCTTTGAAGCCCCTCGCGGGTCTAACCCTCGATATGGAGCTTCTGCACGGCTACAAATCCCTGGCATCCTTTGTAGGAACTGTCGCATCTCCCGTCGAGGCTGACGTATCCAAGGTCTCCTACGTCAACGAGGTCTTCACCTCCAGCTCTGGAGGCACCAATGCGGTGGCCGTATTTGTGCCGGTGGAGAAGGCTGGAGAGGTCTCGGGCGTTCTCGCTGAACATGGGTTCTCTGAGGTATCCGTTCCCGGAGGACTGACCGGAACCATCGCCGGCGCCATAAGCACCCTCGAGTCCGACGCCAAGAGGCTGGAGGGGGAGAAGGCGCCGCTGGTGAAGAAGCTGAAGGATATCAGGGCCCAGCATGAGGACCTTATCCTGGCCATCGACGAGCACCTATCGATCAAGTCCCAGAAAGCGGAGTCGCCCCTGAGGTTCGCCTCCACCGACAACGCCTTCGTCATCGACGGCTGGGTTCCTACGGACCAGTTCGAGGCGCTGAAGAGGGAGATCGAGAGCGCTGCAGGTGGACGAGTCCAGGTTGAGAAGCTCGACGGTTCTGAGGCCGATAAGCTAGTGGAGGCCGGGGAGGACATCCCCACCAAGTTGAACAACCCTGGCGTAGTGAAGCCTTTCGAGCTGATCACCCGTCTCTTCGCGATCCCCGAGTACAAGGAGTATGACCCGACGCCCCTGATATTCGTCTTCTTCCCGCTGATGTTCGGGCTGATCTTGGGCGACGTGGCGTATGGCCTGATTGTATTCATCGTGATGATGATGCTCCGGCGAAAGTTCAGGACTCCTGGTTGGCAGTCTCTGATCAACATCGTCACCATATCGAGCATCTGGGCGATAATATTCGGCATCCTGTTCGGCGAAATATTCGGGCCGCTCGGGTTGTGGGACTACATCTTCAGCGGTGCCCACTACACGGGGCTCCTGGGGACTGTGGCTGATCCGCATCATGTCGGCGTCGACTTTGGCTCTGGCTTCTACGGCCCTCTCGGAAGGATCGGTCCCGAGATCGGCAGCTTCGCTGGCGGGGTCTTCCCCATGTACAGGCTGGCGACGGCTTCTGTTCTGGTTTTGATTGGCGTTAGCCTCTTCATAGGCATCGTCCACACAGGCATAGGTTCTGTCCTAGGCGTCAAAAATGAACTCGCCTACGGCGAGAAGAGACATGCCTACTTCGAGCGGCTCCCCGTGCTCCTCTTCCAGGTATTCTTCGGCCTAGGCCTCCTGGGATTGATCGCCGGTGGCTTGGGCCACCCCCTGGTGCTGCTCAGCGCCCTGGTCATCGTCATATCCATCATCATGATGGTGAAGGGACCGGAAGGGGTCATGGGTGCGACTCACATACCGTTCTTTGTGAGCAACCTGATATCCTACCTGCGACTTCTGGCCATTGGCCTTGCGTCGGTGGGCGTCGCTTTCGCTGCCAACCAGCTGGGTTTCTACGTCTTGATGCCGATGCTGAGCGGCGGGGCGCACGATGGATTCACGACGATCGCGATCGTCGTCGGCATAGTTGTGTTGATCATGGTTCACTTCATCAACCTGCTCCTGGGGATCCTCTCCCCGTTCATGCACCCTCTCAGGTTGCATTACGTCGAGATGTTCACCAAGTTCTACAGTGGGCACGGTGGTGGAGTCGAGTATTCGCCCTTCGGACGTGTCCGAAGGTTCTTGAGAGACTGAGCGATTAGGATTAGTTAACGGAGGGATAAGGAAATGGTAGTAGAAACTATAACTGATGGTGGAGTGCTGTACGGACTTCTGGCTGTTGGCGCCGGTCTTGCGACCGGACTCGCCGGTATCGGTGCCGGTGTTGGTGAGCAGGGTATCGGAGCTGCTGTGGTGGGCGTCGTGGCTGAGGAGCCCGGCTTCCTGGGCAAGGGTCTCTTCCTGATGCTTCTGCCCGAGACTCTCATTATCTTCGGCCTTGCTGTTTCACTGATCCTGATGTTCGCCTGGACGCCCTTCGCGTGAACTAGCCATCCTGAGCGAGGTCGAGAGGAATGGCACTAGACGCAGTCGTAGAGGACATCCTTGCCTCCAGCAAGAGCAAGGTCGCGGAGATAAACGCCGAGACCGAGCAAGAGGTGGCGAGGATACTTAATGAAGCCAGAGAACGTGCCGCGGGAATCAAGTCCGAAAAAGAGGCGGAGGCAGACAGCGCTGTAGAGGCTCTGGAGCGCAGAGTAATTTCGAGCGCTCATCTTCAGGTGAAGAGGTCGGAGCTTAACGTGCGCAAAGATCTCATGGAGGATACTCGTTTGAAGCTGATAGAGGCGGTATCGAAGCTTCCAGCTAAGGAGAACGAGGACCTCATCAAGGAGATCGTCAAGTCCTACAACCTGAAGGAGATGAAGGTCAAGTCCAGCAAGAAGGACCAGGCCTTCGTCTCTTCTCTTGCCCCCAACTATGCCGGGACTGTGGACACCGTCGGCGGCGTCGTGATAGAGAGTGAAGATGGATCGATGAGCTACGATCACACCTACGAAACTCTGGCGAGCGAAGCATTCAGCAAGTCCATGAAAGACGTCTCGAAGATCCTGTTTGGGTGAGGCCATGCCGGTACTACGTTTGCCGAAGTTCGGAAAACCGGTGAAGTACGCGTACATCACGGGGCGGGTCAGGGCCATGAAGACCAAGCTCATCCCCCACGAGATGTATCAGAGAATGCTGGGCATGGACATACCAGAGATCACGCGGTACCTAGAGGAGACCCAATACAAGGAAGAGATCGACCTGATGGCGAAGGACCACTCCGGAGCGGAGCTGGTGGAGTACGCCACCTTCGCCAACCTGGCAAAGACCTACAGGAAACTCCTGGAGGTCTCGATCGATGAACCTCAGTTTCTCATCCTGGAGTACCTGAGGCGTTGGGATATCTGGAACATCAAAACGATACTCCGAGGCAAGTTCTACGGGGCCAGCGAAGAGGAGATTATGAAGTACCTGGTCCCTGCCGGCGAGCTGGATCCGGAGTTCCTGGAGGGTCTGGCCAAGAAGGAGCGGGTCGAGGAGGTCATCTCTGCCTTCGACGGGACCGACTACTACGAAGCTCTGGCCCACTACGATGGACAGATGCTCTCTTCGGTGGAGAACGCCCTGGACAAGCTTTACTACTTCCGGATGGAGCGCGCTGTCGGCGGAACCCTCTCCGTTGGAGGCGGTCTCCTGCTGAAGTACGTCCGAAAGGAGATAGACGTCAAGAACCTGGTCACCCTCTTCCGGATGAACAAGGCCGGGATCGAGGCAAGCGTAATACAGGATAACCTGATCCCCGGCGGAAAGCTCCACGAAGAGCTGAGCCGGATGGCGGGCCAATCCTACAACGAGTTCGTCAGGGGACTTGAAGGCTATCCCTTCTGGAGCGCCATATCGGACGTAGTGGGAGAAGGAGGCGGAGTGAGCAGGATAGAGGCGCGCCTTCGGGCATACCTGGTCAGGTATGCTTGGGCGATATCGAACTATCATCCGCTCTCCATCCTTCCGGTGCTGGGTTACATCGTCAGCAAGGACACCGAGGTTTCAAACATCAGGAAGATCGTCCGCGGCAAAGAGGCGGGACTTCCTGCTGAGGTCATCGAAGAACAGGTGGTGGCGTAATGCAGATTGCTGTTATCGGCAGCGGTGATGCTGTGATAGGTTTCACCCTGGCGGGAGTGAGGAAAGCTTACGAGGCCACTACCCAGGAGGAGCTCATCTCAAAGATAGAGACGGTCATGGCGGACCCCGAGGTCGGGATCGTCGTCCTGGGCCAGGCGGACTTCAACAATCTACCCTCCAGGCTCAGGGGAACGCTGACCGAGTCCGTCAAGCCGACGGTGATAGCCATCGGAACTGAGCAGAGCACAGAGATGAGAGAGAAGATTAAAAGGGCAATAGGTGTTGATTTATGGAAGTAGGCACGGGCAAGGTTCACAGAGTTGCCGGGCCGGTGGTGCAGGCTACAGGTCTGAAATCTCACATGTACGACCTGGTCCTGGTCGGCGAAGAGGGGCTGATGAGCGAGATCATCGGCATCGCCGGGGACAAGCACGTCATCCAGGTATACGAGGATACCGCTGGCGTGAAGCCGGGGGAGCCTGTCAAGGAGACTGGAGCACCGCTGGTGGCACAACTCGGTCCAGGGATTCTTACCTCTATTTATGATGGCATCCAGAGACCTCTCCCCAAGCTGGTGGAGGCGTCTGGAAACTTCATCAGCAGAGGTCTTTTCGTTGATGGTATCGACCACAAGAAGAAGTGGGAGTTCACCCCCGTCGTGAAGAAGGGCGACAAGGTGGAGCCCGGACAGACGTTAGGGACGGTCCAGGAGCAGCTCCTCATCAAGCACAAGATCATGATGCCCCCAGGCAAGAGGGGCACGGTAAAGGAGATCCACTCCGGAAACTTCACCGTCGAGGATACGATCTGCGTCCTGGAGGACGGGACGGAGCTCCCCATGATCCAGTACTGGCCGGTCCGGAGAGCTAGACCATCCAGGGCGAAGCAGGCCCCCACCATCCCCCTGAGAACTGGTCAGAGGGTCATCGATGGGTTCTTCTCCCTCGCCAAGGGCGGCACTGCAGCCATCCCCGGAGGGTTCGGAACCGGAAAGACGGTCATGCAGCAGACCCTCTCCAAGTGGTCGGATGTCGACATCGTCGTCTACGTCGGCTGCGGCGAACGCGGCAACGAGATGGCAGACCTCCTCCACGAGTTCCCGGAGCTGGTGGACCCCAGGACCAACAGGCCCCTGATGGAGAGGTCCATCGTCTACGCCAACACCTCCAACATGCCCGTGGCCGCCCGAGAGGCGTCCATCTACACCGGGATCACCACCGCCGAGTACTACCGAGATATGGGATTCGACGTGATGATGACCGCCGACTCCACCTCTCGGTGGGCCGAGGCGATGAGAGAGCTCTCCAGCCGTCTTGAAGAGATGCCTGGTGAGGAAGGATATCCCGCTTACCTCGGGGCGAGGCTCGCCGACTTCTACGAGAGGTCTGGCAGGGTTACGACCCTGGAGGGGACCGAGGGCTCCATCAGCATCGTCGGCGCCGTCAGTCCGCCCGGCGGAGACTTCACCGAGCCCGTCACTCAGAACACCCTCCGTATCACCAAGGTATTCTGGGCCCTCGACTCGAAGCTCACTCAGAGGCGTCACTTCCCGTCGATCAACTGGCTGGACAGCTACTCCCTCTACGACCTGACCCTCGAGCCGTGGTTCGTAGAGAACGTCTCGCCCGACTGGAACAAGAACAAGAGGCGGGCCATGGAGATCCTCCAGGAGAACGCCGAGCTGGAAGAGATCGTGATGCTCGTCGGGTCCGACGCCCTCCCGGAGGACCAGCAGCTGACCCTCGAGGTCGCGAGGATGATCATCAACTTCTGGCTGGCTCAGAGCGCCTTCCACCCGGTCGACACCTTCTGTCCTTACAAGAAGCAGTTCGACCTCCTCAAGGCGATCCTCTCCTTCAGGGACCACGCCTTCGAGGCCCTCGCCCGCGGAATCCCCACGGATGTGATCCTCAAGACGCCCTCGAAGGACGCTCTGGCGAAGGTCAGACTTCTCGAGGACTACGAGCCCGAGCTGAATAAAGTCCTGGCTCAGATGGAGAGCGAGTTCAAGACGATGTCATGAGGGTGGTTATCAATGACCAAGGAGTACAAGACTATTAACGAGATCAAGGGCCCTCTCCTCTTCGTCGAGAAGACCGAGCCCATAGGTTTCAACGAGCTGGTGGAGATTCGGACCGAGACGGGGGAGTTGAAGAGGGGTCAGGTTCTTGACACCTCCAACGAAGTCGTCGTCGTCCAGGTCTTCGAGGGGACGGGCGGCCTCGGCAAGGAGTCCACCGTCAAGTTCACCGGCGACGTGATCAAGATGCCCCTCTCTCCCGACATCATCGGGAGAGTCCTCTCTGGGTCTGGTCAGCCCCGAGATGGCGGCCCGCCAATAGTGCCCGACGTATCGAAAGACATCTCTGGTGCGGCCATCAACCCCGCCGCCCGAGAGAAGCCCAGGGCTTTCATCCAGACCGGGATCTCCACCATCGACGGGACCAACACCTTAGTCCGGGGCCAGAAGCTTCCAATCTTCTCCGGAGCGGGTCTCCCCCACAACGATGTGGCCCTCCAGATCGCCCGGCAGGCCAAGGCCCTCGGCGAGGCCGAGTCCTTCGCCGTCGTCTTCTGCGCCATGGGGATCACCAACGAGGAAGCTCAGCACTTCATGGCCGACTTCGAGAGGACCGGCGCCCTGGAAAGGGCGGTCGTCTTCCTGAACCTGGCCGACGATCCCGCCGTCGAGAGGCTGCTCACTCCTCAGCTTGGTCTGACGACCGCTGAGTACCTCGCCTTCGACCTCGATATGCACGTGCTGGTCATCTACACCGACATGACCAACTACTGCGAGGCTATGAGACAGATGGGGGCCGCCCGTGAAGAGGTGCCCGGCCGAAGAGGATATCCCGGCTACATGTACACCACCCTCGCCATCCAGTACGAGAGGGCTGGGATCATCACCGGCAAGAAGGGGTCCATCACCCAGTTCCCCATCCTCACCATGCCCGGCGACGACATCACCCACCCGATCCCCGACCTCAGCGGCTACATCACCGAGGGCCAGCTGATCGTCTCTCGTGAGCTTCACCGAAAGGGCATCTACCCACCCATCGACATCAGGCCGTCCCTCAGCAGGCTGATGAACTCCGGCATCGGAGCAGGCCACACCCGAGAGGATCATAGGGCGGTCTCAGACCAGCTTTACGCCTACTATGCAGAGGGATGCGATCTCCGAGGCCTCGTGGCCATCGTCGGTAAGGAAGCTCTCTCTGAGAGGGACCGGCTCGTCCTGGAGTTCGCAGATGCCTTCGAGCGCAAGTTCGTCAACCAGGGCAGAGACGAGGACCGGTCCATCTTCGATACTCTGGACATCGGATGGAACCTCCTATCGGCCCTCCCCGAGACGATGCTGACGAGGATCGACGACCACCTCATCAAGAAGTACCACCCCAGGTACAGGAAGAAAGAGTGAGATCATGGCCGTAATCAGTGGGACGAAGCCGACCAGGGCAGTCCTTATCGCCCTAAAGAGGAGGATCAAGGTCGCTCAGATGGGTCACAATCTTCTGAAGATGAAGCGTGACGGTCTGATGATCGAGTTTTTTGAGGTCCTCAACCAGGCGAGGACCATCCGTCAGGAGTTGGTCGAGGACTTCATAAAAGCTCAGCAGAGCCTCAACATGGCCAAGGCTACCGAAGGTGCGCTCGCGATCAAGAGCGTCGCCTTCGCCCTCCAGAAGGAGCCGGCTGTAGAGCTGGAAAGCAGGAACATCATGGGCGTCGTAGTGCCGAAGATTACGGCAGATTCAGTTCAGAAGCAGATGTTCGAGCGCGGATACGGCATCATCGGTACGAGCGCTGCCATCGACGAAGCTGCTGAGGCCTACGAGAGCCTGGTGGATAAGATCATCACCGCTGCAGAGGTGGAGACCGCCCTTATCAAGCTGGTGGAGGACATCGACGCCACCAAGAGACGGGTGAACGCTCTGGAGTTCAAAGTGATCCCCGACATCCACGATACCGTCCGGTTCATCGGCTTCGCACTGGAAGAGATGGAGAGAGACAACCTCGTAAAGCTGAAGATGCTCAAGGGCAAGGCCCAGAGGGCAGCGAAGGCCGCCGAGGCTGCGAAGCTGGCGGAGTCGGCTGCGGCCAAGAAGGCGACAGCCAAGGCGGGATAGGCATCTCGATGGCGTCATCGTATGGCGAACCTGCTTGAACGAAAGGCGAAAGAGTGGTTTGGAACCCCCGAGAAGAAGGCACGACTGCTGCAGGTCCTCGTCTACATCTCGAACCTGTACGTCATCCTCGGGGTGTTCGTCCTCATTTATGTTCTGTACGGCGATCACCTGATCGCCCTATGGAACTCTCTGAGGTGAAGGCGCGGAGGGGCCCCGGCCCCCAAGATCTTGGGTCGGAGGCTCCCTCAGACCTCTATTTTTTGATGCATCGAAAGGCAACTCAGACCCGATCGTCGGCTTAAGATCAGCATTAAAAATGAACTTCGATGATGCCCGCATTTGAGCGGCAGCCCTTATGCTACGGGCTTTCTCCGTCCGTCCCGACCTTTGAGGTGGCAACAACCTCCTTTCGCTGGGCGATCCTGTAGCCGCAGATCACCTGTCGCCTTCCCGATATGATCTCGTCGAGCTCGGGGTCTCCGGTCTCCACCATGAGGCGGGGCGTCTCCTTCAGCTTGTGGGGGGTGGCGACGATGATCAGGTTTTCCGGCCCGGCCTTTCTGAGGACCTGGGGGCTTATCTGCTGGCTTCCCCTCCCCAGGATGAACCCCTGGGCTCCGATGGGGCTGACTACGATCTTCGTCCTCCCCACCGCCTCGATCTCTCGGAGGAGGTCGCTTTCGGAGGCGTCGCGGCAGATCACTCGGCCGTCTTTCACCAAGTCGACCCCCAGGAGGGTCTTCTCAACGCCAAGGAGTTCGGCGATCTTGGCGGTCGTCGTCCCCGCCCCCAGGATGTAGGCGGAGCCGTCCTGCATGAACTCCGAGGCGAAGGCGGCGATCTCCTCTTTAAAATCCTCTTCGGAGCTCGCGGCGTAGATCTGCTTCCTCTCCTGGACGAGGACCGGCTGGTAGGGGACGGCGGCGACCCCGTAGATCTTGGTGTCGAGGGTCCCGGCCCGGTACTTCTCCTCGTCGACGTCCAGGATCTCCGTCTCCCTCGTTTGGAGATTCCCTTCCAGATATCCCCGGATGAGCTCTCCCGCCGCCTGGGGGCTTACGGCGAAGATCCCCGAGTGCATCTTGACGCCTGCGGGTATCCCGATGATGGGGACCCTCGATCCTACAACCCCGGCGACGTCCCGGGCGGTCCCATCGCCGCCGGAGAAGACGATCAGGTCGACGCCTTCTTCGATGAAACATCGGCAGACTTCCCGGGTGTCCTCCGCCGTCGACGTGCCCGAAGGCCGGTGGACCACCCGGCATCGGAGGCCGTACCTTCTGAGGGACGCCTCTCCCATATCGCCGGCGGCGGTCAGAAAGAGGACGTCGAGGCCGACGAGCCCGGCTAGGGCCGCCTCCGCCCGGCGGGGGGCGACGGCGACCGCCCCCCTGGCCAGCGCCTCCTCGACGAGGCCGTCGGTCCCCTTGAGGCCGACGGCTCCGCCCATGCCGGCGACGGGGTTGACGAGGAACCCCACCTTCTTCAGTCTGCTCCCCCCGTCTCCTTCGGAACTCAGAACTTGGGGATCTTCGCCAGGGACTGCTTCACCAGCTCCTCGGGGTACTCGTAGTCCACCAGATTTCCTGAGAAGTAGGCGTCGTAGCTGGAGAGGTCGAAGTGGCCGTGGCCGCTGAGGGAGATGACGATCGTCTTCTCCTCGCCGGTCTTCTTGCAGGCGATGGCGTCATCGATGGCCGGCTTTATCGCGTGGGAGGACTCGGGGGCGGGGAGGATCCCCTCGGTCCGAGCAAAGGTGACGGCGGCCTTGAAGACCTCGTTCTGGTGGAAGGACATCGCCTCGATGACGCCGTCGTGGACTAGGTTGCAGAGGAGGGGGGCGTCGCCGTGGTATCGGAGCCCTCCGGCGTGGATCGATGGCGGGATGAAGTCGTGGCCCAGGGTGTACATCTTGAGGAGGGGGGTGAGCCGCGCGGTGTCGCCGAAGTCGTAGGTGTAGAGCCCCTTCGTCAGGGTGGGGCAGGCGGCGGGCTCGCAGGCGACCATCTTGATCTCCTTCTTATCCTTCAATTTGTCGGGGACGAAGGGGAAGCACATGCCGGGGAAGTTAGAGCCGCCGCCGACGCAGCCGTATATGACGTCGGGATAGTCGTCGACGGTCGCCATCTGCTTTTTGAGCTCTTGGCCCTCGACGGTCTGGTGGAGGAGGACGTGGTTTAGGACGGATCCCAGAGCGTAGTTGGTGTTATCGTGGGTGGCCGCGTCCTCGACGGCCTCGGAGATGGCGATTCCTAAACTACCGCCGGTGTTGGGGTGCTCTTTTAGGATCGCCCTTCCGGAGTTGGTCAGCTCGCTGGGGCTTGCGACGCACTCGGCGCCCCATACCTGCATGATGCTCTTCCGGTACGGCTTCTGGTCGAAGGACGCCCGGACCATGTAGACCCGGCACTCGAGGCCGAAGAAGCTCGTGGCCATGGAGAGGGCCGAGCCCCACTGGCCGGCGCCGGTCTCGGTAGCGATCCTCTCGATCCCGGCCTTCATGTTGAAGTAAGCCTGGGCGACGGCGGTGTTCGGCTTGTGGCTCCCGGCGGGGCTGACCCCCTCGTACTTGTAGTATATCCGCGCCGGGGTCTTGAGGTGCTCCTCGAGGCGGTGGGCCCGGAAGAGGGGGGTCGGCCTCCAGAGCTTGAGGATCTCCCGGACCTCATCGGGGATGTCGATCCACCGCTCGGTGGACATCTCCTGCCGGATCAGCTCCCTCGGAAAGATCATCTCCAGGTCTTTGGGGTCGATGACCTTTCCGGTCTGGGGGTTCAGGGGCGGGTCCAGGGGAGTTATAAGGTCTGCGGCGACGTTGTACCACCGCTTAGGTATCTCTTCTTCATCCAGCAGAATTTTAGTTTTCAAAGGCATATCCTCCAGAAACGATGAGTCTTGATGTACTCTAATGTGCATTGGGGTAATGATGACGGCGTTATTTAAGGGTTTTGGGGTCTCTTTTTCCTCAAAAATTCGACTAAAATGTCTATTATCGATCCGTTCTCCCAATCCCGCCATCTTCTCATCGACCCCCGAAGGGCCGGGTCAAGCTTTATCTATTTTGGCGGAGATCTCCCTGGCCATGGCAGGTCTAACCCTCTCTGAGAAGATCTTCTCTCGAGCCTCGAAGAAGGAGGTGAAAGCTGGCGAGTTCGTGATGGCCGATATCGATCGGGCCATGGTCCACGACATCACCGGCCCCCTGGCGGTGAAGGGGTTTCGCGAGATCGCAGGCGAGGATGCGCACGTCTGGGACCCTTCTAGGATAGTCGTGCTCTTCGACCATCAGGTCCCGGCAGACAGCCTCGCCGCCGCCGAGAACCACATCATGCTCCGGAGGTTCGCTGCCTTGCAGGGGATCCTAAACTACGACGTCTTCGAGGGGGTCTGCCACCAGGTGATGCCGGAGAAGGGGCACGTCCTCCCCGGCGACCTCGTCGTCGGCTCCGACTCCCACACCTGCGCCTACGGCTCCCTCGGCGCGTTCTCGACCGGGATCGGCAGCACCGACATGGCCTCGGTCTTCGCTACGGGAACGCTCTGGTTCATGGTCCCCGAGACCTTGCGGCTCAGGGCTGAGGGGAGGCTCTCCCGGCTCGTCACCTCAAAAGACGTCATCCTGAGGATGATCGGCGACATCGGCGCCGACGGCGCCACCTACCAGGCCTGCGAGTTCGCCGGCCCCGCGGTATCGAGGATGTCGGTCCCCGAGAGGATGACGATGACGAACATGGCGATCGAGATGGGGGGGAAGGCCGGCCTCGTCGACCCCGACGAGACGACTCTGGGTTACATCCGAGAGCGGGTCCCGGACTTCGACGGCGAGAAGGTCCTCCACGGCGACGAGGACGCCTCCTTCGCCGAGCGGGTCTGGGAGGTCTCGGACCTTCCGCCCCAGGTAGCCGTCCCCCACCACGTCGACCACGTCGTCCCGGCCGGCGACCTCGCCGGGACGAAGATCGACCAGGTCTTCCTCGGCTCCTGCACCAACGGCAGGTTCGAGGACCTCGCCCTCGCCGCTGAGGTTATGGGGGACGAGCCCGTGGCCCGGGGGGTGCGGATGGTGGTGATCCCCGCCAGCAGGACCGAGTACATGAAGGTCCTCCGAGCGGGGCTCGTAGAGAAGTTCATGGAGGCGGGGGCCATCGTCGAATCCCCATGCTGCGGCCCCTGCATGGGCGGAAGCTTCGGCCTCCTCGGGGACGGGGAGGCTTCCCTCTCCACCTCCAACCGGAACTTCCAGGGCCGCCAGGGAAGCCCGAAGGCGAGAGTCTACCTCTGCTCGCCGGCGACGGCTGCCGCCGGGGCGATCACCGGCGAGATCACCGACCCCCGGGAGATCTGATCCGATGCAAGCTAGATGGGCCCGGTCCCGATAGCTTCGACCACTGAAACCCTCTGGGCGCATCCGTTAACATGAAAGTCGCCTTCAAGCTCGGTTATCTCGGCCGGGGCTACCACGGCTTCCAGCACCAGCCAGCTGTCCCGACGGTCCAGGCCGCCGTCAGGGACGCCCTCCGCTCCCTGGGGATAAACGACGGGAGCTTCTGCTACGCCGGGAGGACCGACCGGGGGGTATCGGCCCTCGGCCAGGTGATCGACTTCTACGTCAACCCCGCCAAGGCCGATCTCGCCGTCCCCCGGGTCGTAAACAGCCGGCTCCCCACCGACGTCTGGGCCTGGGCCTGGGCCCCCGTCCCCGAGAACTTCAGCGCCCGTCACGCCGCCCTCTGGCGGGAGTACAGGTACCTCCTCCCCGGCGGCGGCCTCGACCTCGATCGTATGCGAAAGGCTGCGAGGGAGCTCGTCGGCGTCCACAACTTCAGAAACCTCTCCTCGGAGAAGAGGGGACCATCGGCCCGGAACCTGATGAGGCTCGATCTGACGGAGGAGAAGGGGATTGTCGTCATCGACGTCAGGGCTGACGGCTTCCTCTGGAACATGGTGAGGAAGATCGCGACGGTCCTGGAGCTGGTGGGGTCCGGGGAGCGGGACCTGGCCTGGGTAGGCAGCCTCCTCGATCCCGAGACGAACCGGGGGGTCGCCCCCGCTCCGGCGGAGGGGCTGATCATGATGGACGTGGGGTATCAGGGGGTAAGCTGGAGGGTCGAGCCCTACTCCATGAGGATGGCAAAGGAGAGGCTCTCTGCCGTACTGAAAAGGGATCAGGCCCTGGCGGAGGCGACGGGGGTCCTCGCCAGGTCCATGGAGGAGTTCAGAGGATGATCTCGATCCCCAGCTCCTCGGCCAGCTCCTTGTAGCGGTTCCGGATGGTGACCTCCGTCACCCCCGCGACGTCCGCCACCTCCCGCTGGGTCCTCCGGTCGCCGCAGAGGATCGAGGCGATGTAGATCGCCGCCGCCGCGACCCCCGTGGGGCCCCTGCCGCTCGTCAGCTCCTTCTCCGCCGCCTGGCGGAGGATCTCGATCCCCTTCGCCTGGACCTCGCCTTTTAGGCTCAGCCCGGAGCAGAACCGGGGTATGTAGTCGATGGGGCTCGTCGGCATCAGCTTCAGGGCCAGCTCCCTCGATACGAACCTGTAGGTCCTCCCGATCTCCTTCCTCGAAACCCTCGATACCTCGGCGATCTCGTCTAAGGTCCTAGGAACGTTGCACTGCCGGCAGGCGGCGTAGAGGGCGGCGGCGGCGACCCCCTCGATGCTCCTCCCCCTGATCAGGTTCTTGTCGACGGCCTTTCTGTAGATCACCGCGGCCGTCTCCCTCACGTTCCGGGAGAGGCCCAGGGCCGAGGCCATCCTGTCCAGCTCGGAGAGCGCGAAGGCGAGGTTCCGCTCGGTGGCGTTGCTGACCCGGATCCGCCGCTGCCACTTTCGGAGGCGGTAGAGCTGGGCCCGGTTCTTGGATGATATGGTCTTGCCGTAGGAGTCCCGGTTCCTCCAGTCTATCATCGTCGAGAGCCCCTTGTCGTGGATGGTGTAGGTCATGGGAGCGCCGACCCTCGACCTCTTCATCCTCTGGTCGTGGTCGAAGGCCCTCCACTCAGGCCCCTGGTCGATGAAGTTCTCGTCGATGACAAGGCCGCAGTCGGAGCAGACCAGCTCCGCCCTCTCGTAGTCGTGGACGAGGGCGTGGCTACCGCACTCAGGGCACTCGACGATGAACTTCTCGAACTCGTCTACCTTCTCCTTCTCCCGCCTGAGCTTGATCTTCTCCTGGATCTTCTCCTTCTCAGACCGTTCAATCTCCCTAATCTTTTCTATTTCTTCCACCAAATCCGCGCTCCTCGAAATAGAGTCTTTTTCCCAGGTGAACTGCCGGATCGACGTTTCGATAGGGTTTGACGACGATGTAGGGCCGATCCGTCGGACCGAATATGTCAAAAACCCGGCCGATCTTGGATTTCTTTTGATCTACGACGACAGAATTGATCTTCGGTAGCTCTTCCTTCCTTTCAACGCTGGCTTCAACGCGCACTATCAACTTCTTCTGGACGGAGTGATGGGTGGTGCCCAACCTCTTCAACCGGTCACCTCACCCCAACTTGTTCGGGATCATCGTATATAAAGGTTCCGCAAACATTTTATTTGATGAGATTTCCGCCCCAGGGACTCAAAGTTTATCTCCTCAAAGGAGCGTCCATGGCGGTTATGTTCGAAAAGCTTCCTACCGTCCCCACGTCCCAAGAGCTGGTGGACCGGGCTTTCAGACGGTCGAAGAGGGCGGCCACAGGACAGAAGAAGGACGAGGCGATGCTGATGACCGCCGGAAACATCCTATCCGACAACCTGTCAAACCTGGTCCGAAAGTACCCCTCCTTCATGAACATCCCCCCCTTCTACCACGACCTAGTCGACGCCGCCGTGGGGGTGGACGAGATGAGGATCCATCTATCCCGGGTATCCTGGGCCGCCTCCACCATCAGGTCGATCACCAGGGACCACCTGACGAGGATGAAGAGTGCCCCGGATAAGCCTTCCATCAGGAGGGCCGCCTTCGGGAGGATGGCCTCGGTGATGAAGTCGATAGATCCTGACCTCCTCTTCCTCAACGACGCCCGCCAGAGGCTGAGGCTGATGCCGACGGTCGATCCCGACCTCCCCGCCATCATCGTCGCCGGATACCCGAACGTCGGGAAGTCGAGCTTCATATCCTCCGTCACCGGAGCGAGGCCCGAGATCGCCAGCTATCCTTTCACGACGCGGGGGGTGGGGGTGGGCCACTTCATCCGGGGCCACCAGAGGTATCAGGTGGTGGACACCCCGGGCCTCCTCGATCGCCCTCTCTCTGCGAGGAACGAGATCGAGCTTCAGGCGGTAGCGGCCCTGAGACACCTTCGGGGCGCCGTCCTCTTCATCCTCGACCCGAGCGAGTACTGCGGCTTCTCTTTAGAGGAGCAGCTCCGCCTCCTCGCCGACGTCAAAAGCTGGCTCCGCCTTCCGGTTCTGGTGGTGGCGAACAAGGTCGACCTCGCCGGCTACGAGGGGGCCGAGATGGCGATGTCCACCACAAGCGGCGCCGGGGTCGTCGAGGTTCTTGACCGGATGGTGGAGATGCTGGATGGCCTCGCCGCTCGCGAAGAGGACGATAGAAAAGAGGAGTAGAGGTCTCCTAAGGGAGGCCGCTCTGCTGCCCACCGGGAGAAGGGGGAAGGATCGTCGGCCAGTGCCGCATCAAGTCCTCTGCTTGATGATGTAGTTGACCATTGCCGGCGATAGCTTCGACTCCCAGCATATCCTCGATGAGATCTCTTCGACTTTCAGGCCGCCTGACTGGAGGTCTGTTATCCTCCCTATCATCTCGTCGTCGACGACGAAGTACTCGTCGATGTCCTTTCGATGACCCCAGACGTCTCCCTCGATGATCTCCACCCCCTGAGTCTCCAGGAAGGCCCGGGCGGTGTTGGGCATATTCCTGTAGTACGAGGGCGGGACCTGGACGGCGCGGAGCCGGGGACTGTACTGGAGGAGCCTGAACATGTCGGTGCTGGTGGCCCTGTAGGCCAGATGAACTGTATGATCGCTCCTCGTGAGGTCGTTTATATCATCTTTTGAACTGACGATCCTGATCTTTATCATATACGACCCTCCAAACCAAGAACGGTATCTATGAAGCCGCCCTTGATGCCGTCGAAATGGCGGCAGGAGGCCGCAACGCCTCCTCCGAGACGCCGTCGGACCAATCCCCCCAGGAACCCCGACTGTAATGGGGCGATAGCCGTCGGCGCGGCAGTGGATGGAGACATTCCGGCTTCCTCAGGTCGCCTGTTTTATCATGTACTTGACCATGGCCGGCGATAGCTTCGACTCCCTCGAGACTTTGCTGGCGATCTCGTCGTGGTTCATCCCCTCGGATTGGAGGCTGTTTATCCTCTCTATCACCTTGTCGTCTACGGTGTAGTATTCGTCTATGTCCTTCCGGTGGCCCCAGACGTCCCCCTCGACGATCTCTATCCCCTGCATCTCCAAGAACATCTGGCCCGCGTGGGACATGGTCTTGTAGTAGGAGGATGGGACCTGGATCGCTCTCAGCCTGGGACAGGCCTGGAGGAGCCTGAATATGTCGGTGTTGGACGCTCTAAAGGCCAGGTGGATCATCTGTTCATTCCGGTTGAGCTGGTCTATCTCCTTCTTCGAACTGACGACTCTGATCTTCATCATGAGATTACCTCTGCTATAACACGTTGTTGTTCACCCATATAAGTTTATTGAATTACGGCATTATTGCTATCAACTGGCAAAACTGCGGGGATCGATCACCCGGAGATATTTCTGCTACGGTCTCGATCCAAGACTATATGAGGATGGCGGTAAATCTTTTACTTCGATTGTCCAGTTCCCATCGGCATTTCGTCAGTGATGCCGCTGGAAAAACTATTTTTCATTACAATAATATCATTTAATCTGTATCCATCATGTAATCCTAAATTGGTTCGCGAAGATCTCGGCCAGTGGCAAAGCCCCGTCCCGGGCAGCCCCCAGCCCCAGCCGACGGGGTGGGGGAGAGCCTCACGACCAAAAGCTCCTCGAAGAACCACCTCTCGCGAGCGACCACCTCGACCGTAAGCCCCAAAGATCGCGCTTTCTCCTCGACCTCATCGGGGCCGCTGAGGCTTGAGACGACTAGGAGGGCGCGCCCCCTCTCCGGCACCAAGCGATCTCTCAGCCCCTCCAGGAACCGGCCTATCGTCTCTCTGCCCGTCTTTCCGCCGTCGAAGGCGAAGTTGATCCACCCCGCCAGGACCTCGTCCTCCTCGGTGGGCAGGTACGGTGGGTTGAAGAGGACGAGGTCGAACCTCCCCCGGATCCCGGCGAAGAGGTCGGCCCGGAGGACCTCGACTCCCTCCCGCCGGAGGCGACGCAAGGCGGCGGGGTTGACGTCGGTGGCGACGACCCACCGGGCCCGGTGGCGGAGGGCCTTCGATATTATGCCGCTGCCGCACCCGATCTCCAGGACGGCATCCTCGGGGGCCACCTCCTTCAGGGAGGCGGCGAGGAGGAGGTGGGTGTCCTCGGCGGGGGGATAGACCCCTTCGGTGCCTTCACCAAGGCCCCCGGCGGGCCTGCTGGGGGCCCTGGCCCCCCTTCGGGGACCGTCCATCATCCTCCCCTCTCGACCTTTCCGAGCCAGAGGTCCTGGCCCCTCGGGCCCCCGGATTCCGTCCAGCCGGTCATCGCCCATCCCCCGTCCTTCGTCGGGACGATCGACCTTCCGAGGTCGAAGCCCTCCCCCCCGAAGGCGTCATCCCAGAGCTTTTCGCCGACGGAGCTGACCTTCAGGAGCCAGATATCCTCGTCGCCAGCCCCCCTGGTGTAGCCGACGACGACGATGCCGCCGTCCTCATCCACCAGGGCCTGCCAGCCGCCGTCTTCGCCGGGGCCCCCGATCGTCTCCTCCCAGACCTTCTCGCCCTCCAGGTCGGTTTTGAGGAGGAGGAGGTCCCTTCCACCCGGGGCATCGGCGGACGATGTCCCGACGATGATATAGCCGTCCGCCATCTTCAGGACGGAGTTCCCCCTCTCGTCGCCGTCCTTCCCGAAGGTCTTCTCCCATACCCTCTTCCCCTCGCCGTCGGCCTTGACTAGCCAGACGTCCCTCCCTCCCGCCCCGTAGGACTCGGTGGTCCCAACGGCGACGTAGCCGTCTTCCACCTCCACGATCGACGAAAATCCGTCGTTCTTCGAGCCGCCGATGGCGACCTCCCACACCAGGTTTCCGTCGGGGTCGACCAGAAGGATCCAGCCGTCAGAGCCTCCGGAGCCTCGGGAGGTGGTGGACCCGGCGACGACGTATCCCGCCTCCGTCTTCACCGCGGCGACCCCCCAGTCGTCGCCCGGACCTCCGAAGGTCTTCGTCCACCTCTCGTAGCCGTCGGAGTAGGTCTTGACGAGGAGGAGGTCCTTTCCGCCGGCCTCCCCGGAGCCCGAGACCCCAGCGATGACATATCCGTCCTCCGTCCCCAGGAGGGACCACCCCTCCTCGTCGCCGGGGCCTCCGATCGCCCGATCCCACTCCAGCTCCCCCTCCGAATCGGTCTTGATCAGCCAGAGGTCCCTGCCACCGTCTCCTTTGGAGGAGGTGTAGCCGACGACCGCCAGGCTGGAGTCGGCCGTCTCCAGGAGGGAGATCCCCCTTTCGTCCCCCGGTCCGCCGAAGGACTTCTCCCACGAGAGGTCCGGCGCCTGGCCGAGGGCGGGCTGGAGCATCAGGACCACCAGAGCCCCCCCCAGGAGGGCGGCGGCGATGGCGGGGCGGCTTGAGGAGGCTGCCCGAAAGTGGCGAGGATCGTCGGGTCTCATTTAAATCAAATCATTTTAATTTAATTTCATAGGTAGCGATCGAAGGCGATGAATATGATCAGGATCAGAGCCGGCAGGGCCCAGAAGATCCGAGGATCGCGAGCGACTTCGTCCCGGCCGCCGGCCCTGCTGATATCGCCTTTATATGCTGTCCCCTCGACCTGACCGGAAGGGATGGGGGCTTCCTCCGGGGCGGCCCCCATACCGCCATCGTCGGTCGGAGCTTCCTCTTCCTCCTCCTCTACGGCTATCCTCAGCTGCGAGGATTCCAGGGTGCAGGCGGTTCCTCGGTCGTCCCGGTAACAGACGGCCGTCGCCGGGATCTCGTAGCTACCCGGATCCCGGCAGGATATGGTGTAGACGATCGCCGCCTCCTCCCCTGGCAAGAGGAGAGGGTTGATCTCCGTCTCCCCCGCGACGAGGGTCGCCCATGCCGGGACGGTCTCCTTCAGAGAGGCTTTCGTCCTCCGGTTCCCGACGTTCTTTGCGGTCACCGTCACCGTCACCGTCTCCCCCGGCCTGACTCTGGCGGAGGATGCACCTTTGGCCACCTCCACCAGAGGTCCGATGACATCGACGACGGGGCTCGACGACTTGACCTTATAAATAGTGCCGTCGACGGAGTAGGTGGCCTCGGCGGGCGGGAGGGTCTGCCCATCCCCAGGCTTCTTAGCATCGACGGTGTAGCTGGCGGTTCTGCTCTCCCCCGGCGGTATCGTCATCTTCCATTCCAGGGAGGAATCCGTCTTAAAATCTCGACCCGCCGAGTCGGTTAGGGCGACCACCAGGCTCCTGTCACCGCCGTTGCTGACGGAGAGGTGGACGTAGCTCTCCTCGCCGAACCTGATCTCGTCATCCGCATACTTGAAGACCCTGAGGGGGCCGAAGAGGTCGAAGCTCGTCCCGCCCACCGACTCGTGAACCCCTCCCTCGGTGTCGAGGTACCGGGCCCGAGCCTCGACCCGGACCACCTGGGGCCCCGCCACCGACGGGACCCTGAAGTTCACCTCCAGGGGATCGACCTTCCGGGTTGAAGGGTCCTCGTCCCAGACATCGCCCGGGGCGAGGTTCGATATCGAAAACCTCTCTCCTGCGATCTCGGGGTCGAAGTTCACCTCCAGCTTCACGTCCTCCGCCTCCGTCATTCCGACGTTCTCGACCTCGACCTCGACCTTCGCCCGGTCGCCTCCCCGGTAAGAATCCTCCTTCGAGACGACCCGGATCTGGAGGTCGGGGACCGCTCGGAGGAGGAGGGAGACCGATGCCTTCGGCTCCGCCGACCCGTCCAGGAGGTAGTCTATCATCATAACATCGCCGGCTACAACCATCACCTCGTCGTCGATGGTGAAGCTCTCTCCCGACTTCAGGGGCCTCGTGGCGATCAGCTCTCCACCCTTCCGAAGGTTCAGCATCACCATCCGCGGCGATTTATCCTCGGGGGTGAAGTCCGCAGCCTCCAGGGAATAATCCCCGAGCTGGAGGGTCTCTCCCCATCGGAGCTCCCCTTCGACCCGGTCCCCCCACTCCACCGCCGTCCCGATCATCGATGTCAGGAGCAGATATGCCAGGAGAACTCTCATCGGATCAACGCCTGAAGAATAGGAGGTAGATGGCGAGGATCGCCCCGAGGGCGGATATCAGGATCGTCTCCCGCGACGAATCCGACTCTTCCGCTTCATGAGGCTCTGCCTCGCGGCCGATCGCTGTATCTGCCTTCTCCACCGTCTCCGCCCCTCCAACTCCAACATCTCGGGATTCTGAAGATCTCTCCTTCTGATCGCCGACCGCGGGGCTGGCGGAGGCTTCTCCCACCTCGCCCCCGCCCTTCGTCGGGGACGACGGCTCTTTCGCCTCGGATGAGGTCTCGGCCTTAGCCGAGGAGGATGGGCTGGAAGTCTTCGATGAGGTCGTCTGTTTCGCCTCTTCTGCCCCTTCGAAGGCCATCCCCGCCGGGGCGTAGAAGGTGACGGCGTCCTTTCCGTCAACCCTGAGGGTCTTCCTCTTCTCGTACTCGATCTTGGTCGCCGGGTCCTGCCACCTCACCGCCAGGACGTGGGTCCCCTCCTCCATGTCGAACTTGCCGAAGTCGGTGGTGCTCGTCTTCTTCGCGGTCTTCATCTTCTCGTAGAGGCCGTCGATGTAGAGGTAGGCTTCCAGGTCCTCGTCGTTGTCGTTCCTCAACATCACCGTCACCTCGAACTCCTCCGGCTCCGTGTTCTCGGCCGCATAGAGGGTGACCGCCGTCGTTCCCTCCACCGAGGCTGCTAGATCTTCCTGGTAGGTCATCTTGGTGTCATCGTCCCACCAGCTGATCCTGAAGTCGTGGGATCCGGCCTCGAGCTCATAGCTCCCGAACTTCTTCTCCTTATCCTTGGAGACCTCCTCGGTACCCGCCAGCTCCGAGTCTATGAAGAGGGATATGCTCAGGGTGTCGTCGTCTCGGTTGAAGACGTATACGATCGCCTCGGCCATCGTCGGCTCTGCCGCCTCTTCCTCCGGGGAGGTCGTCTCGTTAGTCTCCAACGAGCCGATCTCGGCCGCCAAACCCTCCCCGGAGCCATCCGCCTCGGGAGATGATCTCGGCTCCTCCAACGGAACCGTCGGCTCCGAGGCCTCCTCATCGGCTTCTGGGCCCTCGGAGACGGCAGGGCTCGCCGCCTCTTCGGAGGTCGCAGGATTCGGGGCTTCTGGGGTATCGTCGATCTCGCCGTACTCGTTCGCCTCTAGGCCTGCCGCCCCTGGGATGAAGGCGGAGGTCATCAGGAGGAGGAAGACCTGCGAGAGGAACAGCCCCAGGCCCATGCCGATGCGATAATACTTCCCGGTCATGTAGAGCATCTCTAGTTGAACCTGATCGTTTATCAATTATGCGTCTATGAGGAGGGCCGAGGTTCGTCTCGCATCCCGGGCGTCTCATCATCGCCTGGGGTGCCCTTTTCATTGAATTCTATATGCCCAAATCTTAAATATATTCGACCACCAACCTCCGGTCAGAACCGGGGTTGCCGAAGGAGATCGATGACGGAGAAGTACAGCCTCTGCCGATGGACTCTGACCCTCTTCGCAGTCGCCGCAGTCCTTATCAGCCCGGCCTTTCTCGCATCAGGGGCCGAGATCGACGAAGTGGGGGGTCTCGTCCTGGACATATATGCCGACGACGCCGGGAAGGCACTGGTCACCGGATATGCGAAGAGCATCGCTGGCCTCGCCTTTCTCAACGGCTCCGATTACCAGTACGACGAGGGCGCCCTCCAGCTCTACGCGGTGACCAACGCCCTCACCAAAAAGAGCGGGGACGACTGGGAGATCCGGCTATCCGCTGAAGGGAGCTACGGCGAGTATCACGTCACCTTCTATCTATCAGAGAACGTCCAGCTCACCAACATCTCCGGGACCGAGGGGCTCGACTACCTCGTCTCCTCCTCTAGCGACTCCTTTGTGGTGGAGTTCCACGGCTACGACGTGACGAATCCCGGGGCCGCCGTCATGTACCGCCAGCCGGTCTCAGGCGCCGAAGCAGAGGCTGCGGCCCTCCCGACGCCGAAACCCTCCAGCCTCTCCCTCCTCCTGGGGGGGGGCCTCCTCGTCGCCCTCTTGATCGTCGCCGCGGTCATGGTCCGAGGGCGTAAGGAGGCAGCCTCGCCTCCAGCGGATGAGGTGGCTTTTGAATCCGAGACGGCGGCCCCGGTCTTCGGGCTCCCGGAGGCCGAGGATGAGCAAGATCAGATGGTTTCGGAGGAAGCCCCCCTCCAATCTTCGGGCCCCGTCGAGGCAGCCTTTCCTGCCCCCGAGGCCACCATCGCCGCCTCGATCTCGGCGGAGATGGTGGCGGTGATGGATACCCTCACCGAGAGGGAAAGGTCGGTCTTGGAGGCTCTCATAAAGCACGAGGGGAAGATGACTCAGGCGGATATCAGGTACGAGACGGGGATCCCCAAATCCTCCCTAACCGGGATCATAGTCTCTCTTGAGAGGAGAAATATCGTGACGAAGAAGGAACGGGGAAGGACCAACGTCATCGAGCTCTCCGAGCGGCTAAACTGGGGGGGGAGATGACGGCGGTGGAGGCATGGTGGTCGGATATCCCTGCCGGACGCCCCCAATTCTGCGGGGTGGCCGGGTCAGAAGTACCCCCAAATCGGGGACGGCGAGGTTTTGAGAGTCTGGAAGAGGTGATGACTTGACGGGCCATCCGATCCGGAGGGGCCTCTGGCTGGGAGTGGCGGCCCTGATCCTAGGGGGCGTTATTGGAGCGGGAGAGCCCCTGACATTCGACGCCCCGGCATGCATCGGGGACGGGCTGAGGGAGGGGGGCCCTTGTCCCGTAGCATACCAGATCGCCGGGATCGGCTGCCACGGGGACGGACCTGGGATACTGATATCGATCTTCATCTCGGAGGTGGGGTTTGCCTTCAGTTCTGAAGACGAGGCTCTGCCTGTGAGGCTGCAGGTCGAAAGGGTGAGAGGCGTCGACCCATCCCGGGTCCGGAGGCTCCTGGGAGAGAACCGGACCCTGGGAGAGATCAAGGAGGAGATCGAGGGGGAGGACGGGGCCTACAGCTACCGGGGGAACCTCCGCCTCGGCCGGGCCCCCTACCTCCTCGACCGCCTCAACGTCACCTTGGAGGGGGGGACGACCACCCTGGAGGCGGACCTGATGGTGCCGGCGGGGGGATGGGGGGCGATCCCCTCCCCCGGGTCGGGGCCGGAGATGGTGGGCAAGCTCACCGTCGAGATCCTCCAGCAGAACGGATCGGAGATCAGCGTCGGAAGCCTCCTGGTCTTCAGCGGCCCCTATGCCGGAAGCTACGCCGTCATCCTGGACCCCTCCATCGGTGCAGGGGTAGGGATGGAGGGATGCCCCCTGGCGGGCATTACCTCCGGATGGGGGCTGGCACCCGGAGGCCCCGGGTGGGACCCGGTCGCAGCAGCCCGGAGCTCGGTCGGCGGACCGTTCTCTCACCTCGGCCCCCGGCGGCCAGACCCCCTCGATCTGATCCTCCTGGACCTGGGCCTCTCTCCCTCCTCCCCGGGGCTCTTCGGAGGGCCTGGATGGGGATGCGGCCCGGCCATGGTTGGAGGGGGTTTGGATCGGCCTCTTCCCCCGGCCTTAGGGATCTGAGGGGTCTTCGAGTTGATCGGAAGAGATCTCAGAGACCGCCCCGGACGCTGGGGCTCGGCCGGCGGATCGTTCCCATTGATCGCCCTCTTGATCCTCCTCGCCCTCGCCCCGGCCTCGGGGCGAGACGAGGCGGTCGCCGGAGGTGGCAGCGAGGCTGGATCGGCTTTTGGGAGCATCCTTCTGGACGCATATATCGACGATGGAGGAAGGGCCCTGATCGTCGGCTACCTGAAGGCCGATAGCCTCGACGACCTCGCCTTCCTCGCGGGCTCCGAGGTCGAGTACGACGAGGATCTCGGGGAGCTCTACGCCCTGAGCGACGCCCTGACGTCGATCCGAGATGGGGTGACGACCCTCGAATTTGAGGCTGACGGCTGGTGGGAGGAGTGCCATCTGGCCTTCTATCTCCCCAAAGAGGCGACGCCGTCGGCCGTCACCGCCTCGGAGGGGCTCGAAGTCTCCGTCGTCGAGGAGGAGGGATCACTGGTGGTGGAGGTTATCGGCTACGATCTGGACGGGGCTGAGGTGTCGATAGACTACCTTCTGTGAGAATGATCACCAGAATCCTTTCAGACTGTCTTTATATAATCGCGGGCGAGGCTCAAAGATGGGCTCCAGAGCCTGGGGGCCTTCCAGGGGGCCCTCCGCCGATGGATGGAGATCTCCGGAAGATCTTCATCTCCCCATCTTCGTCCGTCTTGTTGTAGCCGAAGACGGCTATGGCGTGGTAGCCTTCCAGGCCGCAGCTGGCATGTCTGGATAAGCCTCCACTAATAGCGGAAGAAGTCGGGGTAGACCGCCATCCTCGTGATCACAGGGCCGTCTATGGATATCCCCTCCTTGGCCTGAGACGGCGGCGTTGCCGTCGGCCCCGGGTAGGAGGTCATCTGCCATCCCGGATTCGGGAGCCGGTCGAGGTGATGGGCTTTGCCGATGCTGAGGATAGGATCCTTCGTCTCAGCCCTCGATCCTCTCCCGGAGGAGCTTCGCCTCCGCCGCCGTCCCCCTCTTTCCCAGGACCCGGGCCATCTCCTCGATCGCCTCCAGGCGGCGAACGACCGCGTCCAGGTAGTTTATCAGGTCGCCGGTGTAGGCGTAGACCCCGTAAGAGTCGGTGAACTCCTGGACGATCCGGCTCGGGCTCATCCCTTCGGCCCGGAGCTCCAGGATCTTGAGGGAGACCCCCCTCTCGGGGCAGCCGCAGTAGGGGGAGTCCCGGCAGCCGCATCGGGTGAAGTCTTTTGCGAGGTTCATCAGCTCCTCCCTCAGCTTCGGGTCGAGCTTGGACAGGTCCTCGCTGCTCAAGAGATCCATCACCGAGCCGTGGAGGGCCCTCGAGGAGACCTGCATCCTGAGGGTCGCCGATATCCGCTCTGCGGCTTTGAGGTAGAGGTCTGTGAACTTATCCAGGTCGACGGCCATCTCCAGGGCCCCTCTATCCTCGGCGAGCCCCTTTCTCACCACCCGTACCTCTTCTGGGGTGAGGAAGTGGGCGGCCGCCGCCCCGCCGATTCGGGTGGGGGAGATCCCTCGGACGAGGCCCGCCTCCTCCAGGGAGGCGAGGCTCGATCCCAGGTCGTCGAGGCCGATCGTCAGCCTGTGGAGCTGGAGGAGCTCTTCCCTGTTCCTCGCCACGCCGGCGTTGGCCAGGACCTCCTCCTGCTGCTCCTCCTCCCCGTACTCGGGGAGGACGTCCTCCATCTCTCCCCGGAGGAGGCGGAGGGCCACCTCATCCTCCGACTCGCCCTTCCCGCCCTGGTACTTCTTCCCCGGCTCGGGGAGGAGGTAGACGATCCCCCGGTCGTGGTAGCCGGGCCTGCCGGCCCTTCCGAGCATCTGGTTGAACTCGTGGACGCTGAGCCACTCGATCCCCATGGCGAGGGAGTCGAAGATCACCTGGGAGGCGGGAAAGTCGACGCCGGCGGCCAGGGCCGCCGTCGTCACCACGGCGTCGATCCCGCCGCTGCCGAAGAGGGCCTCCACCTTGCGCCTCTGGTCGTACTGCATCCCGGCGTGGTAGGCGGCGGAGTTGGGTATCGCCGTGGCAAGGCTGTTGCAGTTCTTCCGCGAGTTGGTGAAGATTATCGTCTGGCCTTTGTACCCCGTCGAGGAGGTCTTGGACGCCGCCTCCTTGACGAGCCGTCTCAAAAGCCCCCTCTTCTCCCGGAATTCTGCGAAGATCAGGTGGCGCTCGATGGCGACGGGCCTCACCTGGTAGTCGACGAGGTCGGAGCCGAGCTGGACCGCCAGGGCGGCGGGATTTCCGACGGTCGCCGAGAGGTAGATGAACTGAGCGGCGGGGTAGGAGAACCTGAGCCTTGCGATCAGCCCCGATAGCCTGTGGCCCCGTTCCTTCTCCTCCAGCATGTGGACCTCGTCGATGACGACGGTCCCCACCTTCCCCAGGCCCCTGCCGGTCCGGAGGAGCTTGTCCACCCCCTCGTAGGTCCCGACGATGATCTCCGAGTTGAGGTCCTGGTTCATCCTCTTCGCCTTTCCGAGCTTGATCCTGGAGACGCCGACCCGGATGGCAGCCCTGGCCCCCAGGTCCCGATAGAGGGAGAGCTGGTCGTACTTCTGGTTTGCGAGGGCCACCAGGGGGACGAGGAAGAGGAGCTTCCCCCTTCCTTGCAGGAAGTTTTTGATCCCCGCCATCTCCCCCACGAGGCTCTTGCCGGTGGCGGTGGCCGAGACGACCAGGAGGCTTCTTCCCTCCAGGAGCCCCTGCCGGATCGCCTTCGCCTGGACCGGGAGGAGGGCCTTGGTCCTTCGCAAAAGAAAGCTCTTCAGCTCGGGAGGGAGGTCGAGGGCCTCGACGGCCATCGGGTCCTCCTCCCTCTCGGCCGGGATCTCGTCGAACTTCGTCAGGTCGGCCTCGAGCCTATCGAGGGCCAGGAGGCCGAGGACGTCGTCGAGGTCCCTCCTCTTGAGGAGGACCCGGGCCATGTGGACCTTCGCCGCCCGGCCGAGGTGTCGGAAGTCGGCCTCCCGCTGGAGCTCCTCCAGGGCGCACCGCTCGCAGATCAGGCTGCCCTTGTGCCTGACGGCCTTGTTGTCCAGGGGGGTGAACCTCCTCTTCTCCGAGAGGCAATGCTGACAGATCGATACCTTCCGGTGAGGGATCTGAAACGCGTCGAGAAACTCGACGAACTTCGCCTCCAGGGAGGGGTCGCCCCGGGCGATGTAGGTCTTCCCCGCCTTCCGGAGGAGCCTGACCAGGTCTTCGGGCTGGAGGTACCTCTCGTCCCCGTCCTTGTTTATGAGAAACTTCTTGGGGCGGGGGCCCTTCGGAGTATCCTGGAGGCGGAGTTGCCCCTCGAAGAGGGGTTCACCGCCCCGGAGGGGGAGGATGAGGACTCGGGCCTTATCTGCCCTCGCCAGAACCTCGATCGGCATCTCGACCCGATCAGGAGGCGGTGAGGTCGACGAGCTCGTACTTCAGCCCCTCGCCCTCGAGCCTCCCCATGAGGTTTGGAACCTGCTCGTCGACGCAGACGATCACCGAGGATACCCCGTGGAAGGCCGACTCCACCGCCGACTCCTTAGCCCCGAAGAAGACGTCCGGATCCCGGCCGACCTTCCTGAGGGCGACGAGGGACTCTATCCCCAGGGCCCCCACCATCTCGCTGGCGAGGACGATCCTGGAGAGGGCCGCGAGGTCCACCTTCCGGGAGCCGCCCATCTGGACCCGGGGGACCTTGCAGACGGTGACCGTCCCCTCCTTGAGGCTGATCAGCCCCTTGAGGTTTGAGACCCCCACGTCCTCCCCGGCCCGGGCCTCGGCGATGGTCACCCCGCTCGCCTCGACCCCCTCCTTCCTGCCGGCGTAGAGGAGGCCGCCCCTCATCTCCAGGGAGACGGTCTCCCCCTCCTCGAGGTCGAGGTCGGCGATGGCTCCCCAGACGGAGACGTGGCTTATGATCTCCTCCATGACGTATCTCGCGTACCGTTTCAGCTCGGCGGCGCTCTCCAGGAGCATCTCCACCCCCTCTTTCGTGATCCGGTACCTCATCCTCCCGTCGGATACGACAAGCCCGTCGGCAACCAGGTCCTTGATGTACTCGGAGATCGCCTGGGGGGTGACGCCGAGCCTCTCCGCCACCTCCTTCTGCCGGACGTTCGGCTGGTTGGCGGCGATCTCCACCAGGATCTGAAACCGCGAGCTGTCCCTCTTGCTCTGTAGAACGTCTACCATTCTTCAACCCTCATCCTTGGAGAGCTCGATCCTCTGGCCTCTGACGGCGAGCCCCTCCGCCCGTTTGGCAGCCCCTCTTATGAAGGCCTGGCTGAGATTCAGCTCTCGAGACAGGTTGGAGAGGGAGGTGTTGCCGTTGGCGACGATCTCTCGGATCCTCTCGGTCGTATCCCGGAGCTCATCATCCGACATCGAGGTGATGTATATAAGCTCGCTCAGATCCTCCAGGGGGCATACGAAGTTCGCCTGGACCCGGGAGTAGCTGGAATGGTACTCCTTCTCCGGGCTCTCCCCGGGCTTCGGCATCTTCCACTTCGTCTCCACGAGGCCGCTCTTCTTCAGAAGCTCGAGGCTCCTATGAACCCCCCTCTCGTCGCTCATGAGCTCCGAGAGCTCCGCCTCCGTCCGCCAATCCTCGCAGAGCTCTTCGAAGACCCGTTTGTGAACTTCTGAACCGAAAGCCAGGAGCAGAGGAACCAGATCTGAGGGATCGTTGATGATCCGAGTTCTCTTTCCCATCGCACAAAACCTCGTCCGCCCATTGGCGCTCAAATTTGATAAATCTTTTGAGGAACCCGTCGCCCAAAATGCCGGATTCGTCATCAAAAGGCGGCGGAGGGATGGGGCCGCCCCATCCCCCGGCCCCCGGGGCCTAAAAGCCCCCTCCAGCCCGGATCAGACGAGCCTCACCGTCTCCAGGTTCATCGGCGCCATCGTCGGTATCCTGTGTTTCTTGTAGATGGAGCTCGCGAGGTCGAGGCAGTTCGCCTCGTCGCCGTGGTTTGTGATCACCCTCGAGGGTTTGGGGTAGACCCTCCTGATGTAGTCCATCAGCTGGTTTCGGTCCGAGTGGCCGGAGAAGCCGTCGACGGTGACCACCTCCAGGTTGATCTTGACGGTCTGGGTCCTCCCCTCGGCGGAGAGGGGGACCTCGTTCCACCCCTTCTGGATCCGGCGGCCGAGGGTCCCCTCCGCCTGGTAGCCGACGATCACCAGGGTATTCCGCTCGTCGGGGCCGAGGGCCTTCAGGTACTCCAGGATCGGCCCGCCATTCATCATCCCACTCGTCGCCAGGACGACGCAGGGGTCGCCCTCCACGATCTTCGCCCTCTGGTTTGAGGTCTCCACCTGGACGAAGCACTCCGAGAGGAAGGGGTTGATCCCCTTGTGGAAGATCAGGTCCCTGAGCTCGTTGTTCAGGTACTCGGGATACGATGTATGGATCGCCGTCGCCTCGTAGATCATCCCGTCGAGGTAGACGCTGATCTCGTCGAGGGACTTCTTCCTGATAGCCTCCTCCAGGGCTATCATCACCTCCTGGCTTCTGCCGACGGCGAAGGCGGGGATGATCACCTTTCCGCCCCGCTTTATGGTATCCCGGACGACCTTCAGGAGCCTCACCTCGGCTTCCTTCCGAGAGGGCTGGGTGCTGTTCGATCCGCCGTAGGTCGCCTCCGTCACCAGGGTCTCCAGCCTCGGGAAGGAGTGGACGGCGGGGTCGAAGAGCCTCGTCTTCTCGAACTTGAAGTCCCCGGTGAAGGCGACGTTGTAGAGGCCGTCTCCCACGTGGAAGTGGCAGATGGCAGAGCCGAGGATGTGGCCGGCGTTGTGCATGGTGAGCTTCGTATCGGGGGCTATGTCGGTGACGTCGCCGTAGTTCAGGGTGATGGTATGCTTAAGAGCCTCCCGGATCATCGCCGACTCGTAGGGCATCCTCTTCCCCTCGCGTCCGGCGATGTCGATGTAGTCGAGCTGGAGGAGGACAAATAGGTCCCTGGTGGGGGGGGTGCAGTAGATCGGCCCCTCATAGCCGTACTTGTAGAGCATCGGGACGAGGCCGGCGTGGTCCAGGTGGGCGTGGGTGAGGACGACGGCGTCGATCTGGTTTAAGGGGTATACCTCGGGTACGTATAGGTACGGCGTCGCACTGTCGTCGGAGCCGACGTTTACGCCGCAGTCGACGATGATCTTCGACTCAGGGGTCGAGAGGAGCATGCAGCTCCTGCCGACCTCCCGACACCCGCCGAGGGTAGTTATCCTCACCCACTGATCCTTCGAGGCGACATCCCGGTGGATCCTCCTGCCGATCGTCTTGAGGATCTCCTTCCTCTCGGATTGGACGGACCGGAGGTACTCTTTGGTGTTGGCGATGGTGGCGGACCGGACCGGCGGCGTCCTCACCACCTTCGGGGTCCAGCCGATCAGCTTTGTGATCTCCCTGAGGGTGGCACCGTGCCGACCGATCACGAGCCCCGGCTTCTCCGCCTCGATCACCACCTCCCCGGTCTCGCTGTCGAAGTAGTAGTTGGTCAGCCCCGCCTCGGGGGGGACCACCTGTTGGATCTTCTTGACCGCTCCCTCCGGGTCTGCCAGGACCTTCAGGTCCGGCCTCACCACCACCCTCTTTCTCAGATCTTTTGCTAGGGATCGGACTATCTCTCCATCGTCCGCCAGCCTTCTCGGGTCGTCGGTGTATATTACCAGCTCGGGGCCCTCGAATTCTATGCCGGTGACGTTTATGTTCGGAGGCAGTTTGGTCTGTACCCTCCGCTTGAGCTCAAGGAGCACTTCCTCAACAGACAATTAAACCCATCCAAAAAAAGTTTATTTTTCAGAGCGCCTGCCGGATCTTCTCCACAGCGGACTCATCCTCCACCTCATACTCCTCGGCGGTGATCTTGACCACCTGAATGACGTCACCCGAGGCGGAATCCCTCTTCATGGCGTTGTGGATGGCGCGGATCCCCAGCTTCATCCCCTCCTCGACGGTCATCTCGGGGTCGTAGAGGGCCTCCAGGACGCCGTAGGCTGTGGGGGAGCCGGATCCCGTGGCCACCACCTTCTGTTCCTGGATCGAGCCGCCCAGGGCGTCCAGGGAGAAGAGCTGGGGCCCCTTCTTGTCCACCCCGCCGAGGAGGAGCTGGACCATCAAGGGGAAGTATCGCCTAGAGGAGAGGACGTTGGAGAGGAGGGAGGTCGTCCCTTTTACCGTCATCGGCTCGCCCCTCTGCATGTTGTATAGCCTGGACTCGACCTGGATCATCCTGACGAGGGACTGGGCGTCGCCGACCACTCCCGCGGTGGTCAGGCCGACGCGGTCGGCGATCTGGTATATCTTCTGGGCTGTGGTGCTGGCGATGAAGTGGCCCATGGTAGCCCGGCTCTCCGAAGCGAGGACTACACCATCCTTGCAGACGATTCCCACCGTAGTTGTGCCTTTGAACACCTCGACCATCTAAATACCTCGAATTAAAATCAGAAAACGGACGAACTCCCTTCGCCACCATCACTATATAAATCTTCCGCGCCCTTCCCGCTCCCGATGAGGATAAGCGCTGTCTATAGCCTCGATCCGTCCTCTCCATCTCATCCCCCCGCTTCCTCCCCTCATCGGCCTCTGATCCCCCTTTCTCCATTCCCCAGAACGATCCTCTAATATACCATGCCGCTACCAACACCCTTCAGTCCGAGATCGACCGCCTTCGGCAGGAGCTGGGATCCCTTGCACCCCTGGATATACGATCACTACGTCGACCCCATCCTCTACGACACCGGATACAATCCCGTCAACACCGTCACCTGGGCCCTCCTCTTGGGCGGCATGATCCTGCTTCTCCTCAGGCTATTTCGGCGGCTTGAGATCGCCATCGACGAGCGGTTCGTCCTCGCCACCGTCCCCTACATCCTGGCGGGGGCGAGCCTCCGGGTCGTCGAGGACGCGGAGCTGGTGGCGGCTCCCCTCAAGTATCTGCTGATTACGCCGCTGATATACTTCCTCGCCGCCGTGGCGACCCTGGCAGGCCTCCTCCTCAGCCGATGGGCCCTGGGGGAGCGCTGGATCTTCGGGTACGCCGTCGTCGGCCTCGCCTGGACGGCGACCAACCTCGCCCTCCTCGCCACCCTGGGGGTGGAGAGCCCCTGGACGCCCTTTGCGATCCTGGCCATCGGGTCGGCGGCGACCCTGGCGGTGGCGGCGGCCGGGTTGAAGCTCAAGATCGCCCCCCTCTCGGGGCGGCCCAACCTCCTCCTCATCTTCGCCCACATGTTCGACGCCGCCTCCACCTACGTCGGGGTGGACTGGTTCGGCTACGTCGAGAAGCACGTCGTCCCAAGCCTCCTCATCGATCTCGCTGGGACCGCCCTGGTGATGTTCCCCCTCAAGCTCCTGATCCTCATCCCCGTCCTCGCCCTCGTCGAGAGGGCCCTCCGGGACGATCCGTCCCTCGAGAGCCTGACCCGCCTTGCCCTCCTGACCCTGGGGCTCGCCCCGGCGGTGAGAAACACCATCAGGCTGACCCTGGGGATCTGAGGGCAGCCGGGCCGGGAATATATACATATACAATTTAAAATAACCAAAAAATCCGAGCCGGCATGAGGCCGAGGCGGTTAAAATGAGGAGATCGGGGACGGAGGAAGGGAGGGATGAGGAGGAAGGGGGAGCTCTTCACTCCCGGATCTTCCTCGCCTCCAGCTTCTCGCCGTGCTTCAGCCTCAGCATGATCTGCTTGGCGAGGTCTGAGGACTTCACCATCCGGATGTCGCCTCGGCGGCCGACGGTGGCGGTGAAGACCGGCTCCTTTCCCAGGAAGATCTCGACCCGCTCGCCGGGCTTTCCGCCGACCCAGATTGCCAGGTGGCGGCCGGTGTCTTCGATGTGGGGGGCCAGGGGCTCCTCCCGGCTGTCGAAGGTCTGGACGTCGATGTGAATCCCCAGCGTCCGCTCGATCTCCTCGATCCTCTTGCCCGACTTTCCAATGATCCTCGCCGCCTCGTTCTCCTGGACCTTCACCACCGCCGAGGAGTCGCTGATCATCTCCACCTCGAAGGGTCCCTTGAGGTGGGTTGCCATCTCCTTCTGGACCTGGAGGGAGGCGAGGTCCCAGGAGGCGGGCTTCTTCCCCTCGGCGGAGATGGGCATGACGACGATCTCCTCGCCATAGGTGTAGAGCTCGTACTCCGCCTTCCCGGTCTCGAAGTCCTTGACGACGATGACGGGCCGGGAGAGGTCCGCCTCGGTCATCCCGGCGGGCACCTTTACCATGAACTCGACGTCCATGACCTTCGTCACCTCCCCCTTCTCGATGAAGACGATGGTGTCGATCACCTGGGGGATCATCCCCAGGTCGACCCTGCCGATCAGCCTCTGGAGGGCGTCGATCGGCTTATTGGCGTGGACGACCCCGATCATTCCGACCCCCGCCATCCTCAGGTCGGCGAAGACCTGGAAGTCGTTCGTCTTCCTCACCTCGTCGTAGATGGTGTAGTCGGGCCTCACCAGGAGGAGGATGTCGGCCGAGGCCTCCATGGACCCCTCCAGGGGTCCGTACTGGGTGATCTCCGCCGGGACCTGGAGGTCTCTTGGAGCTTCCAGGGTCTTGACGATGTAGTCGCACTTCTGGAGGTACTTGGCGACGCCAGCGGCGAAGGTGGACTTCCCCGAGCCGGGGGGGCCTGCGATCATGATACCCCGGTGGGCCTCCTTCAGCCTCGCCTTCAGCTCGTCGCTGTGCCGGTAGTCCTCCAGGTCGACCTTGGCCACGGGCCTCACCGCCGTTATCTCGAGGCCGTCGGCGAAGGGGGGCCGAGCGATGGCGATTCTCATGGGTCCGAGCTGGGCGACGGCGGCGCCGATCTTCTCCATCTCGATGTGGGCGCCCGGGTCGGACTTGACCCTCTCGAATATCTCCCTCACCATATCCCGGAGGTCCCTCTCGCTGAGGCTCCTGTTTCCGATCTTGACGAGGTTGAACTCTCCGACCTTCCCCCTCTTCGCCATGGGGATCGTCCCCTCCTTGAGGTGGACGGAGAGGGTGTCGGGGGTGAAATATTTCTCAAGGGAGATCGGCTTGATCTCCTCCCTTTGGGGTCGGACGTACTCCACCTCGAGCCCCATCGCCCCCGCCACCCTCGACTGGATCGAGTCGCTGGTGAGGAAATAGGCCCCGATCTCCAGGGCCACGTCCCTGATCATGGCGTCGATCTCGCCGCCTCCGGCGAGCTTGATCTGGTCCAGGTCGGGCCTCACTCCCACGTATTCCAGCTCGATCTTGCCGGCCTTCGCCAGCTCCGAGAGGCGTCTCAGCTCTTCAAGCCCCTTGATCCCCGTCTCGCGGCCGTGGTTGGCCTGGGCCTCCAGCTCCGCCACCACCGCCTCGGGGACTACCACTCGTTTGCCCTCAAATTCGCCGGAGGCGACCCTGGCCGAAACTCTGCCGTCGATCACCACGCTCGTATCGGGCACAATGCAGTCTGCCATTGCAATAAACATCCTTCAATTAGTTATTTAGTACTTGTGATCGAAGCCAAAAAGAGATCAGAGATAGACGATGTCCATCTCCCTTTTCTCGGCGATCCCCTCGAAGACCTCGTCGATATCCATCTGTCGCCGGATCTGGCGGGCGGCCATCACCACCATGACGGGCCGGCCGTAGGTCTGGACCGCCCTGATCTTGGCGGTATCCTCGCCGAAGCCCGGGTCCAGCCTTCTCAGAATGCAAACTCTGATCCCGCTCTCCACGAACTCGCCCTCGTCATCGTGGCCGAAGACTATGCAGACCATGCTCCGCTTGGAGATCGTCCGGTAGTCCACATCGTAGCTGGCGAAGGCGTTTCTGTCGTAGAGCTTCTTGTCGGCGAGGGCTGGCCGGAGGTCCTCCTCCACCACAGAGTTCGCCAGCTCCAGCAGCTCTTCCTGTCCCTCTCGGGAGTGTTCCAGGCACTTGGCTATGGTGAAGAGGTTGAGGTGGTGGAGAGGCTGCCGTTTGGAGTGGCAATAGGCTCGCGGCTCCACGACGCCGAACTCTTCCTCTCCGGAGAAGAAGGACGGGGCGTAGTTGTCGCAGCTTGCGCACTTGAGCTGGATCAGGGTATCCCTGTCCAGGAAGGGGGCCATCCCTTCGACGAAGCCCAGGACCTCCCGGACGTTGGGGCTGGTCCCCTCGGTGAGGCTCTGCTGGGCTGCCTTGACCGCGAAGAGCAGCTCGTCCTGACAGTCCCTTTCGTCTTTGCCGTTCTCCTCTTCAGCATCATCCTTCATGGGAAACTCTTTTCCTTACGCTCCCGTCCGATATAAAAATGTGCTGATGCGCCTCCGTCGGCTCGATCTCCGAAAAGGCTATATCCTGTCGCTGCCTCACGCCGATGAGGAGGTCACCGGTTGAAGGAGATTCGATTTCACGGCCGGGGTGGCCAGGGAGCTGTTACTGCTGCTGAGTTGATAGCGATTGCGGCTTTTGAGGATAAGAAGTACTCCCAGGCCTTTCCAGCCTTTGGTGTGGAGCGGCGAGGCGCTCCAGTCATGGCTTTTACCCGAATTGCATCCGAGCCGATCCGGATCAGAAGCCAGATCTACGAGCCCGATTATGTCATCGTCCAGGACGTCACCCTCCTGGAGGTCGTCGACGTGGCGAGCGGCCTCAAGCCGGAGGGGAAGATAATCATAAACACCGACAGGGATACAAAAGACCTCAAGCTCAAAACCAAGGCGGATGTCGTCACCATCGATGCCACCAAGATCGCCCTCGAGAAGCTGGGGAGGCCCATCGTCAACACGACGTTGCTCGGAGCCTTCTGCGGCGCCACCGGCGAGGTGAGCCTCGAGAGCATAAACAAGGCCATATTGAGCCGGTTCAGCGGGTCCCTCGGTGAGAAGAACCTGGCAGCCATAAAGACCGCTTACGAGGGGGTCAGCCGATGACTAGGTGTATAGTTAAAATGGTGGTGGAGCCGGGGAGCACCGAGATCACCAAGACCGGCGCCTGGAGGACCTTCGTTCCCGTCTTCGATCACGATAAGTGCATCAAGTGCAGCCTCTGCGAGATCTACTGTCCCGAGAGCTGCATCCACCAGATCGAGGGGAACTTCGTTCCGGATCTGGACTATTGCAAGGGGTGCAGCGTCTGCGCCCACGAATGCCCGCGGGGTGCGATCACCATGGTCCTGGAGGAGAAGTAGATGAAGAAAGTGGTGGAAGGATCTTATGCGATAGCCGACGCCGTCCGGTGCTGCTCTCCCGATGTCATATCGGTCTATCCGATCACCCCCCAGACCCACATCGTCGAGCACCTCTCGGAGTTCGTAGCCAATGGTGAGCTAGACTGCGAGTACATCAACGTCGAGTCGGAGTTCTCCTCCCTCTCCTCCCTCATCGGGGCGTCTGCTGCGGGGGCCCGGACCTACACCTCGACGACCTCCCAGGGGCTCGCCCTGATGTTCGAGGTCCTCTTCAACGTCTCGGGGATGAGGCTTCCGATCGTCATGACGACGGTTAACAGGGCCTTGAGCGCCCCCCTCTCCATCTGGAACGATCAGCAGGACGCCATGGCCGCCAGGGATGCGGGCTGGATCCAGATCTACGCCGAGAACGTCCAGGAGGCGATGGACCTCACCCCCCAGCTCTACAAGATCTCCGAGGACCCGAAGATCCTCACCCCCTCCATGGCCTGCATGGACGGGTTCATCCTCACCCACGTCTACGAGCCGGTGGAGTTCCTCGATATCGAGAAGGTCAGAGAGTTCCTCCCGCCCTTCAGGCCGGAGGACGTCCTCGACCCAGAGGATCCCAAGACCTTCGGGGCCTTCGCCGATCCGAGCTGGTTCACCGAGTTCAAGTACCTCCAGTATCAGGCGATGGAGAGGGCGAAAAAGAAGATCGCTGAGGCCTCGAAGGAGTTCGAGGAGGTCTTCGGCCGGGGATACGGTGGCCTCATCGATACCTACGCCATGGAGGACGCCGAGGTCGCCCTCGTCGCCATGGGCTCCGTCATAGGGACGATCAAGGAGGCGATCGACGGGCTCCGGTCCGAAGGGGTGAAGGTGGGCCTCGTCAAGATCCGCAGCTATCGGCCCTTCCCCGAGGAGGAGCTGAAGAAGGCCCTCAAGGATGCAAACGTCATAGTGACGATCGAGAAGGATCTCTCGATGGGTTACGAGAGCGCCCTTCTGACTGACCTCAAGGGTGCCTTCTACAACAGCCCCGCGAGGATGCCGATCATCGGTTTTGCGGCTGGCCTCGGCGGCAGGGACATCGGGGTCAAGCAGATAAGAGGGATCGTCGAGAGGGCGTCGAAGGTCAAAGACGCCGGGATCGAGGCGGAGTTTGAGATCTTCGACGTGAAGCCAGAGTGTCTCTAGGAGGATTATCATGGAAGAGAGTTTGTTTGCGCCCGGCCACAGGGCCTGCGCAGGATGTGGAATGCCGACGGCGATAAAGCTCGTCCTGGACGCTGCGGGTCCCAACACCATCGTCGTCTCGCCTACGGGATGCCTCGAGGTCACCTCGACCCCCTTCCCGGAGAGCTCCTGGAGGGTCCCCTGGATCCACTCCCTCTTCGAGAACCCCGCGGCCGTCGCCTCCGGGGTGGAGGTGGCCCTCAAGAGGTTCGGAAAGACGGACATAAACCTCCTGGTCATCGGCGGCGACGGGTCCACCTTCGACATCGGCTTCGGCTCGATCTCGGGGATGTTCGACCGGGGGCACAGGATCACCTACGTCTGCTACGACAACGAGGCCTACATGAACACGGGGGTCCAGAGGAGCGGCTCGACCCCCTTCTGCGCCAAGACGACGACGACGCCGACGGGGAAGCTGAGCCTTGGTAATCCCAGGCCGAAGAAGGACCTGCCGGCGATAGCCGTAGCCCACGGCGTCCCCTACGTCGCCACCGCCTCCATCGCCTACCCCGTCGACCTCCGGCGGAAGGTAAGGAGGTCTCTATCGGCCGACGGCCCCGCCTACATCCAGGTGAACGCCCCCTGCATCACCGGCTGGAGCTTCGAGGCGGGGGACACCATCGAGCAGGCGAGGCTCGTCGTCGAGACCTGCCTCTGGCCTTTGTATGAGTACGTCGACGGCGCCCTCGCCGGGGTGACGAAGGTCCGGAGGAAGAGGCCCGTCGAGGATTACCTCAAGACCCAGGGGAGGTACAAGCACCTCTTCCGGGCGGAGGGGGGAGCGGAGGTCCTGGCGCAGATCCAGGCGATGGCCGACGCCAACGCCGAGAAGTTCGGCCTTCTGGACTGAGGGGGACGAGGACCCCCCAGGACCTCTACCTTCTGGAGGATGGATATGTACGTAGGAAGGATCGTGGTCATAGGCGGGACGAGAGGAAGGGCGTGGGTCGGATACCGGGTGTCGTCCCGCTCCTTTCCCAACCGGCGGGCGAGGGTCCGGGGCGATCTCGTTCTCGTATCGCCCCTGAATCCTCAAGATCTGGAGAGAAACCCCTACATCGCCTACAACGCCATCCGGGTCGCCGGGAGGGCGGCGGTCGTCGCCAACGGGACCCAGGCGGACATGATCGCCGAGAAGATCAACGATGGGACGAGGCCTCTTGAGGCTATCGCCTTCAGCCTCACCGCCTTCGGCTACGAGAGGGACGAGCTGGACACCCCCCGGATCGCCGGGGCGGTGATGGGGGGGCGGGGGTGGCTGGGGATCTCCCGGAAGGACGAGATCAGGGTGAAGGAGTTCGACCTCACCGGGGGCGGGGCCTTCATGGTCGCCACCTACGAGAAGACGGAGTTTGAGGAGGTGGCCGTCGCCGGGGGCGACGCCGAGGAGGTGGCGAGGGCGGCCTTCGACCTTCCCTTTGAAAGGCCGGTCTGCTCGGCGGCGGCCTTCGACGACGGAGGCTTCAGCCTTGCCGCGTACAACCCAAAGCCCCAGGAAATTTTGAAGCCGAAGGTATGAACTCAAATTCACGCGATTCGAATTATTAAACTGTTGTCGAAGATCTTGAGGAGTGGACGGGATGGAGATAAACGGCGTAGAGATCGAGGATACCTTTGCGGAGGGCTTTCCGATAAAGGTGGCGAGGGTTCTGATCACGGCGATTACCGAACGGTGGGCGATGGAGGCGGCCCGAGAGGCGACGGGCTTTGGGACCTCCGTCATCATGTGCCCGGCGGAGGCGGGGATCGAGCGGAGGGCCCGGCGGACTGAGACCCCCGACGGGAGGCCGGGGTTTTACATCCAGATCTGCAACATGAGCTTCAAGAACCTGGAGGCGTCCCTCCTCGCCCGGATAGGCCAGTGCGTCCTGACGGCGCCGACGACGGCGGTCTTCAACGGCCTCCCAGAGGCGGAGAAGCAGTTCGATACGGGGGCGAAGCTGAAGTTCTTCGGGGACGGCTTCCAGAAGGAGATGGCCTACTGCGACCGGGGGGTCTGCAGCATCCCGGTGATGTCCGGCGACTTCATCGTCGAGGAAAAGATAGGTGCCGTCGACGGGATCGCCGGGGGGAACTTCTACATCATGGCCGAGAACCAGGCCGCCGCCCTCATGGCCGCCGAGGCTGCCGTCGACGCCATCCGGGAGGAGGAGGGGACGATCACGCCATTTCCCGGCGGGGTCGTCGCCAGCGGATCGAAGGTGGGGAGCCGCTACAAGTTCCTGAAGGCCTCGACGAACGAGAGGTTCTGTCCGACCCTCAAGGACGAGGGGGTCTGCATCCTGCCGCCGCATATCCGGGCCTCCTACGAGGTGGTGATCAACGGCGTCAGCCGGGAGGCGATCGAGAGGTCGATGCGCTCCGGGATCATGGCAGCCTGCAGGGTCCCCGGCGTCGTCAAGATCTCCGCCGGGAACTTCGAGGGGAAGCTCGGGCCGCACCTCTTCCGTCTCCACGAGATCCTGGGGTGAGGGAGAGGCCCCAACAAGATTTTTTTATAATCTCTTTTGGTCATCCTCATGCCCAGGAGTTCGGCGGTATCCAGGTACAGCTCAAACCGCATCTCTCAGGTTTTCGAGGGCCTCATCGGGCGTATCTCCCAGGCTTGCAAGCCCCCAGCTTAGGGCATTCGGATACTTATACGCTCTCCTCTTCCCACACCTTGGCGGTGATATCGGCCCTCTTCATTCTTCCATCTCAGTTCATCCCTCCCATCAAACTCCTTTTTTATCTCCTTATATCTCCTTATAATGTTTCACCCGTTGGCGTACCCGATGATGCGTCTTTCTTCGCCATCATATTTGCAGATGAATAGTCCGCCCAGAATACCATTAAATAACGGGAATTGTAATCATTCATGTAAAAGAAGATCCAAAGAGGCTCCGAGGTCGAATATGATGATCCATAGATCGGTCCTGCATACGCTCATCCTCCTTTCCATCCTCCCCCTGGCCGCCTTCCTCCCCGTCACCCCGTCCGAAGCCGCCGGGGCGGGAGGGGCGGAGGTGGTCCGGATCTCCCCCGATCGCTCCCAGGAGGTCGTCGCCCGGTTCGATGCCCTCATCGACTCCCAGGAGCTTCCCGACCACCTCATGGCCGAGGACGCCGAGCGGGCCGGAGGGGACTTCGACGTCGGCTCGTACTTCGAGGTCCTCGATCGGCTCTGGATGGAGTTCGGCTACAGCCTCGACTACGTCTACGACTACGCTGGGATCGGGGGAGCCCCCGTCCTATACGCGAGGCCAGCCGATCAGCCGGCCTACAGAAACTACGCCGAGTACCTGGCGGCGGATGCGGCCAAAAGCCCCGAAGAGAGGGAGGACTTCTACCTCCGCCACGTCCAGACCGACGGGACGGCGGAGAGCTTCTTCCAGCTCGCCCTGCTCTGCATTCAGGGCGAGCAGTTCTACCAGTTCTGGCACGCCGCCTACAACGACGACGGAATCGTCTGCGACCATGAGGCTGCAAACGCCAGCCTCGACGAGCTGAGGGGCTGGGTCGGGGAGGACGAGGCCACCATCGAGGGTCTCCTCTCGGACCTCGCCGGGTACGACCTCGCTCCCGTCGTCACCATGGATGAGGAGATGGTTAAGGTCGAGGTCGTCGTCTTCACCAAGTGGGGCGGCTTCCTCCAGAGGTCGATGACGGTGAAGAGGGAGTTTCCCCACGAGATCCTCGCCGAGGGGGAGGAGGTGCTGGTGGCTTACGACTGCGGGATCATGTTCTGAGGAGTTGAGGATCTGAGAATCGCGGAGGGGGGCAGGTCGGCGCCTCGCCGTCCTCGGCGTCGACCGCAAAGCAGGTCTCCGGATGAGTTGAGGGGGCGGTTTCGGCCCCGTCCTTTCACCCCTTCCGATAAAGAGCCGCGCTCCGCTCGATCTTCTTCTGAACCCTCGTCCATGTCTTCGTCGAAAGGAAGCTCTCCTCCATGTACCCGACCGCCTTCTCGAACCTCTTCATCGGGAAGGCCATCGAGAGGACGTCCAGGGGGACGCAGGGCCGGGCGGACGGATCGAAGATCCCCAGGACGACCTTCGGCTCGTCCTCCCGTTTCTGCCCTTCGAGCACCGGATATGAGATGATGGAGCTGCATCCTGCGCCCATCGGGCAGATGACGCCGTTGGGGTCGCTTCTGTCGTAGTTTGCGAGGGTGAAGAGGCCGGAGAGGACCTCGGGGCGGGCGAAGAAGATCACGACGTCGGGGGAGTCCGCCTCGGCGAGCTGGTCCCACCGGGTGAAGTGCATCTCCTTTCCCGCCGAGGAGAACTCGGGGATAGTCTTCTCCCAGGAGTCGACGATCTCCGGGGTCATTTTGTACCTCTCCCCCTCGAGGACGCCGGGCTTGCCGTACGAGAGGAAGTGCCGGAACTCGGGGGGGCGCTTTGTTGAATAGCCCGCATGCATCAGCCCGCCGGGGCAGGAGATCGAACTCGCATCGAAGACGAGGGGCGTCCCCTTCCTGACCCAGTTGATCTGGCAGATGAGGCAGCTCCACCCCTCCGGCGGCGGGACCTTCTGCACGTTGCTGGAATCTTTCCGGAACTCCAGGGTTATGGGAAGTTCAGCCCCTGGGAAGTACTTCTGCCATAATGCGGTGAACCGATCGCGGAGTACGATGTACATAGTAGATCAAATATCTTGTAGTTATAAGCAGTTTATCATTCGACTGACTTGTAGGATTGGGGAAGATGAGCGCGAAAGGAGGCCGGGATCATCAAGGGATCGATCGGCGTCTAGAGGCCGTTCCCTTCCTCGATCCTCAGCGAGAGGTCGGAGGTGCTGGTGGCGTACAGCTGCTGGATATTGTTCTGAGGGGCGAGGCGGCTGCGTCCGTCTCCAACTCAGTCTCGGCAGAGGAGGGCGCGCGGCGAAGGGGAGCCGGTCGGCCGAATTCTTGAATCCCGGGATTACTGGTTAAGAATATGTCTTAAACATGTAATTAATCGATCATAAGAAAGATTTCCCCGGTCAAGGTCGTTTTAATCTGCTTCTTCTTTCCCTCAGGAATTACCCTTAATGCACCTAATTCGACGAGCCGTCCCACCTGTCTTGATATAGTGCTCTGGGATATTTCGAGTCGTTCTGCTATCTTGGTTATGTTGGTGGGCTGGTTATCGCGAACGTCTACTAAGACGGCCTTCAACTTTTCGTCGAGGCTCTGTACAACTTTGGGGAGATCGATCTCCCTCATCACTCGGTCTATGTCTCCATAGCTTGTAGCTTTTCGAATCCTCTGGGATTGGGTGAGGCAAGCGATGGCAAAGGCGAGAAAGATCTCTCTTGGGCCACCGGAGATGTTAGCTATTATCTCCCCCTCGGATGTCTTTATTAGGTCAATAAGCGAAAGTAGCATACCCTCAAAATCCTGGTGGTCAACCCGATGAATTTTCACTTTTATTGAGCTATCGATCTGCCTTGAAAGATCTCGGACCGCCTGGACGGTACCCTCGCCTCTGGCGTCGGTCTCCTTCTCAGGCCTGATGAGGATGATGCTGGCGTCCCCTTGTATTCCATATTTGACCATCATGGAAAGTATCTGAGAGGTATCAAAACCCGAGAGGGAGATGTAAGTCTTCATTTGTCATCACATTTTATCTATTGCATAAATTCCTTTCCCACCCCAAATAATGAATCGATCGAAACTCAATTGCGAAATAATGAAATTATTGCGGCAATCGATAGGTTTATACCTGAGGGGGTAATAGGGACTGTCAGAGATGCCGCAGAAGATCTCCTTTATCGCAAGGCCTAAAGAAGATTTTGAAATCCCGTCCAGCGAGGGGTATCAACTTTACTCGTCGATCCTTGAAGTGATGCGAGAGGGCAATGATGCGATCAGCCAACACGCCCATGACTCGCCCTTGAGCTCCGTTGTCGTCAGCCCCCTTTGGGGAAGGTTTGGAAGGTGTGATCGCCCCCATCACAAACTTGTCCTCTCGGGGGAGAGGTACGAGCTGAATGTTGGCATCACCGACCCGAGGGAGGTGGAGATCTTCAAGTCCATCATCAGCCCTCTCATCTTCAAGGAAAAGGATATCATCCTCCACAAGGGCGACCTTTTGATAGAAGAGGTGAAAAGCACCTCCATCAGCTTTCAGGAGCTGATCGATTCCGCAAAGGGCATCGATGACCCAGAGGTGGAGTTCTGGTTCAAGTCGCCGACTTGCATCCAGTACAAGAACAGCAAGGTTTCAGAGATGTTCCCCCACCGAGAAGCGGTCTTCAACTCCCTCGTCGCCAAGTGGAACGCCGTCTCCCCCGATGAGCTCAGGATGGGGATTGAGAGGGATGATATCGGAAGGCATGTGGTCGAGAAGCCCGACCCGCGCTCCTATAGGACCCACAGCGTAGTCGTCAACACGGTCATCGACAACGTCAAGGGCCACCCAAGGCCGATCTTCAAGCAGGGCTTTTCCGGGAGGTGCAGCTACTCCTTCGCCAAGGGGGCGCCGGAGGACGTAAAGAACGCCGTTCTCATCCTCTCCCGGTTTGCGGAGTACAGCGGCGTAGGGAGCGCCGTGAGTCGAGGGTGCGGGTGGGTAGAGGTGACGGTGGGGGAGGTGGGGAAATGAAAGATATGCTGGAAGATCCATTAGAATCTATAACCCAAGAGGATTTAGATGAATATGGCAAGGAAAAGGTTGATGCTTATACAGCCATAAAACTTTATCTTACAGATTATATCGACAATGTTGTTCCATCACTCTTCAAAGGATCAGCGCGTTTGGACGCAAAATATAATAAGGCACTCAGTTATCCTGCCCATACAGTCACAGCAGTTTTTACGGGATCAATATTATACATTTATGATCGTTCACCAGTTGAACCGACTATAGCGCCTCAGGAGATAAAGCTAATAAAGCTACTCTGTACAGCATTGACTCTTCACGATGTAAACAAATATTGGAACGAAATCACAGGATCTAATTACGAAGGCAATTATTATAAATTATTGAAAGATTATTTTGAAATTGATCCGTTTAATCTTAAGGGATACTTCCCTGAGTGGGAAGAAGAGCTCGATGAAATTGCATTTCTTGTTCAGCATGCTCAGGAATCTGATGATGCTCAGAGTGAAACCAGATTTTCTCGACCCAAGTATGCAAGATTGTTGCCGTACGTTAAAATAGGGGATAAAATTGCGAGTTTGAGCAAAATTGAGAACCCTCTTCAAGAGATACAGAGGCGTCTGGAAGTAGAGGGTCACGATGTCCACGTTTTATGGTTGCCTGAAATGCCACAGCAACTTCTCTCGCAGATTGTGTATCGAAGTGCTAAGGAGTTCTTAGTGAGATCCGGTGGGATACCCCTTTTGATCTCTCCGAGCGGCATATTATATTTATCCAAAGTTAATATAAATGTTGATAGAGCCGATCTTAAAAATTTGATCAGTCAGGAACTAATTAGCAAAACTGAAGCAAATCCAGAGGTGACGGATCGGAAATTTAATTTATTGCCTCTTCTCTCTGTTCCACTTGATAAACAAAGTAGGTTTGATGTGTATCTTGATTCAGTCCGAGAAAAGACGGAATCGGGTTTATTGAGTGCTCTTGGTAAGACAATTTATCCAGAAGACGAGACTATCCAAGAAGCTCTTGCATGTATATCCTATTTCGTATATAATGATAAGAAAGGCTCAGATTGGACAAAATTTCCGGAGCTAGAGAAGAATATACACGACGATAAAATATTAGAAGAATTACGGAAAATAGGACAAATTCGCCAAAATTTTGCGGATGAAAACGGGGTAGGCGGACAGAAATGCAAGCCTTATACAGTCCATGAGATTGTAAAAAACTGTAATTATTATAAAGATTGCCTTAATTGTTTGCACGGGCATTTAAAAGATGCTATATTATCCGAATTAGATGATGAATCTTCAGCATTAGATTCAATATCTGATTTGGTTTACGCTTATAACACCGAAAAACCAAACGGTTTAATCCCAGATTCGTATCCTAATGGGAATGCGAATGTTTGCTTTATGTGCGGATCAGTTGCAAAAAACCAATATAAACCAGGAAGGCATTTCCTTCAATCTGGGGGCTTTACCAAGCGGGCCACACTGAACGACCAATACAAGCGCGAGTGTGACGCCTGCCAGATTGAGCGCTTGCTACTCAATCAGCTAATAAAAACAAGTTCTTTTCAAGTAAATGACACTTTGATATTTTTTTATTTTTATTTCGATGCTGTTTTCACTAACCTCGATCCTTTCCAGAATCAAATGAGCAAAGTGGAGATAAGTGTAGAAGGGACAAAAACAAAAAAGCTTGGTTTAAATTTTACACTCGCTGATTTTGCAACACCATTTCATATCGAGCCTATGGCCATCAAATCTTCAAACGATCTTTCGAGTAGGACCACACGTAGAGCTCGTGCAATTCACACAGCAATAAACGCTTGTTTGGAGTGTGGCTGTAAATGCGTGGTAACAAGCCCATATTCTCTAATGAGAATGTATGATGATGTATTTTACAGCGAAAGACCGAATAGACTCGAGATGAATTTTGGACTGTATCGGATCGGGTTTTTCAGAGACGCAAGGAGACTTTCGGCTCAATTGGATATCATCAATCAGCTTGATGGTATTAAAGGATTGCACCGTGTTCAGAGATTTGAACCTATTATGGTAATCCCTTTTATAAAACGAGAATCTAATAATTTCTCACATTGGGTGGCCGCAAACGGCGAAAATATTAAGAAATTATTTGGAGGTAATGGTTTGGATATGAGGGAAATTGCAGAAAAAGGAGTCCAACTCTTTGGGAAACATCGCTTTAGCGGATCTTATAAACGTGTAAAGATTTTCAGAACTGCTCTCGACTCTTTAGTTGCATTAAAGGCGCAAAAATATTCTGATGATGAAGCAATGAGATTTGCGGCAGCCGAAGTTTGGAAAGACGTATTGCGAGAGCAGTACAGTCCAAAGAAAGGAAAGGACATTCCGAAAGAGTGCTTGGATTACGTCGAAGGTATAGTGTCGTACCTTAAATCTCATGGTTTGTGGGATGTTAAAAAGATGTCTCAGTGGGGAAATTCGTTAACAGATGTGTACGAATTTGAGTATATTTTGTCTTTAAAAAATGGTGGCGATGAACAATGAATTGGGATGAGCTTAAGAGGAGCGTGCCAGGGTATGGCTTCGCTGAAAAGTATGAGATATACAGGAAAGCAAGACCAACTGTTACTTTGATAGTCCTCAGAACGGTGACAGATCCGATTCTCTTTAGAAGCACAGATTCGGAGCGAGCTGAAACTCAAGAGTTCAACGGAGCTATTCACGCACAGGTAAATGGCGAAAAATTTGTGAGCAAGGAGCGTTTAACAGGGCTTAATCTCTGCCGGAAACTTGATGAAGATGAAACTATCATCTCCGCGGAGTATACTTATAACGAGCCCATACCGAGCCTTCCTAAATCACAAAATGCTGATATGCTAACTTACGGTCTTGCAGGAACGGTATCAGGAGCTACGTTTTCTCAAAAGAGCCACGTCATTGAAGGTTACACATATAGCCTAGAGCCTTACGATCTGATGAACAAAGAAATCCACAACGCACTTTACGAAAGTGGGACGATGAGAGACGTGTACGGCGGCCAATCTGAAAGCCTATTCAATCCTGTAAAAGTACAACCAGGTACTCACTTCGTACATTTCGTAACTCTTGAAGCTGGGACGAAAGAGATGCTTCTCTATGTGATGCATAATATCCTCAACACAGGAAGATATGGGGCACGCGAAACCCGCACGGGCCGAAATATGAAAAACGAGATTGTCGGCGTGATAACATCTGCTGGTGATAGCTGTTTGAGTTGTGGGGAACTAATTTCAGATTATATAACCGAATCTGAGAGTGAGCTTTCCAGGGACGCGATTAGCTCTAAGATCTCGGATTATATCAACGAGCATAAACGAGCAGATTGGAACGTTTATTGTGCCGATGATTTTGAATTAGATGGCTTCAGTAAATTTCCAGAATGGCTGAAGGATATGATTAGTGTTGGGAGTTGTAGAGACGAACGCGATTTTATAGTGTTAAAGAATGCGTTAGAAATTATTCGCAATCAAGGATTGGAAGCAGTTGTAACGAAACAAAACCGATCAGCAGAATCCGTTGGTGATTAATGTGGAAACAGCAACATATCAAACAATGCTCCACTCGCCACTTTTTTATTCGAGTTCAGAAGGCGTTCTGATCAGCGCAGATAGGATATTGGGAAGCACAGCATTGACATACTCGTTGGCGTATAATCTTGGAATATTAAAAAAGAATTATTTTCTTTTTGGAGAAGAGGCTGTTAATCATAATTATCATGAACTTGCGGATCTTCCGCTACTCGTAAGCGATGGGAAACCAATCCATGTCAACTACAAAGAAGAGACATTTAAGAGTACTGAATACTTATCTGAAAGAAGCCTCACTGTAACTATACCGAGTAGCAATAAAGGTGATCTGGGCAAATTCAAAAAGACCGATCCTCATTGGATGAGCAGCGACTCGGCTGTGACGATAAGCAAGGTCCGACGTTACATCGGACTTGCTCCAGGAAGTACCTTCGAAGTTACGGTTTGGTCGGAAGAACTTCTGCCAGATGATTTATTTTTGACCCTTGGAATTCGGAGAAGCGGTGAGTTGAGGTTAAAGAAAACAAAGCCAGCGAACAGAGTACACTTAAATATTTACTTGCTCAGCCAGGTGTACGGCCTAGATGAACAAACCATTTTAGAATTGTATAACGCATCTGGGAAACTCGTTCGTGGTAGCGATTATAGGAAACATCACATCCTTGATGTTGATGTTAAGTTGGTGAATGATAAGATCCTGCCTTTGGTTTTCGGGGGATAAAACATGGTAGTCGTTGAGGAAGTCTATCTTCCATTGGTTGAAGATACTTACGGTCTTGCGCCAGAAGGGCAGAAACTACGCGCTTTTCAAAAGGAATTTATTGATTGTATTAATGATGAAAGTGTAGATGTAATGCAGTTGGTCGCCCCAACCGGCGCAGGGAAAACCCTATGCTTTGAATATCTGTTAAATCAAACACATAAGGTTCTTCTTTTGTATCCAACTAACGCCTTGATCCAAAGTCAGATGCAACGATTTAAGGGTGAAGGATTTAGAGTAGCGAATATATCATCAAAAATCCTGAAAAGAAGGGGGAGAGAACGAGCACGAGAGCTTTCGGGTTTGATAAAGAGGTACGATATTATATTGACAAATCCAGATATTTTTCAGGCTATTGTTGGAGCTATGTACACGAATCCTGAAGGAGATTTAATACAAGTATTCCGGGAATTCAATTATGTAATTTATGATGAATTTCATGCATATGGTGAGTTTGAGCTGAGTGGCATCCTCACCCAAATTGCTCTTTTTTTAAATATGAGTCGATGTCGAGTGATTTTGAGCAGTGCAACACCCAAAACTGAGATCTTGAAACTTCTCAACTTTGTACTAATCGGAAAATATCGACAAACTCCAACAATTAATAGCGTCGAAGCCAAGCCAGGATTTACAGAAGGAGAAAAACCTATACGATATCGTACAGAAGTAGAATTTCACCAAGGGAAAATTCTCGATCGTATCGAAGAGATCGCAGATACTCTGACAGATGCGACAAAAGATATCAAAATAGGCAAGCCTCAGATCCTCTTAATCTTCGATAGAGTAAAGGACAGCAATTGGTTTTATTCTCGTTTGTATAAGGAATATCCTGATTTGTACCGATATGTGGAGAAAGATAACGGCTACGATACGAACCAGATCGGAGATGCACCTGATTTTACTAAACCCATCCTCATATCAACAAATAAGAGCGAGCTGGGCCTCGATTATCCGATAAAGATGCTGTTCATGGAGGATGGTTTTAGCTTCGACTCTTTCATCCAGCGGTTTGGTCGTGCTGCTCGGCATGAGCCAGCAAAATGTTATATTTTCACAAAAAAAGAGGCAAATCCTCTCTTCACAGATGAATCGGTTGGATATCAGGAGTTTTTAGACAAGATCAGATTTATCACTGACGAATATAATATTCAGACGAAAAAAGTAGTTAAACTATTCACATTCAGGCAAGCATTGGCGATCGAGGGCTATAGCCACCAAAAATATAGGGAACAAGACCTTAGAGCATTTTTTGCGGTCGAATCAGGATATAGCTATAGGTTATGGCTAAATTTTTTTGCATTGTTAAATAAATATGACGGGTTGGGGTTGTCAAACCAGAACTTGGCTCGACTCAATCTCTTAGTCAAGGACCTCAAGAACGCTTGCAGGAGCTTGAGGGGAAGATCTCTCCAGCTTCCAGTCTTGTATCAAAGGGGACACGAAGTGCGCAGGACAGCCTATGATGTGCTCTCTGTTCTAAACAGGGTTCCTGCTGCAGTGGAAAAAACCGATGAAGGATTGATCATAAGAGAACTCGAAAGTGACGATCCTGGACCTTTCATAAAGGCGATAACATTGCCCTACTTCCCAGCGATGATCGACTATCAAAAGCGAAATGACCAATTCAGAGATGAAATAGAAACCATCGCTAAGAATGCTCTCGACGTATTCCCGGAAAATCAGAGAGGATTCATGCTTAATTGTATTCGATCATTGTATAACTCAGTTGATCCAGATAAGGTGATACTGCCAGAAGAGGTCATCCTATGGAACGACAAAGTTGTGCCTCTATCCGAAGAGGCCATGGAGTTCTATGATGATTGAGGAGGACTTCAACCTCGTCAACGTCTCCGACCTCAACCAGTACCTCTACTGCCCTCGGCGCTTCTACTACCTGATCTTCTACAACACCCAGGGTTTGAATTACTACCTGGCAGACGGCCGATCGAAGCACGCGAACCAGAGCCGACGAGGGGGCTGGTATCGGGAGATATACCTGAGATCTGAGAAGCTCGGGCTTCACGGAAAGATCGACCTTCTGGAGAACAAGACGAGATTGACTCCCGTCGAGCGAAAACACGGCGACTCTTACTTCGACAACGACGAGGTCCAGCTCGCAGCCTACTGCATGCTCCTGGAAGATCACATCGGCGAGCCGGTGAGGATGGGCTACATTTACCTCTTCGGAACGAACGAGCGGTACGCCATCACGATTACGGACTGGCACCGAGAGAAGGTCATCGAGACCGCTGAGGCGATCCGGAATATGAGCCTTGAGAGGATACCGGACTTCGCCGAGAACCCTCACAAATGTGAGAAGTGCAGCACCGTCCAGTACTGCATGCCCTTCGAGACGAGGATGCTCGAAGTGGGGCGGAGGAGCGGGAGCGGAAAAGGAAGAGGGATGAGGAGGGCGAGATCATGAAGGCGAGCGAGGGTCTATTCGACGACAGCGTAGTTTACGTGACTAGGCAGGGCGCGCAGGTGGGGGTGGAAGGCGGCCGGATCGTCGTCTTCGCCGCCGGCGAGGGGGAGATAGGCTCCTTTCCCATGGGCCAGGTGGATACCGTCAACATCTTCGGGAACGTCAACTTCACTACCCCCTTTGTGGCTCGGGCGAACGAGCACGGAATCGTCCTGAACTACTTCACCTCCTATGGACGGTACAGGGGAAGCTTCGTTCCCGAGAGGAACACCATCGCCGAGGTCCGCCGCAGGCAGTACGCCCTCACCGAGGAGGAGGCCCTAGGGATCGCAGGCGAGATCGTCCGCGCCAAGATCAGAAACTCCCGGACCTTCCTGGGGAGGAAGGGGGTAACGAGCGAGGAGGATGGCGGGAGGCTGGCGGAGCTGGAGTCCCTCGCCTCTGGCGCCGATACGATGGATGGCCTCCGGGGGATCGAGGGGGAGGCGGCGCGGCTCTACTTCTCCCTCTTGGAAGGCTGCCTCGTCGAGGGGTGGACCTTCGAGCGACGAACCCGGCGGCCGCCGGAGGATCACATCAACGCTCTCCTCTCACTGACGTACTCGATGATGAAGAACGAAGTATTGAGCGCCCTTCGCCAGTACAACCTCGACCCATTCCTGGGGATGCTCCACGCCGATCGCCACGGCCGCCCATCCCTGGCTCTCGACCTGCTGGAGGAGTTTCGGCCAATATTTTGCGATGCCTTCGCCGTACGGCTCGTGAACAAGGGGATTCTGACCCACGACGACTTTCAGGTCGATAACCACCTGAAGGATTACGCCTTCAAGAAATATCTCGAAAAATTTGACGAGTTCATGAAGGAAGAGTTCACCCATCCGAGGTTCGGCTATGTCGTATCGAGGAGAAAAGCAGTGAGGATGCAAGCGATCCTCTTGCGAAAGGCGATCACAGGGGAGCTGAAACAGTACTATCCCCTGGAGTTCAAACGATGAGGATGGAGTTATGAGGCTGGCGGTGGCTTACGACATCAGCGAGAACAGGATCCGGACCCGAGTATACAAGATCCTAGAAAAGTATGGCGCTTGGAAGCAGTACAGCGTCTTCGAGCTGGAGATCGATGCCGTCCAGAGGTTGATGATGGAGGACGAGATTAAAGCCCAGATCGGGTCAGGGGACAAAGTCCGGATCTACCAGCTCTGCGAGCACTGCGTCAAGAATATTAAGGATATTGGAGAGAGATCTCCTGAGAAGAAGTCGAACGTGTTGTGATGGTTCATGGATGTTTATAAACTCAGGGTACGGGAATGGTCCATGATTAGAGGCCCGATTTTCCGGCCATTAGAAGGTTTTATATCGAGAAATAACCAACCCAGGGGTGCCGTTGCAAGGCCTGAAAAAACCCGACAGGGATTGAAACACACCGGTTCCACGACCTCCCAGCCAAACAGCCCTGGCGTTGCAAGGCCTGAAAAAACCCGACAGGGATTGAAACATTTCGGGTGTTTTTGGATAGGTGGTTAGTTGGAGGTTGCAAGGCCTGAAAAAACCCGACAGGGATTGAAACATCGTCTCCACCCCCCAGACGATCAGGTCGGACCTGGGTTGCAAGGCCTGAAAAAACCCGACAGGGATTGAAACTCTATATTCAGTTCTAAATATTGTAGTAAGTCTACGTTGCAAGGCCTGAAAAAACCCGACAGGGATTGAAACCTTTGCTGGCGGCCAGGGATATCAAAATTTCTTATTATGTTGCAAGGCCTGAAAAAACCCGACAGGGATTGAAACAACTAAGATGAGAAAAGATACATGCGCGGGATGGAAAGTTGCAAGGCCTGAAAAAACCCGACAGGGATTGAAACAATTGCAGGGAGTGGCTACCAAAGAGAAGTATGGAGTTGCAAGGCCTGAAAAAACCCGACAGGGATTGAAACTGTTAACTTCTATAAATTGTCATTTATTATTAATTGGGTTGCAAGGCCTGAAAAAACCCGACAGGGATTGAAACACAGCGGAATTGCAATTCAGGAAGTGATTCTACTGAGTTGCAAGGCCTGAAAAAACCCGACAGGGATTGAAACGATTGCATCGGCGGCGGCGTCCCGTTCCCGTTAGTTAGTTGCAAGGCCTGAAAAAACCCGACAGGGATTGAAACTGAAAAAAACGATCATAAATCTGACTGGTGCTGCGCTGTTGCAAGGCCTGAAAAAACCCGACAGGGATTGAAACTATCACTTGCGAAAGTATCTGTATAAGTGCATGTAAAGTTGCAAGGCCTGAAAAAACCCGACAGGGATTGAAACACATGATACAAGAATTGCGATATTCTATAATTCTTCCGTTGCAAGGCCTGAAAAAACCCGACAGGGATTGAAACTCCGATATGGAATATGACGCAGGGAGAAAAGCCGTGTTGCAAGGCCTGAAAAAACCCGACAGGGATTGAAACCATCGAGTCCTGTCGACGGTGGTCCATATAGGCAAGAGTTGCAAGGCCTGAAAAAACCCGACAGGGATTGAAACGCAGCGACAGATATCTTTCCCTTGAAAATGTCGATGTTGCAAGGCCTGAAAAAACCCGACAGGGATTGAAACTATGTTGACCGGCGACGGTATCGATGTGGGGGAACCGGGTTGCAAGGCCTGAAAAAACCCGACAGGGATTGAAACGTCGTCTCCGAGGAGGCAATTCGAAGAGTCCTCCCGTTGCAAGGCCTGAAAAAACCCGACAGGGATTGAAACACGGGATGATCTCCGGCGGAACGAGCAGGAATTTCGCCGTTGCAAGGCCTGAAAAAACCCGACAGGGATTGAAACTTTGGAGGGGCTGGGATGAGATACGCCGTAAAGATCTAGTTGCAAGGCCTGAAAAAACCCGACAGGGATTGAAACTCGGCTTCCACCTTGTAGACCATCGAGAGCTGTTGAGTTGCAAGGCCTGAAAAAACCCGACAGGGATTGAAACTTAGGTTTGGTCGTATACCCGAGATCGCCGCTAGGGTTGCAAGGCCTGAAAAAACCCGACAGGGATTGAAACATGAAATCGAAGAGTTCCTTTTGTCGAAGGATGGTAGTTGCAAGGCCTGAAAAAACCCGACAGGGATTGAAACATAAGCTTCTCCTTTGCGCTCCATTTCAGAGAGAACTGTTGCAAGGCCTGAAAAAACCCGACAGGGATTGAAACGACCCCCGCGCGGCTTCAAATGCCGTGAACGTCTGGAGGTTGCAAGGCCTGAAAAAACCCGACAGGGATTGAAACCTGGAGCCTCCAGTATTCGGTTCGGTCGATGAAGGCCGTTGCAAGGCCTGAAAAAACCCGACAGGGATTGAAACCCAAGATTGCCGCCATAACTCCACGAAGTCCCATTATGTTGCAAGGCCTGAAAAAACCCGACAGGGATTGAAACGTCATCTCCTCGCCCCCCTCTTTCGCTCGTCCCTCTCGGTTGCAAGGCCTGAAAAAACCCGACAGGGATTGAAACCGGCCGGGGCGGGGACAGCCAGTGCGAGATGCTGTTGTTGCAAGGCCTGAAAAAACCCGACAGGGATTGAAACTACCCCGGCCTCTCGAAGACCCCTTTTCCCAGTTCAAGGTCGTTGCAAGGCCTGAAAAAACCCGACAGGGATTGAAACGTAGGAGATCCTTATCACGTCTTGCCCGCTTCACGCGTTGCAAGGCCTGAAAAAACCCGACAGGGATTGAAACATCACCACGTAAGCTATTTCTCTCATGTTCATCATGGCGTTGCAAGGCCTGAAAAAACCCGACAGGGATTGAAACCTGTTGGCGGGAGTTCCGGACGACTCCGAGGTGGAGGTTGCAAGGCCTGAAAAAACCCGACAGGGATTGAAACAAGCACAAGACTCGAAAGGTAATCCTGACCGATGGTGTTGCAAGGCCTGAAAAAACCCGACAGGGATTGAAACCCGTTTTGCCAGGTAGACAGAAATTCCGCAGCTGGGTTGCAAGGCCTGAAAAAACCCGACAGGGATTGAAACCTCGAGATAAGCCTCGGTGCGAAGCCGGTTCGGCAGTTGCAAGGCCTGAAAAAACCCGACAGGGATTGAAACCCAGACCCGATCAGGTTTCCCGCAGCTCGCGAGGGTTGTTGCAAGGCCTGAAAAAACCCGACAGGGATTGAAACACACCCGAGGGCTCGAAGATCGCCCGGGCGAAGGCGGGTTGCAAGGCCTGAAAAAACCCGACAGGGATTGAAACAACGAGAAGGCCCGCCCCTCCCTCTGGCGGGACCGGGTTGCAAGGCCTGAAAAAACCCGACAGGGATTGAAACCGACTACTACCTCTGTTCCCGGTGCGGGACGGCGTTGTTGCAAGGCCTGAAAAAACCCGACAGGGATTGAAACAGGGTCGAGACCGGGATGGTCGTCGAGACCGTTCCGTTGCAAGGCCTGAAAAAACCCGACAGGGATTGAAACAGCTATCAGACCGCCCTCACCCACCTCGCTACCAAGTTGCAAGGCCTGAAAAAACCCGACAGGGATTGAAACCATCGGGTGGTGGACGTATCTGCCGCGTTCCGTCTGTTGCAAGGCCTGAAAAAACCCGACAGGGATTGAAACTCGACGAACTCTTCGGGTTCACAGAACCGGTCCCAAAGTTGCAAGGCCTGAAAAAACCCGACAGGGATTGAAACCTTCTGGACCTGATGGCCGACGAAGGAACGATCGAGGTTGCAAGGCCTGAAAAAACCCGACAGGGATTGAAACGACGACAGGGGCAACGCCTACTCAGTGGTGATCTAGTTGCAAGGCCTGAAAAAACCCGACAGGGATTGAAACAGGACCAAGCTCCAGATGAATGACGTCCTCCCGGTCGTTGCAAGGCCTGAAAAAACCCGACAGGGATTGAAACCACGCGGTCAGACAACTTCTGGTGAGGATACTTTGTTGCAAGGCCTGAAAAAACCCGACAGGGATTGAAACAGCGACGACGAGGGGGCTGAGACGGTCGTCGAGATGTTGCAAGGCCTGAAAAAACCCGACAGGGATTGAAACCGGCACTGGCCCTCTCGAAGTTCGGCCTGATCGCAAAGTTGCAAGGCCTGAAAAAACCCGACAGGGATTGAAACTAGGCGTCCGCATCGGTCGGATCGACGGTCTGGCCTTGTTGCAAGGCCTGAAAAAACCCGACAGGGATTGAAACCTGCTTCGACAAGGCCGCCCTGCAGAACGCCATGTTGTTGCAAGGCCTGAAAAAACCCGACAGGGATTGAAACGAGGACGTAGCATGATCTACGTCCAGCCCGATCTAGGTTGCAAGGCCTGAAAAAACCCGACAGGGATTGAAACCAAAAATGCAAGCAGTGTCCCAAATCGAGCCGACAACGTTGCAAGGCCTGAAAAAACCCGACAGGGATTGAAACAAGAACCCGATGCCGATGTATGCGCGGCTGGGGTTCGAGTTGCAAGGCCTGAAAAAACCCGACAGGGATTGAAACATACTGTCGAGAATCGCTTCGACGTCTTCAAGAATGTGTTGCAAGGCCTGAAAAAACCCGACAGGGATTGAAACACCGGACGAGGCGATGGTAAACGGAGCGACCTGAGTAGTTGCAAGGCCTGAAAAAACCCGACAGGGATTGAAACAGGACCAAGCTCCAGATGAATGACGTCCTCCCGGTCGAGTTGCAAGGCCTGAAAAAACCCGACAGGGATTGAAACCTGACGATGAGGTTTGGAGGCTGGAGATATCTCTGCCGTTGCAAGGCCTGAAAAAACCCGACAGGGATTGAAACCCGGACTTGTCCCGGTGGACGCGATAGTAGACGACCCGTTGCAAGGCCTGAAAAAACCCGACAGGGATTGAAACTTTCTGACCGTCCACTGTTCGCCGGGGGCATTGCACGTTGCAAGGCCTGAAAAAACCCGACAGGGATTGAAACAGAATACGATTTGCCAGCCATTCAGCATCCCCATTAACGTTGCAAGGCCTGAAAAAACCCGACAGGGATTGAAACCCGTATCAGCTGACCTGGTCGTGCTACGCCGGGGGGTTGCAAGGCCTGAAAAAACCCGACAGGGATTGAAACAACGAGGACGGCTATCCAGCGTTCGAGGCGACCGCAGAGTTGCAAGGCCTGAAAAAACCCGACAGGGATTGAAACCGGGGCGACGTCGGGATCGGTCCTCGACCGAGATAAGTTGCAAGGCCTGAAAAAACCCGACAGGGATTGAAACAGTCTCCAAGACTGCGCGAGCTTCTGTGGACTTTATCGTTGCAAGGCCTGAAAAAACCCGACAGGGATTGAAACCGAGAAATCAAGGAGTGTCCCATACATGACGAAGGTGGTTGCAAGGCCTGAAAAAACCCGACAGGGATTGAAACACAGTAGATGCTGGTTACCGTTCCGTCGTCGTTCTGTTGCAAGGCCTGAAAAAACCCGACAGGGATTGAAACCTTCCGAACCCGGCGACCCCCTCCTGTAGATCTTCTCCGTTGCAAGGCCTGAAAAAACCCGACAGGGATTGAAACACGACCGGGGTCTCAATTCCTCGCCGGGCGGTCGAGCTGTTGCAAGGCCTGAAAAAACCCGACAGGGATTGAAACTATTTGTTCCATGGTCAAAGCTAGGATCTCACTGGGTTGCAAGGCCTGAAAAAACCCGACAGGGATTGAAACGAGAACGTTCCTCTCCAGGGCCCCCAGGGTTCGGCCGTTGCAAGGCCTGAAAAAACCCGACAGGGATTGAAACACGCCGACGGCTCCGAGGGCCGACGGGGAGCTCTGAGTTGCAAGGCCTGAAAAAACCCGACAGGGATTGAAACACGGTGAAGGATTTAGCAGACTCCATTATGCGGCCGTTGCAAGGCCTGAAAAAACCCGACAGGGATTGAAACAATGTGACCGTGGGGGCGACGCGGCGGAACCCAGCCCGGTTGCAAGGCCTGAAAAAACCCGACAGGGATTGAAACCAAGCACCAGAAGAAGCTGGCGGCCATCCTCCGGGAGTTGCAAGGCCTGAAAAAACCCGACAGGGATTGAAACCCTGGGGGGGTCGAGGCGCCGTTCGGGGCGGAGGCGTTGCAAGGCCTGAAAAAACCCGACAGGGATTGAAACACATCTGGATTCGGCTCGGAGATCCTGATCTTCGCCTAGGTTGCAAGGCCTGAAAAAACCCGACAGGGATTGAAACAGTTCTTCGACGACCTGGCAAAGATCAAGTACATGATGTTGCAAGGCCTGAAAAAACCCGACAGGGATTGAAACTCCAGGTCGAACTGAGTCTCGCAAGTCTCCCTATCATCGTTGCAAGGCCTGAAAAAACCCGACAGGGATTGAAACCCCCCTCGGGAGGGATCGTCAGCGACTTGACGAGATCGTTGCAAGGCCTGAAAAAACCCGACAGGGATTGAAACTCGGCAGTTGGCGGGATGATCCCCCTCCTCTTGAAGTTGCAAGGCCTGAAAAAACCCGACAGGGATTGAAACGGGACGCAGACTACAACGGGGCCAAAAATATTGCTGGTTGCAAGGCCTGAAAAAACCCGACAGGGATTGAAACAACAACGTGGGAGCATGGGCCGGAACCGACTCTGATGTTGCAAGGCCTGAAAAAACCCGACAGGGATTGAAACGAGGTGACGGGGTGGCGGGAAAAACGACGGCCGAGGGTTGCAAGGCCTGAAAAAACCCGACAGGGATTGAAACCCCCGTATCGGAGCCCCTGGCGGATCTTCCCCCTCAGTTGCAAGGCCTGAAAAAACCCGACAGGGATTGAAACCTTTTCGACGAGGGCCACCCACTCCTTCTCAGTGATGTTGCAAGGCCTGAAAAAACCCGACAGGGATTGAAACATTGCTCCTCCGATCGCTATCAGAAGGATCGTCCCGAAGTTGCAAGGCCTGAAAAAACCCGACAGGGATTGAAACTCAGAAACAATAGCAGATAAGGCGGCGGCCGTTCCCGAGTTGCAAGGCCTGAAAAAACCCGACAGGGATTGAAACATCGCCTCGAACGAGCTTTCATCGTGCCCTTTCAGAGTTGCAAGGCCTGAAAAAACCCGACAGGGATTGAAACACGTAAAAAGATCGCCATAAGTGTTCAATCCGTAAAGTTGCAAGGCCTGAAAAAACCCGACAGGGATTGAAACAGGGATGTCGCCACCCCTCACCCCGACGTCGCCGCCGGTTGCAAGGCCTGAAAAAACCCGACAGGGATTGAAACCAGGAACCCCAAAATGCAAGCTGACCTCTGCATGTTCGGTTGCAAGGCCTGAAAAAACCCGACAGGGATTGAAACTTGTCCACCGGACTCGAACTGATTCACGAAGGCGAAGTTGCAAGGCCTGAAAAAACCCGACAGGGATTGAAACAATTTAAAATGATGATCGAATAAAAAGAGAAATCGGGGGTTGCAAGGCCTGAAAAAACCCGACAGGGATTGAAACGCAACCTGACACGAGGTAACCTACATGAAACTTGTGTTGCAAGGCCTGAAAAAACCCGACAGGGATTGAAACACGACGAGCGCAAAAACGACAGCGGAGGAGCTTGAGTTGCAAGGCCTGAAAAAACCCGACAGGGATTGAAACGCTGGTTCAAGCGCTCAAACCTTCGGGGCCTTATCCGGTTGCAAGGCCTGAAAAAACCCGACAGGGATTGAAACATCTCTCTTCCCATCCTCTCGCCGTCAGCTTCGGGGGTTGCAAGGCCTGAAAAAACCCGACAGGGATTGAAACAAAGGGAGCTATCCCCTTTCGACATACCTACCTTAGGTTGCAAGGCCTGAAAAAACCCGACAGGGATTGAAACGCGATACCATCGTAGAACTCAGGGGCGAACCTGAAGTTGCAAGGCCTGAAAAAACCCGACAGGGATTGAAACCCCTTGATCTCTATAACCAGTACTTCTCCTCAGACGGTTGCAAGGCCTGAAAAAACCCGACAGGGATTGAAACATAACACCAAATATAGGACCATCCTCGCCCTCAAATCGTTGCAAGGCCTGAAAAAACCCGACAGGGATTGAAACAGATTTTCCGGCCTCTCTCGGCCCGTTGATCTGGAGTTGCAAGGCCTGAAAAAACCCGACAGGGATTGAAACCGATCACTGCAGAGAGACGAGGGCGGGGCGGTGATGTTGCAAGGCCTGAAAAAACCCGACAGGGATTGAAACCGGGGAGCCCTCAAAAACATGGCGAGGGACAACGATGTTGCAAGGCCTGAAAAAACCCGACAGGGATTGAAACAACTCCGGCGACATGGCCGCGGGATGGCCGGCCTCGGTGTTGCAAGGCCTGAAAAAACCCGACAGGGATTGAAACATCGTCCTCGGCGGCGGCGGTCCGTCGAAGGATTAGTTGCAAGGCCTGAAAAAACCCGACAGGGATTGAAACATGTCCTGGCGGATGCCATAGATGGCCTGGTTCCAGTGTTGCAAGGCCTGAAAAAACCCGACAGGGATTGAAACCACACACACGGCTTCGGAGGACACACCCACACCGGAAGGTTGCAAGGCCTGAAAAAACCCGACAGGGATTGAAACACAAAAAGTGACAGGATTTGACAACGGCCCTTTTCGGTTGCAAGGCCTGAAAAAACCCGACAGGGATTGAAACAAATAGCCGCCAGAATAGAAGCGGATCACGACCGGCCGGGTTGCAAGGCCTGAAAAAACCCGACAGGGATTGAAACGGAGGAGGCGACCGACTGGAACGGATCGAACCATATAGTTGCAAGGCCTGAAAAAACCCGACAGGGATTGAAACAATGCTCCGTCCGCGGCGCAGACCCGCGCGGGAGGGGTTGCAAGGCCTGAAAAAACCCGACAGGGATTGAAACTGCGTCCCTGGGGTCCATCCCAGAGACGTACTCGACTAGGTTGCAAGGCCTGAAAAAACCCGACAGGGATTGAAACGCTTTCGGCGAATCGCCTCTCGATATGCCTCCGATGAGTTGCAAGGCCTGAAAAAACCCGACAGGGATTGAAACATGGACCCCGCACTGAGGGCAATCCCATTCTCTGACGGGTTGCAAGGCCTGAAAAAACCCGACAGGGATTGAAACATCGAAATACAAAGCTCTTGAACGGCTTTCGCGGCCGGTTGCAAGGCCTGAAAAAACCCGACAGGGATTGAAACCCGGATCGGGACGGAGGAGACGTGGGTGAAGGTGCCCGTTGCAAGGCCTGAAAAAACCCGACAGGGATTGAAACGCGATCTCCGGCCCGTCACTATATCCAGTGACGCGAAGTTGCAAGGCCTGAAAAAACCCGACAGGGATTGAAACCTCCTTGGTTCGCCCGTATTCATCGACGACCCCGAAGTTGCAAGGCCTGAAAAAACCCGACAGGGATTGAAACACGAGCTGGTTGCCGAGCTGCTTTCCAACGTCGCTGAAGTTGCAAGGCCTGAAAAAACCCGACAGGGATTGAAACTGAGATATGCTGATAAGGAGATTGCTTAAGTTCGCGGATGTTGCAAGGCCTGAAAAAACCCGACAGGGATTGAAACTACTCCGCAAACATGACGGCGGCGGGGCGCTTGTGGAGTTGCAAGGCCTGAAAAAACCCGACAGGGATTGAAACTCGATCTTGAACCGACCGAAGGGACCGGTGGTCTTCGTTGCAAGGCCTGAAAAAACCCGACAGGGATTGAAACTCGGCGGTTCGGGTTGTTTCATCATTTCGATTAACGTTGCAAGGCCTGAAAAAACCCGACAGGGATTGAAACAAACGGTCGGAGATGTGAGGGACGCTCGTCTCCAGGAAGTTGCAAGGCCTGAAAAAACCCGACAGGGATTGAAACACGCAACAATGGACCGACTCGTCCGGGATCTCCGCAAGGTTGCAAGGCCTGAAAAAACCCGACAGGGATTGAAACACGATCCTCCCCGATGTAGATGAGCTCATCACCGAAAAGGTTGCAAGGCCTGAAAAAACCCGACAGGGATTGAAACTTCGCCTTCGGGGTCTTAATGTCGTTGGTCAATTGTTGCAAGGCCTGAAAAAACCCGACAGGGATTGAAACTACTCACGGCCCGTGTAGCTGCGAGTCCGATCCAGGTTGCAAGGCCTGAAAAAACCCGACAGGGATTGAAACCCATCGACGGAGAACGTGATCCTCCGGATGTCGGTATGTTGCAAGGCCTGAAAAAACCCGACAGGGATTGAAACGTATTCGTGTTGCTGTCGCCAAAGGCGAGTATCTAGCGTTGCAAGGCCTGAAAAAACCCGACAGGGATTGAAACCAAAATAACTGCCAGTCGGCGGTGGAGGCGGTTGAGTTGCAAGGCCTGAAAAAACCCGACAGGGATTGAAACGTAGCGTATGGACGATGCTAACAGAATGTTTTTTCAGTTGCAAGGCCTGAAAAAACCCGACAGGGATTGAAACCTAGATAGCGATCTCCTGAAGACGACCACGATCTACGTTGCAAGGCCTGAAAAAACCCGACAGGGATTGAAACTCCTCATCGGGTTCACAGAACCGGTCCCAAAATACCGTTGCAAGGCCTGAAAAAACCCGACAGGGATTGAAACTAGTTGCTGGCGTCAGCTTTGGACTGACCTATGTAGGTTGCAAGGCCTGAAAAAACCCGACAGGGATTGAAACAACTCTAGCGCCATGGCTGACAAGATCCCGCCCGAAGTTGCAAGGCCTGAAAAAACCCGACAGGGATTGAAACATATGGTTGGCGAGGATGAGTTGAGCGGCCATGTACCGTTGCAAGGCCTGAAAAAACCCGACAGGGATTGAAACTCGGATCTTCGCTTATCGTGTCGCCCTCTATGCCGAGGTTGCAAGGCCTGAAAAAACCCGACAGGGATTGAAACCATGGGAATGAGGCGCTGCCCGACGGCGACCCTCTCGTCGTTGCAAGGCCTGAAAAAACCCGACAGGGATTGAAACGCGGATATATACTCGGAGATGCCGTGAGTTATGCCGATGTTGCAAGGCCTGAAAAAACCCGACAGGGATTGAAACGCGACATTGCAAGTTTGGCGGGACTGTCGGACCTGGGTTGCAAGGCCTGAAAAAACCCGACAGGGATTGAAACGTGATCGTCTCTTCGGGGAGGGCCGCCTCCAGCCTCCGTTGCAAGGCCTGAAAAAACCCGACAGGGATTGAAACTCGGTCTCGGAAAATGCGTTTCTAGCGCTGCCACATGGGTTGCAAGGCCTGAAAAAACCCGACAGGGATTGAAACCTCGACTAGCCATTGTTCCCAGGATTCTATATCTGAGGTTGCAAGGCCTGAAAAAACCCGACAGGGATTGAAACGAGACGAGGATCTTCTATACCTCCTATGGGGTCATCAAGTTGCAAGGCCTGAAAAAACCCGACAGGGATTGAAACACTATATGGGGTTTCGCGTCCGCCATGTCGCGCATAAGTTGCAAGGCCTGAAAAAACCCGACAGGGATTGAAACAAAGAGATCGATGACATCGTGGCGGCATCCAGTAAGTGTTGCAAGGCCTGAAAAAACCCGACAGGGATTGAAACAAAGATCCCGACGACGAGGGCGATGAGGGCGGGAAACGTTGCAAGGCCTGAAAAAACCCGACAGGGATTGAAACATTCTATGATCTCCATTATCATGGCCCCCGGCGAGGTTGCAAGGCCTGAAAAAACCCGACAGGGATTGAAACTCGGTGAGCTTCGACGACCTGAAGAGGGAGCACCTTGTTGCAAGGCCTGAAAAAACCCGACAGGGATTGAAACTAAAAGATCCTCGTCTCCACATCGCACCGCTCCGCCACGTTGCAAGGCCTGAAAAAACCCGACAGGGATTGAAACTTATCGACATGCGAACCGGGAAGTTCGCGCCCCATTGTTGCAAGGCCTGAAAAAACCCGACAGGGATTGAAACTCCTCATCGGGTTCACAGAACCGGTCCCAAAATACCTGTTGCAAGGCCTGAAAAAACCCGACAGGGATTGAAACAACTTCAGGAAATGATACGTACCGACACGATAGGCACTGTTGCAAGGCCTGAAAAAACCCGACAGGGATTGAAACGCCACTGAAAAAGGGCGGCTTCCTGGTGACGTTCACGGTTGCAAGGCCTGAAAAAACCCGACAGGGATTGAAACCCAGACGAGTACCTGATGGAAAAGCTCCTCACAGTCCCGAGTTGCAAGGCCTGAAAAAACCCGACAGGGATTGAAACCATCCCAACCGTTTCGTCGGCTCGGTGGAGCACCGTTGCAAGGCCTGAAAAAACCCGACAGGGATTGAAACTCTTTGGTTCGCCCGTATTCATCGACGACCCCGAAGTTGCAAGGCCTGAAAAAACCCGACAGGGATTGAAACTTTGGAGGATGGGGGCGGGACGTTGCTCTTCAGGTACGGTTGCAAGGCCTGAAAAAACCCGACAGGGATTGAAACCTCCCCATCGAAAAGGTGTTCGTTCTCTTCGTACCTCTGTTGCAAGGCCTGAAAAAACCCGACAGGGATTGAAACTCGTCATAGTCGGCGGGCCCCCGGAGCCTGACTGATGTTGCAAGGCCTGAAAAAACCCGACAGGGATTGAAACAGCCCCAAGACGGTAGAAAGGGCAGCTCAGTTCGTCGTTGCAAGGCCTGAAAAAACCCGACAGGGATTGAAACATCGCCTCGAACGAGCTTTCATCGTGCCCTTTCAGAGTTGCAAGGCCTGAAAAAACCCGACAGGGATTGAAACAGCGTCATCCCGTCCATCGCATGGCGGAACGATGAGTTGCAAGGCCTGAAAAAACCCGACAGGGATTGAAACAGCATGAATATGTACTCATGTGACTTTGTGCATCTGTGTTGCAAGGCCTGAAAAAACCCGACAGGGATTGAAACTCCCCGTCGTCGGAAAGACACCATCGGGGATCTCCGTTGCAAGGCCTGAAAAAACCCGACAGGGATTGAAACCCTGTACTCACGCCCTCCCAGAGAGTACAGATCGGAGTTGCAAGGCCTGAAAAAACCCGACAGGGATTGAAACTTTGTAAATCAGTGGGTCCAGAATATAGTGGACCAGGTTGCAAGGCCTGAAAAAACCCGACAGGGATTGAAACCTGCTGGAACTTCGAACGAAACCTCCATCCAGCAGAGTTGCAAGGCCTGAAAAAACCCGACAGGGATTGAAACAGAGTATGGATGAAGTCCTTTGGATGCCATTTAGATGTTGCAAGGCCTGAAAAAACCCGACAGGGATTGAAACTTAACTATCTGGGAGTTAGTGTAACCGAACCAGGCTTGTTGCAAGGCCTGAAAAAACCCGACAGGGATTGAAACTAACCTCAACGGCAACAGGAAAGCCGTTCACCAAAATGTTGCAAGGCCTGAAAAAACCCGACAGGGATTGAAACCAAAGCCGGTCGAAGTACCCATTCGAAACAAAAGAGAGTTGCAAGGCCTGAAAAAACCCGACAGGGATTGAAACCAAGCGTTTGCCCTCGCCTTTCGACCCGCTACTCCTAAGTTGCAAGGCCTGAAAAAACCCGACAGGGATTGAAACTTCGCAGGGCGGTTGGGTGTCGGGCCTAGTCGAAGATGTTGCAAGGCCTGAAAAAACCCGACAGGGATTGAAACTGAACCGGCGAGCGAACCCCCGCGATCGATCATCGGTTGCAAGGCCTGAAAAAACCCGACAGGGATTGAAACCAAACTCGCCCCCTCGGATTCGCAGGTCGAATCTATGTTGCAAGGCCTGAAAAAACCCGACAGGGATTGAAACAATCTATGACTCTCGCCGAAGACGTAGCCGCCGCCCTGTTGCAAGGCCTGAAAAAACCCGACAGGGATTGAAACGCCTATCCCGGCGGCGTCGGGCTGCACCTTTCAGAGTTGCAAGGCCTGAAAAAACCCGACAGGGATTGAAACAACTCGGAGACATTTGACATGGGAGAGCAGATCGGCGTTGCAAGGCCTGAAAAAACCCGACAGGGATTGAAACTTAGGTTTGGTCGTATACCCGAGATCGCCGCTAGGGTTGCAAGGCCTGAAAAAACCCGACAGGGATTGAAACACTCCAAGCCGAGCGCAGAGGGTTCTAAGATCGGATGTTGCAAGGCCTGAAAAAACCCGACAGGGATTGAAACCTCGGTTGGGTGTCCCGTTGCGATATGCTCTTCCGTTGCAAGGCCTGAAAAAACCCGACAGGGATTGAAACCTACCGTCGTCGATGCAGTACCTGCACCTGTACTCGGTTGCAAGGCCTGAAAAAACCCGACAGGGATTGAAACTCGCCGAGATCCTTCATCGCCGATTCCATGTCGCCGAGTTGCAAGGCCTGAAAAAACCCGACAGGGATTGAAACTCGATCAGGGGCCTCATTTCTTCCATCCCCACTGGACGTTGCAAGGCCTGAAAAAACCCGACAGGGATTGAAACATGTCTCGAACCTCAGCCATAGAGTCCTCGTTGAGTTGCAAGCTAAGAAAAAAAACGCCAGGGATTGAACTTTGTAGCCGGGTAGCCAGATGGGGCAGATATTGCCGTGGGTTTTATTCGGCTGATACCACGATAAATATCATATATTGAAAGCCCCAGCTCTCTCTATGTCCTCCCGATCCGTCTCGAAAGAGGCGAAGCGCCCTTCTGAGAGCCTCCCCTACGACCTTGAGGAGCCCGAGGATGAGGCGGAGATCACCATGGATCTGATGCGCTTCTCGGAGCGGGCGCTCTCCAAATATGCAGACAAAGAACCGGACCAATATTGATGAAAGGAAAGATCGTCGTCGTCCCCTTCCCCTTCTCGGATTTGATGAGCTCCAAGAGAAGGCCCGCCCTTGTTCTCTACGAATACAAAGACGACGTCTTCTTCGCTTAAATATCCTCAAGAGTTCCAGAGCGCCTTTCGCCGGCCGAGGTCTTGGTGTCCCGCGCCTCTATTTAGAAAGAGTGAGGAATGTTATTCGTAATATTTATATACTAATCTGTCAAAGGCGAACAATATGAATGAAGATGAATGTTGCCCAAAGTTTGATCCAGTAAAATGGGATAAAAAGACGTTCAATTGGAACAATAAGTTGTTTATAAAAGAATCTATTCCTACAATTTATCATATCCCATTTCCTCCCATGATTGGAAAGAAGATTATGAAGATGTGGAATTTAGCGCAAAACGCTAAAGCAAATATTCCAGATAAGACAGACGCTCTCATTTTGTTTCGAGATCCTTCAGCATTTAGGTCCGAAATCTATTACTCAGTCAGTAAAACAGTTGAGGGAGCAAATAATACAACTATTTCTGGGACTTTTGTCGCTGGAGTTTTTGATGGACCATATAATGCCATCCCTAAATTTATAAAAGAAATGGAAATATATTTGGCAAAGGAGAATAAAAAAGCTAAAGATTACTATGTTCATTATGCATATTGTCCAAAATGCGCAAAAGAAAACGGACATAATTATATGATTCTTTTTGCAGAAGTATAAACGACCCTCCACGAATGCATAAACTATCAGGTCGTGGCCTACATCTCCTCGAAGGTGCCCGAGCGCCTTTCGCGTACAGATGTTTCAGCATCTCAAAAGCTTCCCCTGGCAAAAAAAGGCAAGGGCGGTCCATCCCCGCCCCAGGAGCCGGGCTTTTCGGTCCGCCCTTGCGCTCCGCTCAGGACCCGTCACCACCTCCAGGCGGTCGGCGGGTTTGCGAGGTGGGCGGCGACAAACTGGCAGAACTCCTCGCCGGTCATGAAGAGCGGCCCTGGAAAGCTGCTCGGCGCCCCGGGGTAGCTCGCGAAGACGCCGTCCATCTACCCCGGGACCTCGGCGCGGCTCGTGGATGGCCCCCGGACACCCCCCTCGAAGATCCCGGCGGGAGGGGCAGCCGCCGCCAATCGAGATAGAGCTGCCAGATCCGAAAAAACCGAACTGATGGTCCGGATTCTTGAAGGCGCAGCCGGGCTTTTTTGGCAAAAAAAGTATGATCAAGCGGCATATCGCCGCCGGTTAAAGATCGCGCCCGGCAGTTCGCCTGCGGCACAGCTCGTCAAGCGTGATTCCCTTATCTTTATTCTTGACCAAATATTCATATTGGGAATCGACGTGCTCTGCTTCGCTGTAGTCGTCTTTTTTTACGACTTTTGCGGCTTCCATCCTCCACCACCACTTCTATTCTCATCGCATTCGTATATACTCTTATCTATAATCCGAGTCGCCAGATCTCATAAATGCATCGGCGATGTATATCGTTTTGTCCGATTCGTCGACGAAATACTCTAATCTCTGCTTTCCGATCCTAAGTCTGTACATTGGCGGGGATTTAAATCCTCTTAGCTTCTTGATATCGGCATTGGGGCGCGGATTGTATGGATCATTTCTCAATTCTTCGATATGTTCATAGATCTTATCAAATGCCCTCTGATTCAGCTTGATGAGATGCTTCTCGGCTTTTGGCAATACGATAACAGTATACGACAACGCCTCACCCCTCCCGTTATCTCCCAGCCTACAACATCTCTGTTATCTGACCTTTCACATCAAGTTTGTACTTCAGCGCCTTATCCCCGCCTCTTTGAACTCTCAGAATTTGATCCCACCCCCGCCAAATGAGTCCTTGAACTCTTGAATCCATGTTATCCCCCCTGGGCTAATTTTCACAACGATGCACCGATTTCCGTCTCCGGCCCCCCCCCCGGCGGTGGCGCCGCCCGCCAGCATTGCGCTGCCCGGCCGCACCGCATCCCGGCAGTTCGAGGCCCGGCCCCTCAGGGGAGCCGGGCTTTTCGGTCCGCCCTCGCGCTCCGCTCAGGACCCGTCACCACCTCCAGGCGGTCGGCGGGTTTGCGAGGTGGGCTGCGACAAACTGGCAGAACTCCTCGCCGGTCATGAAGAGCGGCCCTGGAAAGCTGCTCGGCGCCCCGGGGTAGCTAGCGAAGATGCCGTCGATCGACCCCGATACGCCGCCGTAGCTCATCGCCGGCCCTCCGGAGACCCCCTGATACATGCCTCCTGCGGCTGCCGCCATCGTCAGGACGAAGAGCGCCGCGAGAAGCGTCATAAACCCCTTCATTCTCATCTCATTCACCTCCTCGGAGATTTGGTCTTCACCTTCGCTCTTAGTCGACTTCCGTATTAATCTTTGGCATCGGAGGTGATCGCCCATCCTATCAGCTCTTCCATATCTCCTCTTTCTCCTCTTGTTCCTCTGTGCCCTCCTGCTCCTCTATCTCCTCTGTTTCGGGGTTGGTCGTCGGCTCGTCCGTATTGTTCATATCGGTTTTGATGGCGGAGACGACCATCCGCCCTCGCGCCTTTAGCACTGGGGCCGGCAGATCTTGGCCCTCCCCGCCCTCCGACACCACCAGCTTTAGATAACGCGCGCGACGTTGATCGGGGGGATCATCATGAAAGGAATCGTCTCTTTAGCCATCAACCCGACGATCGACAAGAGCTCCAGCGTCGAGTTCGTCGTCCCCGAGAGGAAGCTCCGCTGCAAGGCCCCCACCATCGAGCCAGGAGGGGGCGGTGTGAACGTCTCCAGGGCGATCAGGAAGCTCGGCGGGGAGTCGACCCTCCTCTACGCCGCCGGGGGGCTCACCGGCGACCTCCTCGAGGAGCTCCTGGCGGGGGAGGGGCTCCTCAGCCGGCGGCTCCCCCTGGCGGGGATGACCCGGGAGAGCTTCGCCGTCCTGGAGGAGTCGACGGGCCAGCAGTACCGGTTCGGGATGCCGGGGCCGATGCTGAAGGAGGAGGAGGTGCAGCTCGCCCTGGAGGAGGTCGCCTCTTCCGCCCCGGACTCCGGCTTTCTCGTCGCCAGCGGGAGCCTTCCCCCCGGGGCGCCGACCGACTTCTATGCCCAGGTCGCCCGGGCCGGGAGGGAGGCGGGGGCGAAGGTGATCGTCGACACCTCCGGCGAACCCCTGAAGAAGGCCCTCCAGGAGGGGGTATACCTGATCAAACCCAACCTTCGGGAGTTCCGGGAGCTGGTGGATGAGGACCTGAGGGATGAGGCGGAGATCGAGGCGGCGGCCCGGAAGCTGGTGGCCGGCGGCGGCTGCGAGCTCCTCGTCATCTCCCTGGGGTCGGCGGGGGCCCTCTTCGTCAGCCGGGACGCCGTCGCCCACATGAGGCCGCCGACGGTCAGGATCGTCAGCAAGGTGGGGGCGGGCGACAGCATGGTGGCGGGGATCACCCTCAGCCTCGCCAGGGGGATGGCGCCCCGGGACGCTGCCCTCTTCGGGATCGCCGCCGGAGCCGCCGCCGTCATGACCCCCGGCTCGGAGCTATGCCGAAAGGAGGATGCAGAGAGGCTCTACAGGAAGCTCCGCCCCGAGGAGTCCTGACCCGGGCAGGCCTCGCCGAGGGGCCGGCCTTGGTGGTCATCCTATTGGGATGTGGTTTGGCTCTCAGCCGGAGCGGGATCGGCGCCGCCCACCCCCTCGATATCCAGGAGGGTCTCCAGCCTCCCCCGGGCGAGCTTGTCCATGACGGCGGAGGCGACGAGGTCCCCAGCCACGTTCACCGACGTCCGGCTCATGTCCAGGATCCTGTCGACCCCGATGATGAGGGCCACCCCCTCCGCCGGAACCCCCACGCTCGCGAGGATCGTCGCCAGGATGACGATCCCCACCCCCGGGGTGGCTGGGGTCCCGATCGATGCCCCCACCGCTATGATCATCACCAGGAGAAGCTGGCCCATAGTCAGGTTCACCCCGAAGACCTGGGCGAGGAAGACCGTCGCCACCCCCTGATAGAGGGCGGTCCCGTTCATGTTGATCGTCGCCCCCAGGGGTATGATGAACTGGCCGACGGCTGGCCTGATCCCGAGCTTCTCCTCGGCGACCCTGATGGAGACGGGCATGGTGGCGGCGGAGCTGGAGGTGGAGAAGGCGATGAGGAGGGCGTCTTTGGCGTCGGCGAGGAACTGGAGGGGATCCCTCCGGAGGTAGGCCAAAATTATGATCAGGTAGAGGACGAGGAGGAGGAGGAGCCCGAAGAGGACCGCCATCACGTAAACCCCCATCCCCAGGAGGGTCTCCAACCCCAGCTGGGCGGTGAACTTCGCCATCAGGCCGAAGACCGCCAGGGGGGCGAGGTGCATGCTCCACCTGACGACGGTCATGCAGATCTCCTGGAGGGACCCGAGGAGGTCCATGAAGGGGGCGGAGCTCCGGGGGGAGAGGGTGAGGACTGCGATCCCCACGATGACGGAGAAGAGGACGACCTGGAGCATCTGGCCGCTGGCCATCGCCTCGAGGGGGTTGGTCGGGAAGAGGCCGCCGATGATCCGGGGAATCTCGAAGAGCTCCGGCAGATCGGAGATCTCCTGAGAGCCCTGGGGGGCTGCCGCCAGGAGGATCACCTCCTCCCCCTGGATGTGCCTGCCAGGATTAATCAGGAGGGCGACGGCGATCCCGATGGCGATGGCCACGGCGGTCGTCGCCACGAAGTAGAGGCCGGCGAGGACCCCCAGCTTCTTGACCATCTCCACATCCCGATTGGCGGCGATCCCGAGGATGATGGAGGCGAGGACGAGGGGGACGACGATCATCTGCAACAGGCCGAGGAAGATGTAGCCGGGGAGGGATAGCCACTCTCCGAGGGTGGTGGCGATCCGGGGGTCGAAGAGGCCCGCCGCTGGCCCCAGGACGATGCCGAAGGCCGTCCCCAGGGCCATCCCCATCAGGACCTTCAGCCACATCCTCCCCCTGATCAGGGACTGGAGCTGGAGGCTCAGCCTCTTTATATGGGGAGGGTGCCTGACCTTCGAGGGTCCCTTCCTCCTGTCCATGATATACAATAGGCAGGATAATTATTATACTTGTCCATCGCCCGGGGAGATCGGAGATCGGGGTGGAAGGGGTGGCCCTTCCAGCGAGGATATGGCTGGCGGGGTTCGGTGGCAGAGGGCATCAGGCGGAGTCATCGGCCCATCCCCATGATCCTTCCGGAATATGGTCTATCCCGGACCCTCTCTGGGATGCCGCCTTCAGCCGAACATCCTCTGGGCGCTGGCGTTCATCCCCGCCCGCTCCTGCCCTTCCACCCAGGCGGAGGCGAGGATTGAAAGCCCCCGGAGGAACTCGCAGAGGTAGACCTTCAGCCTCTCGGGGTCCCGGATCGTCCTGGACCTCTCCTGGAAGAGGGCCATAGCCTCCCTCTCGTCCCTCGCCCTCGGCCAGATCGACTCCAGGTCCTCCCGGGCCTTCAGCACCAACAGCTCCCTCTCCACCTCGCTCAGCCCCGTCGCCTCGGGGACCCACCTGAAGGCGAGGGCCAGCCCCTCGGGGGTGATGTCATGCTTAAAATTGGTATAAAGGGGGTCGGCCTTCAGGCCCAACTTGACGTTATTCAAACCTCCTCCCTCCGTCCTCTTCAAACCTCTTCCCTTCAATCGGTCCTTCATCTCTCCCCTCTGATCCCCTCAGGGGAGCCATATCACCCGTATATTCATCCCCTCTTCTTTTATAAGGATTATCCATGATGTACGAAAATTATCGACCATGTCATCCACCCCCTTCGCGCCGCCTCCCCGGAGGGGGCAGCCCATCGATGGAGAAGGTGGGGAGGCAGAGGGGCGGATACGGCGAGGTGGGCCCCTCCAGAGCAGGACCGAGGGGAGTAAGGAACCCCCGTTGATAGGACCTTCCGATTATTGGGGGTTCGATGGCCGCGTCCCCACCGTCGGTCGGGGGCTGCGACGGGCGTCGGCGATTCCGACCTTTCACCCCGCCGCCGGGGAGGATATGACGTAGGTCTTCTTGGTCGTGGTGAAGGCCTCGGGGCGGTAGGCCTCCGTCGAGAAGGCCTCCTCCACCCCATCGATCGCCTCTCCGTTCCGGCGGAGGGTGAGGTCTCTGAGGTGGAGCCTGGAGGGGGTGTTCTTCATGATGAACCTCATGGGGTCGAAGGAGATGGAAACCGTCGCCACCCCGGCCTCCAGGTTCACCAGCGCCTCCGCTCCGTCGATCTCAAACCCCTCGTCGTCTTCGAGCCTTCCCGATATCTGGTAGAGCCCTGGAGCCTGGACGGCGACCTCCACCCCGATGACGATGGAGTCCGGCTTCGCCCCCGCCTCTGAGCCGTTCGTCTCGTCGAGGAACCTCCCAGTGAACCGGCCCAATAGGGGCTGGAAGTCCTGGGGGCACTGGAAGATGGTGACGTTCCCCTGATACCGATCGATGATCTCCCCCTCCCCGTTGTAGAGGAAGAGGTTCTCGAGGCTGAGGGGTCCGCATCCTCCCTCGCTCCAGATATCGGTCCCGTTGACGCATATCTCGATCGACCCGGAGGCCTCGAGCACCTCCGTGCTGCCGAACCAGCCAATGGCAGAGCCGTTCCCGTCCAGGAGGCTCCCCTCTACCCGGTACTCGCCGGGGGAGGAGACTTCCACTTCCACCTCGACGCAGAGCCTCTCGTAGAGGTCGTCGCCGTCCTCGTCGATGAGGTCGGTTTTGCTCGACCCCGTCAGGGAAGCTCCCGCCACGGTGATGCTGACGGGTATTGTGAACTGGTCCTCGTCAGCCTGGATCTGGATGTACCCCTCCAGGCCGGCGCTCGGGGCGTCGGGAGGGACGGCTATGGTGGCGTTGAAGCTCCCCTCCGTCCCGGAGTCGAGCCTGTCAGGCCCCGCCGCCGAGACCCAGGACCAGGTGTCCCGGAGGTAGAAGGTCGCCTCCAGGTCGAAGGGCTGCCTCGCCTTGGTGGTGACGTGATAGCCGTAGACTATCGCCCTCCAGATCCCGGCGGCTGGATGGCTCGCCCCCGTAACCTCCACCACCTCTCCTCCGTAGGAGACGTCGACGGGCCTGCCGTTCTGGTTGAAGAGGAGGAGGGCGAGGTCGCTCTCAGGGTCGTCCCAGACGAGGCTGACGCCGAGGCGGGTGACGTTGGCCGGAACCTCGATCGGGACCGTCCAGATGACCTTGTCCCCGATGGAGTCGTTCCAGGTCGCCTTCTCCACCTTCTCCATCATCCCGACGTAGGTGACGTTGGCGAGGAGGGGCCCCCCATTTCGGAGGCCAAAGGTCGCCTCCTTCGTCTCGCCGGGGCTCGCAGAGCCCGCCGACCACCTCCTCGGCGAGCTGATGAGGAGGGTCCTCTCCACCTCCAGGAGGTAATCGGCCTCTCCCGTTATGTTCCTCGAATGAGCAGCGAGGAGCCACCGGCCGGTGGGGGGGGTCTCCACCAGGACTGACTCCAGACCATCACCCCCCTCCGCGGGGACGTACTCGCTGGTGGGGGAGAGGAGGAAGAGGTCCAGGTCCGCCTCCCCCTCCCACCGGAGGGAGCACTTCAGCTCGTCGGTGCTGGTGGGGACCTCTACGTAGTAGTAGTCCCACTCACCCTTGACGAGGGACCCGGCCGCCGAGCCCTGGCCGCCGACGATCTCCACCGGCGCCGCCACCTCGACGGATATGGGGATGGAGTGGATCTCTGTCCCGTTCTCGGATATCTCGATGGAGCCGTCGTATCGACCGGGCGCCGCCCCCAGGGGGACGCTCATCCCGATCCCGAAGATCCGCTGGCCGTTGGCGGGGATCGTCCTCGGGAGGGGCTGGATCATCGCCCATCCTGCGACCTCGCCTGAAGCGGTGGTGGTGACGTTGGCGAGGGGTTTATCGGTGAAGAAGAGGAACTTGGAGTTCCAGTCGACGTCACCGGGGGCGAGGGCGTATAGCTTCTTCTGGAACCTGTCGGCGCCGGTGTCGAGGCTCCCGTAGACGGTGTCATCCCCGACGATCCAGAAGTCGCCGTAGACCCACCTTCCCGCCGACCAGCGGTCAGGGAGGGCGTTGCATAGCCAGTCCTCGTCCAGAAGGTCGAAGGACCTCTCGGCGTCGAGGAGCCCCGCCCCCTGGTAGTACGCCTCGTACTCCTCCCCCTGGATGTTCGAGAGCTTATTGGCTCCCCTCGTCAGGGCCGCCTTCACCCCGGCCGGTGTGATCTCTGGCTCCGCATGGATGAGCAGCGCTGCAACCCCCGCCACCACGGGGGTCGAGAGGCTCGTCCCCGAGGCACCGGCGTAATAGTTGCCGATCTTCCCCTCGATATCCAGCTTGAGGGGGACCGTCGAGACGACGTTCACCCCCGGGGCGACGAGGGTGGGCTTGTATCTGCCGTCCCGGAGGGGGCCGGACCCGCTGAAGGCGGCGATCCGATCGTCGCAGTCCGTCGCCCCCACGGTGATCACCTTCACCCCGTCCCCCGGGGACTCAACCCCCCCGAGGGATACGGAGGAGGCTACGAGCATCAGGAGGAGGAGCCTCTCGTCCAGGTTCCCGGCGGCGACGCAGACGACGGTGCCGGCGTCCATGGCGTTGTCGGCGGCCATGGATATGGGGGGGTTGCTCTCGCCGAGGTTGAGGCCGCCGAGGCTCATGGTGAGGACGTCGGCGTCATTGTCGATGGCCCAGTCGATCCCGGCTATGATGTCAGAGATCTGGCCGGAGCCCTTGCTGTCGATCACCCTAACGTTCAGGAGGCTGGCCCCCGGGGCGACCCCCACGTACTCTCCGCCGGAGGCGGTCCCCGACCCAGCGATGATCCCCGCTACCGCGGTCCCGTGGCCGAGGAGGTCGTCGGTCGTCCTCTCGGAGTCGACGAAGTTCACCTCCCCCACCACCTTCCCCGCCAGGTCCGGGTGGTTCTTGTCGATCCCCGAGTCCAGGACCGCCACCACCACCCCGGTCCCGTTGATCCCGCGGTCCCAGAGGGGCTTGGCGTTCACCCTGCCGGTGGCACAGAAGGTCTTCGCATCCCTGGTCAGGTTATCCTGCTGGGCGACGGCCACCGGACCGTCGGGATATATCCCCAGGACGTCGGGCTCTTCCGCGAGCCTCCCGAGGACCGAGGCATCGGCATATCCAGAGACGGCGTTTATCAGGCGGTAGGTGTACTTCACCTCCAGCCCGTCCACCCCTTTCACCGCCCCGTCCCTGAAGACCACGATCACCGGGATCTTCTCCTCTCCATCCATCAGCTCGTCTCCGAAGAGGAGGCCGAGGGCTTCATCCATCGGTTCGTCAGCATGCGGAGCCTCTCCGGACCCGACCGCTGGCAGGGCTAATACGGCCAACAAAAGGCCAACCGCCAGGATCGGCCTCCATCCATCTCCGTCCATAAGTATGACCACTCCCACTCTACGCCGACGGCCGGTTCAAGGGGCTGAGGCGTATCAGATCTCCCGATAGGTAGATAATGCTAAATAAACCTGTGGATTTTCTATTCTCGATGATCCTCAGCTGGCTGATCGAGAACGTCCTCTGGATCGGGCTCCTCCTCTTAGCTTCCTCGGCCCTATCGGGTCGGAGGGCTCTGGCGGGGGTCGGCTGGATCCTCTTCGGGATTCACTGGCTGAAGCAGCCGGCCCACTATCTGGCCATCGGCGACCAATTCAACGTCGTCCTGACCCTGGTGGTGGCCCTCTTCTCCCTCCGCTTGGGCTGGCTGATCCTGTTCAGGGGCTGCCGGTCCCGCTCCTGTGACTGGGCTGGATCGGCGGTGGCGATAGGAGGCTTCGCCTACTTTCCCTTCGCAGAGCTCGCCCCTCTCAGAGGATGGCTGGTCGGCGGGACCGCCGAACTGACCCTCCGACTCTTGAACCTCTTTGGAGTTCCGGCATCTTCCGGCGGCGGAAGCGTCATCACCCTCTACGGCCACTCCGTGGAGGTCGTCCTCGCCTGCACCGCCATCGAGAGCATGGCCCTCTTCGCAGGGGTGGTCCTCTCGGTCCGGGCTCCCCCAAAAAGAAAGGTGGCGGCCCTTCTCGCCTCAGTCCCGGTGATATACGGCCTTAACCTCTTTCGGAATATCTTCGTGGTGGTGGCCTACGGCGGGGAGTGGTTTGGCTTCGAGAGCTTCTACCTGGCCCACCACGTCATCGCCAAGGTGGGCTCCGCCGTCGCCCTCTTCGCCATAGCTTACATCGTATTCCTCCTCCTCCCGGAGCTCCTCGATATGATCGACGGGCTCGCCTCCGATATAAGGCGCGGCGGAGGTGAGCCGGCGTGAAGCTTGCGAGGAGCTCGCGGCCCTGGGTGGTAGGCCCCCTCCTCGCCGCCGGCCTTCTGACGGTGGCGAAGATCTGGCCGCTATTGGGCGTCGCCCTCGCCCTAGCCGTCCTCATGGCCTTCTTCCATCGAGACCCGGAACGAGCCCCCCCGGAGGAGGGGATGGTCTCCCCCGCCGACGGCCTGGTGGTGGAGGCGACGGATGAGAAGGTGGCGATATTCATGAGCCATCTGAACGTCCACGTCAACAGGTCTCCTCTGGAGGGGAGGGTGGTCAAAGTCGAGCATTCGGGCGGCGGCCACCGGCCGGCCTTCTTCAGGTCGGCGTCGGAGAACGAGAGGAACCTGATAGCCCTCGATACCCCCGATGGGGAGGTGAGGCTGTGCCAGCTCACCGGATTTTTCGTCCGGAGGATAGTCTGCTACGTCCGCCCCGGGGACCTGGTGGAGAGGGGAGAGAGGATAGGGATGATCAGGTTCGGGTCCAGGGTGGAGTTTTCGATCCCTGATGGATACGTCCTCAGGGTCGCCTTGGGCGACAGGGTGAGGGCTGGAGAGACGATCGTCGCGGTGAAGAAGAGATGACCGGGATCTTCAGGCTCATCCGGGTTCCTGACTTCGCGTCGATCCTCAACGCCGCCCTCGGCTTCGGCTCCATCCTCGCGTCGGCGGAGGGGAGGTACGCCCTCTCTATGGCCTTGATCCTCCTCGCCATGGCCGCCGACGGCCTAGATGGCTTCCTCGCCCGACGGCTGGGAGACGGCCCCCTGGGGACCCCGATCGACTCCCTGGCGGACGTCATATCCTTCGGAGCGGCTCCTGCCTTCCTCGCCGTCGCCGCCTTTGGACCCGCCTTCGGGTTGCCTGGGGTTTTTTACCTCGCCTGCGGGATCCTCCGCCTCGCACGGTTCAACATCTCTCCGAGGGAGGAGACGTTCCAGGGGATGCCGATCTCCGGGGCTGGCGGGATGGTGGCGGCGACCGTCCTCCTCGGCGTCCCCGGCCTCTCCGCCCTCCTCCTCTTCTCTCTCTCCCTCCTGATGGTCAGCGCCGTCCCCTACCCCAAGTTCCGGGACCCGAGGCTCATACCACCGGTCGTGGCGGCAGGGGCGATCGCCGCCGCCGGCTGGTGCCTCGGCGATCTCCGGATCTCCGCCGGGGTCGTATTTTTAGCCCTGGCCGCCTATCTCGCATCGCCGGTGGTGATGGAGCTATGCCGACAGAGAGGGAAGCGGCCGCCTTCGAGGCGGGGATAAAGCTGGGGGCTTTGTACCACCAGTTCGTAGGGTCGCCCGTCTCCATCGAGACGGCGGATAGCCTGGAGGTGGCCATGGAGAGGTCGATATCCCTCCAGCCCTTCGTCAGGTCCGTCTCGGTGGAGATCGACCGCCAGATGCTGGCAAGGAACGTCTTCGGCTACGGTGAGCTGGCGGGAAAGATGATCCGGGCCCAGGTGGAGATCGACTACCATGGGGCGAGGGTTGGAGCGAGGCTGGAGTACGATCCAAAGACCGACTACCCGCTGATGCGTCTCTTGGACTGAGGGAGAAGCCAGCTGACGGCAATTAAGAGGAACGCGCTCGTCGCCATCCCCAGGAGGGGCCACCTTCCGCCGAAGAGGAGGGCGACGGCGCCCCCCCCGAGGATGGAGGCGAGGGCCCCCGATGGCGTCAGCCGGAGCCGGTCCCTCTGAAAACCCGCCACCGCGGGGACGATCAGCCCCCCGGCGAAGATGGTATAGGCGGCGAGGAGGGTAGAGACGATCTCCGGAAGGCGGAGGGCGGATACTAGGGCAACCCCTCCGATCAGAAGGCACCCAGCTCTGGAGACCCAAAGGATCTCCTCGGCGGAGGCGTGGGGCCTCGCGGCCCGAAAGAGGTCGAGGGCGAGGATCGAGGTCGCCGTCAGAAGGGTGGTGTCCGCCGAGGAGAGGAGGGCGGAGAGGAGGGCGGCGGCGACGATCCCTGCCCCCAGGGGCGACAGGGTCTCGGCCATCAGGACGGGGAGGGCCTCCTCCGGAAGGATGGCGGGGAAGAGGAGCCTGGCTGCGATTCCGAGGGAGGTTATGACGAAGGCCAGGGGGACGAGGATCAGGGCTGCCGCCAAGGACGCCCTCCTCGCCGTCCCCGGGTCGGAGGCGGAGAAGAGCCGGGAGTAGATGTCCGGCCCCACCAGGTAGGCGGAGCCGACGACGAGGAGGAGGCTTGTCACCTCCGGCCACCCCCTCGCCTCGGAGGTGGGGAAGGACTGCCCCGCCAGAAGGTCGGGGCCGGCGAGCTGGAACGCCCTCCAGGATACGAGGGCGAGCCCCAGGAGGAGGATCAGGAGCTGGACGGCGTCGGTCTTGACGATCGACCGCTGCCCCCCCAGGGCTGTATAGCCGACGAAGACTAGGGCGGAGGCGACGATGAAGACCTCCTGGCGGGGGCCGAAGAGGATCCCCAAGAGCTTTCCCGATGCGACGATCTGGGCCGCGATTATCCCCACCCAGGAGGCTAGGATGAGGGCCGAGGCCGCCAGTCGGACCCGCCGGTCGTAGGTCGCCCCCAAGAGCTCCGGGAGGGTGAAGCAGCCCGTCTCCCTCACCTTCTCCGCCAAAAAGAGGGATAGGACGAGGAGCCCCGCCGTCCCCGATAGGAGCCACCAGGCCCCCGTCAGCCCTTCGCGGAAGCCGAGCCCCGCCATCCCCAGGGTCGAGGAGGCGCCGAGGATGGTGGCGGCGAGGGTGGCGGCGAGGGCGGCGGGGGCGAGCCCCCTCTCGGCGAGGAAGAACCCCTCCACGGTCTTCGACCGTCTAGCCGCTCTGGCGCCGACGGCAGTCATCGCCAGGAGATAACCCGCCAGGAGAAGCCCCGTAGTCCAGGGATCGTCAACCATATTCATGCGCAAAGGTTTACGCAAGCCATAAACCTTCCGATCCGAAATCTAAATACCATCGGCCTCCAAGGGCCTCTGATGACTCTGAGAGATCCCTTCGGCAGGAGGGTGACGGGGCTCCGGGTGGCGGTCACCCCCCGGTGCAACCTCGCCTGCCTCTACTGCCACCACGAAGGGGAGGTGGGATCTCCCCACCGTGTGATCTCGGCCGATGAGATCGCGAAGGTGATCTCGGCCGGGGCCGACCTGGGGATCAGGAAGGTGAAGCTGACGGGGGGAGAGCCCCTCCTCCGGGACGACCTCGAATCGATCCTTTTGAGGCTTCCGGAGGGGGTCGAGGTCTCCCTAACAACCAACGGGATCCTCCTCGCCGAAAGGGCAGAATCTCTCGCGGCGGCGGGGCTAGCCAGGGTGAACGTCAGCCTCGACTCCCTCCGCCCCGCCGTCTTCTCGGGGATCACCGGCGGTACGGCAGCGGACCACCGGCGGGTCCTGGAGGGGATCGACGCCGCCCTCGGAGCGGGGCTCCTCCCCGTCAAGGTGAACTTCGTCGTCCTGAAGGAGAACGAGGGGGAGGTCTGGAAGATGGTGGATTTCGCCCGGGACCGCTCCGTCGTCCTCCAGCTGATCGAGCTCTTGGACCAGCCCGGGCGGGGTGTAGGCGGCGACCTCTCCGGGATCGAGGCGGCCCTGGAGGCGAGGGCGGAGGATGTGGTGACCAGGGATATGCAACGGAGGCGGAAGTACTTCATCTCGGGAGCGGAGGTGGAGGTCGTCCGGCCGATGGACAACACCGAGTTCTGCGCCCACTGCAACCGGCTCCGGGTCACCTCCGACGGCAAGCTGAAGCCCTGCCTCCTCCGAAACGACAACCTGGTGGACCTGGCCGGAGCCGACCTAGAGGAGATGAAGAGGCGGATCGAGAGGGCCGTCCTCCTCCGGAGCCCCTACTTCTGCGCCCGGGACCGGTGAGCATCCGCCTCTCCTGCCTGTCGAGCCGCCCTCCGGCTGAGGTTCAAAGCCGTCTCTTCTAGCGGCCGGGCCTCTTCATCTGATCGTACCCCCGGGGCCTCAGCTCCTCCGTCCCCTCCGCCGACGCGAGGATGACGCCCTCCTCGGCGACCGTCCCGATGACGGCGAGGCCGCAGGCGTCGGCTGCGTCCCCGATCCGGTCGGAGCGGAGGGTGAAGACCAGCTCGAAGTCCCCGCCGGCGGTGAGGGCGAGGTCGAGGGCGTCTTCTCGATCCTCGGCGACGAGGGCCACCAAGGGGTCGATGGGGATCATCTCCTCCTGGAGGAGGAAGCCCACCCCGCTCGCCTCCGCCAGCTCGTATAGAGAGAGGACGAGGCCGTCGCTGTTGTCCATCATGGAGGTGGCCGCCCCGGAGAGGGCGAGGGCCCGCCCCTCCGCCATCCGCGGGGATGGCTCCAGAAGCCTCCTCGTCAGGGCGACGAGCCCCGGATCGGATCCGATGCCCTTTCCCTCGGCCTCCAGGGCGACCCGGAGCCCCGCCCCGGCCCCGCCCAGGGTCCCGGTGGTGCAGAGGAGGTCGCCGGGGCGAGCACCCCGCCGGCGGAGGACCCGGTCCCTCTCGACCCTGCCGAGGGCGGTCCCAACGAGGGTCAGCTCGTCGCAGCTGTCCAGGTCGCCGCCGAGGATCCGGGTTCCGAAGGTCCGGGCGCAGTCTTTCATCCCGGCGAAGATCTCCTCGACGTACTCCACCTCCGTCCCCGGCGGTATCCCGGCGGCGAAGAGGAGGCCTGTGGGGAGGGCCCCCATCGCCGCGACGTCGCTGAGGTTGACGGCCGCGGCCATCCAGCCGATCTGCCAACCTGTCGCGATCTCCGGAAAGTCGGCCCTCCGATGGAGCATGTCCGTCGTCCAGACGAGGTAATTTTCGCCATCCTCCACCATGGCGCAGTCGTCCCTCTCCGAGATCCCCAGGATCTCTGCGACCCTTCGAACGAGCCGCCGCTCCCCAAGATCTTCGCACCTCTGAGCCATGTCATATCGCCTACTAGCTCTCTAACTTCATAATACTTGTTACTTTTGAGTGCCAAATCCCTTACGGTATGGCTCAACTCCGATATTTTAACGCCTCACTGATTAAAACATGGAATAAATGTTTATACTGGAAATGCGGCTCTTTACTCCAGGGAGGAATACTGCAATGTATAAAAACCTCTTTATGGTATTAGTGGCGTTCCTGCTATCCGCAGGAACTGGTCTAGCAGAGGAGATGACGGAAGAGGTGGCCGCCGACGAGGTCGTTGACGAGGCCGCAGAGGTCGTCACCGTAGAATTCACCGGAGTTGCTGAGGAGTTCTTCGCTGGGGATATGCCCGGCGCACCCACCGTCTGGGTTGTCAACGTCACCTCCGTTGAGGACGAGGCTGTCATCTGCAGCGAAGTCGTCAACGTCACCGTCTCCCAGGCGACCCTCGGTCCCTGGGGAGTATTTGACGCCAACGTCACCGAGGGCTCCGTCGTCGACGTCTTCGGCGCCTACGTCGAGGATGAGACTGGATGCATGGTGACCCTGGAGGGCTCCGAGGAGTACTACTTCGTCCTCGCCGATTAGGAAGAGGACGAGGAAGAGGACGAGGACGAGGAGACCGAGGTCGATGATGAGGAAGTAGAAGAAGACGAGGCTGAGGAAGAGGCCGAGTGAACCTCGGCTTCTTCAGATCAGCTCATTTTTTCTCGGGGGGCTTGCGCCCCTATTTGCGAGCCCCACGCTTTTTATCTCCGATAACCCATCTCTCCTCGATATAGATGTCCGAAGGGATGGTGCGAGACCTGGACCCTCGGGAGGCTATCCAGCTCATCCGGGACGGAGGGGGCGATCCCGAACTTCTGATCCTGGACGTCCGGACCCCCCAGGAGCACGAGAGGATCAGGATCGAGGGGTCGGCGAACCTCGACCTCCGCTCCCCCGCCTTCCTCGCGGAGGTGTCGGTTCTCGATAGAAGGAAGGCCTACCTGGTATACTGCCTGGTGGGGGTGAGGTCGAGGGCGGCGGCGGAGGCGATGGCCCGCCTCGGCTTCGGGGAGGTCTTCAACCTCGCCGGCGGGATCCGGGAGTGGCAGAGGCTGGGGCTGCCGACGGTCGGCCGATAGCCCGATATATCCCAGCCGACTCCAACTCCTCATGCGCGTTGGAGTTGTGGTCTCCGATCGGGGGGACTGGACGGCGGAGGCGATCGGTTCGGGGCTATCGAGGCAAGGGGCAAAGGCCGAGTATCTCGACTTCTCGGAGCTGGCGGCTCTCGTCGGCCCCGACCTCCGATTCCGTGGGGAGGGGAGGGACCTCTTGGGCCTATCCGTCCTCATCGTGAGGGACCTGGGGAGGCGGGGCTCCGCCGATGTCGCCTTCCGGTTTGAGGCCCTCTCCGCCCTGGAGGAGTCGGGGGTCCGGGTCGTCAACCCGCCTTCGGCTATTCAGAGGGCGGCGAACAAGTTCGCCACCTCCGTCGCCCTCCAGCGGGCGGGGATACCCCATCCCGAGACCCTGGTGACGACGAGCCTCTCGGCTGCCGAGGAGTTCGTCGCCCAATACGGCCGGGCGGTCTACAAGCCCCTCTTCGGCTTCAAGGGGCGAGGGCTTCTCCTTCTGACCGCCGAGGATCCATCGCCTCTCAGAGGACTGATCGAGAAGAGCGGCGTCGTCTACCTCCAGGAGTTCATCGAATCGACGGCGCCGAGGCCGAGGGACATCAGGGCCTTCGTCGTCGACGGCCACGTCGCCGGGGCTATCTTCAGGGTCGCGCCGGCGGGGTCCTGGATCAGCAACCTCGCCCGAGGAGGCGCCCCCGAGAGGTGTCCCACGACCTCCGAGATCGAGGATCTGGCGGTCCGGGCCGCCTCCGCCGTCGGGGCGGTCTACTGCGGCGTCGACCTGATCGAGACCTCCTCCGGCCTTGCGGTCCTGGAGGTGAACGGGACCCCCTCGGGGTGGGGCCTCCACCAGGCCTGGGGGATCGACGTCGGCGAGCTGATCGCAGGAGCCGTCCTCCGCCTCGCCGGCGGCTCGGGCTAGGCGCCATCGAGAGAGCGATCGAAAGGGGGAGCGGTCTTCAGGGTAAGGTTATTTACCATAGGGCGACTGGTCGAGATCATGTTCACCATACTCACCGGCTCTCAGTTCGGGGACGAGGGGAAGGGGAAGGTCGTCGATCTCCTGGCTGAGAAGTACGACATAGTCGTCCGGTTCCAGGGCGGGGACAACGCCGGCCACACCGTCATCGTGGGGGATCGGACCTACAAGCTCCACCTCACCCCCAGCGGCGTCCTCTTCGGGGCGAGGCTCCTCATCGGACCTGGCGTAGTTCTGAACCCCAAAGTACTCTGGTCCGAGCTCGAGGCGCTCCGGGCCGAAGGCATACGGCCCAACATCGGGATCGACGCGAAGACCTCGATCATCATGCCCTACCACATAGCCCTCGACGAGCTCCGGGAGAGCGGCAGGAAGGAGAAGATCGGGACGACGAAGAGGGGGATCGGCTACGCCTACATCGACAAGTTCAGCCGCGACGAGGTCCAGATGAAGGACCTCACCGACCCCGCCCTCCTGGAGGCGAAGCTCGCGGAGATCGCGCCGGCGAAGGAGAAGGCGATATCCGACCTCGGCGGTGACCCATCGGTCGTCAGAGACCCCGCCCTCCTCGGCGAGTACCTCGATATCGGCCGCTCCCTGAAGGAGAACGTCGCCGACGTCTCCTACGAGATCAACGTCGCCCTCGACGCCGGCAAAAAGGTCCTGGCCGAAGGGGCTCAAGGCGCCTTCCTCGACGTCATCCACGGGACCCAGAAGTTCGTCACCTCGTCTTTTACGACGGCGGGGAGCGCCTGCGCCAATTTGGGCGTCGGGCCCGCGAGGGTCGACGACGTCGTCGGGATCGTCAAGGCGTACATGACCCGGGTCGGGGAGGGGCCGATGCCTACGGAGCTCAAAGACGAGGTCGGAGCCCATCTCAGCAAAATCGGGAAAGAGTTCGGCACCACCACCGGCCGCCCCCGGAGGTGCGGGTGGTTTGACGCGGTCCTGGCGAAGAAGTCGATGTACCTGAACGGCTACACCGAGCTCGCCATAACGAAGCTCGACGTCCTCGGGGGCCTCGACCCCATCAAGATCTGCACCGGCTACGAGCTCGACGGCAAAACATTAAATTACCCGCCGGAGAGCACCGTCGAGTTCGCCCGCTGTCGGCCGATATACGAGGAGGCGGAGGGCTGGACCGAGGATATCACCGGGGCGAAGTCCTACGGGGCGCTGCCGAAAGCCGTCCGGGATTACGTCGAGAGGATCGAGGCGCTCCTGGGGGTGAAGATCGCCATCGTATCGGTGGGGCCCGGAAGGGAGCAGACGATCTGGCGGTGAGGGGGACCCCCCCTCATATTTTTGGTCGCAGCTTTATTCTAATCGGCTTATATCTCCGGCGGCGTGGCGATGGGGGCCGGCTGCCGGGGTCGATCAGATAAGGAGCCGCCGATGGGTCGGGATCCGAGGTCTCCCCGAGAGGATTTCAATTCATTAGACTTTTATTCTTATCACTATATCCATCCTGCGGCGCTGGGGCGGCCCAACCCGAAAGGCAAAGCGTAAGTACCATTTCGCCATTGAAGATATCGAGGAGGCCTGGGAGAAGTTGGCGGCGCCGAGGGAGATCGTCGAGCTGGTGGAGCGGTTTGAGCGGAACGTTGAAGCTTACAAGTCCGGCAGGTACAACGAGACTCAGCTGCGGCGGGAGTTCATCGACCCGTTCTTTGGGGCCCTGGGATGGGATGTGGAGAACCACGGTGGCCGCTTGGGGCTTCAGCGGGAGGTTATCCACGAGGACTCGGTTTTGGTCAGAGATTCTATGAAGAATCCCGACTACGGATTCTACATCGGCACGGCCCGCAAGTTCTTCGTCGAGGCGAAGAAGCCCTCCGTCAACCTGGAGAACGACGTCAGAGCGGCTTTCCAGCTCCGAAGCTACGCCTGGTCGGCGGGGCTTCCCATCAGCCTTCTCACCGACTTCGAGGAGTTTTCGATCTACGACTGCCGGATCGAGCCCTCAAACTACGACTCGCCGAGGGTCGGGCTTCTGCGCCACTTCACCTACGACAAATACGTCGATCACTGGGACGAGATCGCCGCCCTCTTCTCCCGGGAGGCTGTCCTGGGAGGCTCTCTTGAGAGGTACATCGAGTCGAAGAAGAAGGCGAGAGGGACGATCACCGTCGACGAGGCCTTCCTCCGGGAGATCGACTCCTGGCGGGAGATCCTGGCAAAGAACATACATAGGAACAACCCCGACCTCACCGTCAGGGAGCTGAACTCCTCGGTCCAGAACACCATCGACAGGATCGTCTTCCTCCGGATCTGCGAGGACCGGGGGATAGAGCGGTTCGGCCAGCTCAAAGACCGACTGACGGGCGAGACGACGATCTACACGAGGCTCATCGAACTCTTCAGGCAGGCGGACGAGAAGTACAACTCCGGCCTCTTCCATTTCAAGGAAGAATCCGGGCGAGGAGAGCCGGACAGACTGACCCCTAGCCTGAAGATCGACGACGTTGTCCTCTCTGAGATGATCGAGAAACTCTACCCGCCAGAGAGCCCCTACCGGTTCTCGGTGATCCCCGCCGAGATCCTCGGCCACGTCTACGAGCAGTTCCTCGGAAAGGTGATCAGCCTCGGGGAGGATGGCGGGGTCGAGGTGGAGTACAAGCCCGAGGTCCGGAAGGCCGGAGGCGTCTACTACACCCCGACGTACATCGTCGAGTACATCGTCGAGAAGACCGTCGGAAAGCTCCTCGCGGGGCAGACCCCCACCACCGTCTCAGAGCTTCGCATCCTCGACCCCGCCTGCGGCTCCGGCTCGTTTCTCATCGGCGCATACCAGCGGCTCCTGGACTGGCACCTCGAATGGTACACCAGCCACCTCGTTCCGCACCTTGCGGCCGGGAAGGCCGAGAGCTCCAGGGAGGTCCAGGCGCTCCTCCCGCCCGGAGGGCCCGCCGGGGCTGGGGCAGTCGGGAACGCCGCCGGGGCGGCGAAGAGGAGGGGGCGGGGGCGGCCGAGGAAGAGCAGCGCCGCCGCGAGCCCCTGTGCCGCCAACGGCCAGCGGGCCGGGTCCTTCCCCATCTTCCAGGCCGCGGGCGGCGAGTGGAGGCTTGCGACCGCCGAGAGGAAGCGGATCCTCCTCAATAACATCTGCGGCGTCGACATCGACCTCCAGGCGGTGGAGGTGACGAAGCTCTCCCTCCAGCTGAAGGTCCTGGAGGGCGAAAACCAGGAGACCCTTTCCCAGCAGCTGACCCTCTTCAAGGAGCGGGCCCTCCCCGACCTCGGCGAGAACATCAAGTGCGGAAACTCCCTCATCGACCCCGACTTCTACGACGGCCAGACCTCCCTCTTCGACGAGGAGGAGATGTACAGGGTGAACGCCTTCGACTGGGAGGCCGAGTTCCCCGAGATCATGGGCCGGGGCGGGTTCGACGCGGTGATCGGGAATCCGCCGTATATTACGATTTCCGGTAAGCAAAATAGTCATGTAAGTTTCGATGTTAAAAATTATGCAATCGCCAGATATAAATCAGCTGAATATAAAGTTAATTATTTTTCTTTATTTATTGAAAAAGGTATAAAACTATTGTCTGATGGATCACGATTGGGGTTTATAGTTCCTCGGGCATTTATGGATAATAATTACTTTAAAAAATTGAGGAAAATCATTTTAGATTCTTGTTATTTGGATACTCTTGTTGAAATCAGAGATTCGGTATTCAACGGCGCAGAAACGGGTGGTAATGTAATACTTGTGCTAATAAAATCCAACTGTGATGAAACATATTCGTCGAATATAACTAACGGTGCTGTTGTTGATGATGTCCATTTCTTTAGCACTGACAGCCAAGCTTATGTCAAGATGGAACAAAAGCATTTTAGGGAACAACCAAATTTCAATTTTTTCATAATGAATAAAGAACATTTTGATCTAATTGTAAAGATAAAAACCTCAAATACAACTCTTTCTGACATATGCTCTGTTTATAATGGTGCGAATACTGGAAATATGGCAAAAATCTTATTATCAAAAGAAAAAGTAGATTATAGATATATAAAAATACTTGAGGGCAAAAACATATCTCGATATACTATATGTTGGAATGGATTATATATATGCTATGACCCATCACTAAGGGATAAAATTGACATAAAATCACTCGATACGCGTCAAAAAAAGATCGATTTTGCCCTAAGGGATCCGGCCATTTTTCACACAGATAAAATAATATTAAGGCAAACTGCAGATCGACTGATTGGTACTTTTGATGATGAACATTATATAACTCGACATTCTACTCATTTAATTCTGATGAAGAAAGATATAAGCCAAATCAATTTAAAGTATATTCTGGGGTTATTCAATTCGAGATTATTGACGTATTATTATCAAAAAATTATTCCTGAAGTTGGGAAAACATTCGCTGAAGTGAAAACTGTGAATGTAGGGCGGCTCCCCATCCGCACCATCGACTTCTCCGGCCCCGAGGATGTCGCCCGCCACGATAAGATGGTGAAGCTCGTCGAGAATATGCTCGACCTGCACCGGCGGCTTTCTGAATCGAAGACCGGCCACGAGAAGACCCTCCTCTCGCGGCAGATCGAGACGACGGATAGGCAGATCGACGCCCTCGTCTACGAGCTTTACGGCCTCTCGGAGGAGGAGATCGCCATCGTCGAGGAGGCCGCCCGGTGATTCGCGCCGCCCGACGGGAGCGGCCGGGCGGGTGGGTTTCGCCGCCCGGAATATATTTTAAAATATATTCTAACTATTCAATATATTAATTATCCTCTCGACGACCTCTCCAACCCTCTCAGCTTTGAGGTGCCCTGCGCGGTACAAAATTATCCTGCTGTCGGCGGTGAAGAGCCGGTTGGGCCTGACGTTGCTATCCTTCTTGAGGGATCCCTCTTCGAAGTCGGCATCATTTATCCCAACGGCATACCTGTCCTTGAAGTGTCGGCTGGTTATCTGACATAGGATCCTGTCGTCCCTCTCGAGCTCCGCCACCAACAGGGCAGGACGCCTCTTGGCCTCGGCCAGGTTCGAGAATGGGAACGGAACCACTACCACATCCCCCTTCACAAATCGTCCCAGGCTTCGTCCTCCTCAGGGGCGAGCCACTCCTCGGCGAGGACCGGCTCGCTCAATATGGCCCCTTCGATCCCCCTTTCGGAGGATCTCTCCTTCAAGAAGCGGACGAAATCTAGAACCTCCTTGAGATAAGGCTCGGGAAAGACCTCGATCTCCCGGAGGATCAGCTCTTTCGTCTTCATGTCAGCGAAGTTATAAATCTCCTTAAGTAAAAGACTTTCTCCGATCTTTCGGCTTCCAGCCGCCCGGAGCTAGGTCTCTTCCGCTCCTGGCACGGATTGTAAGCAGAGCGGATTGCCATCATGGAGGAGGCCGCCCGGTGATTCGTGCCGCCCGACGGGAGCGGCCCGGTGGGTGGTTTCGCCGCCAAGAGTATATTTTAGATTATATTTTAATAGCCGATGCCCTTGATGACGTTCCATCTCTCTGCCGCAGCCCGCCCGTCCGCGCGCGTGTCCCGCCGCCCGATGAGTCGTCCGCCCGAAAGCGGCCCGGACCGCCACCCCCGCCGCCGGTCGCCTGCGCTCCGGCGCGCCTCCTCCTTCTGGCCTCATGAATGCCTGCGCCGCCCGGCGCTTTCGCGCCTGGCGGGAGGGCTGCCGGGACGGATAAGGGTCGAGGGGGCAGCTGGAGATCTCGCCGTCCGGCAGTTACGGCCGCCGGGATGGTCTTCGCCGCCAGAAGCTCGATAAAAAAATTAAATATATTTTTTCGGCCTATACGATGTTACAGATGAAGCCGGTTCTGTTGATCCCCCCGTCCGCTCCCGTGGCCAGGTGGATCCCCGCATCGGTCCCCTGGGTGATGTTGATCCTCCTCTCGGTCCTGGTGGGGAGGTTGACCACCTCGTCACCTCCGGGGCCGAGGGCTGGATCGATCTGCGTCGAAGAGTTGATCGTCCAGATCTTAAAGTAGTTCATGTTCAGCTCGGGGCCGGATGTGAACCCCATCGGCGAATTGATTCTCCAGAGATCGCTCTCGGCACTCCCTGGGGCGAGGATGGCGATCCCCAGGATTAATACAAATATCCCCGTCTGTTTCATAGGATCACGCCACCGCCAGAGCCTTTTAGCATCTAAAATCTTTCGGCGTCGCGGCCGGTGGAGCCCCGGCCCCGTCCCCGGCGCGATCCGCCCACCGTCTCCTCCTCTCCATCCTCCGCCATCCTCCCCCCTATCTCCCGAGCCCCTTCTCCACCTCGTCGCAAAAGCCCCTGATCTGGTCGTCGGTCAGCTTCCCCTCGGGGATCACGAAGACCTTATACCCCGCAGCCGCGAGCTTCCGGACGGCGAAGGGGTCGGCGTTCCGGGTGTCTAGGACGATCACCCGTTCCTTTTTAAATAATACGTCGGCGACGTACCCGATCCGAAGAGTGGTCGAGAGCCGAAACTTCAGCCCCCGAGCCTCCAGCTCCTGGACGACGCCATCCAGTTTTCGCAAGATCTGCCACCTCTTGGGTCGCTACTGGGCATGATGGCGTATTATCTTATCCCATCTCCCCCGTCCCGGAGATCCGGCCGCCTGGGGCCCCCGTCGCCTTTACAGCCCCTGGACCTCCGGCGACGCCATCCCCAGGCCCCGGACCCTTGCGTTTTCATCCCAGGTTTACCTCAAAACCCGGAAGGATCGCCAAATCCTCCAAGGCTCTCCGAGGTCGGAGCCATCGGGATGGTGGTGGGGGGAAGGCGCCACCGCTGCATCAACGCCGGTCTTCGTCCTGTCGAGATCGTCTCCTTAACGGCGGGTCTGGAATGGGGCGAATCCGGAAGTAGCGTATTTATATCAATAATCCATAAATCAAAAGTGCAGATGGTAGTGGAGATATTTGAGAGGTGTGATATAAATGAACGATAGGATTCTGGTGGCAACGGACGGCTCCGCCGCGGCGATGGTCGCGGTTAAGAAGGGGGTAGACCTGGCGAAGGCGACGGGGGCGGAGGTCCTCGGGGTTTACGTAGTCGACGAGCTGGCTGTGGCCAATGCCGTGAGGCTCTTTGGCGCCGACAAGGAGGATCTGGAGAGGAAGCTCCAGGCAGGCGGCGAGGAGGCGGTGAGCGATCTCAGGAGGATCGCCGAGGAGGCCGGAGTCCCCGTCGAGACGGTTGTCACCTTCGGGGTGCCCGCCAACTCCATCATCGAGCTCGCCAAGGGGAAGGGGGTCGATATGATCGTCATGGGCGGCCACGGTCAGAGCGGCGTCACCAAGTTCATCATCGGGAGCGTAGTAAAGAACGTCCTCTACCGGGCGACGGTCCCCGTCCTCGTGGTGAGGTGATAGGCGGGATCGGGGAGGATGGGGTCTGGGCCGCCCTCGCGCCATCTGAAGCTCTATCGCCTCCTCATCCTCCGGGGGTGCTACTGCATCCGGCCCGCCTCCACCAATCGGTGGCTCTATCCCTACAATCAAGCCCGCCGGCGCTCCAAGCCTATCCCCGGCGCTTTGTTATCCGGCTTTGGATGACGGAGATGAGGGGCCCCCCTCAGGCCCCCCCCATACCCCTGGAGGGGGTCAGATCCTCCATCCTCTGGCTCCTCACCCTGGGGCGTTCGGATGGCTCCACCTTCATTCTGGCTGGTCAGATCTGTCCATCTAATATGGCCTTAGTAACCTATATATAGTAAGCTCACTTTAACCGCCTTATTCAAAATAGGCGATCGTCGAAGACGATCCAGGAGATGTACGACAAAATGGCAAGACTGGGATTGGTGACCCTGGAGCTCCTCCTCGCCGACCTGAGGGAGCCGGTCCTCGCCGGAGACCTCCCGGTGAGGATGGACCTGAAGAAGGCCAGCTACGAGAAGGTCGGCGACGGCAGCGACTACGACTCCGATGCCCCGGCTGGCGGAGACCCCGAGGATGGGGGTTGCGGATGCGGAGGCGACGGCTGTGGCGATGGCAGCTGCGGCGGAGGCTGTGGCGGCGGCTGCGGAGCTGAGATGATGCCGTCGATGGAAGGGGGGGCCCCAGGAGGGCCCTGCTCGGGACCTATCGCCTCATCCCCGGAGGATCCCGCCCTCCCCGCCAGGGCCGACCCCGTCGGGGATGGGGACAGGACGAGGGACAGGTCACCCAGGCCGGAGAGGAAGAGGCTCCCCTGGTCCCTCGCCGGACCGGCGGTGCGGGCCGCGGGCTGAAGCCCTCCACTGGAGAGCCTCGCTCCGATCCGCCCTTCTTTCTGTTATATTATTCCTCTCTCTTCTCCTCCGGTCCGCCCTCCGCCTCCTCGACGCCGTATTCGGCCGAGGCCCGGAGGTACTGTTCTCTTAGGCTGCACCGGAGGAGGCCTGATATGAAGACCCCCGCCACCACCGCCTCCTCCGACGACATATCCCTCACCGCCCCCCTGACCCTCCCCATCGCCTCTCCCTCCTCCTCGAGGTCGGGGTCGAAGGTTATGATCCTCTTCGCCCTCTCGCCGATCTCCATCATATCTTCGGGGGATACGCCCAGGATCCCGCAGACCATCTCCAGGATCACCGACTCCTCATCCGCTTCGAACATGGCCGGGATTTGGCCGCCCCGATGAAAAGGTTTGGCATCGGCAAATTTAAATCGGCTCCAGCCTCTTCATCTTCCAGGTGAGAACTCTGCAGCCGCTGAACGAGCTTGGGTTAGAGGTCTTCGAGGAGATGCTGGACTACGCCGATGAGCTCCGGGTGGGGGTGGTGGAGCTGGATAACGGTACGGTCGTCGCCGACGCCGGGGTGGAGGCGAAGGGAGGGCTCGGGGCCGGGATCTACCTTGCCAGGCTCTGCATGGCCGACCTAGCCGACATCCAGCCGACCCCCATCGAGATCGACGGGATCACCATCCCAGGGGTCCAGGTGGCGACCGACCACCCCGCCATCTCCTGCATGGCCTCCCAGTGCGCCATGTGGCAGGTGAAGGCCGGCAATTACTTCGCCATGGGGTCCGGCCCAGCTCGGATCCTGGCGAGGAAGACGAAGGAGCTCTACGACGCCCTGGAGTTCGAGGAGTACTCCGACGTTGGCGTCCTCTTCCTGGAGTCGGACACCCTCCCCGACGAGGCGGCCGCAGAGAAGATCGCCGAGGCCTGCGGGATCGACGCCGCCGACCTCCGGCTCGCCGTCGCCCCCACCGACTCGGTGGCGGGGCTCGTCCAGGTATCGGCCCGGGTCGTCGAGACCGGCCTGCACAAGCTATTCACCCTGGGCTTCGACGTCAGGACGATACGGACCGGCTGGGGGAGGGCTCCGATCGCTCCGATCGTCGGGAAGGCGACGAGGTGCATGGGCGCCTCCAACGACGCCATCATCTACGGCGGCGAGACCTACTACACCGTCGAGTACGAGCCCTTCGACGAGCTCCTCGGCTACGTGAAGGCCACCCCCTCCGATACGTCGAGGGACTACGGAGCCCCCTTCTATAAAATCTTCAAGGATTGTGGCTTCGACTTCTTCAAGGTCGACCACCACGTCTTCGCCCCTGCCAAGGTCGTCGTCAACGACCTTCGTTCGAGGCGGACCCTGGTGGCGGGGAGGCTCAACCCTCAGGTCCTGAAGGAGTCCTTCGGCTTCGAGGCAGTGGAGAGGGCGAGCTAGATAGGGCTTGGGATCGAGACTGGAGCCGTTTGATGGTATCGTATCGGCCGAGATCTCAGAGCAGATCCTCATCCCCGAAGATGAATACCTCGTCGATCGTCGATCGTAAGGCGACCGCCACCTTGTGAGCGAGCTTGAGGGACGGGTTGTACTTTCCCTTCTCCAGAAAGAGGATCGTCTCCCTCCTCACCTTCACCATGGAGGCGAGGTCCGCCTGGGTGAGGTTCTCTCTCGCCCGCAACTCTTTGATCCTGGTTTTCATAGGTCTCTCCCTCATCTCATCGATGCCGGAGGCGGCGCGGCATCCCACCGATGAGCTGAGGGCCCACCGGCACCATGCCCGAGAGATGGCCTCCGTCCCTTTCAGAACCTGCGGGCGAGATCAGGATCCCCGCTGCCCCTAGCGGAGATAACATCATGCTCTTGAGGTCCGCGCCGATCAGTCCACCATCGTCGAGGCGGATCTTCGATGGTTCCCCCGTCAAAGGTTTGCCTCCGTTCGAGATATATGCCACTGGAAGATCAGAGCGCTGAAGGTGGCGACCAGAATGGTCAGCGCAAGGGTATTCTGCACCGTCATCGTCATAACCCCCGCATCGTCCATCACGAAGAGGGCGACCATGACGCCGACGGTGAGGTGCCAGGAGTAGACGAATCCGCGGGTCGAGATGCCATCCGTCCGTTCGTCCTTGTGGGGCTCATCGCCATACCTCCAGCTCCTCACCAATGGGATCATAATAAGGGCCAAACCCACAGGTGCCAGGTAGCAAAAGGGCGTCATAGGTTCCTCCGGCCAGACTTCCAGGAACGTCAGCGCGATTCCTGCGAGCAAGAAGCACACCCCTGCTGCGATCTCTACTCTGTATCTCTCTTTCATTCTCATCACGGCACGTTATGTATTTCTAATATCCCGTATATGAATGTTTTGTATATCTAACATTCTGTGATAATAAGATAACATCCTCCGGCTGAGGGGGCGGAGGCAGGGTCTAGAGCTTCAAGATAAATCGATACCTTACCCATCATCCCATCGTCTCTGAAGCTTCCCAGATCATCTCTGCAGGAGTCCGGAGGGCGTTGGTCTTCGCCGGGACCCAGACCGACCTGTAGTCTCTGCTGTAGAGGAAGAACTCCTTCTCGGGCTCCTCGGCGGTGATCGCCTCGATGATGATGGTGTGGGGATCGGTGATCTTCCTCCCGGAGATCAGGTGGTCGCCGGGGGGGACGATCCCCGTGATCTCGGCCATTTCGGCGGTGCAGTATCCGTTCCAGGGAAAGGCGTGAAACTCGCATCCTGTAACGTAGACATCGTCTACGTAGTACTCCTGGTCGGCGACCCCCCCGAAGCGGTCCATCTCCTGGCCGACGACCGAGAGGCGGGCCTCTCGGACGGTGGAGTTGGGGACGACGAGGACGAGGTCGAAGTCGGCTCCGAAGGAGTAGCTTATCTGGTGGTAGACCCCCGGCACCGGGGCGTAAAACTCGGCGGCGTTGGTGGCCGTCGACCTGTTGTACGGGGAGACGTTCGCCCCCGCCGCCTCTATCACGTCCATCACCCGATCGAGGTCCTCCAGGAGGGCGTCCTTGGTCGGGAGGCTGAAGGGGCGGAGGCTTCCGACGAAGATCCGGCCGTCATCGGAGAGGAAGGCCCAGTCTCTTGTGCACCCAGAGTTGCACTCGGAGAACCTCCAGAGGATGGCGGTCTCGTTCTCCTCCTCCACCTCGTGGACGGGCCTCACTATATCCTTCGCGGCGCTGAAGTTGAAGGGCACCTCGAGGGCGGTGGAGGCTCCTGACCGGAGTTCGGCGACGTCCAGGACCCGTCCCTCCACCTTCAGGATCTCGACAAACCCGCTCCGCCTCTGGTATTCGACCCTCGAGCCGGCTCCGCCGAGCTCGAAGATCCCCGGGGCCTCCGAGGAGACGGCAAAGGAGGTCGACCACTCCTCGCCGGCCGACAAGTCGCCGGCCTCCCAGATGAGGGTCCTCCCCTCGGGGTCCGGGGAGTCGGAGGCTGGGGGGACGGAGAAGCCGGTCGTCAAGAGCCCCCGGGGGAGGGTGTACCTGACGGTCACATCCCTCCCCGCGAGGTTCTTCACCTCTTCGCCGATCGCCTGGTAGATCGACTCGAGGGCGGAGGCGTTGCAGGCGTCATAGTGCCTACCGCCGGTCGCCTCGGCCATATCCTTCAGGCTCCTCTTCGCGGGGTCGCCGAGGACGAGGCCAATGGTATAGATCACGACCCCCTCCTCCCGAGCTCGATCTGCCTGGGATCTGGCCCTACCGGAGGGGGTGTAGTCCCCGTCGCCGTCGGAGAGGAGGACCAGAAACCGGGCCCGCTCATAGATGGGGGCTGTAGAGTTCGAGGCCAGGAGGTCGATCGACTCCGCTAGCCCCCGGTCCAGGCTCGTCTTGCCGTCGCTATCCACCCCCCCGATCGCCTCTAGGACCCGGGGGAACTCCCCGGTCGGGGGTAGGGAGAAGTCGACGTCGTCGTCGAAGCTGACGAGGCCGACTCTGTCCCGGGCGGGGTCCATCCTCACGACGAAGCTCCTCGCGGCGTCTAGCCTCATCTTCGTGGGGTCGGTCTCCGTCATGCTGGCGGAGCTGTCGATGGCGAGGACGACGTCGATCGGCACGGTGCTGTTCGGCCCCTCCCCCGCCACCGTCAGGGTGACCGTCCCGAAGGTCGGCTCCCTCGCCGAGGCCGCAGGCCAGATCTGGCAGGGGGAGACCTGATGGGACACGGTCAGGTTCGCCTGGCCGGGGCCGACGACCAGGGTCAGGATCAGTGCTGCCAGAAGGATCGGCTTCGGGATCATGTTGATGGGTCCTCTTTCAAGTAGAGGCGACTTTCATGCGTAAAAGGATATTCGTTATGCGGGTCGATTCGGGGTTGATGGAACCTCTCTCTTTCGCCCTAAAATGCCAGCTCTTCAAGAGATAGTCTCAAAACCCTCATTTGCCCCCTTGCGCATCCGACCCCGAGATCATGGACGAGGAAGACCTACCCCCCATCCCGGAGCCGAACCCCGACCGCCAGCCCATCCCCACCACCGATGACGACTCTCGGGGACGGGCCTAGCCCCCATGGTGAAGATCATGCCGATAAGCCAGCGCCAGGGCTCGCCCGCCCTATGCCAGGACCTGGATGAGTTGTCGCAGCAGGTGGATCGGCTCTGGGTTCGGTCCCGCCACGCCGATGGGGAAGGCTCCGTCGCCCGCGAGGTGAGGGCGCACTGCAGAAGGATGCTGGAGGTCTACGGGGAAGACGGCCGCATCTAGCCCCTCCTCTCCGGCTCACCATGTCCCATCTAGCCATCCTTCATCAGCCCTTCCTTCCTCCATCCATCGAGCCCCAGGGATGGCCCCTCCTCTCCAGGCTTTTCCCACCAGGCCTTTTATCTGCCGGCTCCTGGAGATCCTCTTCGAACTCCAGCATTCGAGGACGGTCGTCTCGGTCCGGCGGCGGGACCCGAAGAGTTTATCGGCTGAAAGTTCGTCCCGTGATATATGAGCATCTCCCGTCTCCTCAGATCGAAGCCCAAGCCCAGGATCGCCGAGAGCCCTCCGGTGGACATCCTGGAGCTGAAGAAGGACCCCTACTACATCGTCGCCTCTGTGGAGGTGGGAAACAGCACCACCAAATGCATCCTCACCGCCACCAACATGAAGAACGGTCAGACCCGGATCGTCAACAAGACGGTGAAGATGACCCGGGACGTGCGAAAGCCGAAGCCGGGGGAGGAGGTCTTCGCCCATACCCTCTGCGGCACCCCCCTCACCCGGGAGTCTGTATCGGATCTGGTGCGTGACACCCTCCTGGAGAGCCACGCCAGGGCGAGGCTCTCCATCAAAGACGACCTGAACTTCGTCGTCCGGTCGACGGGTGTCGTCGCAGGTTTCTCGTCGCCGGACGAGGTGGGGACCTTCATCCAGGCCCTCGCCGACGGCTGTCTCATAGCCGGGGTCCCGCCGAGGCTGATGACCCCTGCGATGTCGATCCAGAACATCCCCGATCGGTTCCGGCCCTACAGCCTGATGGACAGGATCGTCTTCAACGGGCCCGTAGCCTCGGTCTTCCCGCCGAAGGGTTCGACGGGGGTCGAGATCGTCGCCAACGAGATGGAGGGGGAGCTCGCCACCGCCGGGATAAAGGAGGGGTCGAAGTGGACCGACGTAGACTTCCGAAATCCCTGCCTCTCCCTCGACTTCGGGACGACCCTCGACGGGAGGATCACATCGGCGGAACTGCCGTACTCGAGCACCATCGGCAACTTCTGCGGCCTGGCGGGAGCCATACCCGACGCCCTGATCCAGGGAACGGGGCTCGTCGACCCCCAGACGGGGACGACCCTCGACCTCTTCAGCGGAAAGAAGGTGAAGGTCGATAAGACGGCCCGGGATTATGCGAGGGCGATCGACGAGCATATCAGGATAGAGCGGGTCCCCGTCGGGAGGTCCAGGTACGGCTCCGTCCCCGTCGACCCCGCCGCCGCCGAGAAGATCGGAGTCCTCCTCATAGGCTGCGACGTCGGGGAGAACGGAAGCCAGCTCAACCGCCTCGCCCAGATCGGACGGGAGATCTACCAGGAAAAGGGGCTGAAGACCTTGTTTGCCGCCATCGACGTCGCCGCGGCCAGGACCGCCAGGCGTCTTGTGGAGGTGGCCGTCGACGCCGGCCTCGTCACCAAAGATACGGCGATAGGGGTGACCGGGCGGGCCGGCATAAGTGGAAACAAGCCGGATTTGATCCTGGAGGAGATCGGAACCCTCAACCTCTACGACCAGCCCGAGAAGAACGTAGTCTTCGTCGACGACGGCCTCGCCCGGGGCGCGGCGGTGATGGCGAGGTGCATGAACTCCATGGGAACCCCCAAGCACCCGATGGGGGGGCTCCGGGGCGGAGGGTGCATCCTCAAGAAGAGGATCGAGTACGAGGCGAGGACCTGACCTCCTCGGAGGAGGTGCCCTGGCCGGGGGAGGGCCCGGGCCGTGCGAACGAACGGATGGGAAGGCAGGACGATGGAAGCTGGAGATGGCGTGGATGGTCGGACCCCCGGGGCGGAGGGCCAGGACTCTGCCGCCTCGAAGGAGGGGATGGAGAAGAGGCTGACCGGCCTCTACCCCAAACCCCTGGAGGGGGAGCAGGTCCCCATCTCCTTCATCGCCTCAGGGAAGAAGATGATCGGCTGGTCGCCGGAGATGGGTAGGAGCGTCCAGGTCGAAGACGAATCCGACGTCTCCGCCCTCAAGCGGGTCCGGGAGATAAACGAGGTGAGGGTCTTCAACTGGCTCTCCGGGAGGGAGGGGCTGATCGAGCTCGACGACGGCGAGATGGAGGAGCTCCTCGCCATCCTCGAGGCCAAAAACGGCGAGCAGCTCGTCTTCACCCGGGTTAAGGTTAAGGGGAGGCTCATCGCCGCCTTCGCGCTGGTGGAGGGGGAGGAGCCTCGGAGATGGCTTTTGTCGGAGCGGCTGGACGATTGACGGCTCGTCGGCGACCTTGGCCTGAAAAGGTTTATCTCCTATAAGCTGAGTGGGGCTTTCGGTCCGGAATGTGGCCCCAGATGGCCGAACCGGATCGAGGTGAAGCGATTGAAGTCTTTTTATGCATACATCCGCGACGCGTGGAAGACCCCCAGTGAGAGCTACGTCGGCGAGCTTCGGCAGGAGAGGCTGATAGGATGGCGGCGGGATGCCTCCGTCCAGAAGATCGACCGGCCCACCAGGCTCGATCGGGCTCGGGCCCTCGGCTACAAGGCTAAGCAGGGGATCAGCGTGGTGAGGGTGAAGGTGAGGCGCGGCGGCCGTCGGAAGTCGAGGTACATCCGCGGAAGAAGGTCCAAGCACATGGGATCGAACAAGATCACCGCAGGAAAGAGCCTCCAGAGGATAGCCGAGGAGCGGGCGGGCCGAAAGCACCCCAACATGGAGGTATTGAACTCCTACTGGGTGGGCGAAGACGGGATGCAGAAGTGGTACGAGGTGATCCTCGTCGACCCGAACCATCCGGCGATAGCCTCCGACCCGGACCTCGGCTGGATCGCTGGCGGAAGCCATCGCGGCAGGGCGAACCGGGGCAAGACCAGCGCCGGAACGCGAGGCAGGGGCCTGCGGAAGAAGGGGGTCGGGGCCGAGAAGCTCCGCCCCAGCATCAGGGCCAACGAGGGCAGAGGAAAGTGATTTGATTCACAGGGTGACCTTTCGAGCCTTCGTAGCCTCCATCGAGGTCGAGGAGAAGGTGAGAGAGGCCCTATCCCTCTTCGTCCCGCCGGAGTCCTTATCCCGAACCCGGGCCGTCGGCCATCACGGAAACGAGATCCTGATCCTCAACCTTGACCTCCGGAAGAAGGAGGGTCTCCGGTTCTTTGATCGGCTGAGGGAGGTCCTGCCGGAGAGGGAGATGGCCCGGCTCCGCCGGGAGCTGGACCTCCGGGTCGACGATGAGTGCTGCCTCCACTTCCGGCTGGACAAGCAGGCGGCTTATCGAGGAGTGGCCCGTCTCACCGATTCCGGCGACGCGATCACCGTCTCCGCCCATCTCGAGACTTATCCTGCGAGGCGTGAGAGGGCGATTTTGGTCGCCGGAGAGCTTTTATGAGATCCTACGAGCCGAACCTCCACAGCCTCCCCGATGGCTCCTCCTCGGCGAGCAGGCTCGCCCTGGCTGCAAAGAGGCTCGGCTACTCCGGGATCATCATAACAAACCACACCACCTCCGGCTGGCCCCTAGGGGTCGAGGCGGCGAGGCTGGTGGGGGGGATCGAGGTCGCCATCGGCGCCGAGATAGTCGCCTCCGACCAGAGGTCCCTCCACTCCAAGGCCACCTCCCTCAGGGATAGGGCCGCCTTTCTGGCCGTTCATGGTGGGGACGAGAAGATCAACCGGGCGGCCTGCGAGGACCCGAACGTCGACCTCCTCGCCCACCCCCACCGGGGACGGGCCGGGATAGGGGTGGCGGGGGCGAAGGCCGCCCGGGATAACCAGGTGGCGATAGCCCTAGACCTCTCCTCCATGATAATTCTCCGGGGTCCTGCGAGGGTGAGGTGGATGGAGACCGTCAGAAGGGACCTCAACTTGATTGAAAAGTTCGACCTACCTCTGATGATGACGACGGGTGCCAGATCTCATCTCGACCTCCGGTCTCCTCGGGACCTGACGGCCCTGGCAGGCCTTCTGGGGCTGGATCGGGAGAGGGCGTTGGAGGCCTTAGCCCTGCCGGAATCGATCCTCGACCTCAACCGGAGGCGTTGGACCTCGGTGGGGGTGGAGCTGGTTTGAGGAGCTGGCTTCCCGTCCTCCGGGATCGGAGGCGGTACATCGCCTTCGAGGTGGAGGCAGAGGATCGGGTCAGAGCTGGGGACCTGATGGCCGAGATTAGGGCAGCCCAGACCTCTCTCTTCGGAGACCTGGGGTCTGCCAAAAACCGGCTCCGGATGATCTCCTTCGATGGGAGGTTCGGCCTCCTTCGCTCCTCTCACCTCCGGACGGAGGAGTCCAGGGCCCTCCTCGCCACCGTCACCTCCGTAGGGGGAACGAGAGCGGCGATCAGGGTGAGGGGGATCTCGGGCTCGATAAAAGCCGCGACAGAAAAGTATATACCGCAATCGACCTTACAGCCCGGCGAAAATAAGAGAAGAGTCGATTTAGGTCCAGTTTCTGGATCCGTGGTGCGAACTCGTGGTCGGGAGATCGATCTCTGTCCAGACGACCCGAAGATGACGGAAGGATCAGCCACACGATATGTGGGACTGACCTCTTTTGATTTATGCGGAGAGGATATTGATGCAGATGGCACCTCAGATGGGTTATGATAGGGCTATAACGGTGTTCAGCCCCGACGGGAGGCTCTTTCAGGTGGAGTACGCCCGCGAGGCAGTTAGGAGAGGCACCACCGCCGTAGGGATAAAGGCGGTCGACGGCGTGGCGGTCCTGGTGGACAAGAGGATCACCAGCAGGCTGATGGAGCCGGAGTCGATAGAGAAGATATTCCAGATCGACCAGCACATAGGGGCCGCCACCTCCGGCCTCGTCGCTGACGCCCGGGTCCTCATCGACCGGGCCCGGGTCGAGTCCCAGATAAACCGGCTCGTCTACGACGAGAGCATAGGGGTCGAGGTCCTGGCCAAGAGGATCTGCGACTTCAAGCAGACCTACACCCAGTATGGTGGCGTCAGGCCCTTCGGAACCTCGCTCCTCATCGTCGGTGCCGACGACACCAGGGTGCGGCTCTTCGAGACCGACCCCTCCGGCGCCCTCCTGGAGTACAAGGCGACAGGGATCGGGGCAGGCCGGTCTGCGGTGATGGAGATCTTCGAGGAGAAGTACCGGGAGGATATGAACTGCGACGAGGCGATCCTCCTGGGCCTGGAGGCCCTCTACAAGGCCGCCGAGGGGAAGTTCGAGGCCTCCACCACCGAGATAGGGGTGATCAAGCTCGACGAGAAGCTCTTCTGGAAGCTCGAAGAGGAGGATGTCGCCGCCCGGGTGGCTGAGATGAAGGCTCAAATCGGCGGCGAGGTTGCTGGAGAGGCGTGAGAATGGTCACCCTGGAGGAGGCGGTGACGGCCAGGCTCAAGACCCACGGCGAGGTCTTTGAGGTCCTGGTGGACCCCGAGGGGGCTCTGTCCTATCGGCAGGGTGAAGATCTGGACCTGGAGAAGATCCTCGCCGCCGAGGACGTCTTCGAGAATGCGGGCCGCGGCGACAGGAGCTCCGAGGAGGACCTCCTCCGGGCCTTCGAGACGACCGACGTTTTGACGATAGCCGCGAAGATCATAAAGAAGGGCGAGATCCAGCTGACGGCGGAACAGAGGAAGAGGATCATCGAGAACAAGAGGCGTCAGGTCGTCAACGTCATAGCCACCAACGCCATCAACCCCCAGACCGGGACCCCCCACCCGCCTGCTCGGATCGAGCGGGCCATGGAGGAGGCTCACGTCAACATCGACCCCACCAAGTCGGTGGAGGAGATGGTCAACGTCACCATGAAGGCCATAAGGCCGATAATACCGATAAGGTTCGAAGAGGTGGACGTGGCCGTCAAGGTCCCTCCGGCTTACGCCCCCAAGGCCTACGGCGAGATCGCCTCCTTCGGAAAACTCCAGCGGGAGCAGTGGCAGAACGACGGCTCGTGGATCGGGGTGGTCAGGCTTCCCGCTGGGCTTCAGAACGAGTTTTACAGCCTCGTCAACCGCCTCTCCAAGGGGGAGGCGGAGACGAAGCTCTTGAAACGATGACGATTTGACCGAGGATTTTGGAATGGATCATAATAACGACCGCAACGTGGTGGTGCCCGGAGACCTTCTATCGGACGACCCCAAAAAGTCGGGCGAGGGCACCTACGTAAAGGACGGGAAGGTCCGCTCCCTCCTCTACGGGATGGCCAGCAGCTACAAAGATAAGGTGCGAGTGATACCCCTCGCCGGAAAGTACGTCCCAGCCCCGGGAGATACGGTGATAGGGACCGTCCAGGACATCGTCTTCTCAAACTGGATCGTCAACATCAACTCGCCTTACGAGGGCCTCCTCCACATATCCGAGCTGCCGAGGAAGATCGAGATGAACGAGATGTCCAAGTACCTCCGCATCGGAAGCTCCGTGATGGCCAGGGTCAAGGACGTCGACTCCACCATGAAGGTCGAGCTGACGATGAACGATAGGAGGCTCGGCATCCTGACGAGGGGGCGGGTGGCGGAGATAAGCCCGACGAGGGTTCCAAGGCTGATCGGCAAAGGCGGCTCCATGATCAACATGCTGAAGAAGGAGCTGAACTGCAACCTCTTCGTTGGGCAGAACGGCAGGATCTGGGTCGACGGCAACGACGACGACATGGACCTGGCCCTGAAGACGATCCTCATCATAGAGAAGGAGGCCCATACGACGGGGCTCACCGACAGGATAATGGATTTTCTGAGATCTGAGAAAGAGGCAAGAAGTTGATCGGCATGGAAGAGAAGTTATCATTCTTCAAAGATGGATTAAGGCTCGATGGGAGGCGGCCCGATGAGCTTCGGCCCATCAAGATCGAGGTGGGCGTCCTGGCTCGAGCCGACGGCTCTTGCTACATCGAGATGGGCGACAACAAGGTGATTGCGGCAGTCTACGGCCCCCGGGAGGTCCACCCCCGCCACCTCCAGGAGGTCACCCGGGCGATAGTCCGGTATCGTTACAACATGGCCTCCTTCTCCGTCGAGGAGAGGAAGAGGCCCGGCCCCGACCGCCGGAGCTACGAGGTCTCGAAGGTCAGCCGGGAGGCCCTGGAGCCCGTCATCCTCACCTCTTACTTCCCGAGGTCGGTTGTCGACATATTCGTCGAGGTGCTACAGGCGGACGCCGGTACGAGGACCGCCGGGATAAACGCGGCCTCGGTCGCCCTGGCGGACGCTGGGATCCCGATGAAGAGCCTCATCTCCTCCTGCGCCGCCGGAAAGGTCGACGGCGAGATCGTCCTCGATCCGATGAAGGCCGAGGACAACTTCGGAGAGGCGGACGTTCCCATCGCCATGACCCCCGGCGGCGACGTCACCCTCCTCCAGATGGACGGGCGCATGACGGGGGATGAGTTCCGACGCGCCCTGGAGCTGGCGAAGGAGGGATGCCAGCAGATATATGAGGTCCAGAGGCGGGTCCTAGTCGATCGGTACGGCACCATCGGCGGGCCGGGGAGCTGCGATGCGGCCGAAGCGGAGGAAGAGATATGAGCGACGTGGTGATGGCGGAGATCAGGAAGGATTACCTATACCACCTGGTTTTGAAGGGCGAGAGGGCCGACGGCAGACGCTTCGACGAGTATCGGGAGATCGTCCTCGAGACGGGGACGATCAGGAAGGCCGACGGCAGCGCCCACGTGAGGCTCGGAAAGACCCGGGTTCTGGTGGGCGTCAAGATCCAGCCGGGAGAGCCCTTCGCGGACACCCCCAACAAAGGGGTGATCATCACCAACGCGGAGCTCGTCCCTCTAGCCTCCCCCAACTTCGAGCCAGGCCCCCCCAACGAGGTGGGGATCGAGCTCGCCCGGGTCGTCGATCGGGGGGTCCGGGAGTCGGGGGCTATCGACCTCCCGTCCCTATGCATCACCCCGGCGGAGAAGGTCTGGATCGTCTTCATAGACGTTCACGTCCTCGATGACTGCGGAAACCTGATGGACGCCTCGAGCCTGGGGGCGATCGCTGCCCTGATGACTGCGAAGGTCCCCGCGGCGCAGTACGGCCTGGGGGAGGACTACCCCCTGCCGGTGAGGGACGTCCCCGTGGCGACGACGGCCGTCGAGTTCGGCGACGCCATAATCTTCGATCCTGATACCGACGAGGAGTCGGTGGCGGACACGAAGCTGACGGTGATCACCACCGCTGACGGGTCGGTCTGCGGAATGCAGAAGAGCGGCCCCGGATTCCTCAGCCAAGATAAGATCTACCGCATCGTTGATATAGCATGTGAGCGGGCTAAGGAGATCCGGGAGAAGTTTCTGGAAGTATAATCATGGTCAAGAAGTTCAAGAAGGGAAGGAAGACCAGGTCCGCCGGAAGGTTTGGGCCTAGGTACGGAAGGAAGATCCGAAAGCTGGTCGCGGACATCGAGGAGCGGAGCACGAAGAAGTACGACTGTCCCGTTTGCGGCAGAATCCGGGTGAGGAGAGAGGGGACCGGGATCTGGAGGTGTACCAAGTGCGGTCACACCTTCGCCGGCGGCACTTACATACCCGTGACCTCCGTCGGCCAGTCCGTGGCCCGGTCCGTCAAGAGGGCTGTGGAGGCTGAGTAAATTGGCCTACAGGTGCACCAGATGCAAGAAGACCGTGGAGGTCGACTACGAGTACAGCGGCATCAGGTGTCCCTACTGCGGCCATCGGATCCTCATGAAGGAGAGGCCGACCACCGTCAAGAGGATGAAAGCGGTCTGATGCGGTTCACCACATCCAGGAGGCCTTCGCCCCGGGCGAGGAGGGTCGGCCGGGTTCTCGCGAGCTTCTTCGGCGCTCGGTATATGACCCGCGGCAAGGCAGGCCTCGACGACGGCGACGAGGGCTGGATGGTGGTGGTAGAAGGAGAAGGGGGCCCCGCGGGCATCGCCCGGAGGTCCGGCGGAGAGGAGCGGACCCTCAGCTTCTCGCTCGCCCTGGAAGGCGGACCGAAGAGGCTGAGGAAGAAGAGGGCCGCGGTGGTCGGCTCGGGGAAGGCCGCCGCCGAGGTGGCGGAGTTCTTCGGCCTCGACCTTTCTGCCTCGAGGGCCGAGGGACGGCTGGTCCGGGTCGAAGACGGGAAGATCGAGTTCGTCGACGACGGGGATCTGATCCTCAGGCTGGAGATATGAGGGGGAGCGCGGAGATCGCCTTCGAGGTAGAGGGTCCCTGCGGGATTCTGGCGGCCCTCGCCCCCGAGGCGGAGGATCAGGTCCAGAGGAGCCTGGTTCGGCTCGAAGCCTGGGAGGGGGGTATCCTCCTGAAGGTGGAGGGCGAGGATCTGGTATCCCTCAGGGCCGCCCTGAACACGTGGATCAGGTTGGTCGATATAGCAATCAAGATGGTGAAGGTATGAGCACCGAATTGCCACCCCAAGTACAGAACCAGATAGCACAGCTTCAGCAGCTCCAGCAGCAGGCTCAGGCGCTGCTGGGCCAGAAGAGCCAGATAGAGATGATGATAAGGGAGACGGAGTCCGCAGTCAAGGAGATGGAGGCGAGCGAAGAGGGCGCGGTTATTTATAAGAGCGTCGGCGAGGTACTCTTCAAGGCCGATCGGGCGAAGCTGATCGAGGAGTTCAAGGAGAAGAAGGAGGTCCTCGACCTCCGGCTCAAGACCCTCGGAAAGCAGGAGGAGCGGATCCAGAAGCGGTTCACTCAGCTCCAGGATCAGCTAAAGGTCTCCCTGGGACAGAAGGTCCCCGAGGCTGCCTGAGATTCGGCGGAGTAGCGGGCCCGTGGCTTAGCCAGGATATAGCACCGGGCTTCTAACCCGGGGGTCGTGGGTTCGAATCCCACCGGGTCCGCCTGCTACTTAAATTTTCAAGATAAATGGGATTTTTTTCAAGGTGACTGAAAATGTGCGAGCTGTCAGTTTACATGAAGGGCGAGAAGGATAGCCTGATGGAGGGCGTCGTCGTCCTCGTCACCAGAGGTGACAAGGTCCTGATGGAGGACATCCTGGGCAGGACGAAGGAGGCAAAAGGCCGGATCTTCGAGGTCAACATCACCAGCCAGAAGGCATTTTTGGAGCCGGCTTAGGCGCCTCCGGGTCCTTTCGGATCTTCATTTTGGGTCGATCCCGCCATCCCTCACCGGGGCCATCGGCCGGAAAAATTTAAGACCTCGGAGGCCAGATCAGACCTGAGGGTCGATTATGGCGTCCTTGAGAAACCATCTCCCGTTGAAGTTGTTCTGCTCTATCTTCTTTGCCGGATTGGCGATCGCCGCATCTTGCGCTGCCGACGAGGTCACCGTCGAGAACCGGGTGAGCTACCTAGGAAGGCCAGCGGTGGTGATGATCACCTCGGAGTACTACGGAAACCTGATGAACGACGATGGCGAGTCGACGGTCTACCTCTCCTCGGACGACCCCGAGTTTGAGTTGGAGCTCGATATCCCCCAGTTCTCCACAGGATCCTTCGGGTCGGGGTTTGTGGTGAGCCGAGACGGCTATATAGTGACCAACGCCCACGTCGTCCACGAGACCGAGGAGGAGCTGAAGGCCGAGTTCGCCCTCCAGGCCCTGGAGTGGGCGGCGGAGGAGTGGCCGGCGATCTACGTGGCCCACGGGGCGGAGCCGTATCCGGCGACGGAGGAGGACCTGCTGGAGATATACGACCTCTTCCTCACCTACGACCTTGAGACGATGCAGGAGATTCTGGTCCGCTTCGGGAGCCCCGCGAGCCTGGACCGCTCGCCTGCGGGGTACCCGGCCGAGATCAGGAAGATCAGCCCCCAGGAGATCTGGGTTGGATCCGGGGAGTACAAGTATCGGTCCGGAAAGGACCTGGCGATAATAAAGATCGAGACCTCCGACGAGCTGCCGACGGCGACCCTGGGAGACTCGCGGTCCGTGGAGGTGGGCGACAGGGTGGTGGTGATCGGCTATCCCGGGGTGACCACCTCCTGGCAGAACAGCGAGCTATCCTGGGAGACCGACTACGTCCCCTCGGTCACCTCGGGGATCATCAGCGCGAAAAAGAGGTTGCCTGACAAGTCGGAGGTCTTCCAGACCGACGCTGCCATCTACCACGGAAACAGCGGCGGACCCGCCTTCAACGCCGACGGTGAGGTGATTGGGATCGCCACCTTCGGCTCGGGGACGACCCTCGTATCCGGCGAGTGGCTCGACGTCCAGGGGTACAACTTCCTGATCCCGATAAACGTCGCCAAGAGCTTCATATCGGAGCTGAACATCGACACTGCCCAAAGTGAGACGGCCCAGGCCTTCGAGAGGGGCTTTGATCACTACTGGAACGGAAGCCCTTCGGAGGCGAGGAGGGAGTTCGATGCCATCCTCGCCCTCGACCCGACCAACCAGTACGCCGTGGAGTACTCGAGCATGGCCCAGAGGGGATGATCGACGGCCTGCGGTTTGACCCTCATCCGGGCCGCCATCCCGGCGGCGTTCTTGATCTTCTCCGTCCTCGGCTGCCTCTTTGGAACTCAAGCCTCGGCGTCGGAGATCGAGGTGGTGGAGGCGGAGGAGATCCTTGCCGAGATCCGGGACGGCGAGGCCGTAGAGAGGTTCCAGGTCAGGATCGAGGGGGACCTCGACCTCCGGTCTCTGGAGGGGGGGGTCCGGTCCCCCGTCACCATCGTCGACTGCGAGATCGCAGGGCCGGTCCGGATGGAGGGGGCGGCCTTCGATGGGCCCGTCCGGTTCGAGGAGACGAACTTCGAGGAGATGGCCCTCTTCAGCGGGGCCAGGTTCAACGCCTCCGCCGACTTCTCCTATTCCACCTTCGAGGATACCGTCTTCTTCGACTCGACCCAGTTCGGCGGAGACGCCCGGTTCTGCGCCACCAGATTCGGCCGCGACGCCTACTTCTCCAACGCCGTATTCTCCGGGATCTCCGACTTCAACTTCACGCGGTTCGCCGAAGAGTACGTCCTCTTCGACGGCGTCCGGTTCTGCGGCCCCGCCCACTTCGAGGACGCCGAGTTCGGCAGGTGGACGAACTTTTACGGCTCCCGCTTCTCGGAGGAGGCGGACTTCCTCCTGGCGACTTTTCCTGGCAGAAGCTTCATCGCCAACGTCACCTTCGAGGGGGATGCTAAGTTCGCCGGCGTCGAATTCGACAGCTTTGCGGAGTTTGAGGACTCCCGCTTCGAGGGGGACTTCCTCCTCTACGGCTCGACGATCTCCTACATGAAGCTGAACGGGACCGTCTTCGGCGAAGGATCCCAGGTCCACCTCAACAACACCGAGATCGAGGGGTTCGTCATCCCCTGGAGGACGATGGAGGACCACCTCGTCTTCAGGGACGAGGTCTACATGGGGCTCGTCGAGAACTACAAGCGGCTCGGCTGGTTCCAGGACGCCGACAACTGCTACTATCATTACCGCAAGCTCTCCCAGGAGAGAAAGCCGGTCGGCTGGTCGAAGGCCATCGACCACCTGGCTTGGCTCTCCTGCGGCTACGGCGTGCGCCCCGACTTCACCTTCGCCTGGTCCCTCTCCATAATCCTCCTCTTCGGTTCCGTCTTCTACCTCGGCGGCGGCCTCCTCCAGCCCGAGGGACCGGGAGAAGGGGCGTTGCCCTTCAGCGCCGGCAGCTCTGAGGTGAAGGTGGCCGGAGAGGCATCGCCGAGGGAGGGGGCCGCAGCATGCGGCTCCGCGGGCCCGGAGCCCCCGGGCTTCGGGGAGGCGATCTACTTCAGCTCCCTCGTCTTCATCGCCCAGGCGCCGGCCGAGTACCGGGCCCGCGGGAGGTACAGGTACCTGGTGATCTTCGAGGGGATCCTGGGGTGGCTGATGCTCGCCCTCTTCCTGGTGGGGCTAGGAAACCTGATGATAAGGTGACGTGGTGCTTTTAATCAGGAGCGGATCCTTCGCCATTAAAATGCCGACAAAAAAATGGGGGAGAGGGGCCCGATGGCCGCTCACCTCAGGCTGAAGGCGTTGATCATCCGTTTTGCGTCGTCCTCGAACTCGGAGTACCTCTCCGCCAGAGCATAGTAGGTGATGACGTAGGCCCTATCCTCCTTTATGGTGTAGGCGAGGAGGACCTGGTACGCCGTCCCTTCGACGGTCGTCCCGTAGGCGATGACGTAGGCCGGCTCTCCGGAGATCTTCATCTCCCCCTCGGCCAGAACCTCGAAGTCGTCGTAAGAGCTTCTCAGGTTGGCCAGGACCGCCTCGGTGTACTCGGGAAGGTTAGTCCCCCCGGGGAGATCCTCGATCTGGACGGTGACGTAGTTATCGGGTTCGATCAGGTCCTCCCCCGGAGGGAGGAACCCCGCCACGATCCCGAGGTCGTTGGGGTCCGCCTCTTCGGCGGTCCAGGCGGAGGGGTAGGGGACGGCGAAGCCGTACTCTCTGCTCTCAAAGAGGAGGAACTCATCGAGGTCGGAGAGGCCGATCGCCCCCGAGCTGTCGACGGGATCGTCGACGCCTTCGGAATCCTGGGAGGGGTCTGAGCAGGTTTGGCCGCTGGCCAGAGCGGCGGTGAGGATCAGCAGGCTGAAAATAAGGAGACTTTTGTGCAACTATTTCACCTCGCCACCATATTCCGCAGGACTGATGATAAATACTTTTTCTGGCCGCCTTCATCGGGTCCGGAATCATAATACGTCTGATATCTTTCCCTCCCGTCGTCCCCGCTCTTTGGGGTTAGCCTTGAAGATGACCAGCAAAGCCTTTATCAGGCTTCAGCCGGTCTTCTCCCTCTCATGAACCTGAAGTGCGCGGTTTATATGCTGCTCATCGCAGGATTGGTCATCGCCTCCGGCTGCCTCAGCACCGACGAGGCGGGAGGCGAAACGACGGCGGTGCCCACCGAGAACCTCCCCGAGGGCTTCTCCCTCATCGCCGTCATCGACGAATCGACTGGGGGCATAAATATGGAGGATGAGATCGCCGATTTCAGGGGAGATGAGGAGATCGGCAAGGTCACCGCCACCGTGGGCAAGTACCAGTGGGGCGAGATGGGCAAGGACTACGACGCAAGAGTCTCGGTCCTCGAATGCGATAGCGAGGAGAAGGCCGAGGCCGCCGTCGCAAACTACCTCGCCCAGCCCGAGTTCCAGAAGCCGCCCTTCGAGGGGGTGGACAGGTTCAGCACCGCCATCGTCAACGGCCGACAGGTCACTGAGATCAGGGAGCGGGTCGGAAAAGAGCTGAAGTACGTCTACATCTGGAACGAAGGAAGCCGGGTGGTGCTGGTGGAGGGGAACGGCGACCGGGCCGACAGCCTGGAGCTCGCGAGCGCGACGGGCCACTGAGGCCCCTCCATCTCCCCATTCTTTTGATCGCGGTCCGATCCCTTCCTCCTCCCTCCTCGCCTTCTACCCGCCAACCGTCTCCTCCCCGGCCTTCATCTGTCGTAGGTGAGGGCCAGATCCGCATCCCGCCAGGCGAAATGGGGCGGGGACCTCCTCTGGGCGCCGCCCTCGTCGAGGGCGTGGACGGCTATGGGCAGGGCGATGGTGGCGTCGACGAAGACCTGGATCATCCTCGCCTCCCTCGCGATCTTTCCCCAGGATACCCCCTCGCTGAAGGTGCAGCCCGAGAGCCCTCCGAAGTGGGGGGAGTCGATGGTGTACTGGATGGCGTAGTTGTGGCCGCCTCGATACCTGCCGCAGAGGTCCGCCACCACCTTCGTCTGCTGGATGAAGTTCTTCGGGACCCCCCCACCCACGAAGACGACGCCGGTCTGGGTCGACTTCTCGGTGATCTGGCTGATCTCGTCGACGTCCTTGATCTGATCTACGACGAGCCGGTGCCCCTCCCTCCAGGCGAGGACCATCCCGATCCCGATGGAGCTGTCGGATAATGCTGGAACGAAGATCGGGACCCCGGCCCTCCTGGCGCTCCCGAGGATCGTATCCTCCGGCATCCTCCGGCCGAGCCCCTCCATCAGCTCCCGGGAGGTGTAGGTCCGGCCCGGGTCGAGGGTCTTGACGAACCCGGCGACGTACCTGTCCCCCTTCTGGAGCCCCGCCTCGGAGACGTAGACGTCGTATATCCGATCGATCCCCTCCTCCCTCAGGGATGCGTCGTCGGCGCAAGGATCTCCCCGATAGTGGACGACCCCGAGCCCCTCGCAGAGGTCGTGGAAGAGGTTGGCTCCGGTGCTGACGACGCAGTCCACCATCCTCCTGGAGATCATGGTGGAGATGAGCTTTCGGAGGCCAGCGGGGACCATCGCCCCCGCGAGGCCGAAGAATATGGTGATCTCATCCTCGGCGAGCATCCTCTCCCAGGCCGCCACCGAGCGGCCGAGCTGCCCCGCCTGAAACCCGAGCTTCGCCATGTCCATCGCGAGCTGGCGGACGGACCGGTCCTCCATCCCCATGGTGGTGGCGAGCTCCTCGAGGCATCCGGAACGATCGTCTTGGTCACTAAACGTCATTTTCATCCCGCCAGGGGAGATCGCCCCCCGGATTATTAAAAGTTGTCACCCATCGACGATTTATTTTATAAGTACCATCGACATCGAAGCTATTTATACCCCCTCCGCCCTCAATGCCAAGCTCAAGGTCGACGGATGGGACGGCGCCCCAACCCGGGCGCCGATCCCGGGGTTCGTGATGCCATGATGAAATTATGCGGTTATTTCGGGATCATGAGGGCTGTCGGTGTAACGGGCGAAAAGCTCGGTCAGGTCGGGATCTGCAGGAGGAGGATGGATGTGGACGATTGACGATTCCGTCAACCTCTACGGCGTCGACGGCTGGGGGAACGGCTACTTCAGAATAAATGAGCGGGGAAACCTGTCGGTCTCTCCGAGGAAGGAGGCGGGAGGGACCGTCGATGTCATGGAGATCGTCGAGGCGATCGACGAGGCAGAGACCGCCCAGTTTCCGATCCTCTTCAGGTTCCCCCAGATCCTGGAGGACAGGCTCCAGGAGATCAACGGCGCCTTCCTCGCCTCGATGGAGGAGCTGGAGTATCGGGGCGGCTACAGGCTCGTCTTCCCGATGAAGGTGAACCAGAGGAAGGAGGTGGTGGAGTACATCGTCGATGGCGGGAAGGATCTCAACGTCGGGCTGGAGGTGGGGACGAAGGCGGAGCTCCTCGCGGCCCTCTCCCTCGGCCTCGGCCCCGATGCCCTGATCATATGCAACGGCTACAAAGACCAGGACTACCTCAGGCTAGCCCTCAAGTTCGGGGAGACGAACAAGATCGTCATCGTCATCGACATCTTCGAGGAGATCTTCGCCCTCCTCCGGTGCTCGAAGGAGATGGGGGCAAAGCCGATCCTCGGCCTCAGGACGAAGCTCTTCTCCCGGGGGAGCGGTCGATGGGAGGAATCGGGCGGCGAGCTCTCCAAGTTCGGCCTCTCCACCGCCGAGATTTTGGAGTCGATGGAGATCCTGACAGAGAACGGGATGATCGACCGGCTGAAGATGCTCCACTTCCACATCGGCTCCCAGATCACCGACATCCGGAAGATCAAGATCGCCATGAACGAGGCTGCCAGGATCTACGCAAAGGTGAGGAAGGTGGCCGAGGTGGAGTACTTCAACGTCGGCGGCGGCCTCAGCGTCGATTACGACGGGTCCCAGACCCCCACCCCCGCCAGCGCCAACTACACCCTCCAGGAGTACTCCAACGACGTCGTCTACACCCTCCAGAGGACCTGCGACGAGGAGGAGGTCCCCTGTCCCACCATCGTATCCGAGAGCGGTCGGGCGATCGCCGCCTACCATTCCTTCCTCGCCTTCAGGGTGATCGGGAAGAAGAACTCCAAGGACGGCCTCGAGGTCGTCGCGGAGGAGGACGACCCCGTCCAGATCGAGGACATGCGCCAGGCCCTGGAGAATATGGACCTGGAGAACTACGCCGAGTTCTATCACGACGCCCTCCACTATCGGGAGGAGCTCTTCGACGCCTTCAACCTCGGGAACATCGGCCTGGAGGAGAGGTCGAAGGGGGACCTGCTATTCTGGAAGGTCTGCCAGAAGGCCGCCACCTTCGCCGAGGCGGACGAGAACGACTCCGACGAGTTTGAGAGCCTGAAGAAGCTATTGAGCAAGAAGTACATCGGTAACTTCTCCCTCTTCCAGTCGGTCCCGGATATGTGGGGGGTCCAGCAGATCTTCCCGACGATGCCCCTCCACAGGCTCGATGAGGTGCCGAGGGTCCGTGGGACGATCGCCGACATCACCTGTGACTCCGACGGCGAGATTAGGAGCTTCGCCGGAGAGAACGCCGACTTCCTCGCCCTCCACGACCTCCGGGAGGATGAGGACTACCTCCTAGGCACCTTCCTCCTGGGGGCGTACCAGGACACCCTGGGGGACTTCCACAACCTCCTCGGCTGCGTCAACGAGGTCCACGTCACCGTCGAGGAGGGGAGCTGGAGGATTTCGAAGGTCGTAGAAGGGGACGCCTGTGAGAAGCTCCTGCGGTTCTTCAACTACGAGCCGGAGGAGCTCCTGGGAGAGGTCGCGTCCAGGTGCTGCGGCGACGAGGCAGAAGGTTTGAAGGCCAGGGAGACGATCCGCAAAGCCCTCGGGGAGTACTCCTACTTCAAGAACAGGTATCTGAGGGCATGACTTGAGGGCCGATCAGCCCCGCCAATTTCTTCTCCCCATCGGCGGTGGAGAGAGGGGGCTATAGTGGACGGGCCAGCGAGATGGGGGGGCGACAGGGTCTTGTATCTCTGGCCCATATCTCCGGCTGATGTTCTTTCGCCGGAAGATGGGTGGCGGGATCGAGGAGAGGGCCTTCGTCAGCATAAACTATGGAGGAGACCGGATCAGGCACGAGACGGTGGCGGTACCCCCCGGGGCCACCGTCCTCGACGTCCTGAGGGCTTCAGCCGAGGTCGTCGTCGATCCCGACGGGAGCGCCACAGGTCACAGGGGCTCGATGGTGATGGCGATAGACGGTGTCTCCAGCACCATCGACCGCGCTTGGATCTACTACGTCTTCGAGCGGGGTGATGCAGGCTGGCGAATCCCCTGGGAGATGCCCGACAGCCTGGCGGTCTCAGACGGCATGAGGATCGGATGGAGGCTCTACGCCTTCGGGGAGCTGGGGCCGAGGCCTGGGGAGGGCCCCCTCTGGTCGAGTGGGTAGCGCCAGCAAGGCCAGAACCTGCGTCCGGCTTTTCCCATGAGGCGGTCCAGGGTCCGAGAGGGCTCGCCCCCTCGCCAGGCGGCCTTGACCGCCTCGGCCCCCCTTGGATCAGCTCTTAGGGCCCGCGATATCTCTCTTCCACCCTCTCCAGGTCCGAGGTCCAGACCCTCACCTCTATCCCAATAATGGGAGGGGGATCCAGGAGGTGGGATGATCTCCGATAAAAATAAGTACGGGTATGCCTTATTCAACTGATGGAGGAATCCAGCTTATGACTGATTATTGGGCAAGGTGGTGCGATAAACTTCAGCAGATCACGAAGCCCTACGAGTCGATCGAGATCGAGATGGCTCCTCCAGTACTTCCCGGAGAGGGCCTCCTCGAGTACTACAGATGTCTTGAGTCCCTTATGAGACCTCTGGATCTCCTCCAGGAGAACAGGGAATCCCCCGGCCTCCGGCTGATCGAGAGCTACGAAGCTCTTAAGGAGAGGCTTGAGGGGCTATCGGCGGCCCATCCCTGGTTTTCTGAGGACGAGTCGACCCAGGAGCTGATAAGGCTCCTTGAGGTCTTCACCACCAAGCGGAGAGTCGATAGGGAGCTCTTCGAGGAGAAGATAGGAGCTCTCAGGGGGAGGATAGAGGAGCTGGAGACGAATCTGGGGGCGTGATCGCCGATGACCTTCTTTGGATGGGTTAGAAAAACTTCGAGGACCCCAGCCCCCGGAGGGGCCAGGGCGCCTCTCCCGCCCCAAAGGTCGCGGGTGAGGTCGTGTCTCTCACCGCATGAGGGCGGTTATCTGCGGCTTTTTGTGGATAGATGGAAGTGCAGTACACGACAGGCAGAGATCGTATCAGTAAGTAATAAGCTTTTCGATTGAAATCTTACATAAGCCTCTCAGGACCGAGGATGCTCGGGATCTAGAGGGGATGAGAGGGATGGGCGCAGGTTCATAATCGCGCCCAAATTAAGCGCCCGGACCGGGAGTCGAACCCGGGTCGAAGCCTCGACAGGGCTTCATGATAGGCCTCTACACTATCCGGACTCAAGCTAGGTCCCGCCTCCCAGATTCGAACCGGGGACATCGCGGTAGCCGCACGGTGCACCTTCTGGCGCGAAACCTACTACAGCCGCGCACTCTACCAGGCTGAGTTAAGGCGGGTCCAACGATGCAAAGCCATTCTCGTATTTAGCCCTTTCGGATCATACGGGCGTGACGCATATCCGTTTCTTAAACTGATGGCGTCAAAAGCTATAAATGGGGAGTGCCGTCTTTCCATGGGTTGGCGGGGCTGAAACCCCTCTGGCATAAGCTCCGGCAGAAGGTTTGTGATATTATGCTGATTGGTCTACTCTCCGACTCCCACGACAACTTTCCCGGCCTATTGGAGGCGGTGGAGATCTTCAAGAGACGGGGCGTCGAGATGATCCTTCATGCTGGCGACGTGGTGGCTCCTGGGATGTGCTACGCCTTCGAGGGCTGGGCTGGCGAGCTCTTCCTCGTATTTGGGAACAACGACGGCGACAGAATCGGCCTCAAGCGCGATTTCGGCCGGGTTGGGGGGGTCTTCCTCGAGGATTTCGGCGAGGTCGAGGCAGAAGGCAAACAAATCGCTCTCCTCCACGGGACCTACGAGCCCCTGGTGACGGGGCTGGTGGAGTCGGGGGCCTTCGACGTCGTCGTCCGGGGGCACGACCATCACGTCCGGGTCGTTCCGGGGGAGACTTTGATGATCAACCCCGGGGAGGTCTGGGGCCACTTCACCGGGAGGAAGACGGTGGCGATCCTGGATACGGCGTCGCTGGAGACGGAGGTGGTGGAGATGGGGTCTCGCCCCTCCATCAGGGATATGACCGGAAGGCGGCCATGACCGGCGAGGTTTTCGCCGACCGATCTCGCGACGATCTCCCCGAAGACGAGGCGGCGGGGTCGGCGAAGGAAACCGATCCGACGGAGGGGGTCTTTCTGGAGCCCTTGGGCCTATACCTCCTGGTAGAGAGGAGGGGCGACCGGATAAGGGGGTCTCGTTTCTCCCCAGAGCGGCCAGATAAAACCCTGCCGGATTGGTGGAAGGAGGTCCTCCTGAGGTGCTGGCTCGGGGGGGAGCCAGTCCCCTTCGGTCTGGACCTCTCGGGGCTCACACCTTTCCAGGGGGAGGTCCTCCACGCCACATCGGCGATCCCCCCAGGGGAGACGGCGACCTACGGCGAAATCGCCGAGAGGCTCGGCCGGCCCGGCGCCACCAGGGCGGTGGGGACGGCCCTGAGGAGAAATCCCTTGCCCCTCATCATACCCTGCCACCGGGTGGTGGGGTCGAGGGGGGTTGGAGGCTACAGCCCCGGGGTCGACCTCAAGCGGAGGATTCTGGAGGTCGAGAGGGGGGCCTCTCCAAGATAGTAGGTCGTTTTGGGTGAAAAATTCGCGTCCCGGACGATACGGAGATATCCCCCATCAAAATGCGTCGCTTCACCTCTTTCGCATGGCGATGGGCAGCGAGGCACGGCAGAGGAAGCTTCTGATCCCGGAGGTATCGCTTGGCGAGGTCCAGGGCTGATTCCACCGAGACCCTGTGCCCTGGAGCGACCACCATCGGCCTGCACCCCTTCTTGGAGAGGAGGACGTACCCCACCCTCTCCCCCTGATGAGCCAGGGGGGATGCCTCCCCCACGCGCCGGGGTGGATCGAAGGAGCCGCATAGGACGTTCTTGCTCACCCCTATGGTCGGGAGTTTCAGGGCGACGCCCATGCCGCTTGCCATCCCCGCCCGGTTTTGATCCCGCAGCCGTCTACGAAGAGGTGGGCGGGGGTTGGATCGAGCCGCCTTGCGGCCTCGAGGGCGGCCGGATCCTCCCGGAAGGAGAGGAGGCTGGGAACGTAGGGAACGGTCGACTCCTGGCCGGCCGAAGATCTGGATCTGATCCGGAAGGACGGGTCGAGGACGACGGTGCCGCTGACCGCCAGCCCTCTCTCCCCCTCCTCGGAGATGAAGGCCTGATCGACGCCGGCGATCAGATCCGGAGAGAGCCGGTCCTCCAGGACGACCTTTGAAGCGGCCCTCTCCTGGGCGGCGAGGAGCCACTCCAGCCGGGTGAGGGGTGCGGGAGATCCACCTACTTCCCCTCTGGGCTGGGGACGGTCTGGCTGAGGTTGATGGCCAGCTCGCCGATGTTCTTGATGTAGTCGAGGATCCTCTCGATGCTGGATACCACCATCCTCAGAAGGGCGTCTTCGTGCTCGCCGGAGGAGCCGGAGGAGGAGATCATCTGGATCATCTCCCTTCTCAGCTGCCGGCTCGATTCGATCACCTCGTTAGCCTTCCCGGAGTTGAGGAGGACGAGGGACGATATGGAATCCTCGATGAGGCTCAGGAGCTGGGGGGATACCCTGCTCATACCTTCGACGATCTCGGAGGGTAGGGTGCAGTCGCATCGGAGGATCATATCGGCTATCCGGGAGGCGTGGTCGGCCATCCGTTCGAGGTTCGTCGCGGCCCTGGTGTAGTTGAAGGCGGTGATGGGGTCGAGGGACTCCTCCCTCACCGACCCGGACCGGAGGATCTCGGTAAACTGGCGGGAGACGAGAAGGTAGAGCCGGTCGACGTCGTCGTCCCGCTGGATGACGTCGGCGGCCATCTCCCGGTCGTTGGTCACCATGGCTCCGAGGGCGTCCTGGATCATCGACCTGACCACCGTCTTTATCCTCCGGAGGGCCCGCTCGGACTGGAGCTCCTCCGGATCGATCAGGTCCTGGATCAGGACCTTGTTCACTGTCTCCTCCAGGATCTCGGGGCCGATCAGCTTCTGGACGATCTGGTGGATGTCCCTCTTCTGGTCCGCCGTCATGTGGGCCGCTGTGACCTCTATCGTCCTGTACCCGGAGACGTAGCATCCTATGATGTCCCTTATCAGGGAGTCTCCGACCTTCTCGCCGATCTCAAGCCTGGTCGCCAGCTCCCTCTCGGACCTGTCGGGGGAGAGGACGAGGGCGCCGTTGTCGCTCTGGGTGATGTAGATCAAGGAGCCCGGCTGGATGTCGTTCTTCACCGCCCATAGCTTGGGGAGGGAGACGATGAAGGTCGACTTTCCCGTCCGCTGTACTTTCCTGGTCTCCATAAAACCTGCTCAATCAGTTGAGGTGTTCCCGTTTCGCCTCAACCATGTATATTATGCTCTCGCATATGTTGCATACGTGGTCTGCGATCCTCTCCAGGTGCTTGTTCACCAGGAGAAGGGGCGTGGCGTCCTCGATCAGTTCGGGGTTTCCGCCGATGATCTTGAGGAGGGTGTCTCTCACCTTCTGGTAGAGGGCGTCCACCTCGTAATCCCACTTTGTAGTCTCCCTGGCGAGGCTCGCGTCGTTCTCCTTGAAGGCCCTATTAGCCTGGGCCAGCATCATCTCGGCGATCTCCGCCATCCTTGGGATGTTCTTGAGGCTCTTGACGTGGACCTTGTTCCTGGAGTGGACCACCACCCTCGATATGTCTACCGCCAGGTCGCCGATTCGTTCGAGGTCGATCCCGATCTTCAGGGTGGTGACGATCAGCCGGAGGTCCTTTGCCATCGGCTGCTGGAGGGCCAACAGCTGCATGCACCGCCTCTCTATCCTCAGGTTCAGGTCGTTGATCCTCTGATCGTCTCTTATGACCTCCCGCGCCTTCTCCACGTCGTAATCGCGGAGGGCATCCACGGAGTTGGCTACCGCGAGGCCGACCAGATCCACCAGCTTCTCCGCGTCCACCTTCAGCTCCTCAAGCTCCCTATGATACCGCTCTCTGTAAGGACTCATCTATCCCCCAAATCCGTCGATGAACTCATCCGAACCGGCCCGTTATATAATCCTCGGTGCTCTTCTTTTTGGGATTCTCGAAGATCTCCTTCGTCTCGCCGAACTCGATAAGCTCGCCGAGGAGGAAGTAGGCGGTGTAGTCGGATACCCGAGCCGCCTGCTGCATGTTGTGGGTCACAATCACCTGGGTGTACGACCCCCTCAGCTCGTCCATCAGCTCCTCGATCTTCGCCGTGGAGAGGGGGTCCAGGGCGCTGCAGGGCTCGTCGAAGAGGATGACGTCCGGCTTCATCGCCAGGGCCCTCGCTATGCATAGCCTCTGCTGCTGGCCTCCGGAGAGGCCCATGGCGGGTTTATCGAGGCGGTCAGATACCTCCTCCCATAGGGCGGCCTTTTCGAGGCTCTCCTCGACGATCTTGTCCACGTTCTTCACCCCATGAATTCGTGGGCCGTAGGCGATGTTGTCGTATATGGACATGGGAAAGGGGTTCGGCTTCTGGAATACCATCCCTATGTTCTTTCGAAGCTCCACCACGTCCGTCTCTCTGTCGTATATGTTGACGCCGTTGTAGAGGATCTCGCCCTCAATCCGGACGATATCGACGAGGTCGTTCATCCGGTTGAGGCAGCGGATGAAGGTGGACTTCCCGCATCCAGAAGGGCCTATCAGCGCCGTGATCTGATTCTCCGGTATCCCGATCGATATATCCTTCAGGGCGTGGTTATCGCCGTACCAGAGGTTCAGGTTCCTGGACTCCATCTTGAATGACATTGTATGACCTTCTAAATAAAATTTGGCCCGAAATCTAAAACGATCCACCGCCGTCCCCGTCGGAGGTTCCTGCAGGAAAGAAGCCCTCCTCCTCCATGATCCTCTGCCCCTCCGGACCCAGGACGAAGTTTATGAACTCCGCCTCGGCTTCGCTGGTGCCGTCCCAGGTGTATAGGTAGAGGGGCCTCGAAAGCTTGTAGGCGAGGCTCTTGACGTTCTCCGCCGATGGGCTGACCCCGTCGATGGCCAGAGGCCGGATATCTCCGGTCTTGGCATATCCTATCCCCAGGTATCCGATGGCCTTGTCGCTCTGGACGATCAGGGTCTTGATCTCGGCGTTCTCCATGGCGTTGACCTCGACCCCCTCGGTCTCGGCCCTGCTGCTGCCCATGATCATCTCGTTGAAGGTGTCGCCGGTCCCCGATCCTGGAATCCTCGCCACCGGCAGTATCATGACGTTGGGGCCGCCGACCTCGCTCCATCGGGTGATCTCTCCGGAGTAAATCCTGGAGACCTCCTCGGAGGAGAGGCCGCGGACGCCTGCGTCATATATCTCCCTGCTGACGGCGACGGCGATGGCGTCGTATCCTATGAGGTGCTCGACGAAAAGGTCGCCGAAGATCCGGACCTCGGAGTCCTTCACCTCCCTCGAGGCCATCCCGATGTCGGCGAGGCCGGTTGCTACGTCCTGAATCCCTCGCCCCGATCCGCCGCTGCTCACCTGGACTCTTATATCGTCCTGAGCCCGGTTGAAGACCTCCGCGCACCTCTCCACGGCGGGGAGGACCGTAGTCGAGCCGGTGATGACGAGGTTAATGTTATTCCTTTCGTCCTCCTCCAGACATCCGGCCGCCGCCAGGATAAGAAACGCCGCCGTCAGAAGACGAATCCTCGGAGGTCTCTCAGGTTCGTTCAATCGATCGACCTTCATCTTACCCATATATATAGCATTTTCCTATATAGTCTATATACTGCCTCGGCGGCAACGGAAAGGCGACGCGAAATATTTATATAGAACTTTAAACTGCTGGTGACCAGAATGAATGGGGAGGCCTCGATTTGGCTGGATTAACAAACGCTCCTATACTGATCCTGAAAGAGGGACATAAGCGCGAGACTGGAAAGGACGCTCAGCGCAGGAACATCATGGCGGCGAAGGCGGTGGCTACGGTCCTGAAGACCACCCTCGGCCCCAAGGGGATGGACAAGATGCTCGTCGACGGCTCCGGGGACGTCGTCATCACCAACGACGGAGCCACCATCCTCCGGGAGATGGATATAGAGCACCCGGTGGCGAAGATGATCGTCGAGGTGGCTCGGGCTCAGGAGGACGAGGTGGGGGACGGTACGACGACCGCCGTCGTCATCGCCGGAGGGCTCCTGGAGAACGCCGAGGAGCTGATCGACATCGGAGTCCACCCGACGGTGATCGTCCAGGGGTACAAGGCGGCCCAGAAGAAGTCCTACGAGATCCTGGAGGAGATGGCGTTGGAGGTATCCAAGGAGGACCGCGATATACTGAAGAAGATCGCCGAGACCGCCATGACGGGTAAGGGGATCGAGATCTTCAAGGATCGCCTCGCCGAGATCTGCGTAGACGCTGCCGCGGCCATCGAAGAGGAGGGGAAGTTCGACGTCGAGGAGAGGGTCAACTTCGTCAAGATCGGGAGCGGATCGGTGAAGGATACGGTCCTAGAGGAGGGCGTCGTCCTCGACAAGGAGAGGCTAAACCCAGATATGCCGAAGAGGGTGGAGGGGGCGAAGATCGCCCTCCTCGACAGCACCCTGGAGCTGAAGAAGCTCTCCACCGACGCCAAGGTCACCATATCGAGCCCCGAGAGCCTCAGCAGCTTCCGGGAGGGGGAGGACGAGGTGCTGAAGGAGAAGGTCGACGCCATGGCGAAGGTCGGGGCGAACGTCGTCTTCTGCAAGCAGGGGATAGGCGCTTACGCCTCCCGTTACCTCGCAAACCATGGGATCATCGCCGCCCGGAGGGTCAGCGATGAGGAGATGAAGTTTCTGGCCCTCGCCACCGGCGGTACGATCGTCACCGACCCTCTGGAGATGAGGGCCGAGGACCTGGGGTCTGCAGATCTCGTATCCGAGAGGAAGGTAGGAAGGGAGAAGAAGATGATCTTCGTCGAGGGGTGTCGCGGGGCCAAGGCCGTGACGGTGGTCATCCACGGATCGAGCGAGCAGCTCCGGGATAACATCGAGAGGGCCCTAGAGGATGCCCTCTGGTCTGTGGCGACGGTCCTGGAGTCGAAGAAGATCGTCCCCGGCGGAGGGGCTCCTGAGATCGAGGTGGCGGAGAAGCTCCGGCAGTACGCCTCCACCATCACCGGCAGAGACCAGCTAGCAGTAAAGGCCTTCGCCGACGCCGTCGAGGAGATACCCTTCAACCTGGCGGAGAATGCCGGGTTCGACCCGATCGACGTCCTCGTCCGCCTCCGGTCCAGCCACGGGGCGGGAAAGGGGAGCTACGGCCTGGAGATGAACTCCGGCAAGCCCGCCGACATGATCGAGGCGGGGGTCGTCGAGCCCCTGAAGGTCAAGACCCAGGCGATCAAGTCCGGCACCGCCGCCGCGACCCTCGTCCTCCGGGTCGACGACGTCATCGCCGCCAAGGTCGAGGGGCTCAAGCCGAAGCCCGGCCAGAGCCCCCACGACTATACGAGAAACCCGATGATGCCTCCGATGAGGTAGGGGGGATCGGGAGCGCGGGTTCGGGGGCGGTCGCCGCCCCCACCTCTCGATCGGAGAAGGACTTTTCGTCGGCGATATCGTTCGCCCCCAACGAGAGGGGGTGGTTTATGAAGGCGAAGAAGAGCGAAAGAAAAGAGGATGAGCCCACCGGCGAGAAGGGGATGGGCAGATCGCTGAAGGATGGCGGTGGCTCTGCCGGAGAGGGGGCGGAGATCGGGAAGGCAGATCTGGACCCTCGGGAGCTGGCGCGGCTCCTCGCAGAGGAGGTGCGGCTGGTCGAGGAGCTGACCGACCAGCTCCTCCGGTGCAGGGCGGAGCTGGAGAACACCGTCAAAAGGGCCTCCCGGGAGAGGGAGGCCCTCACCCTTTATGCCGCAGAGAGGGTGGTGACGAAGCTTTTGCCCGTCCTCGACAGCCTCGATCAGGCCGCAAAGCACGTCGAAGGGATGGAGAAGGTCCGAAATCAGCTTCTGGACGTCCTCCGGACCGAAGGCCTCTCGCCGATCGAGGCGACGGGAGAGAAGTTCGACCCCTACAAGCACGAGGCTCTGATGATGGTCGAGTCCGACGAGGATGAAGAAGGGACGGTGGCCGAGGAGGTTCAGCGGGGCTACGCCCTCAACTCAAAGGTGATCCGCTTCTCCAAGGTCCTCGTCTCCAAAAAACCGTAAATATTCAATAGTTCATTTTCAGGAAGGTGATAACGTGTCCAAGATCATAGGCATAGACCTGGGAACCAGCAACTCAGCCGCCGCCGTCCTCATCGGCGGAAAGCCCACCATGATCCCCAGCGCCGAGGGTACGAGCATCGTCGCCGGAGGGAAGGCCTTCCCCTCTTACGTCGCCTTCACCAAGGACGGCCAGAGGCTGGTGGGCGAGCCGGCTCGGAGGCAGGCGGCGACGAACCCCGACGGGACGATAACTGGAATCAAGCGGAAGATGGGCCAGGACTACCGGGTGGAGGTCTACGGCAAGTTCTACACCCCCCAGGACATCTCCTCCTTCATCCTCCGGAAGATCAAGGATGACGCCGAGGCTTTCCTGGGCGAGAAGGTGGAGAAGGCGGTGATCACCGTCCCCGCCTACTTCAACGACAACCAGAGGCAGGCGACCAAAGACGCCGGCACCATCGCCGGGCTCGACGTCGTCAGGATCATAAACGAGCCGACGGCGGCGGCCCTCGCCTACGGCATGGACAAGGAGGGGGAGGCGACCCTCATGGTCTTCGACCTCGGTGGAGGGACCCTCGACGTCACCATCATGGAGGCGGGGGAGGGGGTTTTCGAGGTGAAGTCGACGAGCGGCGACACCCAGCTCGGCGGCCGGGACATGGACGAGATCCTCACCAATTACGTCGTCGAGAGGTACAGGCAGGAGTCGGGGATCGACCTCAAGGGCGATAGGATGGCGATGCAGAGGCTGAGGGAGGCGGTGGAGATCGCGAAGATCGAGCTCTCATCGGTCCTCCAGACGACGATGAACCTCCCCTACATCACCGCAGATCAGACCGGCCCCAAGCACCTGGAGATGACGATAACCCGGGCGAAGCTGGAGGAGCTGATAAAGGCGGTCCTGGAGCGGTGCCGCAACCCCATGACCCAGGCGATCCGGGACGCCAAGCTCGATAAGTCCGGGATCGACAAGATCGTCCTCGTCGGCGGCCCCACTCGGATGCCCGCCGTCAGGAAGTTCGTCACCGAGTTCATGGGGAAGGAGCCGGAGGGCGGCGTCGACCCGATGGAGTGCGTCGCCATAGGGGCGGCGGTCCAGGGCGGGGTCCTGGGAGGCGAGGTGAAGGACATCCTCCTCCTGGACGTCACCCCCCTCTCCCTGGGGATCGAGACCCTCGGGGGCGTCGCGACGAAGCTGATCGAGAGGAACACCACCATCCCGACGAGGAAGAGCCAGATCTTCACGACGGCCGCCGACAACCAGACGACCGTCGAGATCCACGTCCTCCAGGGAGAGAGGCCCCTCGCCAAGGACAACACCTCCCTGGGACGGTTCACCCTCTCGGGGATACCCCCGGCGCCGAGGGGGATACCCCAGATCGAGGTGGCCTTCGACATCGACGCCAACGGGATTCTGAACGTCTCGGCGAAGGACCTCGCCACCGGAAAAGAGCAGGCGATCACCATCTCCGCCCCCCACAAGCTCTCCCAGAACGAGATCGAGAGGAAGATCCGAGAGGCGGAGCAGCACGCTTACGAGGACATCAGGAGGAAGGAGGAGATCGAGGCGAAGAACCAGGCCGAGACCCTCGTCTACACCGCGGAGAAGACCCTCAAGGAGGCGGGGGAGGTCGTCACCGCCGACCAGAAGGAGAAGATCGAGAGGGCGATCGGGGAGGCGAAGGAGGCCCTAGCCGGCGGGGATATCGCCAAGATAAAGGAGAAGACGGAGGCCCTCCAGAACGCCATCTACGAGCTCTCGACGGCGATGTATCAGCGGGCGGCCGAGCAGCAAAAGCGAGAAGAGGAGAAACAGCAGCAGAGCCAGGATGGCCCCACCGCCTCTGGCGAGACGATAGACGCCGACTTCGAGGTCGTCAACGACAAGAAATGAAGTCGGTGTATTTTGGTTGAAGGAGGACGGCTGGTGAAGGGCCGTCCTCGAAGGCCATGGGTTGAGGTACGGTCGTTTGAGGCGGGACTTGGTGTCCCTGAAGACGTCGGTTTCGGATGGGGAGAGGATAGGCGGTGGCTGGGAACAAGAGAGACTACTACGAGGTTCTCGGGGTCGGAAAAGAGGCGGACCCGAAGGAGATCAAGAGCGCTTACCGGAAGCTCGCCCTCAAGTACCATCCCGATAGGTCTGAGGAGCCCGACGCCGAGGAGAGGTTCAAGGAGATCTCCGAGGCTTACGCCGTCCTCTCTGACCCCGACAAGAGGAGGCAGTACGACCAGTTCGGCCACGCCGGGATCGACGGCCGCTACTCCCAGGAGGACCTCTTCCGGGGGGTGGACTTCGAGGACCTCCTCCGGGGCTTCGGTTTCGGCGGAGGCGGCTTCGGCGGTGGCAGCATCTTCGACATGTTCTTCGGCGGCGGCCGGGGAGGAAGGCGCGGCCCCGGCCGGGGGCGCGACCTCCGCTACGACCTGGAGATGACCTTGGAGGAGGTGGCGACGGGCCTGGAGACCTCCATCGAGGTCCCGAGGATGGAGAGCTGCCCTACTTGTGGTGGCACCGGGGCGAAGCCCGGAACATCCCCCCAAACCTGCTCACAGTGTGGCGGGGCTGGTCAGGTGACTCGGGTCCAGAAGACCCCCTTCGGGCAGATGATGACCTCCTCCACCTGCTCCCGCTGCGGGGGCCGGGGCCAGGTCGTCTCCGACCCCTGCGCTGAGTGTCGGGGCTCCGGCCGGGTCCGGAAGACGAGGAAGATCAACGTCAAGATCCCCGCGGGGGTCGACTCCGGCCAGCACCTGAGGCTTGGTGGCCAGGGGGAGGCGAGCCCCGACGCCGGAGGCGAAGCCGGGGATTTATACGTCTTCGTCAACGTCCGGCCCCATCTCCTCTTCAAGAGGGCCGACGACGACCTCCTCTACGATACGGACCTATCCATCACCCAGGCGGCTTTGGGTGCTGACTTGGAGGTGCCGACCCTCGACGGGATGCGGGCGAGGATAAAGGTCCCCGCCGGGACCCAGAGCGGCTCGGTCTTTCGGCTGAAGGGGAAGGGGATCCCCCGCCTCCACGGCTTCGGCGGAACCGGCGACATGCACGTCCGGGTGAACGTCAAGACCCCCTCAAGCCTCACCGGGAGGCAGAGGGAGCTGCTCGAGGAGCTGGCGGCCGAGTTCGGCGAGGGAAAGAGAGAGGCGAAGGGGAGCGAGGGCGTGAAGAAGAAGGAGAAGCCCTCCGAGAAGAAGGAGAAGGGGTTCCTCGGCAAGATCGTCGACGAGGTGAAGGAGGCGGTCCAGTGAGGGCGTCCGGCCCTTCGGACCCCGCGGAGGCGGCAAGCATTTTGGTCTCTCACCCCCGTCTAGGCTCTCTTGTTCTCTTTTTCCGTCGCGGATCTTATTCTTCTCCCCTCTCCCGCTCCTCTATCCTCTCCAGCTCTCCCGTCCTCTCCTGTTCTCCCCTATTGCCTGATCGCCTCCATCTTCGTCTCGATGGAGATCTCCTTGTCCAGCCGGTGGTCGATCTTGATCGTGGTTATGATCCTTCCGACCCCCATCCCCGCCAGGGCCGCGTCGGCCTTCTCGGCGACCCTGAAGAGCTCGGTCATGCTCCCCGCCTCGAGGACGGTGGACATGGGACCCGGAATGAAGGCGAGCCCCGACTCCTTCAGAACCTGGTGGACGGCCCGAACGTATCTGCTCGCGCTCGTCCCCGTCCCCATCGGTATCAGAGAAAGCTCCGCCACTATCATGAGTTATAGATCAACTCGAGAAGATAAAAAAGTTTTTATGATTTTTTTGGGGGGTCAGCGGATCTCCCTCAGGATCGCGTCGGCGGAGGCCGCCGGGTTCGGTGATTCGGTGATCGCCCTTCCGACGATGAGGCTGTCTGCCCCCGCCTCGAGGGCGGCCCGGGCCGAGCCGCCCTGGGCCCCGACCCCCGGCGATATGATCGCCAGATCGCCGACGATCGACCTGACGAGCCTTATCCGCTCGGGCCTCGTGGCGGGGGCGACGACCCCGTCGACGCCGCACTCCGTCGCCATCCTGGCGAGCCTCTCGGCGACCGGGGCCATCAGCTCCTCCGCCCCGGGGTGGCTCATCTCCGTCATGGCGAAGACGAGTCCCCCGTGTTCGCGGGCGGCGTCGACGCAGGCGGAGAGGCTGTCCTTCCCGACGAAGGCGTGGGCGATGATGCCGCTGGCACCGGCCTCCAGGACCTGCTCGGAGATGAGGGTGTTGGTATTGGGGATGTCGGCGATCTTCAGGTCAGCGATGACGGGCGCGATCCTGGAGAGCTCCCCGACGACGTCGAGCCCCGCCGCCAGGATGAGGGGGTAGCCGACCTTGACGTAGTCGATTTTGTCCCGGAGGGACGAGGCGAGGTCGAGGGCTCTGTCCCTGGAAAGGACGTCGAGGACGAGGATGAGGCGGGAGTTTCGGATCATGGAGGTGAGGTGGGATGGAGGGGCTAAATAATCTTTTCGACCTTTCGGCTCAAGAATTCAAACGATCGGACCGGCTCGGACCGTCCGGCTCAGCCGTTCTTTCCGGTCGCCTTGAAGAAGGTGTAGCAGAAGACCCCGTCCCCCTCCGCCGTCCTGTACAGGTCCCGGATCCCCGAATCGAACTCGTCCGCCCCCATCAACCCGGCCGCCAGGGCCGCCTCCCGGACCCCCTCGATCATGGCGGTGAAGGTCTTCCGAGTGAAGCCATCGGCCATCGCGGGCCTGGACCCGTCGGCGTAGACCATCCGGGGGGAGACGGAGACCTCGGCGAACCCGGCCCGGACGAGGAGGGGGTAGAGCTCCCGGCCTATCATGGCGTTTCCCCCCGCCCGCTCCTGGAGCCTCACCTGGCAGTCGATGGCCCTCTGGGCGGCGGGGCTGTCAGGGCAGAAGTAGGCGGAGCCGTGGTCCCCCTCGATGGCCGTGATCGTCCCGCCGGGCCTTATGAACTCCTTGAGGATCGAGAGGGCCTCGATGGGTCGTGGTAGATGCTCCAGAACGAAGCAGACGAAGAGGTGGTCGAAGGCTTCTTTCCGGAAGGGGAGGCTGAAGATGTCCCCCTGGAGGATCCGGACGTTTCCGAGGCCCGCAGCCGCCACCCTCCTCTCCGCCTCCGCGGCGGAGGGCCGGGAGATCTCGAGGGAGATGATCCTGGCCCCGGGGCTATTTTTTGCGAGGGGGAGGGTCTGGGCGCCGACGCCGCAGCCCGCCTCCAGGACGAGGGAGCCCGGCGGGTAGGAGGTGTCGGCGTGGAGGAGGTCGACGAGGGTGGCGGCCTGGTCCTGGAGGCGGGTGCTCTCCTTCGGGTGGTAGCCGTGGACGTAGGGGTCGGCTATGGACGGCTTTTTGCCGGCGGTTTATATCAGGATTTCCGGTGAATGTGAGTCAACGGAGAGGACTTTGTTCGAGCATAGCGTATTAACGACGACCAAATTTCAGATGTTTGGAGAAACATAAATAAGGAATCCAGTAAACGACAGTTGATAGTAATGATTACGATGATGACAAGGTGCTACTGATGGCGACCGCAATTTTCCAAGGACCTACACGTCGGGGATAGGGGGATGGCAGGTAGCTTCACCTATGATGTTTTTCTGAGTCACAACTCGCGGGACAAGCCGCAGGTGCGAAAGCTGGCCGACCGGCTGAAGGAAGCCGGGCTGCGGGTGTGGTTTGATGACTGGGTCATCAAGCCTGGAGATGACATCTACTTGGCCATCGAGCGCGGGCTAGAGGCGGCGCGGGTGCAGGTGCTCTGCCTATCGCCCGCCGCGCTGGGCTCGGAGTGGGTGACCCTCGAACGGAGCACGGTCCTCTTCCGCGATCCCAGCAATTCCGGCCACCGCTTCGTTCCGCTGCTGCTGGCCGACTGCACTCTCCCCGACACGCTCCGCCGCTACAAGTACGTGGACTTCCGCCAGGAGACGCCGGCCGCCTTCGACGAGCTGCTGGCTGCGTGCCGGGAGGAGACGGAAGCGGCTACGCCGAAGCCTAATCCGGAGAAGCCCCCGGAAAAAAAGGCCGAGTATCTGGCCGTGCTGGAGAAAAGGTCCACAGGAGACGAGGGCCGGGTCCACGATGTAGCTGTCAGCTCGGATGGAAAATGGGCGGCTTCCAAATCTGTCGGACTAAATTCGACGATTGGAGAGAAGATCAGTTCGGCTCGTAAGAAAATAGACGATTACTTAAAGAGGCATAGAATCGAAACTGCGATCACCCCGGCAGTATCGCTCTTTGGCGTGGTTGAGTTCTCATTGGGCGAGGTCAAGATAGATCCGGACCCGGATACCTGGACAAAGATCGACGAGAAAAAGATTGAGGAGATAGTGGAGAAGACCGTTGGCATATCTCTCCAGGAGTATCGAGAGCTATTAAAGTCTGAAATAAGTTCAAAAGATATAAGCGAGATTAAAACTCGAATAGAAGAAATAAAAGAGTATATCAGCTCTCAAGAGGTGTATCCTTTCCTCAGCCCAGATGAATTCGAGAGGATTCAAGAAAATAAATTCTTATTGAAATATAAGGACTTCATCGGCCGAGATGATGAACTGCAGAAACTTCAAGATTTCCTGAAGGGCGAACACAAAATAGGATTCATCGTGGGACGGGGTGGTGTGGGGAAGACGAGGCTTGTCCTCGAATTCGCAAAACGAGAGAGAGCGGCAAAAGAGTGGGAAGTCTATTTCGTAAACCGTTATGCGGACTTTCACCCGATCAATCTAAACGACAAGACGCTGCTAATTCTCGATGAGGCATGGGGGTACAAAGATAAGGAGAAAATAATTGACTTTGTATTGGCTCCTCGCTGATTTGTGTGGGTGGATTTAAGGGATCACCAATCCTGCAGCTTGGTCACTATAACTTCATGATTGCCGGGAATAGGGATGATCATGAGATGCATCGCTACCTGCTGACTCAGGAATGGGATTCATGGCAGGTATTTGCATGATTGAGTCCGCTTATCGCTATCCTGAAGTTACCCACACGGAATAGCGAAGAGCCTTTGTATTGAACAGATCAGCTGGAGAGGGAATAAAGCTGCTGATGATCGATCGGCCCATCTCTAAGGGGTCAATTATAAGCGATTTAAAGAGAAAGAATGTGCATATAGATCCCATCGAGCTGGTAAAAGGCGATATAACCCTATTTTTAAGGGAAAATTTCGAGGAGATCTGCGAGGATGATATCAGAGACATAGAAGAAAAGTGTGAGGGCAGCTTCGTATATGCTTCATTCTTCGCTGAGTATCTCCGGGAAAAAGGCGAAGTCGGCGAATTAAAAGAAGTTCTGGCCCAAAGAATAGAGACGTACATAGAGGATTTGAAGGACAAGATCGGCGAGGATCAGGACGTCATTAAAAGCTCCATCTGTCAGATTTCCCTGGTCACTCCTGTCGATTGGTTCAAGAAAGACCGAGAATATCTCGAAAAGGCTTTTGGTTTCAAAAGCAGGTATGAACTGGTAGACGAGATATTAAATACTGCTTACAACTTTCCGACAGAATTTTTATTCTATTCTCATCATAATCCAAGTGGATTTTTAATTAAGCCGGATCCAGTTGCCGACTATCTTAAATCAGAGTTCTTAAAAGAGAAGCAATGTGAGAGCCGGATAAGACAACTTATCCCATATATGCCTTTCAGGCTTTCGCTTAATATAATCACAATTCCTGAGTCAAACGACGTTAGCAAGGATGAATTATTTAAAATACTCGGCGATATATGGCTTGAGCTGAACACTTCGGGAGGAAAAACACCGGAATATTTCTCGGCCATTGTTCTATTTACAGGATACTTCAGCAGTATGCCATTTTACAACTTGGATGAATTGAATGTGACAAAATGGCTCGAATGCTATAGGATTATTGGTAAAGCCAATACTGACGACCCAGAGGTTCGAGAAAATCTCGCCATGGGGTTGGTCAACGCCTCGCACGATTACGGGACCGCGGGCGACCTCCCCAAGATGGAAGGCTGCCTCGAAGAACTCCGCCTCCTCGTCGCCGCCCATCCCGACGACCCAGATGTTCGAAAAGGACTAGCCATGGGGTTATACAACACCTTAAACAAGTACGGAACTTCGGGCGAATTCGGTGAGATGGAAGGCTGCCTGGACGAGCTCCACCGCCTCGCCGCCGACCATCCCGACGACCCGGAGGTTCGAAAAGGGCTCGCCATGGGGTTGGCCAACGCCTCAAACTATTACGGGACCGCGGGCGATCTCGCCAAGATGGAAGGCTGCCTCGAAGAACTCCGCCTCCTCGTCGCCGCCCATCCCGACGACCCGGAGGTTCGAAAACAGATCGTCATGGGGTTGGTCAACGCCTCGAACTATTACGGGAAGGACGGGACGGAGGATGGTCTTGGCAAGATGGAAGGCTGCATCGTAGAGCTCCGCAAGCTTTACGCCGACCATTCCGAAGACCCGGAGGTTCGAAAACAGATCGCCATGGTGTTGTACGGTGCCTCATATTATTACATGAAGAACGGGACAGCTGACGGTCTTGACAAGATGGAAGGCTGCCTGGACGAGCTCCGCCGCCTCGCTGCCGACCATCCCGACGACCCGGAGGTTCGAGAAGGGCTCGCCATGGGGTTGGCCAACGCCTCAAACTATTACGGGACCACAGGCGATCTCGCCAAGATGGAAGGCTGCCTCGAAGAGCTCCGCAAGCTCTTCGCCGATCATGACGACGACCCGGAGGTTCGAAAAGGGCTCGCCATGGGGTTGGTCAACGCCTCAAACTATTACGGGAAGGACGGGACTGCGGGCGATCTCGCCAAGATGGAAGGCTGCATCGTAGAGCTCCGCAAGCTTTACGCCGACCATTCCGAAGACCCGGAGGTTCGAAAACAGCTCGCCATAGTGTTGTACGGTGCCTCATATTATTACAGGAAGAACGGGACAGCTGACGGTCTTGACAAGATGGAAGGCTGCCTCGAAGAGCTCCGCAAGCTCTTCGCCGATCATGACGACGACCCGGAGGTTCGAAAAGGGCTCGTCATGGAGCTGGTCAACGCCTCATACTATTACGCGAAGGACGGGACGACAGACGGTCTTGACAAGATGGAAGGCTGCATCGCAGAGCTCCGCAAGCTCTTCGCCGATCATGACGACGACCCTGAGGTTCGAAAACAGATCGCCATGGGGTTGGTAAATGCTTCGGACGGTTACAGGACTGCGGGCGACCTCGCCAAGATGGAAGGCTGCATCGACGAGCTCCGCCAGCTCTTCGCCGACCATGACGACGACCCTGAAGTTCGAAAACAACTCGCCATGGGGTTGGTAAATGCTTCGGACGGTTACAGGACTGCGGGCGACCTCGCCAAGATGAAAGGCTGCATCGACGAGCTCCGCCAGCTCTTCGCCGACCATGATGACGACCCTTGGATTCGAAAACAACTCGCAATGGGGTTGTACGGCGCCTCATACTATTATGGGAAGGACGGGACTGCGGGCGATCTCGCCAAGATGGAAGGCTGCATCGCAGAGCTCCGCAAGCTTTACGCCGACCATCCTGACGACCCGGAGGTTCGAAAACAGCTCGCCATGGGGTTGGCCAACGCTTCGGGCTATTATGGGACCACAGGCTATCTCGCCAAGATGGAAGGCTGCATCGACGAGCTCCGCAAGCTTTACGCTGACCATCCCGATGACCCGGAGGTTCGAAAAGGGCTCGCCATGGGGTTGGCCAACGCCTCAAACTATTACGGGACCACGGGCGATCTCGCCAAGATGGAAGGCTGCATCGCAGAGCTCCGCAAGCTTTACGCCGACCATCCTGACGACACGGAGGTTCGAAAATGGCTCGCCGTTTGGTTGGCCAACGCCTCATACTATTACGCGAAGGACGGAACGGTAGACGGTCTTGCCAAGATGGAAGGCTGCATCGACGTGCTCCGCCAGCTCTTCGCCGACCATCCCGATGACCCGGAGGTTCGAGAAAATCTAGCCTTGGGGTTGGTTAGCGCCGTAGCGTTGTTTTCTGAGAACGTTGATTTTTCAGACCTAACCCTGTCGTACAAATTGAGATTCGATTTGCCTAACGACGAGAGTAAGCAAACGATTATTACATTTATAGAAAATAAAATTTCTGAAACAATTAAGAGTATGTTAGAGGCCGAATTCGAGAAAGATGATTCAGACTTGGGTGCATTTATTGATAAAATTAAATCGGAATTTGACGACGCAGAGATCATTCTTCTGAAGGCAAGCGAAGACCTTCCATTAAAAATTCAGAGATTAATATTACAGTCGCTAAATTCCCAGGATTGATCATGGATCTCTAACGCAAATCAGTACACCCTCCTCCCCGGCCTCCTCTCCCACTCCTCCAGAACAGCCCGGCACCCCTCCCGATCGAGGCTCACCACCTCCATCTCCTCGGCCTCCGCCTCGCCCTTTATGATGTCGTAGATCAGGCTGTCGTCGAAGCCGATCTCGGCGACGTCCTCCCGGGTCGTCCCGTAGACGAGCCTTCTGATCCTCGCCCAGAAGATGGCGGAAAAGCACATGGGGCAGGGCTCGGAGGTGGAGTAGATCTCGCAAGTCGAGAGGTCGAAGCTTTCCAGGATCGCTGATGCCCGGCGGATCGCCAGGATCTCGGCGTGGGCGGTGGGGTCGTTTCGCCTCAGGACCTCGTTGTGGGCCTTCGATATGACGACGCCCTCCCGGACGACCACGGCGCCGAAGGGGCCGCCGTCGTCGTTCTCGATCCCGACCCGGGCCTCCTCCAGGGCGAGGGCCAGAAACTCGTTCATCTTATAATGCCCTCTCTAATGTCCCCTTCAATCTCCTCGTTAGGCGGCAACAGGTTTGCGAAGGCCCGGGCGACGACCTCACTCAGGGCCGGATGGATCACCAGGGATCGCCCGACAGGCCCGCTGTCGTGGTCGCCGGCGTTCATCAGGTATACGACCTGCTGGGCGAGTTCGGCGGCCCCGGTCCCGGCGATGGAGCAGCCGAGGATCCGGCCGTCCCCGGCATTGACGACGACCTTGGCCAGGCTCTCCTCCTCGGCCATGGCGTACCCCTTGGTCACGTCTCCGTACTCGGCCCTCCCCACCAGGACCCTGTAGCCGGCGGCCTTAGCCTCCGCCTCCGTCATCCCCACCGACCCCACCTGGGGGCAGGTGAAGACGGCGTGGGGGACGGCGCTGTAGTCCATCTCCTCTACGGATTGGCCGAAGGCGTTGTTCCAGGCGACCCTCGCCTCGCGGTTGGCTGTGTGCCTGAACATATGCTTTCCTATGGCGTCCCCGAAGGCCCAGATCCCCTCCCGGCTCGTCTCCATCCGGTCGTCCACCACGATCCAGCCGGAGCGGTCGACCTCGACCCCCGACCTCTCCGGCTTCAGGATGTCGGAGTTTGGCCTCCTCCCCAGGGCGACCATCACCTCCTCGGCGGCAAACTCCCGGACGGCATCGGCCGCGAGGTCCAAGGCGGAGACGACCTTTTTGCCTCCTTTCACCTCCACCTTCACCGCCTCGGTGCCGGTCCTGATGTCGACGTATTCTCCGAGCCTCTTCCTTACGATCTCGGAGATCTCGGGGTCCTCGCCCTTGAGGAGCTGCTCGTTCCTCCCGACGATCGTCACCTCCGTCCCCAGGGCGGAGAAGAAGTGGCCGTACTCGCAGGCTATGTAGCCTCCGCCCAGGATCACGAGGCTCTCGGGGGGGTGCGTAATCGAGAGGACGGAGACGTTGTCGATGTACCCCGCCTCCGCGAGGCCGGGGATATGCGGGACGAGCGGCCTCGACCCCGAGGCGATGAAGATCCGAGGGGCGGTGATCGTCTGGTCGCCGATTCTGATCTTGCGATCGCCGACGAACTCCCCCCAGCCCCGGTACCAGTCGAGGCCCTCGGCCCTCTCGGCGGTCCTCTCCATGCCGCGTCTACCCTCATCGACGATGGAGCGCATCCGCCTCATGATGAGGTCGAAGTCGATCCTCTCGATTTTGGCCTCCACCCCGACGGCCCGGGCCGCCTTCAGGGTCCGGACGACGTCGGCGGGGTAGATCAGAACCTTCGAGGGGATGCAGCCGTTGTTGAGGCAGGTCCCGCCCATGGGGCCGTGGTCGACGAGGGCGACCTTCATCCCGGCCCTGATCCCCCGGGAGACGATGATCATCCCGGCGCCGGAGCCGACGACTATGACGTCGTACTTCTTCATCCGCTGACCCCCCGATCTATTGCGGCTCTTTCGGACTTCACCTATAAGGGGATCAACTTTTCAGGTACTTCTCGGGGTCTTTCTCGAAGGCCCTTTTGCACCCGGGGGCGCAGAAGTAGTAAGTTGTTCCCCTGTACTCCGTCTTGAACTTCGCCGTCTTCTCGTCGACGGTCATCTTGCATACCGGATCTATGGCCAAATTCATCACCTCAAAGATCAATAAGGCTGACATCTCTCCTTTCAGCCCTTCTTGCCCCCTTCTGTCCCCCTCTTGGAGGGGGGTACGTACCCCTTCAACAGCAGGGAGAGGCTGACCACCGTCACGGAGCTGGCGGCCATGGCGAGGGCCGCAAACTCCGGCCGGAAGGCGACCCCGAAGCTCGGGTATAGGATCCCGGCCGCCACCGGGATCAGGGCGGCGTTGTAGGCGAAGGCCCAGAAGAGGTTCAGCTTCACCCTTCCTATCACCTTCCGGCTGAGCTCGATCGCCGCCACCACGTCCAGGAGGTCGTCTCGGATGAGGACGATCTCGCCGCTCTCGATCGCCACGTCGGTGCCGCTGCCGATGGCGATCCCCACGTCAGCCTGGGCGAGGGCTGGGGCGTCGTTTATCCCGTCCCCGACGAAGGCGACGACAGACCCCGCATCCTGGAGCCTCTTTATCTCTCGGGCCTTATCCGAGGGGAGGACCTCGGCGAGGACCCTCCCGATCCCAATCTCTCTCGCCACGATTCCGGCGTTCCTGGGGTTGTCGCCGGTGATCATCATCACCTCAAAGCCCATCTTCTTAAGCCGAAGGACCGCTTCTATCGAGTTCTCCTTTAGGGCGTCGGCTACCCCGAGGATGCCGACGACCCGGCCGGCGGAGGCGACGAGGAGGGAGGTCTTCCCCTCCTCCTCGATCCGGAGGGAGGCTCCGTCGATCTCCTCGGGGATATCGATCCCCATCCCCCGGAGGAGGATCCTGTTTCCGACGGCGGCGTCGGTCCCATCGATCCTGCCGATGACCCCCTTCCCTCCAAAGGCCTCAAAGGAGTCGGCCTCGGGGATGAGGGCCCCATCGGACCTCGCCCTCCTCACCACCGCCTCGGCCAGGGGATGCTCGGAGCTCACCTCGATCCCGGCGGCGATCCGGAGGAGATCCATTTCGTCGATCCCGAAGGTTATGAGGTCCGTCACCTCAGGCCTCCCGACGGTGAGGGTTCCTGTCTTGTCGAAGACGACGGCGTTGAGCTTCTCGGAGGCCTCCAGAGCCTCGCCGCTCTTCACCAGGACCCCCAGCTCCGCCGCCCGGCCGATCCCTACCGTGATGGCGGTGGGGCTCGCCAGGCCCAGGGCGCAGGGGCAGGCCACCACCAGGACCGATATGGTGGCGGTGAGGGCGAATAGGAGGGGGTCACCCAGGACGAGGCCAGCAAAGACGAAGCGCCAGAGGAGGAAGGTGGCGGCCGCCACCGTCAGGACTGCAGGGATGAAGAGGGCGACGGCCCGATCTGCCATCCTCTGGATCGAGGGCCTCGACCCTTGGGCCTCCTCTACCAGGGCGATTATTTGAGCCAGAGCCGTCTCCCTTCCGACCTTTGACGCCTCGAACTTGATAGCCCCGTTCTTGTTGAGGGTTCCGCCGACGACGGCGTCCCCCTTCCTCTTCTTGACCGGGACCGGCTCGCCGGTGATCATCGCCTCGTCGACGTAGCTCTCGCCGTCGAGGACGACCCCGTCGGCGGGGACCTTCTCCCCCGGCCGGACGAGGATCACGTCCCCGACGAGGAGGTCGACGGCCGCGACCTCCATCTCCTGGCCGTCCCGGAGGACGGTGGCGGTCTTGGGCTGAAGCCCCATCAGCTTCTTGATCGCCTCGGAGGTCCTCCCCTTTGCCCTCGCCTCCAGGTACCTTCCCAGGGTGAGGAAGGCGGCGAGGAAGACGGCTGTCTCGTAGAAGATGAACTGGTCCGTCAGGACGATCCCGAAGGTCCCCATCACGCTCGATATGAAGGCGACACCGATCCCCATGGAGTACATGACGTCCATCGTCAGGGACCGATGGCGGAGGGCTCGGATTCCCGCCGAGAAGATCGGCCGGCTGAGGTAGATGAAGGCGGGGGTCGATATGGCGAGCATGATGATCGGCATCGGGACCGGAAGGTGGAGGTGGGCCATATCGATGATCATCAGAAAGGAGCCGACGGCAAAGCCGACAGCCGCCCTACGCTTCTTATCCCGGAGGTCCCTCTCCCTAGCCTCCCTCTCCCCGCTCTCCTCCCCGGCGATCCCGAGGTACTGGTATCCCGCCTCCTCGATCGCCGCCCTGATATCGGCGACGGAGGCGATCCTCGGGTTGTAGGTGACCCAAGCCTTCTCGTCCCCCAGGTTGACGGTGACCTCGACGACCCCCTCCACCTCGCCGATCGCCTCCTCCACCGAGGAGACGCAGGAGGCGCAGATCATCCCCCCTACCTTGAGGGCGACCCTCTCGTCGACGACGGAGTAGCCTGCATCTGATACCGCCCTCTCCAGGTCGACGAGCTTCGCCTTCGAGGGGTCGACCTCCACCACGGCGGTCTCCTTTCCCAGGTTCACTCTGGCCTCAACGACCCCCTCCACCTCCATCAGGGCCTCCTCGACGGCGGCGGCGCAGGATGCGCAGGTCATCCCGGATATCTGGAGCTCCGTCCTCCTCCACTTCTCACCTTCATCCATAGTCCCTCGCCCCCATGAAGAAATCTTTCCTCCGGATCGGCCGGTCAGGTGAACCGCTCGAACCTCTCCATATTCGCCTTGCAGATGGGGCAGACCCCAGGAGGCTCGTCCTTGGCGCAGAGGTATCCGCAGACCTTGCACCTCCAGACCGGGTACGGTAGGGTGGAGAACGCTTCTCCCGAGGGGGCGGATAAGGCCTTCGTCGCCCTCGCCCTCACCTCGGGAGACGGCCTCCTTTCGGGGACGGCCAAGAGATCCCGCTCGCCGGCCAAGACCTCTTCGGAGACGTATAGGGCGCAGTAGCAGGCACCGTACTCGTTCAGATCCTGGTCCCGATAGTCGCAGGGGCATATTATGTCCAGGTCGTCATCCCTGTCCCCGGAGGCTAGCCTGCAGGGGCATGAATGGTAGCCGTAGCGCCTCTCGTTCACCAGAAGCCCTCGTATCAGGCTCCTTGTAAAGTCGAGGTCGGGGTTGAGGTGGTAGCCCATCTCCTCCGCCTCCCGGTCGAGCTGCTCGTGGAGGTTCTCCACTTCCTCTTGAGAAGGCTCAGAGTCTGTCATAGTCCCAGGGCCTCCTTCATCTCCCTCTCCTTGAAGCCGATGATGGACTTCTCGCCGTCGATGACCGTGGTGGGGAAGGTGATATTCGGGTTGTGCCGCTTCACCTCTTCGAGGGTTTTATCCCTATCAGCCCCTTCCAGAAGGTCGACGTAGACGTATCTGAACTCCGCCCCCAGATCCTGGAGGAGCTTTTTGGTCTTATGGCACCAGACGCAGGTGCTGAGGGCGTAGAGGGTTATCTCGCCCCGGTCCTCCCCGCCGACGCGTTCGAATCCCATAGGATCACACCATCTCCAAGATTTGCTGGTCCTTTTAGTCGTTGATGGAATTAATAAGTTGTTCCAGCAATTCCTCCCCAATGGGATTTATTGAAGGGCGATGACCGATGCTCTTATCACCGATCAGAGGACAAACATATTTTCATGACTGACGAAGTCCAGGTCAGAGCTGAGAGGCCCAGATCCGAGAGCCCCGTGGTCATCGAGGGGTTTCCGGGGATCGGGCTGATCGGAAATATCGCAAGCCAGTACGTCGTCAACAAGCTGGAGATGGACTACCTCGGCGCCATAGATTCGCGGTTCTTCCCGCCGATATCCGTCCTGGTGGGGGGCGTCGCCCACATGCCGGTTAGGATATACGAAAAGGCGGACCTGGGGGTGGTGGTGGTCAGCTCGGACATCCCCGTCCACCCAGCCGCCTCCTACGACCTCGCCCGGGGGATCGTATCCTGGGCGGAGTCGATCGGAGCGAGGGAGATGGTCTGTCTAGCCGGGATTACGGTGATGGGCGACCAGCAGCGGGTCTTCGGGGCTGCGACCAACAAGGAGATGCTGGAGAAGATCCGGGGGGAGGTGGAGGTCTTCGAGTTCGGGACCATATCGGGGATATCGGGTTCCGTCATGAACGAGTGCCTCCTCCGGAAGATGCCGGCGATATGCCTCCTGGGCGAGACCCACAGCATGGCCCCAGACCCCCGGGCGGCGGTCGTCACCGTCAAGATGCTCAACAACCTCTACGGCCTCCAGGTCGATACGACGGATCTGGAGGAGAGGGCGGAGGAGATCGAGCTGCAGATGCAGAAGCTCGCCGATCAGGTGCAGAGCACCTCTGCTGAAGAGGTTCCGGGCAGAAGGGAGCTCCAGTTCCCGATGTACGGGTGATGAAGATGGAATGCGTTGCACTTACTGGGATATCAAGGCCGGTGATCAGGGAGCTATTGACCAACGGGATCAGGACCCTGGAGATCAGGAGCCCCCACAACTTCCTGGCCCTCCTCCACACCAGCCTCGGGGACGTCATATTCCTGACGGAGGCGAGCGGACCCGACATCGTAGCCGGGACGGGGGGGATGCTGACCAGGGTCCGGGAGATCCAGGTGGTGACCCACAAGGTCGTCCAGGCGGGGGCCGACTTCTACGAGGAGAGGGAGTCTCAGGCGGCCCGGGTCCAGCTTGCGATGGTCGGCCACGGGAGGGTGAGGCGGGTGAAGAGCTTCGAGATCGGATCCCCGACGGTCCTGGACGTCGACAGCGTCTGCTACTACGACGCTGGGTAGTCCGAGGCTGTACCTTGATCATATTTTTGGACTATGGCAATCCCAACGCGGAGGCGTCTCATCAATTTCAACTACCTGGTCATCCGAGCAAGGCCGACGCCTGCTGCCAGATCCTGGGCCAGGACGCTGACGGTCCAGGTCAGAACGAGAAGCGTTGAGACTTGGAAGGTGGTGATGGAGATCAGCATCCCAGGGACTCCGAAGAAGAGCCAGACGTAGAAGCCGTAGACGAGCCCCTTCTTCAGCCCATCTCCGTCGATCAGACCTCTCACCTTCAGCCAGATGAAGGAGAGGATGACGCCCATGACGAACGGGTGGAGGTAGAAGTAGAACATGAGGGGATCGTCCATCTGTCGAAAGATCTCCGAATTTGAGTACTCGGCCATGGCGTCCGGAAAGATCGCTGAAGAGACGAGGCCCAGGACTAGGGATACGCCGAGCATCAGACCTCCTGCGAGGAGGCCGGGGAAGAGGATTCTCTTCATGAATGGAGATCGGGCATTTCAAGTATTAATAGGTTGATGAGGCCATAAAAATAGAGGAAAAATGAATAAATCCGGGAGGGATCCCCTCGAGGGCGGAACCCCGGCCTCAGGCCGGAGCTTCGACCAAGTCCTTGATCTCGTAGGTGATGGTCACCGTCGCCGTCACCTTGACGTCGTCGGGGACGATCGGCGTCGCCGCCCCCGCATCGGCGGCGAAGAAGACCTTGCTCTCCGCCATCGGGATCGGGGCCGATCCGCCCTCGGCGATCGATAGGATCCGGCCCAGGGCCACCCCGGCGGCCTCGGAGATCACCTCGGCCTTCCGCATGCCGTCGACGACGGCTTTCTCCATAGCCTCCTCCTGGACTGGGTTCGGGTCCCGGAGGCCGAAGGATACGCTATCGACGGTGTTGGCTCCGGCGCCGACGGCGGCGTCGATGATCCCGCCCAACTCCACCTCATCGGTGAGGTTGAGGGTGAAGGTGACCTGGTTATTGACCTCGAAGATGACCTTCTCGGACTGTTTTCCGTCGATCCAGTCTCGGGTGGGGTAGATCGAGTAGCTGGAGGTCTTTATCTCCTCCTCGGGGACTCCGGCCGCCTGGAGGGCATCAACGGCCTCGGCCATCATCTGAGCATTGTCTGCGACGGCGCCCGCTGCGCTCTCGTTTCTCGTCTGAACTCCCAGGACTATCGTCACCATATCGGCGTCGGCAGTGGAATCACCCGTCCCCGAGACCATCAGCATCGATACGTCTTCGCTTTCATAATTCTCTCCAAGTGCGTTGCCAGCAGACGCTGATAGCACCATAATTCCCAGCAGAAGGGCTTCAAAGATCCTCATAAATAAACCTCCATAAATGGTAGATCGGAAAGTAATTAAATAAATCGGTTTTCTGGGTCTGACCACCACCTTTTAATCTCGACTCCTCAATGCCCTTCTCCCATGAGGAACGTCGGAAAGTCCATCAGGATGGAGAGGATCTTCAACAGGAGGACGGGGCGGACGGTCATCGTCCCCATGGACCACGGCCTGACGGTGGGGCCCATCGAGGGGCTGATCGACCTCCAGGGAGCCGTGGACAAGGTGGCTGAGGGCGGGGCGAACGCCGTCCTCGGCCACATGGGGCTTCCCCTCTTCGGCCACCGGGGATACGGCCGGGACGTGGGGCTGATCGTCCACCTATCCGCCAGCTCCAGCCTGGGGCCCGACCCCAACCACAAGGTCCTCGTCACCGAGGTGGAGGACGCCATCCGGGTCGGAGCGGACGCCGTCAGCATCCACGTCAACGTCGGGGCCGATGACGAGGCCACGATGCTCCAGGATCTAGGAAGGGTCGCTCGAACCTGCGACGGCTGGGGGATGCCTCTCCTCGCCATGATGTACCCGAGGGGGGCGAAGGTGAAGTCCGAACACGACGTCGAGTACGTCAAGCACGCCGCCCGGATCGGGGCGGAGCTGGGGGTGGACATCGTCAAGACGAACTACACTGGATCTCCCGAGACCTTCAAGGAGGTCGTCAAGGGATGCAGCGTTCCCGTGGTGATCGCGGGCGGCCCCAAGATGGATACCGAGCACCAGGTCCTGGAGATGGTCTACGACTCAATAAAGGTCGGCGGCGGCGGCCTATCCATAGGAAGGAACATCTTCCAGGCAGAAGACCCGACCCTCTTTGTGAAGAGGCTATGCAAGGTCGTCCACGAGAACTACTCTGTGGAGGAGGCCGAAGAGGTCAGCCTCTGAGGTCCCCGTCCCTTTTGATCTCTGGCCCCATCGTCGTTCACAGGTCGATGGTCGGATTCCAGCCTACTGGCCCGTCGGAGTAGCTCGGTCCTTTGGTCCTCCCTCGGGCAGGCCGGAAATGAGGCGAAGGCATCAGTTCCTCAGATCGGATCTACATGGGGCTACGATCGCCCTAGACCAACTGCCTAAGGGCTGCGATCATTGCCGATCTCTATAAATAAGATCCTAATAACTCAGGATAGGCGTTTGCGCCCTGGCGTGCCGGAGAAGGTGGATCCCTTGCTCGAGCTGTTCGTCGCGATGAAGCACATAAGGACGAGGAAGAGGCAGACCGCCCTCGCCGTGGGGGCCGTCGGCCTCGCCGTGGCCATCATCATCGTCTTTCGGGCGGTCATGAACGGCAGCATCGAGATCTTCTTCGACTTGATCTTCGAGCTGGCGCCCCACGTCCTGGTCCTCCCCAAGGAGGGAGAGGAGTACATCTACCTCTACAAGACCCTGATCGAGTTCATCTGGACGATCCCCGGGGTCGCAGCCGTCTCTCCTACCCTCAGCACCACGGCGACCCTCTCCTTCGAAGACGAAGTCGAAAACGTCGAGTTGACCGGGGGCATCCCGGCGGAGATGAACAGGGTGATGAGCCTCGAGAAGTACATGATCGAGGGCGACTTCTACGCGATCTCGAGCGGGAGGAGGGCCATTCTGGGGGAGGGGGTGGCCGAGAAGCTGGACGTGAAGATCGGCGAGGACGTCGTCGCCAGCTTCCCCGACGCTAAGACTATGAACTTGGTGGTGGCGGGCGTCTTCAGGACGGGGATTGAGGAGTGGGACGGGGCTGCCTACGTCTCCCTGAATACGGCCCAGGAGTTTCTTGGGGAGGGGGACGTAATAAACTACATCAACATCCATCTCGATGACCCCTATCAGGCGGACGTCGTCGCTGAGGAGATCTCGGCCCTTGGATACGACGCCGACAGCTGGAGGACCCTCTTCCCCGAGTTCGAGGAGTCTCTGGCCTTTGAGACCTTCTCCAACAACCTGATCCTGGCCCTCGTCCTTCTGATCGCCTCCTTCGGGATCGCCAACGTCATGAACATGCTGGTCCTGGAGAAGACGAGAGAGGTGGGGATGTTGATGGCGATGGGGACAAGCCAGTCCCAGATCAGGAGGATCTTCCTCATCGAGAGTGGTATTTTGGGGCTCGCGGGAGGCACGGCCGGCAGCCTCTTCGGCTACCTCGTCTCCACCTACCTCCACAGCCTCCAGATCACCGTCACCAACCCGTCGGCTCCTCAGGCGATCGTCATCAAGTTCCTGGTGGATCCCTTCGACCTCATCGCCTTTCCCCTCCTAGCCATGGCCCTGAGCATTATCGCCGGGGTCTATCCTGCTCATAAGGCTTCAAAGCTGGATCCGGTGATCGCCCTGCGAGGTTGAGTCTGATGTTCGAGCTATCGATCGCAGAAAGGCACATCCTCGGAAACCCCAGGATGGTCCTCTTCACCGTCTTATCCGTGGCCTTGGCCGTGGGGGTGATCGTAGTCCTGATAGGGCTGACGGAGGGGTATAGGCAAAACCTGATCGATAACACCGTGGAGAACTCGCCCCACGTCACCGTAGACCCGAAGTTGGATGAGGACTACATCTATCTCTATCGAACCCTCACCTCCATCGCCGAGGAGCGTCCCGAGGTCCTGGCGGCGTCGTCGAGGCTCGTGGGACGGGCCGCAGCGAAGTACAAGGATAACGTGGAGGGGGTCACCTTCATCGGGGCCGACCCCGTCCAGGAGGATCTCCTTCTGAGGGTCAGGGAAGACATGATCTGGGGCGACTACTACGACCTCCGGTTCAAGAGGTATGCCGCGGTGGTGGGGGACAAACTCGCAGAGAACCTGGAGCTGAAGCGGGGCGACGATTTCCGGCTCGTCCGGCAGAACGCATCGATCCAGGTGAAGGCCGTAGGGATCATCGATACCAGGACGGGCCTCGACAGCACCCTAGTCTACCTCCCCCTCGAGACGGCCCAGATCCTCCTGGGGGACGGGGACGTGGTAACTGAGATGGGGATCAGGCTCTCCGACATCTACGCGGCTCCCGCCGTTGCCGCGGATCTGAACGAGAGGACCCGATATAAGGCGGAGAGCTGGCAGGATAAGAGCCGGGACATCCTGGATCAGCTGGAGACCCAGCAGGTCTACTCGATCCTATTCTATATATTGATCGCCATAATAGCTGGATTTGGCATCGCCAACACCATGATCATGATAATAACTCGGAGGACGAAGGAGATAGGGATCTTGATGGCGATGGGGGCAGACCGGATCTCAATCATGAAGATATTCGTCCTGGAGAGCGTGATCCTGGGGCCGCCCTCGGCGCTCCTGGGAGGCGGCCTCGCCTTCGTCGCGGCGAAGTTCATCGGGACGATCGAGGTGCCGGCCGAGATCTACATATCCGACAAGATGACGGTAATCCTGGAGCTGGATACGTTCCTCTATGTAGCCGTCTTCGCCCTGGTAGTCAACTTCATCGCGGGGATATACCCCGCCTACAAGGCCTCGCGGCTCAACCCCGTGGAGGCGATAGCGACCGAGTGATATCTGTTCCTCGACCGACTGTGGTCGAATATTTCGGAGGTGATCTGACTTTGAGCAACATCATAGAGATCAAGAAGCTGAGAAAGGTCTACGGCGATGGGGTGGAGCTGTTGGCCCTAGACGACGTCGACCTGACCATAAAAGAGGGGGAGGTCCTCGCCATCGTGGGGCCCAGCGGCAGCGGCAAGTCGACCCTTCTGAACATGATAGGCCTATTGGACACCCCCTCCGACGGGGAGATCTGGCTCAAGGGACAGAACATCACCAAGGCCAGCCCAAAGGAGAGGGCTAGGCTGAGAAATAAGGAGCTGGGGTTCATATTCCAGTATCACCACCTCCTACCGGAGTTCGACGCCGTCGAGAACGTGATGATGCCGCTGCTCATCGCCGGGATGGACAAGAAGGAGGCGAGGCATCGGGCGATCACCCTCCTCGAAGAGGTGGGGCTCGGCGACCGGCTCCATAACAGGCCCAACCAGCTCTCCGGAGGCCAGAACCAGAGGGTGGCGGTGGCCAGGGCGTTGGCTGGCCATCCTTCCATCGTCATCGGGGATGAGCCGACGGGAAACCTCGACTCCAAGAGCTCCGACATGATCTACGAGCTCCTCCGAAAGCTGAATCGCCAGATGAACCAGACCTTCATCCTCGTCACCCACGACATGGACATGGCCGAGAAGACCGACCGGATCTTGCGGCTCGTCGACGGCAGGATCGTCTGCGAGATGCGGAGGGATGGGGACGGCTTCGTCTCCCAGGACGTCTGCCGGCAGAATGAATAGTTCATCCAGATTGCTCGATGGGGTTGAGCATACATAGGTTTATATAGCTCCCAGTTGTTGACAGCCAATGTGCGAAGCTGTTTTTACGGTTTTTCGCAAATGGATGTGAAATGAGTGTACGGGAACGATAGAGGATCCTTCACCAGTGGTGGATTCACAAGCTCTTCTCCAGTAGAAGCTGGAAAGACGTATGAAGTGGAGATTGAGGACGTATCGAGGCAGGGAGACGGCATCGCCAGGGTTGAGGGCTTCGTCATCTTCGTCTCTGAGACAAAGGTCGGGGACAAGGCCACGATATCCATCGACAGGGTCATGCGAAGGTTCGCCATAGCCCACAAGGTCTGAACTCATAAGCTTTTATAATAAAATGGCCTGCGCAGCCCTAGGCTGCTCAGGGCCGTTTAGAGTGGATGAAGATTCTTCGATCCTGTTTCTTCTCTTCGTTTTTCCTGTTCCTCTAATCGATCTTCGTCTCGATCTTCATCAGGTCTTCCACCCAACAACCCGAACGCAAAGGGGATATCCTCCCGGGCTAAGGGGTTTGAAGAGACGACGTAAAACCGGCGCAAGGTCAAAACGTGCAGACAAGCCTCCATAAAAATACCGCCCTAATCCTGACGGTGGCCGTGGCCCTGGGATTTATATTGCCGGAGCCGGCCGCGAGGCTTGAGCCTCTGGTGATGCCGGCGCTCTTCCTGATGATGGCCTTCTCCATGGCTGGCCTCGACCTAGACATCCCGCCGATCCGAGGGGCTGCCGTCGGATTTCTCCTCAACTACCTCTTCTTATCCGGCCTCATCCTCCTCCTCGCCTCCGTTCTCCTGGAGGAGGGGGCGTTCTGGCTGGGTTTTGTCGTTATGGCCGCGGCCCCGCCGGCGGTGGCCGTCGTCCCCCTGACGAGGCTTCTCGCCGGCGACGTCCGCCTCGCCCTCTACTCGGAGGCCCTATCCTATGTCGCGTCCCTCCTCCTCATGCCCCTGATCGTCCTCCTCTTCTCCGGGGAGGCGGGAGAGGGGGCGGGGGTGAGAGTCGGGGAGACGGCGAAGATCGTCCTCCTTCTGATCCTCCTTCCCCTCATCGTCTCAAGATACGTCGGCAGCGTGAGGATCGATCCGGCCCACCCCATCAACGGAGGCCTCTTCGCCGTCACCTACATCGTGGTGGGGCTGAACAGCACAGCCATATCGACGGAGGTAGGTGGGGTTCTCCTCATCGCCTTCGCCCGGACCTTCGCGTCGGGGGCGGCCGTTTACGCCATCTCGACCGCCTGCGGGGTCGCGAGGCCTCAGAGGATCGCCCTCACCCTCTTCGGCTCCTTCAAGAACCTGGGGCTCACCGCCGCCGTCGCCCTCCTCCTCTTCGGCCCTCGGGCGGGGGTCCCGGCGGCGGTCTGCATCCTCACCGAGACGGCCTTTTACATCCTACTCTCCGTCCTGGCCGGGAGGCGAAACGGCATCGCGGCTCCTGAGACGGAGGGCTGATCCGCCGCCGGTCCGGCCGCCTCTCCCCGGAGGGATGGTGGGGATGGGTAAGGCCTGGATCTGACCCCTGGGCGGGATCTATCGAAAAATGGCGGAGCGAGGGGCGGTCGGGCACCCCTCGGATCAGACGGGCATCAGGACCTTCGGCGTCACGACGGTCGGCATCGTCGAAAATCGGGCGTAAGTTCCGACCGTCGGTCGGCTGCCGGCGGCGTCCCTCCTCTCCTTGAACCCGACGTCGGATAGCCACTGCCTTGCGGGGTTGGTGTAGTAGAGGGTGCTCGTCATGCTGCTCAAATCGAGGCGGTATACGCTCTGGCGCCAGTCGGCGTAGTAGAGGCGGCCTCCCCGGTAGACGAGGCCGGCTATGGAGCCGTCGGTCGAGTCGAAGATCTTGGTCACAGCCCCTGTGCCGGTGGCGACCTTGTATATGCTGGCTGGAACTCTATTTCCTGAGCTGAGGTAGAGGTTTCCTTCATAATCGAAGGCGAAGTCCCCGGCCCAGAATCCGCCGACGTCCGCGAGCTTGACGGTATAGATCGGGGTCGCGGCGGCTCCGTCGACCCGGTAGATCTTGCCGTCGCCGCCAGCCCCCGTCGCCTCGCTGAAGTAGAGGCCGATGTTCCCGTTCTGGTCGAAGGCGAAGGCTATGTCCCTGACGTAGGTGGTGTGGGTGAAGATGGTGGTCTCAGCGGACCAGCCGGACCCGGTCTCAGCGGTCAAGTAAATGTTGAACTCGTTGGCGTTGGCGTAGTAGAGCTTCTCGGGGACCCCCGGATGGAAGGTGAAGCTGTAGAGCCTCCCCGAGGGCCTCGTGTAGATGATGTTGTCGGGTGCGGTGGCGGTGCCGGCGTAGTATACCGATCCGGCCACCTCGCCCCCGTCGGCGTAGTAGATGGGGTTGAACCTCTCCATGCCGGTCATCGTCCCCGGCTTCATCTCTGTGGTGGGCATATCCTTGACTGAGGCGACATCGGCCCCAAAGGTCGGCGATGCCAGCAATAATAGCGCGAGGATCGCCGCTGTTAAGGGTTTTTTCATCATGAGCAAACCTCCTAATCCGGACGGACCCGAGCAGAAGATTCCCGGATCGGGATCTTTCGCCAGAGCCGGCCCGAACCATCTCTTTCTTGTAGATGGTCTAGCGGATAGGGCCTGTCGATGGATCTGAGGTCCGTCCGCGATACAGAACTAAATAATTATCTCGGTCTGCATGTTATTTAAAATCTTGTCTTGCTGGAAAACTTTGCTGATCCGCAGAGATATGCTTAATTTGCATGAAAATTAATAAATAACCAAATATCCTCCGATTTCATCCTATTTCTGTCATATCAAACCCGAATTTCGTGCGAGATACGGCTGGAGCCAGCCTCAGGACATAGAAGAAAAGTTGAATATCAGATCGAAGATCTCCTGCGATCCTGGAGAACGCTGATATAATATCAGGCTGAAGAGATCATCGAGATGTCAGGTCGATTCCCTCGGCTGGTGGCAAAGATCATGACGGATCGAAGAGACGTGAACTCGGAGGCGCGGGCCTGCCCCTTCGTGGCCCGGGCCTGCCTCCTGGGAGGTTGCATGGCCTGGGACGGCGCCGGAGGCTGCAGGCTTATCCCGGCGGGGGCGGAAGCGAGCGGCTTCGACGCGAGGCTCCGGCAGGCGGCGCCGCTCCTCTACGCCTCCCTCCTCGACCTGATCCGGGTGATGGAGGAGCGGGCGCGGGAGTGCGACGCCTGCGCCGACCTCTGGGACTACGCCCAGGAGGTGAGGAGGTCCTTTCTCGACGAGCTCGTCGAGGCGCAGCTGAAGGTGGGGTGAAGGCGGAGGAGACCAAAAATGGAAACTCGCTCGGGATCTCAGAGGAGGATTAAGTCGGCAGAGGAGATAGCCGAAATTCTCAGGTCGCATATGCCGGAGCTCTCTCGTCGCTACAAGGTGGCGTCCATAGGGATCTTCGGCTCCTACCTCCGGGGCGAGGCGGACGAGGAGAGCGACATCGACCTCCTGGTGGATCTGGAGGAGGGCGATATGCCGCTGACCCTTCTGGAGTTCATCGCCCTCGAAAATCATCTGAGCGATCTTTTGGGGGCGAAGGTGGACCTGGTGGAAAGAAGCGCCCTCAAGCCGGCCATAGGCCGTCGCATCCTGGAGGAGGTCGAGACGGTTTGAGGACCGGGAAACGCGAGTTGCTCGACTATCTCCAGGACATCCTCGATGCGATTGAGAGCGCAGAGAGCTTTGTTGGAGATATGGATTACACTGCTTTCGAAGCGGATGAAAAGACCAACTTTGCAGCGGTCAGGGCGCTGGAGATCGTAGGTGAAGCCTCCAAGAAAATCCCTCCCGATATTCGCCGGGAGTATCCTGATCTTCCGTGGAGAGAGATGGCGGGGATGCGAGATAAGCTGAGCCATGATTACTTCGGGGTAAACCTGCAGAGGGTATTTGAGACCGTTCGCCGGGACCTCCCTCCCCTGCGTGCCTCCATTGAAAAAATCGTCGAAAAACTCAAAGCTGCCGAAGGTGATCGGAAGGGCTGAACCTGTTTTTTCCAACAATAGCAAATAGGATCAGCCAGCAATAACCATCCCTGAACAGGTGAAAACGGCTTGGGAAATCGGCTCGGAGGCGGTGAAGATGGCGACGGATCGGAGAGAGGGCGAGAAAGAGGTGGCGGAGGCAAAGCCTGCCCCTTCGTGGCGCGGGCCTGCCTCCTGGCAGGTTGCATGGCCTGGGACGGCGCCGGAGGCTGCAGGCTTATCCCGGCGGGGGCGGAAGCGAGCGGCTTCGACGCGAGGCTCCGGGAGGCGGCGCCGCTCCTCTACGGCTCGCTTCTGGATCTGGTTCGGGTGATGGAGGAGCGGGCGCGGGAGTGCGACGCCTGCGCCGACCTCTGGGACTACGCTCAGGAGGTGAGGAGGTCCTTTCTCGACGAGCTCGTCGAGGCGCAGCTGAAGGTGGGGTGAAGGCGGACGGCGAATCCGTATAAAACGGTCGACGGTATAGTAGAGGTTCATAGCTCATCATAAATCCCGATCGAAAGATCTATTCTCCTTATCGACTCAATTCGTTCCTCAGTAGAGGTGCCCACTGACATGATCTCACGACGAGCCGAGGAGATGACCCCCTTTTTGGTGATGGACGTTTTGGAGCGCGCCCATGCGATGGAGCGCCAGGGGATCGACGTCGTCCACCTGGAGGTGGGCGAGCCGGACTTCGATATCCCGGGGCCGGTCCGGGAGGCGGTCGCGGCCGCC
>Ga0209612_1000033_pt1 | contig 158160 bp, 106 predicted proteins | sample BioC12SIPDNA_FD_185746 | JGI IMG/M metagenome (GOLD analysis project Ga0209612, IMG submission 185746) | Anaerobic biogas reactor microbial communites from Washington, USA - Biogas_R1_B C12 SIP DNA (SPAdes) (version 2) | ecosystem: Engineered > Bioreactor > Anaerobic > Unclassified | place...
TAGTGATAATCCGGGCTGCGGAGGAAGCCAAATCCGTCCGGCAGGATCTCCAGGGTGCCCTCGCCGTACATCAGCCCGTTCATCTTGACGCGCTCTTTGAGGATCTTGAAGATCAGCTCCTGCTTTTTGGCGCCCGCCACGTCCGAGACGTTTTCCTGGCGAGCCGCCTCGATCAGTTGGGCCATGCTCATCTTCTGCAGTTCGGCGATATGGACCTCGCCCTGCTTGATCTTCTCATAGCGGTCGCACAACTCGTCCATCGTAGTTCCCTTGCGGTCGGCCTCGTCGGCCAGTTCTTCCGCCAGGGACAACGGTTCCTGTTCGTCGTAGTCGATTGCTCTGGTCCGGGGCATGATGAAGGACTCCTGATCGAAAAGGCTGTGCCGGCACTCGAACGTTGCCGGCGGTGGGTAAAACACGGTTCGCGATTCTTGGCTTGGAACGACTATCCGGACACGCTGCGCCAGAACCGATCGACCTGCTCGTGCAAGTGCTCCCACGAGGACGAGTTGTCGATGAGGGTAACGGCCCGGCGGCGTTTCGTCTCCAAGGGTTCCTGCGCCGCCTCCCGCGCCGCAAGAACGGCTTCCGTCCACCCGCGCTGCCGAGCCCTGGCGAGCCGGACATGGCGGGGGGTGTCCACAAAAACGAGGCCGTCGCACATGCGGTCCCAGCCCGCTTTGAGCATCACGGGCGCGTCCAGCACGGCGACTCGCACTCCTCTGAGACTCAATTCCTCCAGTTGCCCCCGCAACCGGCGCTCGATGCGGGGATGGGTTAACTGCTCCAAAAACGCAAGCTCTTCTCTGCCCCGGCACGTTTCGGCAAACACAATCCCGGCCACCTTGCGGCGATCCACTTCCCCCGCCGCATCAAAGACAGCATCGCCCCAACGGCGCCTCAACGCCTCTTTCACCTCCGGCTCCCGGAGGACCTCGTGTCCCGCCCGATCCGCGTCCAGCACGACGGCGCCCAGCATCTTCAAGCGATTCGAAACCGCACTCTTGCCGCTCGCCACGCCGCCCAGGATGCCAATCAGGATCATACCAATTCATTTGGAAGGGGCTTCCCGCGGGCCAGCCGAACCGACCTGCCGGAAGCCTCTCCCACGTTACTCGCTACGGTAGTCTGTTGTCGCACCACGCGGCTCACCGCCACGCCTCACATTCGGCCCAATTGTCACCCACCTTCAGATCCACCTTCAGAGGAACGCTCAAACGCTGGACCAATCCCATCTCCTGATTGACCATGGCCGCCAAGGTTTCAAGTTCCTCGCCCGGTGCTTCAAAAACCAATTCGTCGTGGATTTGCAACAACAAGCGAGCCCGGAATCCTTCCCGCCGCATTCGAGCGTGGACGTTGATCATGGCTTTCTTGATCAAATCCGCCGCTGATCCTTGAATCACCGTGTTGATGGCAATTCGCTCAGGTAGGTTTCTTTGCCGCGAGTCGCCGAGGGATGAGAGGTCTCGGACCCCTTGGACGGTTCGCCGCCGCCCTAGGACCGTATTAACATAACCCTTTTCACGACACTCCGCTAGAGTCCTTTGGATAAAGTCATTCACGCCCGGATATCTCGAAAAATACGCATCGATGAACTCTGCCGCTTGGTTCTGATCGATATCCAGCGATTTTGCCAAGCCAAAAGGGCTTTGTCCATAAATGACACCGAAATTTACTGCTTTCGCGCCCCGCCGCATCTCGCGAGTTACCTCCGGCAAGGGCACTGAGTAGACCTCGCTGGCCACCATCGCGTGGATGTCCTCGTCTTGCTCAAAGGCCCGCCGCAAGGCCTGATCGCCGGAAAAATGCGCCAGTACCCGCAACTCGATCTGCGAGTAGTCCGCGGTGAGCAGTTTCCAGCCCGGCTCGCCAGCCACGAACGCCGAGCGAATTACTCGGCCTTCCTCCGTGCGGACAGGGATGTTCTGCAGGTTCGGTTCCGTCGAACTGAGGCGTCCCGTGGCGGCCACGTCCTGCTTGAACGACGTATGGACTCGACCCGTCTGGGGATGCACGAGAGCTATCAAGGCGTCCACATACGTGCTCTGCAGTTTGGCATACTGCCGGTAAGCCATGATCTTGGCCGGCAACGGGTGCTGTCTGGCCAGGCCCTCCAGGACTTCCATGTCCGTGCTCGCGCCGGTCCGCGTCTTTTTGCCCGCCGGCAGCCCCAGATCGGTGAACAGAACCTTGGCCAACTGAGGTCTGGAATTGATGTTGAATTTCTGGCCGGCCAAGTCGTAGATCTCGCCCTCCAGTTGCTCCATCCGCCCGGCAAACCGTTTCCCTGACTCTGCCAACCTTCGGACGTCGACCTTAATCCCGTTGAATTCCATTTCCGCCAGCACGTCGATCAGCGGCATTTCCAGGTCGCGAAACAGCGTGGCAAGCCCTTCCTTATCCAACCGCGTTTGCAGGATGTCCGCCAGACGGACGGGAAGATCCGCATCCTCGGCCGCATAAGTCGTGATCAGGGGCACGGACACTTGATCCATCCGCTTCTGTGATTTGCCGGTCCCGATCAACTCCTTGATCTTGATCGTCGTGTGGTCCAGATACCGTTTGGCCAGATCGTCCAAGCTGTGATTGCGTTCGCCTGGGGCGAGCAGGTAGTCCGCCACCATCGTGTCGAACGCCACTCCACGGACCCGAATGCCTGCCGACCGCAGCACGATGATGTCGTACTTCAGATTCTGACCGACCTTCTCGATTTGCGGGTTCTCCAGGATCGGCCTCAGGCGGTCTCGAACCAGGTCTGGGGCCAGTTGCGGTTCGCCCGCGGGCGCTCGCACGGGGATGTAATAGGCCCGTCCCGGAGTCCAGGCAAACGAATAGCCGACGAGCTCTGCCCAGCGAGGATTGCTGGATGTCGTCTCGGTGTCGATCGAAATCCGCCGCTGTTGCGACAATTCGCGGACCAGCTGCTCCAATTCCTGCGGCGTCGCCACGGTCTGGTAGTCGGCGGTGGCGGGTGCTCGGTGTTCGGTGCTCGGTCCTCGGTGCTCGCTGATTGGTGATTGGTGATCGGTAACGGGGTGCGGCGGTTCTTCAGAGGGCGGTCTCTCAGGGGAAGCCAAAGTGCGTTCGTCGCCTGGCGGCAGGCTGGTTCTGCCCGCCGCAGACCGCTGGCCGACCGTCGTTCGCGTTGCGAGCCGCCGCGCGCGGTCGGCCAGTCGTCGGAAGCCGAATTCCTGGCACAGCGCTTCGATCATCTGCGGGTTGCCGCGGCCGGGGCGGCCGCTATCCCAATCGAGGGCCAGCGGGAGGTCATCGACCAGGCGCACGAGACGCCGGCTGAGCACGGCGATCTCTCGTCCCTGCAGCAGATTCTCGCGGCGTTTCTTGCCCGAGACCTCCCAAGCGTGATCGAGCACGCCTTCCAGCGTGCCGTATTTGCGGAGCAGTTCCCCGGCGATCTTGGGTCCGATCAGGGCGACGCCGGGGACGTTGTCGACCGAGTCGCCGACGAGGGCTTGGAAATCCACCACCTGATCCGGGCGAATTCCCCAATCGGCCTGCAACGCGGCCGCGTCGAACACCTGATCTTTGCGGATGTTGTACATCTTCACCCGCTCCGTGAGCAGTTGTCGGCAGTCCTTGTCGCTGGTCACCAGGTAGCACTCGTACTCCAACTCATCGGCCCGCCGCGCCACTGTGGCCAGCACATCGTCCGCTTCGTACCCGGCGACTTCGAGAGCGGGGATGCCGAGCGCGTCGACCACCCGGCGGATGTGGGGAATCTGCAGTTGCAGATCGGCCGGCATTTCTGCGCGGCCGGCCTTGTACTCCGAAAACAACTCGTCGCGGAACGTCTTCTCCGCGGCGTCGAACGCGCAGAAGAAGAAATCCGGCCTCTTCTTCTCCAACAGGTCGAGCAGATCGCGTGCAAAACCGTGGATGGCCCCGACGGGTTGCCCGCTGGGGCTGGTCATCTCCGGCAACGCGTGAAATACCTGGAAAATGAGGGAGTAAGCATCGACGACATAGACGATGGGCCGGGCGCTGGGTTCTGGCGGCGTGGTTCCAGGTTCGGCCAGGGGCGCAGATTCGCGAGCCTGCTGTCCGCGCTGGTCATCAAAGGAAAACAGGGCTTGCTGTCGGCGATGGTCGGACATGATGGGCGGGATGAGCAACCAAGGAGAGAAAGGAAAGGGGCGGCGGATCGCTGAAATCAGGCCGAACCGCGCGCGGACTGCGGCACCTATCGTAAGAGTCCCGGCAAGGGCCTGTCAAGCCAGCGTCCTTTCCGGTTCACCTGTGCCGGCCGGCTTATTTGCCGATGCAAAACCGGCTGAAGATGCGGTCCAGAATGTCTTCTGTGTAGACTGCGCCGACGACTTGCGCGAGGTTGTCGAGCGTCAGGCGAAGTTCGGCGGCCACAAGTTCTTCGCCCGCGTTGGCAGCCGCGGATTGTCGGGCGCGGCGCACGGCACACGCGGCTTTCCGCAGGCTTTCCCCACAGCGGACGGCGGTGCCGGCCACCACCTCGGCGGTCGTCAGGCAATCGCTCAGGCACCGGTAAATCGTCTGCCGCAACTCGGCCATGCCGGCGCCCGTCAGGCTGCTGGTCGGGACCGCGTCCAGGTGCAAGTCGGTCGATCGCAGGCCGTCCGTCTTGGTCAGGACCAGAAGGCGATTGGCACGCGGCGGAGTTGCCAGCATTTGACGCTCCCAAGCATTCAGACGCCGCGTGGCGTCCAGACAGAACAACTGGACGTGCGCGTGTTCGGCTTGCTGTTCGGCCAGCGCTTGTGCGGTTTCGGCGACCGGACCGCGGGCTCCGGTTTCCCAACCGGCGGTGTCGATCAGCCGGCAGTCCAGGCCGTGGAGGTTCGCCGGCCGCGTCAAGTAGTCGCGGGTGGTGCCGGCGTGCGGCGAGACGAGTGCCGCCGACTCGCCCAGCAGGGCATTCATCAGGCTGCTCTTGCCGACGTTCGGCCAGCCCATCAGCACCACTCGGAATGGCTCGTCCACGCGGCCCCGCGACGACACCTGGGCCGCCAGGCGCGCCAGTTCGTCGGACGCTTCGTCCAGTTGGCGGCGCAGGTCCTCGGCAGCGATGAATTCAAGGTCCTCGTCGGCGAAATCCAAGCCGGCTTCGACATGCGCCAGCAAGCCCAGCAGCCGATCCCGCAACCGCTGCAGGGGGCCTGCCAGGCCGCCGGCGAGTTGGCGCAGAGCGATGTCAAACTCGGCTTGACCGTGGGCGTCGATCACCGCCAGCACCGCTTCGGCTTGCGTCAAATCCAGGCGGCCCGCCAAGAAGGCGCGCAGCGTGAATTCCCCCGGTTCGGCCGGCCGAGCGCCCGCCTGACACACCGCCCGCAGGGCCGCTTGCAACACCGGCGGGGAGCCGATCGTGTGCAGTTCCGCGACGGGCTGCCGCGTGTAGCTCCGCCGTCCCGGCCAGAGATAAAGATCGCAGGCCGCGTCGCCCAACACGGCCCCTAACGAGAGCTGTCCCGACAGAACCGAAGGCGCGCGGATCGCTGCCAGTTCCTCGCCCCCGCTGCCGCGAAAGCAGGCCGCGAGACAGGCGACGGTCCGCGGACCGCTGAGCCGCACCAAGCCGCGAAAAGCGCCGCCCGGCGCCGAAGCAACGGCCGCAATCGTATCGTCGACGTTCATGCGAAATCGAAACTCCTTGGCGCGGTCTGCGCCGCTACCAGCGCAGGTTGGGGCTCCACGCTCGACCCGGTCAGCGCGGCCTGACGGTCACTCGCCCCGGTGCTTTTCCAGTTCCCGCAGCACGGCGGCCAGATCGTCGGGCAGCGGTGCGGTGAATTCGATCTCGCAACCCGTCCCGGGGTGGACCAGCTTGATGCGGCGAGCGTGCAACGCCTGGCGAGCCAACAGCACGTGCTCGTCCTCGCGGCCGGTGACGATCTCGCCCAAGGTGATCTGCGCCCGGCCGCCGTACAATCGGTCGCACAGCACGGGGCAACCGACGTGCGCCAAGTGCAGCCGGATCTGGTGTGTGCGGCCTGTCTTGGGCTGCGCCCGGATCAAGGCGAAACCGCGAAACCGCCGCTGGACTTCGTAAAACGTCTCCGCCTGACGCGTGGTCGCATGGCCGGCGCGGATGGCCATCTTCTCCCGCTGGTACGGGTGGACGCCGATGGGTTGAGCGATGATGTCCCGGTCGCGATCCGGGGAGCCGACGACAATCGCCAGATACTCTTTCTGCGTCGTGCGGCGTTCAAATTGGGCGGTCAGGTCGAGGTGCGCACGGTCATTCTTGGCCACCACAATTACGCCGCTGGTATCGCGGTCCAAACGGTGAACAATGCCAGGCCGCGCCGGTCCGCCGATCGTGCTCAACTGGTCGCAGTGATGGGCGAGCGCGGAGGCGAGCGTCCCTTTCCAGTGGCCGCGCGCCGGGTGGACGACCATGTTCGGCGGCTTGTTCACGGCCATCAGCCAGTCGTCCTCGTACAGGACGTCCAGCGGAATGTCCTCGGGCTGAGGACGCTGCCGAGGCACCTCGGGGACGACGATCGTCACGCGCTGGCCCAACTGGAGACGATAGGCGGCCTTCAGATGCTTGCCATCCACCGTCACTCCGCCAGCACTGATCGCGCGACGGAGTTGAACTCGACTGTGGCGCGGAAAGTGTTCGGCCAAGTAGGCATCCAGCCGTTGTCCGACGCCAGCGACGCCGACCACCAGTTCGACCGGCGCATCGGACAACTCGTCGGCAGCCATAGAATTACGGTTTCGGTTGCTCAGCGGGCTGTGACGACGCGGCTTCCGCCGGCTTGGCTTCTTTGGCTTCCGCTGGCTTGGCTTCCGCTGGCTTGGCTTCCGCGGGGGCGGGCTTGTCGGTTTTGGACTCCGCGGCGTTCGGTTTGTTTTCCGCCTCGGCTGCGGGCTTGGCGGGGGGGTTGGCGGCCGGCGACTGGGGTTCGGTCGCTGGGGCCGGTTGGGCGGGTGGTTCCTTGAGTTGTTTGGCCACGTCGCTCGCGGGGAAGGACAGATCCGGCCGTTCCGGCAGTTCGGCTTCCAGATCCTGGGGCACCTTAGGGCCCTGGCCGGCGGCGGACTGCATGCCGGCTGGCGGCTTCGGTTCTTGCTTTTCAAACCACGCGAACCAACGCTCGGCTTCGCTGTCGGCGATCTGATCGCGGCGGCGTTGGGCCAGTTGTCCCAGCGCCGAATGGGGCTCGGCGGCGGCGACTTTTCCGTAGTAGTCGCGGGCCTTATCGACCTGCGACAGCGACTCGTAGACTTGAGCCAGTCCGTAGCGGGCACGCTGCAGCAGGAGCGGATAGCGCGCCCCCTGCTGTTCGACGTCCAAAAACGCTTTCTCGGCGTCTTTCAGGTTTTTTTCCGCCTCTTTGCGGTCGCGATACAGCAGCGAGGCGCCCATCGCGAGCTTGATGTCGCCCGCCCCCTGCTGAGCCCACAAGGCGGCCGTCGATCCCTGGTGCAGGCGGGCCACTTCGTCCAGCGCTTCGGGCCGCTGTTCGATCATGGCGCTGAAATAGTCTTCCCAGCTAGCTCCGGCACGGGCCTGCTGTTGAGTGCTCAGGTACAGCACCGCGCCGGCCAGCACGGCGATCGCTACGACTCCGTAGAGAATCGGCTTTTGGTACGGGCGGACCTTTTGCAGGTACATGCCGATGGTGTCCGCCAGTTGGTTCGTCTGCAGTTCGTGACGCCGTTGAGTTTTCATCCTCGCCGCTCATTCTGCTAAAGCCCCGTTCGCCCGACCGCGGCCGTCCTTCGGCACGCAGCACTTCCGCGAATGTGACGCAAGTATAGATGTACCAACCGAAAACCGTCAAGAGAGCCGCAGGCCGCCTGCGAGCGTGGTGAAAAACAGGCCTGGCACCTCGCGGCAGTCGTTTGGGCTTGGGTTTTTGCAGCGCAGTACGGAGCCAATCCCCCTTTTTTCAGCAGGCTGCTCAACCGCCCAACCTGACGCAACACTACGGTTTGTGCCCCAATTTGCCCTCCAGGTGAGCGAGCACCAGGGCCAGGTCCGCGGGCGTGACGCCGCTGACGCGCGACGCTTGGGCGAGATTGACGGGCTGAATTCGAGCCAGTTTCTGGCGGGCTTCGGTTCGCAAGTGGGAGATGTCCGAGTAATCGAAGTCCTTCGGAATTCGCTTGTCGGCCAAACGATTCTGACGGGCCACTTGTTCCTGCTGGCGCATCACGTAGCCCGAGTACTTGATGTCGTACACGACTTGCTCCGCGATTTCCCGCTGGACGGCGGCCAGTTCAGGCAGCCACGCGATGAGATCCGTCCAGCTGACCTCCGGACGCTGCAGGCATTTGGCGAGCGTCGCCCCTTCCACCCGATGCGCTTGCAGGACTTGCGTCACGCGGGCGATTTCGGCCTGCTTCTGCTCGCAACGGCGGGCGCGTTCCGCGTCGACCAAGCCCAGGCTGCGGGCGAGGGGCGTCAGTCGGCGATCGGCGTTGTCCTGCCGCAACAGCAACCGATACTCGGCCCGGCTGGTAAACATCCGGTAGGGTTCGTCCACGCCGCAGGTGACCAGGTCGTCGATCAGCACGCCGATGTAGGCTTGATCGCGGCTCAGGATCAACGGCGGCCGCGTTTGGAGTTTCAAGGCGGCGTTGGCGCCGGCGATCAGCCCCTGGGCCGCGGCTTCCTCGTAGCCCGTCGTGCCGTTGATCTGCCCCGCGAAAAACAGGCCGGACACCCGCTTGGCTTCCAGGGTCGGCTGCAACTGGTCCGGCGGGCAGTAATCGTATTCGATGGCATACCCGTAGCGCATGATGTGCGCCCGCTGGCAGCCCGCAATCAGGCGGATCATCCGATCCTGGACATCGCGGGGCAGACTGGTCGGCAGACCGTTGACATAAACTTCGAGCGTGTTTCGCCCTTCCGGTTCCAGGAACAGTTGATGTTCCGATTTCTCTGCAAAGCGGACCACCTTGTCTTCGATCGACGGACAGTAGCGGGGGCCCGAACTGCGGATTTGGCCGCTGTACATCGGGGCGCGGTGCAGGTTCGCCCGGATCAGCTCGTGAACGTGCTTGTTCGTGTACGTGATCCAGCAGGGCAGTTGCTGGACTTGCAGTTTGTCGGTCAGAAACGAGAACGGCTGCGGATCGTCGTCGCCGGGCTGTTCCTGCGTTTCCGAGTAGTCGATCGTGCGACCGTTCAACCGGGCTGGCGTGCCCGTCTTGAAACGCAGGACTTGGAAGCCCAGACGCACCAGCGTTTGGCTCAGTCCGGCCATCGCCGCCTCGCCGGCGCGCCCGCCCGGCGTCTGGACTTCGCCCAAGTGCATCAAGGCCCGCAGGGCGGTGCCCGTAGTGAGAACGACCGTCGGGGCGAGATAGGCCGAGTCGCCTTCAGCGCGGACGCCGACGACGCGGACGTGGTCTCCGCTGCCCTCGGTCACCAGATCGACGGCGGTCTCCTGCCGCAAGTCCAAATTCGCTTGCGATTCGACCAGCCGCTTGATTTCGGTCTGGTAGGCCCGTTTGTCGGCCTGGGCACGCGGGCTGTGCATCGCCGGGCCCTTGCGGCGGTTGAGTAGCCGAAACTGGATCCCCGTCGCATCGATGGCGCGTCCCATCGCTCCGCCCAAGGCGTCGATCTCGCGGACAATGTGCCCCTTGGCGACGCCGCCGATGGCCGGATTGCAGCTCATCTGAGCCACGGTGTCCAGGTTGGCTGTCAGCAGAGCCACCCGCGCCCCCAGGCGCGCGGCGGCCAACGCCGCTTCCGTCCCGGCGTGCCCGGCGCCCACGACCACCACATCGTACTCGTCTCGACAGACCGACATCGCCGGTAACACGCTCTCCGCCAATCAGGACGCCGCCGTTTTGGCCCGCGCCCGAGCTTCCCGCAAGCCGCGACTCAGAATGTCCCTCAGCATGGGCGAGTAATCCTCGTACTTCGCTTGATCGGGCGCTCCGTTGGCAAACTGGTAGATGGCATCCCGCGGCTTTCTGCCCAGCGCAATCAAAGTGGAACTCACCGTGCCCCGCTCCTTGCCGCGGACGACCATCGTCGGCCGGTTGGGCAGCGACGGCGAACGGGCAAACACCTTGCTGGCCACCGCCAGGAACTTGACCGGAGAATCCAAGGTCTGCAGCGTCAGCAGCCGGTAAGCCAGTTGGACACGCTCGTCGCGCGGGTCGTTCACGTCGCCGTTGGCGATGATGCTCAATCCCTGGTCCAATTCGACGACGTTCAGTTCCTCGCCGCCATGCACCGCCCACGCCGACTCCTGGTCGGCGATCACATAATTCGCGCCGTCGTACTTGCCGCTCGACAACTCCTCCTGCGCCAAATCCAGCGCCTGCCGCGAAGAAGTGCAGCGGAGCAGTTCACGGCACAACACGCCGCGGGACCGCGCTGCGATCGGGGGACGCAATCTGGGACGATTGCTGACTCCGACGAACATTCCATTCTGGTTGACACCCAACCACGTTCCGCCGGCCTGCTGGTCGATGCCACACAGAATCCGCGGTTTGCCGGATTGGATTGACGGCGATGTTGAAGGCCGATCGTAGAATTCTTCGCGATTGGCCGCGATGAGGATGGGCGAATCTTCAACAAGTTGGTACTGGATCGCAAGAATGCACATGGGTGTCGATCACGCCTTTCGTTCAAGTATTCCTTTGGTGACACATCCCAGGTGAGTTAAATCGAAACACCTCCCGTGTCGATTTCCGTGCGACCGGGCGCGATCGCCGAGCAGCCCTAAACCCATTCGCCGCCGACGGTTGTTGACAGCCTGCCACGCGACGTCGGGGAAGTCCATGCACGGTGCCGATCGCGGCCCCAGCCGGTGCAACCAATTTATGGTCTGGACGCCGCCCCTAACACCTTACAATAGGGGGAAGGAACCAGATTCTTTCCCGAAGCGACACTTCGGAAATTCGCTTCTGCGGCCTTGTGAAGCCGGCCAGAAGATTCTAGTCTGCTACGTTTTGCACCCTCCTGAATTCACGGCAACTACGTTTACAGCCTGGGAAAACCCCTGCCTTTTGGTGGAAGCCTAGCTGCCCAGGTCGTGTTGTCGTTGTCGACAGGCAGGGAGGGTGGACGTTGGAAATCATGCCCGATGTTCAAGTTTTCCCCTGACAATCCGGTCAAGATCGCGATCGTAGGTGCCGGCGCGGTAAGCGATTATCATCACGTGCCCGGCATTCGACTGGATCGGCGGGCCAAGCTGGTGGCCGCCTGTGACGCCAGCGAGGACCTGTTGCAGCGCCGTCGAATCGACTGGGATGTCGAAGTTGTAAGCGCTGATTACGAAGCAGTTTGCGCCGATCCGCGTGTCGACGCCGTCGTGATCGCCACGCCGAACTGCACGCACAAGCCGATCGCCCTCGCGGCGGCCAAACACGGCAAGCACGTCATGTGCGAAAAGCCGCTGGGATTGGACGCAGACGAAGTCCGCCAGATGTATCACGCCTGCCGAGACGCAGGGGTCGTACACATGGCGGCCTTCACGTATCGGTTTGCCCCTTCGATGCGATATCTGCGGCACCTGCTGCGAGCGGGCGAACTTGGTCAGCCGCGTCACTTCCGCAGCCAGCGGTTTCTGGACTGGCCCGAGACCAGTTGGGGCTGGCGGCAGTACAAGAACCAGGCCGGAGCCGGTGATCTGTTCGACATGACCATTCACCGGATCGACTTTGCCATCGACCTGCTTGGTCCCATCCGCCGGGTTTGCGGGGCCGTGGCGCGATTCGTTCCCCGTGACGTGACGAAGGACGGCCGTGCTTGCCCGCCGTCCGAAGTGGACGATTGGTCCTCGCTGATCGGCGAATTCGACGGCGGGGCGGTAGGCGTCTGGGAAGGGACGACGCTGGCCAAGGGCTACGGAATGAACGGCTTTGGGCATGAATGGGCGGAAATCAACGGTTCGAAACGGTCTGCGGTGTACCGTTTGCACGAGCCGCACAAACTTTGGCTGGGGGGCACCGGAGACGATCTGGCACCCCGTGACGTACCCGTCGAACTGCTCAAACCGGCCGGGAGCCCCCGCGATCCACACAGCGGCGTCCCGGCGACGGTGTTCCGATACGACTTGATGTGGGAGTTTGTCTCCGCGATCGTCGAAGGCCGGGACGCCGTACCCAGTTTCTATGACGGACTCCGTGCCCAGGTCGTGGCCGACGCGGTTTTGCAGTCGCACGAGCGCAGAGTGTGGATCGAAATCCCGGAGGAACCGCGCTAGGAATTCCGCCTTGGCGCTATGCCCTTTATGACTTGCCCCACTCCCCATCCCGAACATCCTGCTGCGGCGTCTGTCGAGGGCGTCACAGCGCAGACTTCACCCCGTCATCGGACGGGCCTGTCCGGACGCAGCCCGCTGGGCACCTTGACCGGCGTCCGGATTTTGGCCACCGGCTCGTACGCCCCGGAGCAGGTCGTCCGCAACGAAGATCTGGCGGAACTGGGCTACGACGCCGATTGGATCGTCCAACGCACGGGGATTCTGGAGCGGCGACACGCGCCGCCCGGTCAAGCCACCAGCGACGTGGCCTGCGAGGCCGCGGTGCGCTGTTTGCAGGCAGCCGATGTCAGCCCGGCCGAAGTCGATTTGATCCTGCTGGCGACGATGACCCCCGACTCGCCCATGCCGACGACGGCGTGCCTGATCCAACAGCGGTTGGGCTGCGTGGCCCCGGCACTGGAGATGAACGCCGCTTGTTCGGGCTTCATGTATGCGTTGGTCATCGGCGCGCAGTTTGTCAAGACCGGTTGCAGCCGCCGCGTGTTGGTGATCGGGGTCGACCTGATGTCGCGGTCAGTGAACCCTGTGGACAAGCGGACGTATCCGCTGTTCGGCGACGGCGGCGGCGCCGCGTTGCTGGGCCCCGGCGATCCGGATCAGGGGTTGTTGGCCTACACCCTGGGCTCCGAAGGCGACCACCTGGGCTGGCTTTGCCAACCCGCCGGCGGGACGCGCGAGCCTCTCACCCCGGAACTCCTGACGGCGGGCAGGCATCTGATCCACATGGAAGGCCGGCCGGTCTTCAAGTGGGCGGTCCGCGTGTTGATCGACTCCAGCTTGGACGTGCTGCGTCACGCCCAGTTGAGCACCCAGGACATGGACTGGGTCGTCTTCCACCAGGCGAACATCCGGATCATCGATGCGGCCCTGAACGATCTCGACTTCGACCGGCAGCGGGTGATCATCAACTTGGATCGCTACGGCAATACGTCGGCGGGCAGCATGCCCCTGGCGCTGGATGAACTGTGCCAACAGGGCCGCATCCAGCGTGGCGATCACGTGATGCTCAGTGGTTTCGGCGGCGGCCTGTCCTGGGGCACCGCGATTGTCAAGTGGTAGGGGTTCCGCTATGCTCATCTCGCACGCCGTTGTCCTGGGGCTGCTCGCCCCGTTGCTGTCGGCGGTCCCGGACGCGTCCGGGCCGATCGCCTTGCATCCCAAAAACCCGCATTACTTCGTGTGGCGCGGCCAGCCGACCGTCCTGGTCACCTCCGGCGAGCATTACGGCGCGGTCTTGAATCTGGATTTCGACTACGCCGCGTACCTGCGCGCCCTGCAGGACCACGGTCTGAATCATACGCGGACTTTTTCCGGAGCCTATCGCGAGATCCCCTCGTCGTTCGGCATCACGGACAATCCGCTAGCCCCAAAACCGAACCGCTATGCCTGTCCGTGGGCGCGCAGCCGGACGCCCGGCGATGACGACGGGGGCCACCGGTTTGACTTGACGAAGTGGGAGCCCGCCTATTTCGCCCGGCTTCGTGATTTCATGTCCCAGGCGCAGCGCTGCGGCGTGGTGGTCGAGTTCAATTTGTTCTGCCCGATGTACAACGACGACTTGTGGCGGGCCTGTCCGATGAACGCCGCCAACAACGTCAACGGCGTCGGCGCCTGCGGCCGTGAGGAAGTCTATACGCTGAAGCATCCGGATCTGTTGGAGGTGCAACTCGCCTTGACCCGCAAGTTCGTCCAGGAACTGCGGGAGTTCGACAACCTGTACTACGAAATCTGCAACGAGCCGTACTTCGGCGGCGTGACGCTGGACTGGCAGCACAAGATCGCAGACACGATCGCCGCCGCGGAACGCGAGTTCCCGCGCCGGCACTTGATCTCGATGAACATCGCCAACGGCAGCCGCAAGGTGGACGCGCCGCATCCGGCCGTGTCGATCCTGAATTTCCACTACTGCACGCCGCCGGACGCCGTAGGCCTGAACTACGGCCTGCAGCGCGTGATCGGCGAAAACGAAACCGGCTTCCGGGGCCGCGCCGACGTGTTGTACCGCACCGAAGGCTGGGACTTCCTGCTCGCCGGGGGCGGGCTGTACAACAATCTGGACTATTCCTTCACGGTCAAGCATCCCGGCGGGACGTGCCGCGACTACAAATCGCCGGGCGGCGGCAGTTCGGAACTGCGCGGCCAATTGCAGATCCTCAAGCGGTTTCTGGAGAGTTTCGATTTCCTGCGTCTGTCGCCGGACCGCGAATCCGTCCGCTGCGCGACGCCCGGCGTCCGAACGCGAGCCCTGACGCAGCGCGGCCAGGCGTACGCCGTGTACGTTCACGTCCCCCTGCCGAAAAAGCCCAAGGACGAAGAACTCCGCCACCACGCAGCCCAGCGCGTGGAGGCCAGGTTGGTCCTGGATCTGCCCGCCGGCCGCTACCGCGCCGAATGGTGGGATACGAGGACCGGCGCCGTGACGCCGGCCATCGCGTGGACTCACGGCGGAGGCGAGAAGACTCTCGAATCGCCGTCCTTTACCGAGGACATCGCTTTAAGGCTCGTCGCCGCGCCCTAGTCGAGCCGACGCGGCGCGGCTTCCGGCGGCGCGGCTTCCGGCACCGGCCGCGTTGGGAACGCGAATCGGGGCCGCTCGCAAGACGGCAGCTCCCGCGGGACCGGTCGCCGAGCGGCCGGAAAAGCGTGCCTGGGACACTCCGGATTGTTGCCGTCCGAACGTGCCGAGGGGACTGGAACCCGCCGGCGCGGCATGTTACTCTCGTGGTTGACGGCCCTGCCGGAGCCGAACGGGCCGCCGTCCGTAGGATGTATTTCTCCCGGTGGCTGCGGTCCTCGTGCCAGGCGGCCGTGCGGGGTGGCTGGCAGAGGCCGCCCCATGCCAGTCCGGGCAACCGCGTATCCTGGTCCCAAGGAGCCGAACCGTGCCGACCAACCACACCTCCCGCCGCTCGTTCCTGCACGCCGCCGCCGCAACCCTGGCTGGCGGCTCGCTGGTCCCCTACGCCTTTACAGCCGACGCCGAAAAGGCGACGAAGCCCCGCTCGGCCAACGATCGCTTCCGGATCGGCGCGATCGGCATGCGCTACCAGGGAACGGTGATCACCGACAAGGCCCGCGCACACGGCGATGTGGTGGCCATCTGCGACGTCGATCGCCATGTACGCGAACAGGCGCGTTCGAGTTTCGGCAGCACGCCGGCCATCTTCGAGGACTACCGCAAACTGCTGGACCGCAAAGACGTCGACGTGGTGATGATCGGCACGCCCGACCACTGGCATACGAAAATGCTGATCGACGCCTGCCGGGCCGGCAAAGACGTGTACATCGAAAAGCCGCTGACGCTGACCATCGACGAGGGCAAGCAGTTGGTGAAGGTCGTCGGCGAGACGAAGCGGGTCGTGCAGGTCGGCTCGTGGCACCGCAGTGATGCCCGTTTCCGTCTGGCGGTGGAAATGGTCCGCCAGGGCCGTCTGGGCAAGCTCCAGCGGATCGAGGTCGTCCTGGGCAAGAACAAGACCGGCGGTCCGTTTCCGACTCGTCCCGTCCCCGGCCACTTGAATTGGGACCTCTGGCAGGGGCAGACGCCGGACGTGCCGTACGTCGAGGAGCGTTGCCACTACACGTTCCGCTGGTGGACCGAGTACTCGGGCGGTCAGTTGACCGACTGGGGCGCGCACCACATGGACATCGCGCAGTGGGCCGCTGGCATGGAAGGCTCCGGTCCGGTGCAGATCGATGGCCGGGCAACCTATCCCAACGTGCCGGGCGGCTACAACGTGCCCGTGGATTTTCAGGCCAAATACGTGTTTCCCAGCGGCGTGGAAATGGTGGTGCTCGACCACGGCCGCAACGGCATTCTGTTCGAGGGCAGCGAGGGCCGGATGTTCGTCAATCGTGGCACGCTGGAAGGCAAGCCGGTCGAGGCCCTGGCCGACGCGCCGCTGCCCCGCGAGCAGTACCGACTGTACGCCCACGACAACCTCGACCGGCCGCCCCGCGAAGGCAAACTGGACGCGATTGTCAACCACATGGGCAACTTCTTCGATTGCGTCCGGACCCGCCAGCAGCCGATTTCCGACGTCGCCAGCCAGCATCGCTCGGTGTCCACGTGCCACCTGGGGAACATCTCGATGCGGCTGGGTCGCCCGCTGCAATGGGACCCGGAAAAGGAACAGTTCGTTGGCGACGACGAGGCGAACGGCTGCCTGCGCCGCGAGCAGCGTGCGGCTTTCGCGATCTGACCGGCCCGCGCTGCAAGTCGACTCCCGGACCTCTTTTGTCCTGCCTGTTTTCCCGCTGGGTGACGCGATGCAGTATCGAACTCTCCCGTGTCTTGTCGGATTCGCCCTGTCGCTCGCAGCGGCCGCGCAAGCTGCCGCAGTGGAGCCCGTTGCGGCGGATTCGCCGGCGGCCAAGATCAAACTGGCGGTCCAGCGGGAACTGGATGCCGGATTGTTTCCCGGCACCGTGCTCCTGATCGGCTGTCCGGGCAAGGTGCTCTATCACGAAGCGTTCGGCTTCGCGCGGGTCGTTCCCGAAAAAATGAAGATGCAGAAGGACCACCTCTTTGAGCTGGCCAGCGTGACCAAAGTCGTGGCCACCAGCACCGCCTACGGCATCTGCGTCGACGACGGGCGATTGCGTTTTGGGATGCCCATTTGCGAGGCGCTGCCGGAACTGTCCGGCGAGGGCATCGAGCCGCTTACCGTGAATCACCTGGCGACCCATACGTCCGGTTTCCACAACGCGAAGTACCACACGCGGGCTCAAGGCGAAGCGATGCTGGAACTGATGCTCGGCGTCTCGCCGCAATGGAAACCGGGCACGCGTTACCACTACGCCTGTGTGAACATGATCCTGCTGGGCCGGATGGTGGAAAAGGCCAGCGGCCAGCGGTTGGACGAGTTTTGCCAAACGCGAATCTTTGGGCCGCTGGGCATGCGCGACACGGCCTTCGGTCCAGTGCCCGCCGGGCCGCGCGTGATGCCCAGCGGGGCACCGGAAATCGGCCAGATCGAGGACGCCCAGGCGCGGCTGGCGGGCAGGCCCGTGGGCAACGCCGGCTTGTTCAGCACCGCCGCCGACCTGGCCCGGTTCTGCGAAATGATGCTGGGCGCAGGACGACTGGGGGACGCCCGCATCCTGTCGGCGGAATCGCACCAACAGATGACCCGCAACCTGCTGGCTCCACCGCTGCCGGCCCGCAGTTTCGGCTGGGAGATGGACGTGCACGCCTCGCACCGGCCCCAGCGATTATCGGACAAGGCCTACGGCCACAGCGGCCACACGGGGCAATCCATCTGGATCGATCCGGTGAAACAGGTCTACGTTATCGTCCTGACGAATCGCAATCACCCGAAGATGGTGGGCGGCGCGCGAAAAACGCAGCAGTATCAGGCGCGGGCACGCATCGGCGACGCGGCGTTGGAATCCCTTGGTTACTGAGGTGACTGACGCAAGCGGCAGCCGGAAGAACCAAAAGAAAACGATGATCGCGTGAAGACGCAGCGCCGCGAAGAGGCTTTGATTCCCGACCCAGACCGTGCATTCAACATTTTTTTCCGTCCCGTTTGTGAGGAGCGACCCCGATGAGAATAATCCAGAACCGGTTTCAGTTTCTGCTTGCCTGCCTGCCCGTGCTTGCCGCGTTGAGCGTTGTTTCCGCCGCAGAGACGAAACCGCAGGAGCCCAAGGCCAAACCGGACGACGCGACCGTGTGGTACGACTGCAAGGACCTGGTTGTCGAAGGCAAGGGCTGGACCGACACCAAATCGTTCTACGACCGGTTACCCGCGCAGGCCGAAGGCAAGGTGACGCCGTCGGTCTGGAGCCTGAGCCACCACAGCGCCGGGATGTGCGTCCCGTTCACCACGGACGCGACCTCGATCCAGGTCCGCTGGAGCCTGCTCCCCAGTGGCAACATGAGCATGCCGCACATGCCGGCCACCGGCGTCAGCGGCGTGGACGTCTACACCAAAGACAGCTCCGGCCGGTGGTGCTTTGTGGCGAACGGCCGGCCGGCCGGCGTGACCAATACCGCCCGGTGTGCGGTGCCGGCGGGCCAGCCGTGTCTGCTGTACCTGCCGCTGTACAACGGCGTGACTTCCGTGGAAATTGGCGTCCCCAAGGGGCATACCCTGTCGGGAGCCGATCCGGCTAGCAGCAAGCGGCGCAAGCCGATCGTGATCTACGGCACGTCGATCACCCACGGCGGTTGCGCTTCGCGGCCCGGCTTGGCATTCCCCGCGATCATGGGCCGGAAGCTGGATATGCCAGTGATCAATCTGGGGTTCAGCGGCAGCGGCAGAATGGAGCCGATCATGGCCGAACTGCTGGCGGAACTCGACCCGTCGGTGTACGTCCTGGACTGCCTTTGGAACATGTCGCCGGACCTGGTGGCCACGCGCATCGAGCCGTTTGTCAAAACGCTGCGTGCCGCCCGTCCGGACACGCCCATCCTGCTGGCCGAAGACTGCAGCGTCCGCAACGTCTGCCCGACGGAGAAAGGAACCATCCTGCGCAAGATCTACGAAAAGTTGACGGCCGAAGGCGTCAAGAACCTGCATTTCCTTCCCAGCGAGGGCATGTTGGGCGACGACACCGAGGGCACGGTCGATGGCTGTCATCCCAACGACCTGGGCATGATGCGCCAGGCCGAGGTGTTCGCCAAGGCCGTGGCGCCGCTGCTGGGGAAAGGAAAATAGGTTCCCCTGGGGCGAATTCCAGAACTAGCCGATATCCCGTCGCTCACGGCCAGCACGCGCGCCTTCCGGGTGAACCGAAAACAATGCGGGGCCGTTGCCGCGGGGAAGTCCCCGCCAGAACGAACAGACAAACCGCCCGGACGCCTCAAGGCGGATTCCCAAAGGCTACCCCGCCAGTTACGCTGTAACCTTTGGGATGCGGTGAATCATCCCCCTGCCTCACCTTTCCATCGGAGACAGACCAGCCATGACTCGAATGAACCGCAGACGTTTTCTGGAAGAGACCATCCTGGGCGCGGCGGCCGCGGCAGCCGTGGGAGCTGCCCCCCGCGTGCTGGCCGGCGAATCGCCGAGCACCAGCCCCAATGAGAAGCTGAGTGTGGCCGTGATCGGCGTGCGCGGCCGGGGCGGCGACCATGCCCGGTTCTTCGCCTCGCGTCCCGACTGCCAGGTCACGTACCTCTGCGACGCCGACCGCGACGTCGGCGCCGGCGCGGTCAAGAAGCTTTCGCAGGACGGCCGCGCGCCGAAGTTCGTCACCGACATGCGGGAGATCTTCGACGACAAATCGGTGGACATTGTGTCCATCGCCACGCCCAACCACTGGCACTCGCTGGCCGCCATCTGGGCGATGCAGGCAGGCAAGGACGTGTACGTAGAGAAGCCGATCAGCCACAACGTCAGCGAAGGCCGCCGCGTCGTCCAGGTGGCGCGCAAGTACAACCGCATCTGCCAGGGCGGGACCCAGTACCGGTCCAGCGGCTCGGTCCGCGCCGCGGCCCAGTACCTCCGCGAGGGCAAGCTGGGCACGGTCAAGGTCGCCCATTGCTACATGTACCGCGGCCGCAACCCGATCGGCCCGGCGGGCCAGTACGATCCGCCTCCCAGCGTGGACTACAACCTGTGGGCCGGCCCCGCGCCGATGGCCCCCATTACCCGCAAGTCGTTCCATTACGACTGGCACTGGTTCTGGGACTTTGGCAACGGCGAGATCGGCAACAACAGCGTCCACGCCGTGGATACGATGCGGATGGTCCTGAACCTCCAGGGCCTGGGACGCGGCGCGCTGTGCTATGGCGGGCGCGTGAAGTTCAACGACGCGGCCGAGACGGCCAACACGCAAGTCGTGATCCATGATTTTGACGACATCACGGTGGTCCAGGAGATCCGCAACCTGAAGACCAAGCCGCCGCGTTTTCCCGGCATGTGCATCATCACCGGGACGCAGGGCTACATGGCGGTCAGCGCGTCGTGTGCGGTGTATGGCCTGGACGGCCAGTTGGTCCAGAAACTCGAAGGCCCCGGCGACGACCACTTCGCCAACTTCCTCAAGGCGGTCCGCAGCCGCAAGCCGGAGGACTTGAACGCCCAGATCATCGAGGGGCACCAGTCGGCCGCGCTCTGCCACCTGGGCAACATCTCGTACCGTCTGGGCCAGTTGGCTTCGCCCAAGGAAATCCGCGACCGGCTTGGAGCGCTGAAGAGCAACGAGAATCTGCTGGAGACGTTCGAGTCGATCCAGACGCACCTGGGGGACAACGGCGTGGACATCGAACAGGAACGGCTGACGCTCGGTCCCTGGCTCGAAATCGACGCCGCCCGCGAAACGTTCGTCAATAACGCCCAGGCCGACGCCCTGCTCACGCGGAACTACCGCAAGCCGTTCGTGGTGCCCGGCGAGAAAGAGATCTAACCCCGTTTCGAGTCGCTGCGCCCGCCGCCGCTGCAGGCGGCGGCGCTGCAGCGCTCGGGCGCGTGCCTACCGTCCCGAACGGCCGGCCTGGTCGCGCGTCGCACCGGCGCTGCCGGCCAAAGCCGGGACGGGCTTGCGCCGGGACGGCGTTTGGGGAGACCGCCGAGGACGGTCGGAACGTCATTTGCCGGAAGGGATCGCGGCCGTGGTCAGCACCTTCAGCTGATGGGGGTTAAAGACGACCGCGTCCTCGGACGACGCGGGGGTGGCCGAGGCGGTGAACGGATCCAGCCATTGGCGAATGCCGGGGACGGCAATCTCGACCTGGGCCGTCACGGGCGACGCCTCTTCGTTGAACAGGATGTAGAAGTGGCGCCCCGCTTTCCGCACGTGGCGATAACGGATCCTCGTCGACGGCGGCGTCAGGGTCAGATCGGGCTTGACCAGCGCGTTGATCGCGGCCAGCAATTCCGCAGCCGTCGCCGCCGCGCGAGCGCCCGGCAACTGGGCGGCGTAAGGCGAGTCGCCCAGGACGATCAGCCGTTGCTGGCTGGCCAGCTTCTGCACCGCGGGCAACGCATCGGCAGGGACGTGCAGAGCGCCGTCCAGGATCACCGCCCGGTAGTGCATGCCTGCCAGGTGGACGCCGTCGGACTCGACCCGCGCGTCTTCGCCCAGGTGCCGCGTCTCCAGATAGTTGAAGTCGCGCTGGTACTGATAACAGACTTTGGCCGATTGGTCGGGCAACCGGGCCGGCTCGGCCAGAATGGCGACTTCGCAGACGTGTTGCGAATCGGTGTTCAGCCAACTCAGGCGGCGGCAGCCGTCGGCGTACGGCTTGTACTTGCCCCACCACGCGGCGTTGGGCCCCACGTCCGGCGGGCGTTCGTCCTTGCGCGGGCCGCGGATCGAGTAGTAGAACGCGTGCGGGTACAGCAGGTTGTGCCCGCGCACAAAGCACCAGGCGGCCAGCCACTCGGTTTCTTCGTAGGTCAGGTTGTGGCCATAAGCGCCGTACAACTCGTTGCTGTTGCGACGCCGACCCAGATGGACCATGGCGCTGGAGGCGCATTTGGCCGTGGTTGAATCGGGGCCTTCCAGGGCTTTCTTTCCTGGCACAACCATCCGCCACACCAGATCCTGGCCGGGCATCTGGAAGTAGCGTTCGGCGCCGATGTCCATCGAGCCGCCCGGATGGCCGGTCAGGGCGATGCCGTGCTGGTCGCACCACTGGCTGAGCCGCCGATAGTAGTTTTCCTCCAGACAAATGGCGATCGCCCGGTGATAGTCGGCGCGGTGTTGCGCCGCGTCCGGGTTGTCGCTGTACCACAGGTCGGCCAAGAACGGCTTGAAGTCGTAGCCCAAGATGCGATTCACCTGCTCCAGCAGCGCTCCGTTGCCGGGCAGCACCCCGCGCGCGCCGCCGCGACCCGTCGGCGACGGTTCGTCGGTAAAAATGGCCAGAATCGTCTTGCCAAAGTGCGCGCCGAACTCCTGGGCAAAGCGGTCGTAGACCAGTTCGATGAAGCTCGAGACGGCCTCCGGGTTCAGGATATCGCCGGCGGGCGGCAGTTCTTCCCGGATCTTGCCGGTCTCTTCGCCCAAATAGTGCAAACCGCGAATCACACCGCCCGTGGGCCGTTCGACGACGGCCAACCGCTGGCCGTTGGGGCGATCGAGCGTGGCGACGAGTTTCCAGCCGTCTTCCAGGCGGGGACGCTCGCCGGGCTGCAGATCGATCTTCGCCAGCCCGCGCGCCGCATGGTTCGGATTCCGGGCCACGACTTGACCTGCCGAGGAGCCGGACGGGTACATGCCTTCATCGTACAGGATCACGTACATCTTGCGGCGGATCGCCTCGTCGATGGCCACGTGCATGGCGTGGATCATGCGCGGTGAAAGCCAACCGATGTCGCGCGGCAGTCCGATCCGCGGATGGATCACAAAGCCGTACACGCCGTGGGCCTCAAAGTCGGCGATCTGGCGCACGATCTCCTCGTCCTTCAAGTCGTCGTTCCAGAACCAGAACGGCATCACGGAGAATTCGCGCGGCGGGTCCTGAAACTCGGCCGGCACACCGATCGCCGCCGACGCACCGGTCTCGGCCGCCGAACAGATCCAGGCATGTCCCGCATTCAGCGCCGCGACCGCCAGGGCCAGCGCCACACGGCGGGCCGCACTGGAAAGCCAAACTCGGTTCATCGTCCCCCCCCCTCCATCTTTTCGCCTCGGTTTCCTGCGTCCGCCCCGTGATGGGTCAGCCCGTGAGGGCTCAGCCTGTGATGGGTCAGCCTGCCGTTGAGCCCGTCGTGGGTTTCGGGCCGCTGCCTTGCGCTGTCAATACCTTGAAGCTGGTGGACTGTCAAGAGGCTTCGCCACCCGCGGTGCCTTCCCGTGGCGGCGAAGACGGCGGGCGGTGATCCGGTCAAGTCAGATCTTCTGAGTGAACGCCGACAGATCCTCCGCGGCAAGGCCTTTGGCCGCCACTGCTTCCAGGATTGCAGCGATCAGGGGTCCGTTTTCCGGCGGAAGCGTGGCGATTTTCCCCCGGATCGCTGTCAGGGCCGTCATGCCGCGTTCGGGGATCATCACGGTCGTGCTCGACGTCTCGCGGGGGTCGTTGCGGCGGACTAGATCAAACACTTCCCGCGTGCGCACCACACAGTCGGTTGGAGGAAGGTCAACGCGGAGCTGAACTTTGTCCTCCCGAAGGTCCACAACCGCGACGGTGATGTCGTCGTTGATGCTGATCGCGTCGTTCCTTCTGCGGCTCAAAACGGCCATCGCGCGTCTCCTGAATTCTGGGGCGGTTTTTGTTTTCTGTGCCTTTGCCTTCGGCAGCGTACTGCGGCGGCCAGCGCGAATCAAGCCGCGGCGAGCCGTGGCGTCTTCGTTTTTTGCGTTGCGGCTACTCCGCGACCGATTGCACGCGACTCGAAGCGTTTGCGGGGGGGGCGGGCAGGGCGGGTCCAGGAACACGGGTTCCGCCCCGTCGCCGTCCATCTGGTAAGGGAGCATGTACAGCCGGTCGCCCGTGGAGTTGGCAAAGTCCAGCCGCGAGGGAGACAGCTGGCGGGAATCGCCGTCGGCCCAGAAGGCAAAGAACGGATCGGCCGGGTTGTGCGGCCGGCGCACGTAGCTGTGGTTCTGGGGGCTGTCGCGGGTGACCCGACGCTCCAGGGTCCGTCGAGGTTCGGATCAAAGGTCTTGGCCGCCAGGTCGTGGACCAGTTCGTAACGGCGCCAAGCCGTATCGATCTCGGCCGCCTCCCGGTACTCGCCGTCAAAGTAGCAGCGCTTTCCCGGACGGTGTCCCCAGATGCGAACCGAGGCTTGATGCCGCGCGTCGAACTCGCCGGGCCGCAAGAGATGGAGGTCCAGCGTCCGCGAGTCGGCTGTCCAGACGCGGGCGTCGAACGAGACCGTCAGCCACGAGGCCGTCGTGGGGGCAAAATCCAAGAGATCGGCGTCGGTCGCCTGCTGACCGGTCTGGTACCGCCGCAGCGCCCTGGGAAAACGGTCTCCGTCCAACACCACGATCCGGCCCGGCTGGGCCGTGCCCGCTGCCGGCGTCCAGCGTGCCTCGCCATGCGCGACCGGCCGCAAATCGCCCAGCGGATACAGGGACTCGTCGGCAAAGCTTTCGGCGTCAAACAACACGACGGATTCGTCGCCCCGGACGCTCACGGCGACAGCGGCCAAGCCCACGACGATCCCCAACGATGCTTGCGATATTCGGCCCCTGAGACTAAGCTACCACGGCACACGCATCGCGAAAAGCAGAAGGCCCACCACAACCGGCAAGGAGATCCAATCATGTCCCAACTCGCCACTGCGGCACACCATCCGGAAAACACTACGCTGAACCGGCGCGGGTTCCTGGCCGGCACGACCGCGGCCGGCTTGACGCTGCTCCAACCCGGACTGGCGCTGGGCACGCAAGCCAACAGCAAAGTCAAGCTGGGCATCGTCGGCTGTGGAGGCCGCGGGAAGTGGATTTCCAAACTGTTCATGCAGCATGGCGGCTACGAGATCGCCGCCTGTGCCGACTACTTCGCAGACCGCGCCGACGGTCTGGGCGAGCAATTCCAGGTCGAATCCGCCCGCCGCTTCACGGGCCTGTCCGGCTACAAGCGTGTCTTGGACGCCAAGCCGGATGCGGTCGTCATCGAGACTCCGCCCTATTTCCATCCCGAGCAAGCGTTGGCCGCCGCGGACGCCGGCTGCCACGTGTATGTGGCCAAGCCGGTCGCCGTCGATGTGCCGGGCTGCTTGACGATCGCCGACGCCGGCAAGAAGGCGACGGAGAACAAGCGGTGCATGCTGGTCGACTTCCAGACGCGGGCCAGCGAGTTGTACCGCGAGGCGATCCGCCGCGTCCACGCTGGCGACCTCGGCCCGCTGGTCTCCGGCGAGGCGGTCTATTACTGCGGCACGACTTGGGGAGGCGATGAAGCGTTGGGAGCCAATGCCACCAACCCGGAGAACCGCCTGCGCGGCTGGGGCTTGGACCGCGTTCTGTCCGGCGACGTGATCACCGAGCAGAATATCCACGCCCTGGACGTCGCCGCCTGGATCGTGAACCAGGACCCGGTCAAAGCCTACGGGACCTGCGGGCGCCAAGGCCGAGTGGACCGCGGCGATTGCCACGGAAATTTCTCGGTGATCTTCTTCTACCCGAACAACGTCGTGATCAGCTTCGCGTCCAAACAATACGGCACGGGCTACGACGACATCGGCAACAAGATGTTCGGCCCCGACGGCACGCTGGAAACGCACTACTTCGGCCTGGTCCGGATCGTCGGCCGGAAGTCCTACAAGGGCGGCAACCAGCCGGGCCTGTTCACCGAAGGCTGCGTGGCCAACATCGCCGAGTTCCACGCCAACATCCTGAAAGGCGATTGCTCCAACCCGACCGTCGCGCCCAGCGTGCGCAGCAACTTGACGACCATCCTCGGCCGCACCGCCGCCTACCGTGGCGGCGAAGCGACCTGGGACGAAATCATGCAGGCAAAAGAGAAACTGGAATTCGACACGAAGGGCCTGAAAGCGTAGCGTTTCGTCAACCTTCGACGCCCGCTGCTCGTGGTTCCCCCGCGAGTCAGCTCGCTCGCCAACGCATGCCTTCCGAATCGGACTTGTGCTCGTGCCCTCACGAATTGCGGACGACGCTGAGGGAACGCCGAGTACGGCAGGCGAGCGGAAAACGGCGGTCCCAACCGCGTGCGGCCAAGCCCGATCGTGGATGCAACCCAAGACGAAGCTGCCTGCCGTGGAGCTTGAAAGGAGCCGGGCAGGTCAAACCCCTGGGAGGATCATTGATGTTGCAATCGCCCGTCATCGACGGCAGAAGACCATTCGCGCGGCGTGTGTCACTGGTTAGCGTGTTGGCCTGCGTCCTGGGGCCGTGGCCGGTTGGGGCGGACGATTGGCAGCCGCCCAAGGTTGCGCTGCCGCAGCGGCTGGTGCATCCGGTAATCGCCTGTACGCCGGCAGAGCTTTCGCGGCTGCAGGCGGCCTTTCGAGGGACCGGACCGGAACACCGCGTGGTGGCGGAAGTTGTCCAGCGCGCCGCCCAGAACCTCGGCCGACCCTTGACCTTTCCGCCGCGCGGCGGGCAACACAATCAATGGTACCAGTGCGAAAAGTGCCAGCTGGGGCTGAAGACGATCGACGACACGCATCATCGCTGTCCGCGGTGCGACAAGGTCTATTCGGGCGAACCGTACGACGACGTGGTTTTCGCCCGCCAGCACGTCGGCAATTTGCAGCGCATGACTGACGCCGCCTGGGCTTACGCCGTCACCGGCGAGGAGAAGTTCGCTCAGGCGGCCGCAGCGGTGCTGCTGGGCTACGCCGCGCGGTACAGCACGTATCCCTACCACACTGCCGCGCGTTCCGTCCTTTCCGGCAGGTCAGGCGGGCATCTCTTCGAGCAGACGCTGAACGAAGCGAATCACTTGGCCGATCAGATCGCGCCGGCCTTTGATTTGATTCACGACGCGCCCTGCCTCTCGGACGCCGACCGGGCCGCGATCCGCAACGGGCTGATCGCGCCGATGCTGGAGAACATGGACCGGCACAAAGCGGGCAAGAGCAACTGGCAGACCTGGCACAACGCGGGGATGCTCGCCGGCGGCGCTGTGTTGGGCGACGAGCGCTGGGTCGCCAAGGCGATCTGCGACCCGAAGAACGGGTTCCTCTTCCAAATGCAGGCCTCCGTCTCCGCCGAAGGCATGTGGTACGAGAACAGCTGGGGCTACCATTTCTATACGCTGGGAGCCCTGGTGCGGATCGTCGAAGGCGCGCGGCGGCTGGGAATTGACCTCTGGAGTCACCCGACGCTGCGGAAGATGTTCACCTTGCCCATCGAATACGCCCTTCCGGACGGTTCCCTGCCGCGGTTCGGCGACGACGTCCGGTCGTCCGTGCGAGCCGCCTCCGACTACCTGGAATACGTCTGGCCCGTGAGCCGCGATCCCCGCCTGTTGCCGCACCTGAACGAGCGGCCGACCTGGAACTCGATCCTCCTGGGCCGCACGCCGGAACCTCGCCCCGCTCGTCCGCAGCTCGACAGCCGGCTGTTCCCCAGCGCCGGGCACGCGATCCTGCGCACCGCCGGGCCGGGGCAACTGGCCGCCGCCATGACGTTCGGCCCGTACGGCGGATTCCACGGCCACTACGACAAGCTGAGTTTCGTGTTCTTCGGTCACCGCTGCGAATTGGGAATGGATCCCGGCCGGGCTGCCAGCCAAGCGTACCGGCTGCCCGTCCACAGCCGCTGGTACAAAGCCAGCTTGGGACACAACCTCGTGCTGGTCGACCGGGCTTCCCAGCGAGCCGCGGCAGGGGAGTTGGAGTGTTTTTCCGACAGCGCTGTCCCTGCCGGCAGTTGTGCCGTGGCCGCAGCCCGCTGTCAGGAAGCCTATCCCGGCGTGCTGCACCGCCGCTTGCTGTGCCTGCGGTCCGACTATTTGCTGGTGGTGGATCAGTTGTCCGCCGATCAGCCGCGGCGTTTTGATTGGGTGTATCACAACCGGGGTTCGGCCGTGGAAGCGGCCGCCGCTACGCGAGCCGTCGATTTGTCTCAGGCCTTTCCCGGCGCGGAGTACTTGGCCAACGTCAAGACCGGCTCGACAAACGCGCCCATCGCCGTGCGTTTTGACGGCGCCTCGGTGTCCCTCCAGGCGTTGATCGCCGCCGACGGGGCCAGCGAAGTGCTCACGGGCGACGGAGTGGGCGCGTCTGTTCTGGACCGCGTTCCGCTGGTAATGATCGGGCGTCACGGCACGGCGGCCTGCTTTGCCGCCGCGCTGGAGCCGATTCCCGCCGGCCAGTCGCCGACGATCAAAACCGTAAAGCAGGAGGTTTCGACGGACCAAATTCGGGTCACCGTGCAGAAAGGCAATCGCGTGGACCAGGTGACGTTCACCGCTGCCGGCAAGGTGACGGTGCAGTCCGACGGCGAACAGGTCTTGTCAAAGTAGCTGGCAGCCGCCACCGATGACTATGGCAACGGCGGCCGAAATAACTTCCCGAATCTCCGCCACCACGCTGCTCGCCAGCGTGGTGGCGCAGAGGAGGCTCTCCACGCAAAGTCGCTGCGGACTCCACCGTGCGAGTCGGCGAGTGCCTTGGCTTGCCGCCAGTTCTCGCCGAAACGGGGAAGTTATTTCGGTCTCCGTTGTTGCGACTGGGCACCTTGCGGTCCGAGCGTGGGGCAGCTTCCAGGGCCAAGCCTGGCTCCGACTGCGAAACCGCTTCCAGCCACAGTGACCGAAACAACATCCTGGTTTCCGCGGAGTAAGGGGTCAGGCTTACAGATTTCAATTTTCGCGGGGGAGTCGTTTTCCAAGTGTTAGATCTTGCGACCGCGAAAATTGAAATCTGTAAGCCTGACCCCAGCCGGTGCGGAGTACGGGCATCACGCGGTTCCCCGTCGCGCTGACCACAATCGCAGGCTGTCGCTGTTGCACGGCCACAGCGGACAGCGGACACCGTGACTGAACCCGGCCTCCAGCAGCAGGGCCTGCACTTCGTCATCCGACCACGCCCTGGTCGTGTTGCGATAGGTCTGCGCCTCCAAGAGTTCAGCATCGTTCCCCAAACAACGATCCGCTGGCACGCGAGCGGCGCGGCCGCCGGTCTTACGTCCGAGCCGGAATCAGGGGCCAGCGTCGGGCTTCGTTCATGTCTCTCGAACGTCGCCCAATCGGTTCACGGAGAGCGTCGTTCAGCGCGGCTGGCTCCCGGTCTCCAACGCCCGCCGGAGCGGGCACTGTTGGCCGACCACTTCGCCCCGGCGGTACTGGCTCAGCACTTCCTGGGATCGCTGGGCGAGCATTCGGCGAACCTCCCGCCGCTTGCCCTTGACCCTGGGGATTTTCATCGAATCGTAGGCGGTGGTCTGGTGCCGCATCCAGGCAATGACGGCCGCTTCCGCGCGCCGCTCCACGGGAATTCGCTTCGTCCTGGCCACGGTGCCGCTGCCCACCGGCGTGGCATGATCGGCGACCGCGCGGGCCAGTTTGTCAGCCATGTCGGCATGGCTGGGATGAAAGGCCAGAAACGCCACCACGGCCTGAATAAAGTCCTCGACGTAGTTGGCCTGGGCCTTGTCCCGGCGTCGGGCGTCGGCCTCCCTGCGTTTGGCATACTTTTCGGTGGATCGCTCGGCGTCGAGTTCGGCCCGGACGTTGGCGATGGTTGCTGCCGGCGCCCAGACGCCCAGCGAAAAGACCTTCCGGCCCCTTCTCTCCTGCACGACCCAATGGGGACCGGCGGCCTTGACTCGGCGGGTCAAGGTCGCGTCGCCCGGCGGCAGCAACATCCAGCTCTCCGGTGCCGTGAAAACTTTGCCGTCCGCCGAACGGACGGTGTTTTGGGTGGGGCCGGGGGAGTAACTGCTGTTGGACATGGATTTCGGCTTCCTTGCTTGGGGGTCAGCCTATCACGGCCTCCACAGGCGTAGCTGCCCGTTGTCGCTCGTGAGAGGCGAGGATTTTCCTGCGCTCATTCGCTCAACTCGCCCTGCCCAGATAGAAGACGTAGCCATAGCTGCCGCCGCATTCCTTCCAGACATCGATTTCTCGCTGCAAGCTGTCCGCGAATGCCTGGGCCTCGCCGCTGTCCGGATTCTTCGACCGAAAAACGGCAAGCTGGTCCTGCACGGGCCCGTAGTAGTTCTCCCAATCCCCGGACGGCAGGACAAAATGGCCAACCGGCTCGAAATCTGCCGCCCGGACTTTCGCCAGATTGTCTTCGACGCTTGTCATGGCGGGGTATTCGGTGGCCCAGAAGTCCGCAGCCCTCCGCGGCGGGACCTCGCACAGCCAACTCAGCTCGCTGACGGCCATGAATCCTCCTGTCCGCAGCAGTCGTCGCCAACGCTTCAGACCCTGCTCGAACCCGGCAAGGTACACGGCTCCCTCCGACCAAACCAGCTCGAAAGAGCCGTCTGGAAAAGGCGGATCGGCCATGTCAGCTCGGACGGTTGTGATCCGATCTGAGAGCCCTTCCAGGACAGCGCGGGCTGCAAGTTGCTTGAGAAACGGTTCGTGAATGTCCACCGCCGTGACGCTCCCCTGGGTGGCCCTGGCCAGAGCCAGCGACGCCAGCCCCGCCCCGCATCCGAAATCGACGCTGCGAGGCTTGGGCGGCAGCCCGTGCAGCAGTGCAAGAGCCTTGAGGGTGGAGGCCTCGCTGCCCGGTGCTTTTCGTTGCAGGCCTTCGTAAAACGAGAACATCAGCGCCATCAGTGGGTCAGGATCGCCGGCCATGAGTACTCCCTCTCTCAGCGTCAAACAGCATCGGGTTCGGTTTTGGACGGCCGGCCTTCTTCAGGCAGATTCGCTTTAGGCCGCCTGAGGGACTCGCCGTAGGGCCTGGTGCGGTCCTTGACGCCGACGCCGCACAGCCGATGCAGGCAGTCGATGTGGTCGCCCGCGGCCAACAGCAGATGCACGCTGTCACGCAGGATCGCGTCCAGTTTCGGTTGGCCCTGCCAATCCGCCGCCACTGCGACTCGCAGCACGTCGGTGGGATACGACTTGAACGCCGCGTCGCCGGAAGTCGGGTCACCGGTGGAGACGCGGTAGTGGTACGTCGCGTCCCGTTTGGCAAGCGGGATTTCGACGTGGTGCAGGGTGACGGATTCCTCGACGGCGACCGTCTCCGGGCAATCCCGGCTCAGGCCAAAACGGACGACGGAATTGCCGGGTTGGGCCGTCTGCCAGTTCACCACGATCCTGCTGGGATCGGGCGCGCGATGCGTCAGCCAGATCCTCGTGATTTCGGCCGAGGCCGAGGGGCACGCAACCAGGAGAAAGAACGTCGTCACGGCAGCTATTCGCATTTTCATGGTCCAGTTTTCAGACGTCCGGCCAACCCTTGCTCCGCAACCATTCTCGCAGCACAGCGACCGGGGCCGCAAGCACCGCCCCTGGAACCGCGCAGGTTGGCAGCGCCCCGTTGGGAACTCCGCTAACCAGGGTAGACACGCACCGTGGCCGAGGGGAGTTGCCGGCAACGCTTCGCACCGTGCCGCGGATCTGTTCGACTGGGGGTTTCGGCGATTCGACAAGGTCCATTCCTTGCGGCGGCCAACCACGACGCGCAGACACGCCTCGATGGCCCCGCTTGCCTTCCTCGGCATCCTGGCTGTCTGCCCGCTCCCCGCCTGCTTCCTCCGAGTTGCAGACGACGCCGAAGGGCGGCGGATCGGCACCTGCAGCCTTTCGGCCACGGCCGAAATCGGGCCCTGCGGGATGTCTTCTTGAGCGAAATTCGGCTGAATACGTTCCGACGCCGAATCCAGCAGCGGATCGAGCCTGCTCACGCGGCCGGGCTCGACCTGAAGTCGCGTGCTGACCGGCGACTGGATTGCCGGCCGCACATCCCCAAGAACTGGAATATCCCGAACGACTACCGGGATGCGGCCGGCACTCGCAGGCGAAACGGGACTTGCCGGACGACGCCAACGCGGTCTGCGACCTGGCCCTGTGCTGGCGGATGACGGACGACGAACGTACGCTCAAACCGCTGCAAGCTCGTTTGACCGCCGGGTGGACGCAGTCCAATCGACCCGCCTAAAGGAAGACTTCACGCTTTCCTTCGGCTCCCATGTTCCGGCTGCCGGGTGATGTCGCGGGGACCGCACGCCGGCGGCTGAGGCGGGCTGTCAATCCGATCACGGCGTGGCCGCCGCAGCATTCCTCGAAGCCCGTCCGTCCGGGCAAGAATCCGCCGAGATTTCAGGCGGTCGCCGCAGCTCGCTGGCTAGGGCAACTTGACGTTTGTTGACGCCCTTCGTGCGTTTACGCCTCGACAGCAGTTCCCGCGCGAGCGTATGCTGGCAGAACTGAAATGACCTTTCGTGGAAAGGGGCAGCATGACTGCGAGGACTCGGCGTTTCGTTCTGATCCTTCTGGCCTGTTCGCTGCCGGACTTGGCCGGCGCGGCAGAGCCCATTGGCAAGGCCTCGCCGGAGCAACTCCGCGCCTGGATGAAGCAGTACCCGCAAGCCGACGCTAACGGCGATGGATTGCTGTCGCCAGAGGAAGCTCAAGCCTATCATCAGAAGTTGCAGCGGGATCAGGCCGCGGCCCGCCGCGCCGCGCCCCGTTTTCGCCAGGAGTACGCTTTTGCCACGATGTCGGACGGCGTCCGCATCGCCCTGGCCGTGGGCTATCCGCGCGGCTTTGAGTCCGAGGACCGGCAACGCCGGTGGCCGGCCGTCTTTCAGACCTGCGGTTATCCCGGCGCCACGGTGGCTGCCAACCCTGGCAACTTGGGCGATCGCTTCGTGACCGTCCAAGCTTCGATCCGCGGCACGGGCGCGTCGGGCGGCGCGTTGAGCCCCTGGCGGCCGCGCACCTGGCAAGACGGCTACGAGATCATCGAGAACTGGATCGTCCAGCAACCGTGGTCCAACGGCCGAGTCGGCATCCTGGGCTACTCCTGGCCCGGCTTGCTGGGGTTTCTAACCGCGACCACGCAGCCGCCATCGCTCAAGGCGGTCTGTGTGGGCGGGTTGATCGATGATTTCTACCGTGGCATCGCGCGGCCCGGCGGCGTGCCCAACATGGGGTTTCCGGTGGAGTGGATGAACAACTGGTACCGGTCCGACGGCGTGTTCGGCTCGGACGCGGCCGCGCGGGCAGCCCGCGGACTGGACGACGCGGCCTGGTCGCAAATCGTCGCCGCGCGTCCCCGCCGCGACTGGACGCAGGACATGCTCTGGCTGGGACTGCACCAGCCGTTGGACGGTCCGTCCTGGCGCGAACAGAACTTGGGCACGCATGCAGCGCGAATCCGATCGCCGATCCTGATCGGTCACGCCTGGCAGGACGAACAGACCGGGCCGACGGGCTGGCAACTCTGGAAGCGGATCGCCGACGACGTGCCCAAGCGGCTGGTGTTGACCAACGGCGGCCACGGCGCCGGCCTGCTGCCGGCCGACGTGACCGCCTGGTTTCGGCACTGGTTGCTGGATGAATCCGACGACGAAATCGCCGCGGCGCCGCGGCGCGTCGCCTGTTACCTGGAGACGCCCGCGCAAAACCGGGAGGGACGCGACGCGCTCACTTCGCCGCTGACCGCCGCCGACTTCCCGCTGCCCCAGACTCGCTGGACGCGCTACTATCTGCGGGCCGATCGGCAGCTGGCACGAAACGCGCCGGCCCCGGATGAACCGCCCGGCGGCTATCGCGTGACGCACCTATCGCCCGATGGCGGCGACCCGCGGGCCACCTATGAACTCGCCTTCACCGAACCCGCGGCGGTCTGCGGGCCGGCGGTCCTGACGCTATGGGCCAAGCTGGAGACGCTCGACACCGACTTCTTCGTCCTGCTGGCCGACCGGGCGCCCGACGGCAAGGTGTACGGCTTGCAACGCGGCCTGTTGCGGGCTTCGCATCGGGCTCTGGACGCACAACAGGCGTCGTACGCCGAGTCGGACGGCCAGACGACGCTGATCCGGCCGTATCACCCTCACGACCAGATCGCCCCGGTCGTGCCCCACGAGCCGCAAGAATATCAGATTGAGATCTTCGCCTTCGGCCACGTCTTCCGGCCCGGCCACAGGCTCCTCTTGTCGATCAGCCAGCCGCCCGCAGGCGATCCGATCGGCAGCACGCGGTCCGGCACGCCCAGCTACCGCTACGATTCCCATCCACCGCCCGGCCACGTCGCGATCCTGCACGACGCGGACCATCCGTCCAGCCTGCTGTTGCCGCTGCTGCCGGAGTTGCCGCCGTCGGCGGCGGAACCCGTGCCGCTGGACCAGCAGGCGGGGCTCCGGGAAGTCCGCTGAACATCGTCCGACAAACAACTGTCCGATGACGCGTGAGGGCCCGGAACCTTGCTCCGTGCTACCCGCTCGGACGGCTACCCAGGCGAGCGTCGCGCCGGTATTCTTAGGGGCCTGGAGTGTCTTTCCGAGGCCCGTGCCTTTTGAGGAGCTTGCTCATGCGTTTGACCGTGTCGCCTGGAACCGTGTTGGCTCATGTCTTGTCAGCGGTCGTGTGGAGCTGTGCCATGGCGTGCGGCAGCGTTTTGGCCGGCGGCGAACCGATGCCGCTGCCCGAACACCCGCGGCCGGACTTCCAACGCAGCCAGTGGCTGAATCTGAACGGGACTTGGCAATTCCGCTTCGATGCCGAGGATGCCGGACTGGAAGGAAAATGGTTCGAGGGCGCGACGCCGTTTCCGCGGACCATCCTGGTGCCGTTTCCTTGGGGTGCGCCGCTGTCCCAAGTCGCCGACGAAGCGCCGCTGGCCTGGTACTCGCGGACGATGCACATGCCCCAGGCGTGGCAGGGTCAGCGGGTGTTCCTGGTCATCGGCGCGTGCGACTGGGAGACGCAGGTGTGGCTGGACGGCCGGTCCCTGGGAACGCATCGCGGCGGCTACACGCCGTTTGAGTTCGAGCTGACGCCGCAGCTGCAACCGGGCCGCGAGGGCCGCCTGACGCTGCGCGTCGACGACCGCCCGCGGCCGTTCAAGCTGGAGGGCAAACAAGGCTATGGCAACGCCCGCGGGATCTGGCAGACCGTGTATCTGGAAGCCCGGCCGCAGACGTTTTTGACCTCTGTCCAATTCTCGCCCGACATCGACCGCGGCCAGGTCGCCGTGACCGCCCGGTTGAACGCCGCCGCGCCGGCCGCGACCTCGCTGAAGCTGCGTTTCAAGACTGGCGATCTGCCGGAGGTTTCCCAGGCAGTGGCCCCAGGGGCCCAGGAAGTCCAGTTCGAGGTCCCCGTGCCCAGTGCCCGGCTGTGGTCCCTGGACGATCCGTTCCTGTACGAAGTCGAAACTGTCCTGCACGCTGGCGGCGGGGAGGACCACGTGAACGCGTATTTCGGCATGAGGAAGATCAGCGTCGTGAACCTGCCCGGCACGAAGCACCCGTACATCGCCTTGAACAACCAGCCGGTGTATCTGCAGATGACGCTGGACCAGTCGTACCATCCCGAGGGCTTCTACACGTTCCCCAGCGACGCCTTTATGCGGGACGAAATCCTGCGCTCGCGGCGGATCGGGCTGAACGCCAACCGGTTGCACGTCAAGATCGACGTGCCCCGCAAGCTGTACTGGGCCGACCGGCTGGGCCTGCTGCTGATGTGCGACGTGCCCAACAGCTGGGGCGAGCCCGGCGCGGAAATGCGGGGCGAGATCGAACACGCCCTGCGCGGCATGTTGCAGCGGGACTTCAACCATCCCTCGATTTTTTCCTGGGTGCCCTTCAACGAGACGTGGGGACTGTTCACCAAGCAAGAGAAAAAACGGGCGTACCTGCCGGAAACGCAACAGTGGGTGGCCTCCGTGTACCGGCTGGCCAAGCAACTGGACCCCACGCGGCTGGTCGAGGACAACTCGCCCTGCCACCACGACCACGTCGTGACGGACATCAACAGCTGGCACGCCTACCTGCCCGGCTACGAGTGGCGTAAGCACCTGGACCAGGTGACGGCCGACACGTTTCCCGGCTCGAAATGGAACTTCGTCGCCGGCTGCACGCAGGGGACCCAGCCGCTGCTGAACAGCGAGTGCGGCAACGTGTGGGGCTACCAGGGCAGCGCGGGCGACGTGGACTGGTGCTGGGACTACCACCTCATGCTGAACGAATTCCGCCGGCATCCGCAGGTCTGCGGCTGGTTGTATACCGAGCATCACGACGTGATCAACGAATGGAACGGCTATTATCGCTACGACCGCAGCGACAAGGAGACCGGGTTGGAGGAATTGGTCCCCGGCATGACGCTGCGCGATCTGCACTCGCCGTGCTACGTTTCCACCGGTTCGGAGTTGTGCCGCGACGTGCAGCCCGGCGAGCGGGTCTCCGTGCCGCTGTGGCTGTCCCTGCTGACCGACCGCGCGCCCGGCCCGCGATTGCGGCTGCAGGCCACGCTGGCCGGCTGGAATCATCTGGGCCAGCGGCGCTGGTTTTCGCGCAGCTCGCGGGACCTGGCGTTCCGCCCGTGGCTGTCTCAGGAAATCGAGCCGTTGATCGTGACCATGCCGGACCAACCGGGCCTGGCGGTTTTGAGTCTGAGCCTTGAAGGGGACGCGGGCACAGTGCTGCACCGCAACTTCACGGCCTTCCTGGTCAGCGACGGCCCGGCCCCGCGGCAGGAGACGATCCAGCGCGACGGCGGGCAGACCGTGCTCCTGCGGTTCGCGCCGGCCAGTTTCGCGGCGGCCCAGTGGTCGCTCAAGCAGTGGAACGTGCTCGAGGGCCTCAAAGTCAACGGCGCCGGCCACGGGTTCTTCGAGTACTGTATCGCGTGGCCGGACGACGTCGACGCCACGGCGGTCCAAGGCGCGACGCTTGTGTTCGAGGCGTCCGCCAAGCAACTGTTCGGCAAGGACCGCGAGGGAGCCAAGCCGCAGGAAGGCGACTTTATGCGGGGCCAGGGCACGCACGACCCGAGCCGGAACCCGAACGCGTATCCGATGACCGACACCGTCCGGTTCCCCTCCGCCGTCCGCGTCCAAGTCGCCGGCCAGTCTGTCGGCCAGTTCGACTTGGCCGACGACCCGGCGGATCACCGGGGCATCCTTTCCTGGCACGCCCAACCGCACGACCGCAAGCTGCGTGAGGCCGGCTCGTACGGCTACCGGGTGGAAGCGGTCATTCCGGCCGGCGCGGTGAGCGCGGCAGCGGCAGCCAAGGAGTTCGTCGTCCGCCTGGAGGTCGATGCCGCGTTCCCCGGCGGTCTGGCCCTGTACGGCGAACGGTTCGGCCGCTATCCGCTCGACCCGACGATCGTGCTGTCCGTGAAACGTTGATCGCCGTCTTCGAGGTTGCGCGTAGTCGAATTCCCCCAAGTTCGGGAAGAAGGGCCAAGAAACCCCAATTCTGGCGAATTCGGCTACGGTGGAATTGTGCCTTTTTCAAGCGCGCGGCGTCTAAGGCAATCCGCAGAAAATGATCTACCGGTCCGCCGGGCGCGTGTGGCACGGCCAACAAGTAGGCCGTGCCACGCCGGTTCGCCCGGGGTAGTTCATTTTCTGCGGGCTGTCTAAGTCGGATAAGAAGAGGTCCCGGACGTCTTTGACACGCCGACGGACACACCCGGGACCCTGCGCACAAGGCAAATTCTCTTACATCTTTGACGTATCGTGACCTTGACCGCGAGCGGCGTGTGCCTAAGATAAGGTCTAATTGATTGATTTCCAGCCGGCTGAGGGATCCTCTGCTGCGGAAAGCATGCCGGGCAAAGAAAGGGCCTTGAGCAGGCCGGGAGATGCCCGTTGTGCTTGCCAAGATTCCTAGCCCCTATGACGCCAAGCCTGCCTGCCTGCCTTGCCACTCGCTTTCCCCTGTGAACCAGCCGGATCGCACTCGCACAAAACAGCTTTTGAACGTCAGTTTTTCGTTTTCGTCATTCCTACTGGGAGGTCCGACATGAACTATCGTTTTCGTGACCGGCGAGGCTTCACGCTCGTCGAGTTGTTGGTGGTGATCGCTATTATCGGTATTCTCGTGGCTTTGCTTCTTCCGGCAATCCAAGCGGCGCGTGAGGCGGCGCGGCGAACGCAGTGTGTCAACAATTTGAAACAGATCGGCGTGGCCCTGCACAACTTCCATGACACGTACAAGAAGTTTCCCACGGGCATGACCGATGACGACGGCAACAACATCAGTTTTCGGGCGTATCTGCTGCCGTTCATGGAGCAGGGAGCGCTGTGGGACGAGATCCTGGCTGGCGGCTACCAGGCTGTCACGGCGACGGGTGACCACACCAACATGGATACCGGCACCTGTGGCAGCTTTTCGCACATGAACAACAAGAACGATCTGCTGAACGCCCCGGCCAACGTCGTGGGCAAGACCATCCTGCCCGCCTACATGTGCCCCAGCGACATCCTGGCGCAGACGGACAACGACGGGTTTGGCCGGGCGAACTACAACGGCTGTTCCGGCCCGCTGCTGGGGAACAACTGGAACGGGTGCGGCGTCTGGAAGGGCAGCAACCAGACGGGGGTTCTGACCTACGACAACGACAACTGCAAGAGCTGGCTGTGGACCTTCGCCGACGTCTCGGACGGCACGAGCACGACGTTTGCGGTCGGCGAGCGCACGGTGTGCAACTATGTGACCACGAGCAACAACGGCGACGCCAGCTTTCCCGCCTGGATCGGGGGAAACAACGTAGCGGGAAGTTCCGGCGGCTGCAACGGCTTTGATTCGGCTGGCAACGTGCTGTGCTTGACCGACGCGACGTTCTATCTGAACCGCGGGCCGCAGATGCTGAAGTTGGGGATCACCGAGTCGGAGTCTCAGGCCTGCTTTGGCAGCCAGCATCCCGGCGGTGCGCAGTTCGTGATGTGCGACGGCTCCACGCAGTTCGTCAGTGACGCCATCAGTACGTCCGTCTACGCCAATCTGGGCAATCGTCGTGACGGCGAGAGCGTGCCCTTCCCCTAATCGCCAGAGGAATCACCGATAGAGTTCTTCTTGCGTTGGGTCGCGGCTGTATTTGATGATGAGGAGACATGAATTCATGGTGGCAATGACTGGGATCAAGTTGACCAAAACGATCGGCAAAACGGCTTCGTTGGGTTTGGCGTTGCTGGCCACAACCTGGATGGGCTGCGGATCCGACCTCGTCACCGCGCCCGTTTCGGGCACGGTCCGGGCCGATGGCCAACCGGTGAACGGGGGAGTCGTGACCTTTGCGCCCGTTGGAGGCGACGCCAGCGCGGGCAAGCCCGCCGGGGGCGCCGTTCAAGCCGACGGCACGTTTGTGCTGAGCACGGAATCCAAAGGGGACGGAGCCATTCTGGGGCGGCATCGTGTGATCTATTCTCCGCCGACGGTCGAAACCCCGCCGGTGCAGGAGGGAAAGCACGCCGAGTCGCCGCCGCCTTCGCCCTACGCCGGCCTGATCCCCAAGGAGGCCGAGGTGGAAGTGAAATCGGGAAGCAACCAGATTGACATCGACCTCGTGCCTGACCCGGCCGCCGGGGCGCCGTCCTAGGCGGTCTCGTTCGACGAACCGTCCTTCCGCGGTCGGCCGTTGTTGGCAAATCCTTCGAGAGCCGTCATCGCACGTGGATGACGGCTCTTGTTTTTTCGGGTATGACTGTTCTCGGAAAATGAATTGCGAGTTCACAAGTGGCCAGCAGCACGAAAGGATCACTGATGAAGAGCCAGACGAAACGGGCTTGGGGCGCCGGGACGTTCCTCTCGCACTTGCCGCTTTTGTTGGGCATCGCCTTGGCCGCGGACCTGGCGGCGATACGAGGCTTTGCCGGCGCAGGCGAGCCTGGGGGAACGAAGTACGTTGTCGACAAGGACGTGTTCTACCTTCCGCAGGGCGGCGGGCCGGCGGATGATTACGCCGACGAAATGTGCCGACTCGATTTGTATCGCCCCGAAGCCGTCCAGGGCTTTCCGACGGTCGTGTTCTATCACGGAGGCGGATTGTCGGCCGGCAAGCGATACGTGCCCAAGGAATTGACCGACCGCGGTTGGGCGGTGGTCGGGGTCGGCTACCGGCTGCACCCCAAAGTCCAGCATCCGGTCTACGTGGAGGACGCCGCCGCGGCCCTGGCATGGACCTTCAAGAACATCGCAAGGTTCGGCGGCGACCCCGAACGGATTTTCGTCACGGGGATTTCCGCTGGAGGTTACTTGACCGCCATGGTCGGCTTGGACAAGGACTACCTGGCCAAGCACGATCTGGACGCCAATCGGATCGCCGGCCTGATCCCGGTGACCGGCCAGATGATCACGCACCAGACCGTGCGCAAGGAGCAGGGCGTGGAGCCGAGCAAGTTTCGGCCGACCATCGACAAGTACGCGCCGCTGTATCATGTTTGCCCGGACGCGCCGCCCATCTTGTGCGTTACGGGGGGCTGGGAGGTGGACATGCTGATGCGGGCGGAAGAGAATCTCTACTTCGTTTCCATGCTGAAACTGGTCGGCCACAAGGCAGTCCGGCACGTGGTGATCGAAGGCGCCGATCACGGCCGTTGCGGCGCCGAGTGCTGGCCGCATGTGATCGCCTTTGTGGAAGCCCGACTGGCCGAAATGAAGGCGTCTGCGAAAGCGCCTTGAGCGCACGATGATCCGCCGCCAACGCAGGCGGACGGAACGGTCAAGCCGGTGATCTGAGCGTTTGAATCCCACCATCCGAGTCGAGTCTGCATAAGGAGTGTTCGATGCACAGGCATGTGATCCGTCGTTTCCACACCGGGCTTCTGTTGCGGGCCTTGTCGGCGGCCTCGTTGGCCGCGCTGGCGTCGTTCTCCGGCGGCAGCGTTCGGGCTGAAGCCGCGCGGCCGGACGCGTTGCGCGTCGGCTTTGCCCGCGTGTGCATCACGCCGGAACAACCTCTGTGGCTTCACGGCTACGCCAGCCAGCCGCGATTCCGGCCGTTTGAGGGCAAGCTGAACGACCTGTACGCCAAGGCCATGGCGATCGAAGACTCGCGAGGGGAACGGGCCGTCCTGATCACCCTCGACCTGTGCGTGATTCGCGCGCCGGAAGCCGCCGCGTTGTTCGGCCGGCTGACGCAGCGCACGGGACTGGCGCGGCGGCAGTTGCTGGTGAACTTCTCGCACACGCACTCCGGTCCGATGATCGGCTCGTCGGACTTCAGCCGCGTTCCCATGCCGGCCGAGGATCAGCAAGCGACGTTGGCTTACACGGCGCAGCTGTACGAGAAGATCGCGGACGTCACGCTGGCCGCGCTGGCCGACTTGAAGCCGGCCGAATTGGCCTGGGGCACGGGCCGCTGCGATTTCGTGCGCAATCGCCGGCTGTACCGTGAGGACGGCAGCTATCGCGGCATGGGGCCGAACCCGGACAAGCCGGTCGACGATACGGTGCCGGTGCTCCGCGTCAGCGCTCCCGGCGGACCCGTGCGCGGGCTTGTCTTCGGCTGTGCTTGCCATCCGGTGACCTTTGGGCAAGAGAATCTGAAGCTGTCCGGCGACTATGCCAGTTTCGCCCAGGAGGAAGTCGAGGCGAGCCATCCGGGCGTCCAAGCCATGTTCGTGCAAGGCTGCGGCGCGGATGCCAACAGCGACCCGCGCTGCGGCCCCGACGCAGAGAAGCACGTCCGCCTGCAAGGCCGGAGCCTGGCGGCCGAAGTCGGCCGGGTCGCCAAGGGGCCGCTCGAGCCGGTCCGCGGGCCGTTGCGGGTGAAGTTCGCCGAAGTGGCTCTGCCGCTCAAGCCGATCCCGCCGCGGGCCGAGTTGGAAAAAATGACGGGCACGCTGGCCCACAACGCCAAACGCATGCTGGCCGCGCTGGACAGCGGGCGGCCGTTGCCCTCGCACCATCAGCATCCGCTGGCCCTCTGGCACTTCGGCGGAGATTTGACGCTGGTCGCGCTGTCCGGCGAGGTCGTGTCGGGCTATGCCCGCTCGGTCCGGCGCGAATTGGGCGCCGACCGTCTCTGGGTGGCCGGCTATTCCAACGAAGTCGACGGCTATCTGCCCGACGCCACCATCGTAGCGGAAGGCGGCTACGAAGCGCGCGGACTGGTCGCCGATATCGGCTTCTACTCTGCCGACGCGGAACGTACGCTTGTCCAGGCCGTCCGCGAGGCCAGCCGGGCACTTCCGAAGTCTTCACCGGAGAAGATCCCCCGATGATCGAACTGAAGCCGTTGTTCGAATTGAAAGCAAATGTCGATCCGCCCCAGATCATCGACGGGCCGCTGGGCCAACGGCTGTTCATTCCCGTCACGGGAGGCACGCTGAGCGGCGAGCGGATTTCGGGCGTGTTGCAGGCGGGCGGCGCCGATTTTCAGCTCATTCGCCGCGACGGCGTCGCGGAGTTGGACGTCCGCGTGACCATCCTGACGGACGACGGCGTCACGGTTCAATTGAAAGGGCACGGGATTCGGCACACCTCCGCGGAGGTGTTTGCGAAGATTATGTCCGGCGTGGAAGTCGATCCCGCGGAGTACTATTTTCGCGAGGCGATGTTCTTCGAGGCCCCTGCCGGCAAGTACGATTGGCTGAACAAGATGATCGCGATTGCCAAGGGCGGTCGGCTCAAATCCTACGTCTTGCTCGACGTGTACGAGGTCCTGTAGCCAAACCGGCGTTTCACCGCGTCGGGCACCAAGGAAAGAGGAGAATCCAAGCATGAACTTCCGCTCCAACCGTTTGGGCGCCGCAGGCCGCCGACTGCTGGCTGTCGTCGCGGCGTTCGCGACACTGGCGGGGATCGCCGTGGCCGACGACGGCCGACCGCAGCCCGTTGCCATGATCTTCGACACCGATCTCGGAAACGACGTCGACGACGCCATGGCCCTGGCCGTGATCCATGCCCTGGCCGACCGGGGCCAGTGCGAACTGCTGGCCGTCACCGTGACGAAAGACAATCCGTACGCCGGCGCCTGCGTCGATTTGCTCAACACCTTCTACGGTCGCCCCGACATTCCCGTCGGCGTCGTCCGCGACGGCATGGCGCCGCAGGACCACAAGTACATCCGCCAACTCGCCACGGCCAGCGACGGCGGCCGGCCCCGCTATCCGCACGACTTGACGAGCGGCGCCGACGCGCCCGAAGCCGTCGGCCTGCTGCGGAAGACCCTCGCCGGCCAGCCCGACGGGTCCGTAGTGATCGTCCAGGTGGGCTTTTCGACCAACCTGGCCCGGCTCCTGGACTCCAAACCGGACAGCAACTCGCCGCTGGACGGCAAGACGCTGGTCGGGCAGAAGGTCAAGCTGCTGTCGATCATGGCGGGGGCGTTCACGCCGGAGCTGGCTGCGAGACATTTCTGCGAGTACAACGTCAAGATCGACGTCCCCAACGCCCGCCATGTGATCCACCGGTGGCCCACGCCGGTGGTCTTCAGCGGCTGGGAAATTGGGAACGCCATCCAGTATCCGGCCGAGAGCGTTTTGGAAGATTTCGGCTACGTGCCGCACCATCCGGTCGCCGAAGCCTACGACCTGTACCGGGGCCGGAAGAACCGGCAGCCGACCTACGACCTGACGAGCGTGCTGTACGCCGTCCGGCCGGACCGGGGCTATTTTGACCTGTCGCCGCCCGGCCGGGTCATCGTCGAGGACGACGGCTTTGTCCGCTTCCAACCGGAGGCCAACGGCCGGCACCGGTACTTGATCGCCTCCCCGGAGCAGGTCGCGCGTGTCCAGGAAGCGTTGGTGATGCTGACCAGCCAACCACCGTCGGGCAAGCGTCCGTAGCGGGGACAGCGGGCGTCAGGACCGAGGCTGCCAGCGATAGCTTGGCTGGCGGCCGAAACCGGTGACGCGCAGCTCGCCGCCCGGCAAGACGTCCAGAATCGCGTAAGCGTTATGGTCCAGGCCGGGCCCCTCGACCATCGCTCGCAACGTGCAGTAAGGAATGCCGTTCAGCAGGCGCTCGTCGCCGTGATGGTCGTGGCCCTGGAAGACCGCCGCCACGCGTTGCGAGTCTTCCAGCACTTGGCGCACTTGCGGCGCATTTTTGATGCCCAACGGCGGCGTCACGTCCAACCGCTGGTGGACGAAGACGAGCGTCGGCAGCGTCGTCTGCTGCAGGTCGCTGCGCAGCCAGGCGATTTCTTCTGGCGGGACGTTCGCATCCTTCCAGTCGAAGTTGTTTCCGCCGTAGGGCGCGCCGTCGCTGCGGAAGCAGGCATCCAGGATCACCAAGTGATACCGGGCCAGGTCGAAGGAATAGAAGGATTTGGCCTGGCCGACGATCTCCAGGAAATCGGGCTTGGTCAACGCCGAGACGCAGTGGTTTCCGAGCACGTAGTGGCACGGGCTCGGAATCGCGGCCAACGCGGCGTGGATCCGGCGCAGGGCGTCTTTTTCGGCTTCTCGAGAAATCGCCGTGTCGATGCAATCTCCCAGTTCCACCAGGCAGTCCGTCCGGGCCTTGGCGAATTGCTCGCCGGCCGACGCCAGTTTGGCCAGGCTGTCCCGGTAGTGCCGGCTGCCCGCCGCCGGCTTGTCGGCAGAATGCAGGTCGGTCAGCAGTCCGATCCGCAGGAGCGGGGCTGCGGGGCCATCGGCGTCGGCGGCCGTTGCCTCGCGGGTGAGGCAACCGGCCCCGGCGGCGAGCAGGCAACTCGTCTGGCGAAAGAACGTTCTCCGGCCGGCGCGACGAGCGGCCGCGGATCGAAGGCGGTCAGTCATGGATTTCTCCGCACCTCAACAGGCGTCTGGGAATCTCGAAAGCACCTTGACACAGAAGCCCGGCGGATGGGAAACCGCCAGGCTTCTTTCACCCTATCGTCGGCTTCAGGACCCGGCAACCGATGGCCTGCAAGTCCTGTTTCAATCGTGCGTACATCGCCTCGTCCTGGTACGTGCCGAGGATCGCGCCGCCGGAGCCGGCGAACTTGGCACTGGCCCCGGCCCGCCGCGCGGTTTTGACCATCCGCAAGTGAGCCGGCTGCAACTGGCAGATACTCCGCCGCGTGTCGAAGTTCTCGTCGATCAAGCGGGCGAGATGTTTGCCCTCGCCGGCCAGCAAGGCTTTTCTGGCCTCGTCGGTCAGCCCGGCGAACTTCTGCATGGCGGCCACCACGTCCGGATCGCCTTGCTCGAATCGCACGCGCAGGGGCCGGTGCGTCGCCTCCGTCGGCTCGCCTTCCTCTTCGCTGTACGCCAGATACAGCGGCGGCAGCAGCGCCGGGTCCAGCGGCTCGTAGACGCCGTAGCGATAGCCGCACTCCTCGCGCATCACCTCGGGAGCAAAGTTCATGTAGACCAGTCCGCCGTACACCTGGATGACGCGGTCCTGCAAGCCGGCGACAATCCCCAACTGTTCGGTCTCGACGGCCAGCGCCAGCGAAGGCTGCAGGTACCGCGGGATCTCCACGCCGTAGAACTCCATCAAGGCCCGCAACGTGGCGACGATAATGGCGCTGGAACCGGCCAGGCCGACCTGCCGTGGAATGTTGCTCTCGTAGCGGATCGAGAAATTCCGGTCGTGCAGGGGCAAATGCTGCTTCAGGCAGTAATCCACAAACTTTTTGATCGTGGCTTTCACCAGCCGCACGCCGCCGTAGTAGCCGTGCAGTTGGACGTCGCGAGCCAGTTCCCGGACGGAACGGAAGCGGCTGCGGTCCTCTTGGCTGAGGATCAACTCCAGGTCTTCCCACTCGTACAGGATCACGTCGGCGTGGAAGTCCTTGACCAGAAACGAAATCGTCTTGCCGTAATAGCCGTCCGACGGGTTTCCGATCAGGCCTGCGCGGGCGAATCCTGGCTGGCGGATAATTTGCATGTCGGTAACAGGGTCCGTACGAATTGTTGCAGACGGGGACCGAATTTGGCGTCCGCCAGGGCGAACTCGAAGAAGGCCCGGAAGTAGCTCTCGAAATTGCCGATGTCAAAACGGCGTTCGTGAGAGCGCAGCCGCAGCCCCAGCCCTTTGCCGCCGCTTTCCAGGACCAGCTGAATCGCGTCGGTCAGTTGAATCTCGCCGCCCTTGCCGGGCTGCGTCTCGACCAGCTTGTCGAAGATCACGGGGCTGAACACGTACCGCGCCGCGACGGCCAGATTGCTGGGAGCGTCCGCGATCTCCGGCTTCTCCACCAACCGCTCCAACTCGAACACGTCGTCGACCGGCCCGCGGGGCTGAGCGATGCCGTAGCGAAAGACTTCCTCGCGCGGGACCTCCTCGAACGCCACCACCACATCCGCCCGGCTGGCCTCGAACGTCTCGATCATCCGGCGGACGATGTCCGACTGGGCGTTGATGCCGATGATCGAATCGCCCAGAGCGACCACGAACGGCTGGTCGCCCACCAGCGGCCGGGCGCACAGCACGGCGTGCCCCAGGCCCAGCTGGCGGCGTTGCCGCGTGTAAAAGAACTCCAGATCCTGGCGTTCGAAGTCCAACTCGGCCAATTCCCGCTCGCGGCCCGTCTCCCGCAGGTAGGCCACCAGTTCCCCGTCGATGTCGAAATGGTTCTCGATGGAGTGCTTGCCCTTGCCCGTGATGAACAACAGTCGCCGGATGCCCGAGCCGGCCAGCTCGTCGACGACGTGCTGGGCCACCGGCTTGCGGCCGACGGGCAGCATCTCCTTGGGCTGGCTCTTGGTCGCCGGCAGCAATCGCGTTCCCAACCCGGCCACGGGCACGACGGCGATGTCGATCGTCATAGCGTTTGGTCCTCATTTTCCTGGGGCGCCCAGCCTATTCTAACCACCCTCCGGCCAAACACAAAAGGGCGCGGCCCTCGGGATCCCGGCGATCTGCCGCCGCGAACCTGACAACCCCCTTTTTCGGAAAAGTCGGACTTCTTGCCGCCCGAAAACTTGTGAGCCTCCGCTGGCCGCCGATATCATGCGCGTTGTCTTTCGAGCATGCCGCCGACGCCAATTCCCATGACCAGTCCGCCTGCATCCGCCGCCGCCCGCCCGCTGCCGCTGGTCAAGCGTTCCGACCTGATCGTCTTTGTCCAGGCGTTTGGCGGGCGGACCTATCTGGGCGTCAAAGATCCGCTGGCGCTGCGTTACTATCATCTGCGGCCCGAAGAGTTTTTTGTGCTGCAGCAACTGGACGGCCGGACTTCGGCCGACCAGATTCAGGCGGCATTCGAGCGGGAGTTTCCGCCGCGCAAGTTGGGGCATCGCCAACTGCAGGCGTTCTGCTCGTTGCTGCATCGCGAAGGACTGGTCGTGGCGGACGCTCCCGGCCAGGCGGACGTGCTGCTTCAACAGCGGCAAGCGGCGCAGCGGCGTCAACGGTTGGAACGTTTCGGCAATCCGCTGGCGTTGCGTTTTCGCGGCCTCGATCCGGAGCCGCTGTTGGACTGGCTGTACCCCCAAGTCCGCTGGCTGTTCTCGGCGTGGGCGTTCGCCGTGTGGCTGCTGCTGGTCGTCACAGCGGCCGTTTGGGTGCTGGTCCAGTTCGACACGTTTCGCGCCCGGTTGCCGGAATTCGAAGCCTTCTTTCGGCCGGAGCATTGGCTCTGGCTCGCCGCGGCGCTGGCCGGCTGCAAGATCCTGCACGAACTGGGCCACGCCTTGGCCTGTAAGCACTACGGCGGCCACTGCCACGAAATCGGACTGATGCTGTTGGCGTTCACGCCGTGCTTGTACGCCAACGTCTCGGACGCCTGGATGCTGCCGGGCAAGTGGCAGCGGATGGCGGTCAGCGGCGCCGGAATGATGGTCGAACTGGGCCTGGCGGCGATCTGCACGTTCGTCTGGTGGTTCAGCGGGCCGGGGATGCTGAACGCAATCTGCCTGAAGGTCATGTTCGTGGGTTCGGTCAGCACGGTGGTCTTCAACGGCAATCCGCTGTTGCGGTACGACGGCTATTACCTGCTGGCCGACCTGTGGGAAGTGCCCAATCTGCGACAGCGGGCGGATGCGGCCCTGTGGCGGCGGGTGGGGCGGTGGGTCTTGGGCAGAGACTCCGGCGGCCCCTCCCTGTATCCCGAACGACACGGGAACCTGCTGCGGCTGTATGCGGTGGCTTCGTTCGCCTATCGGATAGCGGTGATCGCGGCGATTCTGTGGTTTTGCCACGCGTTGCTGGAGCCGCTCGGCTTGCAGGTTCTGGCGCAACTGCTTACGGTATTCACGATCGCGGGCGTCGTGGCCGCGCCGCTGGTGCGGACGTTCCGGTTTTGGAGTGTGCCGGGCAGGAGTCGGGAAGTGAACAAGTTGCGAGCGGCGGTGACGGTGACAGGCCTGGCGGTGTTGTTGGCCGCGGCGCTCGTGACGCCGTTGCCGCACCGGATCACCGTCCCGGCGGTGGTGCAACTGCGGGACGGTCACCGAGTGTTCGTTTCGGTCCCAGGGCGGTGCACGTGGTCCGTCGAGCCGGGCACGGAGGTTCGCCCCGGCGACGTCCTGGGGCGGCTGGAAAACCCCGATCTGCTGTTGGAGATCGCCCGACTGCAGGGCCAGCGGGAGGTGCTGCAGTCCCAATTGCAGAGTTTGAAAAGCCGCAGCGCTCAGCAAGCCAATCGCGGCGCCCGCGATGCCGGTTCCGAGATCCCAACCGCCGAGCAAGCGCTGGCGGACATCGAAAACCGTCTGCGCAAACGCGCGGAAGAGAAACAACGGTTGACGCTTACCGCTCCCGCCGCCGGAACCGTCCTGCCCCCGCGCCGGCAGCCGCCCTCGAAGGCCGAGGCCGAATTGCGCTCTTGGACCGGCCAGCCCCTGGATCAAGCCAACCGGGAGGCCTTCCTGGAGACGGGCACGCTGTTTTGCCTGGTGGGAGACCCGCACGCGCTGGAGGCCCTGCTGGTGATCGACCAGGCGGAAATCGCCTTCGTCCAGCCGCAGCAGCAGGTTCGAATCCAGTGTGATCTGCTTCCCGGCCGATACCTGAGCGGGCGGATCGAGCAGCTGTCGCAAATCGACGCCGACGCGGTCCCCCCGGAACTGGTCGCCGCAGGCCGGTTGCCGCTCGCCAAGCAAGCCGACGGCCAGTCGCGATTGGTTGGCGTCTTCTACCAAGCCAAAGTGTCGCTCGCCGCTCACGACCATCCGCTGCTGCCCGGCGCGATCGGCCGCGCCCGGATCCACCTGGCTCCCTTGTCGCTGGGGCGGCGCCTGGTCCGGTCTCTGAGCGGCACGTTCCGCTTCGGCGCGTGACGGCAAAGCCCGCCAACTTGCTGTACAAAGTCATTTGGTGGTCTGATGCAGGCGGACCTTGGCGACGTCATCTCGCCAGTTCACGGCGAACGGGGCGTGGTCCCTCGGGCACCTTCTCTGATCCAACTCGTCGATGACGGTGTTTCTGCGTCCCTGATCAGCAAGACCGTCAATTCAGGATAGCCTACCTGCCGGAAAGAGAGCGGCACTTTCCATCTCCCCCTGCTCGCCCACCACGCCGCACCAGGATCTCACAACCCGTCACTCCCGGCGCACATCAACACGGCGGAAACATCGCGAAGGAGACCGGGAAGGAGACGGCTTTGTGTTCGCTCTTCTTCGGAAGGACACCAACCTTGGAAGCCGACAAGCGAAGGAGAAGATAAGGAAACGGCCCGCGGAAGTAATGCCCGGCAAGTAGACGTCCGGCAAGTAGTCGCCGTTGCGGGGCTCCAAGCCGTTGCTCCTGCGGGTCTTTAACGCGGCGGCCCCAGCTGGGCTGATTCTGCGCAGAGACTCATGCCATTAGTATCTCGTGAGCGGACCGACTCGACGGGCCATCATCACCAGGCCCGCGTTTCGCCGGGGACGGCGGCGGGGTAGGCGCCGGTGGCGTCGGCTCGGGTCGGCGGCTCGGCATCCCAGGCATAACGCGTTGGGCCAAGCCGCAGTTCGGATTGGACGGCCTCGTCCCAGGTGACCCGTTGGCCGGAATAGGTGGCCATGCGGCCCATCACGGCGGTCATGCTGCTGGTGGCGCCGTATTCGGCGTCCAAGCGGTAGGGGCCGGTGCCGCGGATGCTGGCCAGCAAGTTTTCGTGCTCGCGCTGGTAAGGGTTCTCCGCCACGCGTTTGCGATCGCGCAGTTCGCGGGGCGTCAGCTTGCCAAAGCCCCACGCGCCGGTGCCCAGCGTCAGCACGCCGCGGCTGCCATGGACGGTCTCCGAGACGTGATCCCAGGTGCCGGACATCTGCCGGGCCTGGCAGAAGTAGCGCACACCGCCTTCGTATTCAAACTCGATCGCGTGGTGGTCCCAGATGTCGCCGTTGCCGGGGCCGAACCGTTTCTCCCGGCCGCCCAGACCGCTGGCTCGCACGGGGTGCGCGTCCATGACCCAGTTGGCGACGTCGATCTCGTGCGTCGATTGTTCCACCAGGTGATCGCCGCACAGCCAGAGAAACACGCCCCAATGGCGAAGTTGGTATTCCAGTTCGTTCATCCCCTCCGGCCGCCGCCAGCCGGCCCGGCCCCCGCCCTGCACGTTGTAATAGGTGCGGATGAAACGGACGTCGCCGATGGCCCCGTCGCGGATCTTCTGAATGCCGTCCAGATAGTTCCGCTGATGGCGGCGCTGCAGGCCGACGACGACCGACAGCTTCTTTCGCCGGGCTTCCTCGTTGGCGGCCGCCAGCATCCGGTATCCCGGCGCGTCGATGCAACACGGCTTCTCCAGGAACGCGTGCTTGCCGGCTTGGATGGCGGCCGCGTAGTGGAGCGGCCGGAAGTGCGGCGGGGTCGTGAGCAACACCAGATCGACGCCCGCGTCGATCACGTGGCGGTAGGCGTCGAAGCCGGCGAACCGGCGTTCGGCCGGAACGTCGATCTTGGGCGCAAGGTCCGCGTACTTGGTGAGGTTCTTCAGGCTGATCTCCAGACGCTCCGGGAACAGATCGCCGACCGCCACCAGCCTGACCGGCTCCGCGGCCAACAACGCTTCGCGGCACGCGCCCGTGCCGCGGTTGCCACAGCCCACCATGCCGATGCGGATCACGTCGCTGCCGGCCGCGTGCGCGGAGCGGGCGACGCTCAGGCCGGCGGCCAGCGCGGCCCCGACGGAGGAGGCGGGCAACGGCCCGGACGATGGCTGCACCACGGTCTTGTCAGACGGCATGTGAAGGCTCCCAATATCAGCGGCTTGCCCAGTGGACGCTCGCGCTGCCCGCTAGGCGTTGCCGTATCTCCGCGCAAAGCCGGCGTCCTCGCCGGGCTGGTCGCTGTAACGGTCGTAGATGCCGACGATCACGGCGTCCGTCGGCTTGATGCCCTGGTACGTCTCGCGGAACGCCCGCTCGACGGTTTCCGGGCGGTCGCAGAGGCGTCCGGCGGCCAGAATCTTGAAAGCCAGACACGGCCGCGGGGCGTTCCGCATCGCCTGGAACATCCGCGGCGGATCCTCCTGCAAGTACACTTCGCGTGCCGGGAGCGGCACGTAGCCCAGGAGTTTCTTCAATTCCTCGTTGCTGCGGTTCCGCTCGTAGACACACGTCATGTAATAGTCCGGCTCCCAGCCCTTGGACTCGATCGCGTCGACGACCGCCGGCATGTGCGTGGACACGCCGGCCAACATGCCCGCGTCCCGCACGCGGTGGAGAAAGTCGCGGACCTCGTCGAGCTTGCCGGCCTTGAACAGGTTGTCGGTGACTTCGCCGTGATGCGCCACGGCCAGACAGCCGGCTTTCGCCAGGGCGGGAAAGTCGGCCGGGTCGCGGCCCAGCGAAATTGCGTACATTCGGCTGCCCTCGTCGACCAGCCGCCGATACAGATCCAGGTTCACCATGCCCGAAATCTGCCAGCAATTGACGCCGGCGGCCTCACATCGCCGGAGCGTCTTCAGGATCTGTTCGGGCGTGTAGTAGCTGCGCATCTCCTGGTTGACGAAACTCGACAAATGCGAACCGGCGTTGAAGGGATTCGAGCCGCAAATCAACCGCGACAACCGCACTTTGCCAAACGCCACCTGCGGCACCTGGAGCTGCTCGCCGGCCGCGGCCGGTTCGGCGCCGAGGCGCGCCATCGCCAAGCCGACGGAGATTGTCCCCAACGACTTCAGAAACTCGCGCCGATCGCTCGGCGATTGTGGCGAGCGAGCGGCATTGTCGAACCGGGTTTGGGGAGCGCCTTCCGATTCGTGAAACGGGCAAGAGGCCATGAGTTGTATCCCTTCTGCTTCAGAGGGCTGCGACGCATCGAATTGCGGGACTGAATTCGTCACCAGGCTGGCCGGAACCAAACCTGGCCCATCCGCGGCCTTTCAGGATACGCTCTACCGCTTCGCCGTTCAACGCGGACGGGCCGAAAGTCAGCCGCTCGCCAGGTCCCGGCGGCCGAATCGGCTGCGCTCGCGTTGCGCCCGGCAAGGCGGTCCCGCGGACTGCGGCGGACGAGGATTCGAGGCGGAACAGCCGGGAATCACTCGATCGCCGGGAGGGTGATCTTCTCCGGCTCAAAAATCACACTCCGCTCACCGGCCTCAACTTGGCCCAGTTCCAAGAGATCGTATCCGGCCTTCTTTCCCGTCTTGATCGTTCGCTCGACTTCCTTTTCCGGCACGAAAACATAGAACCCGACGCCCCAATTGAAGGTCGTCAGGCAGTCCTTCAGGCTCACGCCGGCCTCGCGCATGAATAGGAACAGCGGTGGAATCTCCTCCACCCACCTCTTGACGCGATACGTAAAAGGCCGCTTGTGATACGCGATCTTGGAGATTCCTCCCCCCGTTCCTCCGAGCAGCGAGTGGATGTCGATGCTCTTTGCCTGCAGGGCCTCGACGAGCCGGACATAGGAGCGGGTCGGGATGAGCGCCTCTTCGCCCAGGGACTTTCCGTTCGGCAGCGGATGCAGGAATTTGTCTTTCAGCGCCAGAGCCCGCTTGATGACGAGGGAAACTCCGTTGGCGTGCAGCCCGGAGGAAGCCACCCCGATAATGCGGTCACCGACGGCCAGTTTCGCTCCCGTGACCATCCGGCTGCGAGGGGCGATGATGCCCGTGACGCAACCGGACAGGGAGGGGGCGCTGCGGACCGGCGGCTCGGCTTTCACCAGGTAGCGGAGGGCGGGAGACTCGCCAGCCGGGAGGGCCATGCCGCACATCTTGCAGGCCTGATAAAAGCTCTCCGCCAGATCGCGGCTGCGCCTTTCGTCCATGAACCACTCGCTGTCGCCCGCCGCCACCTCGTCCGTGTAGATCACCGGGAGGGCGCCCTGACAGATCACGTCATTCGCCGCCATCAGGGCGGTGTCGATGCCGATCCCCTCGTAGTAAGTTCTCCCGGTCCGGGCGTGTTGATACATCCATTCCGCGATCCAGTTCTTGTTTCCCAGGCCTTCCTGGGTCGTGCACCAGTAATAGGTCTTGGCCCCCCGATACCCGAACACGGCTCCGTGGGCGCCCACGCTGTCCGGCTGGATGTACACACCGCGCTTGTTGGGGAACGCGAGCGTCTTCTTCCCGGCGCTCACCATCGCCATCTTGAACGGCTCGATCTTGGTGTAATCGACCCCCGCTTGGGCGTACTCGGATTTTGATCTGCTTCGTGCCATCTTGTTATCCGTTCGTCAATTCAGCCAATTGGGCTTTGCTGGGCGCGTTCGGGATCACGGCGATCGTCTGGCCCTTGTACTCGAAGATCTCCTTGTCGTCCTTCGTGATCTCGCCGATCACTTCGGCTCGCACGCCCTTACCCCGGATTGCTGCCAACACCGTCGCCACGTCTTTTTTGGCGACTTGGACCGCCATCCGGCCCTGCGACTCGCAGATCATGATCTCTTCGGGCGTCAGGTTCTTTTCCCGCAGCGGCACCTTGGCCAGATCCACGCGAGCGCCGAAACCACCGTACCTTGCGGACTCGCAAACGGCGGCGCCCACGCCGGCCGCCCCCAGGTCGGAACAGGCCTTGATCTTGCCGGTGCCAAAGGCTGCCAGCGAGGCTTCCATCACGGCCCGCTCTTCCTTGAACAGGGCGATGGCGGGCTTCATTTCGCTGACCAGGCCAGCTCGATACAGCGTGTCGTTGCCGTCGCTTCCCGTCTTGCCGAACAGGATAATCTGATGCCCGGCGGACTTGGCCGGCTTGGTCAGCGGCTTGGCCGTGACCAGCTTGCCGATGACCGAAACAACCGTGGCCGGCACGATGTCGGAAAACGAGGTGGAGAATCCGCCGCCGACGATGAACACGTCCATGGCCCGGCACATGTCCCGCAGGCCTTTGACCATCAGGTTGACGCGCTCGCCGCTGGTCATCTCGACACACTTCCCGCAAGTGCATTTCCCGGCGAATCCGCAGGGGCCGACGAGAACTTTTTCATCGAGCGGCTTGGTGCCGAGGAAATTCATCAGGAACAGAGGCCGGGCGCCCATCGCCACGACGTCCCGCATGGCCCCGCCTGCTCCCGTGGCCGCCGCATCGTAGGGGCGGGGCACGCAAGGCGAACAATGGCTCTCCATCTTGCCCACGAAAGCGCCCTGGATGCCGGGAAACTTGAAGGCGGCAGCGTCGTCACCGGGGCCGACCAGCAGAGCCCTGGGAAACAGTTTTCCGACTTTTTGGTTCAGCGCCTCGATGGCTTTGAAGTCGATCGCCTTGTCGATGTTGTGATGCAGATGGGTGAAGAGGGCGTGCATCAACGCCTTTTCAATCCGGTTCATTCCCCAGGGCCTCCTCGCGTGACAGGTGGTGCGTGACGGGTGGTGGTTTTCTTCGCGCTCTGAGGCTAAGCGTCGAAACCGGGCGAGTCAAGGGGGCGGGCGGGCGGGCAGGACGACCGCGGTGGGCCTGCTCCCGCCGGTCCCCCCTTCGCCGCTGGCGGAATGCCTTTGCCCGTCCCGTCGCGGGAGCGGCGAAGCGGTCACCCGCCCGGCAACCGAGGCCCGGCCGCAGGCACGCTTGACCGGAGCCGCCGGCTTGGCTACTCTAAGAAGGAACGGCTGAAGGTTAGCAGTTGTTCTCTCCGATAAGCCTTGGAGTTGTTTGTAACGAAAGCAAGAATACTGGTGAGTTGAGCCCGCTGATGAATCCGATCTTGGACCTACGACCGCTGCTGCTTCTGGCCGGATTCGGCCCGTAGGGGAGATCGCGCACTGTCCAGTTTGGATCGTTCCGCCCCGAGGGCCAGTCGCTCGGGGCTTTTTTGTTTTCTGAGGAGACCGCCGACATGAGACGTTGGCAGATTTTGCGTCGCGGCTATCGGGGGCCGTCGAGGATCGCCTTGTTACTGCCCGGGCCAGCCAACGGCTGGCACTTAGACTTCTGGGACTGACCTGTACAGACTCTGATACGATCCTCGAATTTTCCGAATACAGAAAGGCACGACGACCGATGACCGAAACGCGACACATCCGGATTTTCGACACGACTTTGCGCGACGGCGAACAATCTCCGGGCGCCAGTATGAATTTGCAGGAGAAGTTGGAGATCGCCCAGGCCCTGGTGGACTTGGGGGTGGACATCATCGAGGCGGGTTTTCCGATCGCCTCGCCGGGCGACTTTGCCGCCGTGAGCGAAATCGCCAAGAACTTCCGCGGGGCCACGATTTGCGGCCTGGCCCGCTGCAACGAAGCGGATATCGACCGCGCTTGGGAAGCCATCAAACAGGCCGAGCGGCCGCGGATTCACGTGTTTTTGGCGACCAGCGCGATCCATCGCGAGTTCAAGTTGCGGATGACCCGCGAGGAGATCATCCAGCGGGCCGTGGCCGGCGTGCAGCGCGCCGGCCAGTACTGCGACGACATCGAGTTCTCGCCCGAAGACGCCGCCCGCACCGAACACGATTTCTTGTGCCAGGTCGTCGAGGCGGCGATCGCGGCGGGCGCGACCACCGTGAACATCCCGGACACCGTCGGCTACGCTACGCCGGCGGAAATGGGAGCCCGCATCGCCATGCTCCGCAATCGTGTGCCCAACATCGACCGGGCCGTGATCAGCGTCCACTGCCACAACGACCTGGGCCTCGCCGTCGCCAACAGCCTGGCCGCCGTCGAGAACGGCGCGGGCCAGGTCGAATGCACGATCAACGGGATTGGCGAACGGGCCGGCAACTGCTCGTTGGAAGAAATCGTCATGACGCTCAAGACGCGGCAAGATCATTTCGGCTGCGGCACCAGGATCAAGACTCAACGCCTGGTGCCGACCAGCCGTCTGGTCTCCTCGATCACCGGCTTGCAGGTGCAGCGCAACAAGGCCATCGTCGGCCGCAACGCGTTTGCCCATGAAGCGGGCATTCACCAGGACGGGATGCTCAAGGAGCGGTCCACCTACGAGATCATGCGACCGGAGGACGTCGGCTTCGCGCGGACCGACCTGGTGATGGGCAAGCACAGCGGGCGGGCGGCGTTGAACGACCGCGTCAAGGCGTTGGGCTTCCATTTGAGCGGCGAACAACTGCAGAAGCTGTTCGAGGAATTCAAAGTCCTGGCGGACAAGAAGAAAGAGATCTACGACGGCGATATCGTGGCCCTGATCGACCACGAATTGACGGGCGTCCAAAACGGCGAATGGCAGCTGGTGGCTTTCGAAGCCGACTCGGGCACGGGACGGACGCCGCGGGCCAAGCTGACGTTGCGCCGGAACAGCCAGGAATTCACCGAAGAACTGGCAACCGGCGACGGACCGATCGACGCGGCCTTTTTCGTGGTCGAGAAGATCACCGGCGTCAAACTCAGCTGCCGGGCGTTCGAGGCCCGCAGCGCCTCGATCGGCCGCGACGCGCAGGCCGAAGCCACGCTGGAGGTGGAACATCAAGGCGCCATCTACCGCGGCCGCGGCGTCTCCACCGACACCGTCGAGGCCACGGTGAAGGCGATCCTGAATGCCGTCAACCGGATTTCGGTCGCACAGCAGTAAGCCCAATCGGAATTCGCGGGAGGCAGGGTCGGCCAGAACACAGCTGGCCGATCCGCCGCGAATTCCGCACGACGGAGCTCGTGTTCCGGTGTCCGGCAACGCCGGGACATGCTAAGATGATCCGCGTCAAGCACCGGTCCAGAAACCAGCTTCGTAGGGCGGAATTCATTCGGGCCCAAGCGGACTGAAGTCCGCTCTACGACAAAACCGTGGAGCGGACTTTGGACAGGTAAAAAGAACCCTGACGACGCGGCCGGCTAACGACGATCCGGCTCCGGGAACAGGGAGCGCCAACGCGAAGGGGGATGCGCCGATGTTATCCGATCGTGACGACGACGAAGACGACGGTTACCAACTCCAGCCCGAAGAAACCCAGACGCGCCGACCCGAACCGGCATCGGCATCGGCTGCGGAACTGCTCCGCAAGGCCGAAGCAGAAGCGGCAGCCCAGCAGGAGGAGGAGCGTTCGTCGGCGGACCGGATGAAGGAAAGCGTCGGCGGCTGGTGGCAGCGGGCCCGCGTGGCGGCGAGCGGCCTGGGCCAGGGCGCCAAAACGCTGGCGGAAGCCGGTTCGCGAAAGGCCGAGGCGGCGACGATCAAGACGGTGGCCCTGCCCAAAGCCTATGCGGCGCTGGGAAGAGCCGTGTATCAGGATCGTCGCTATCTGACCGAGTTTCCCGCAGCTTACCGTCAACTCGACGAACTCGTCCAACAACTTGAACGCCGCACCCAGGAGGTGGAGTCAGCGCCGTCGCTCCTGGAGCGCGCCAAGCAGTCGGTCCGTCGAGCCGCGGATGCCGCGACCGCCAAGTCGCTGTCGGTCAAGCTGAAGCAGCAGTTGCAGCGTCTGGGAGCGGACTGCTTTGAACGCTTCGGCGCCGCGAGCGGGCCGCCTGAGTTGTGCGCGGCGGTGCAAAGTCTCCTGAGCAAGCTTCACGACTTGCAGGACGCCGCGGACTGACCGATCATGGCCAGCTTCCGTCCAAGGAGACGCGGCTTGGTGCGAAGCATTTCCTCGTTCATCATCTGGTGGTGCCTGGTCAGTTGCGTGACCCCTGCGCTGGTTGCCCAGCAGGCGGGCGGCTCCAACGCCTGGTCGCAGTTGCCGACGTTGCCCGATGCCGAAGGGTTTGCCGGGATGTTTGCGGGAGTCGCCGGCGAAACACTGTTGGCGGCCGGCGGCGCGAACTTTCCCGACAAACGGCCTTGGGAAGGCGGCACGAAGACGTGGTATGACTCGATCTACGCTCTGTCGCCGGCCGGCGCCGCGTGGCGCAACGCCGGCCGGCTGCCGCGGCCGTTGGCCTACGGCGTCTCCGTCCAGACGGAGCGGGGAGTGCTGTGCGCCGGGGGCGCCGACGCCGTCAAGCATTACGCCGACACGTTCCTGCTGCAGTGGAAGTCGGGCTCGGTAGCGATCGAGCCGCTGCCGCCGCTGCCCGAGCCCTGCGCGTACTTGTGCGGAGCGCAACTGGGCGCCGTGGTGTACGTCGCGGGGGGGACGGCGGATCCGCAGGCGACGGCTGCGCGGAAGACGTTTTGGACCCTAGATCTGGCGGCCGCGCGGCCGCAGTGGCGGGCCTTGGCGCCCTGGCCGGGTCCGGCTCGAATGCTGGCCGTGGCCGGCGTGCAGGCCGGCGCGTTTCACCTGTTTGGCGGCGCGGACCTGACCGCCGGTCCCGAGGGCCAGCCCGTGCGCCGCTACCTGCGCGACGCTTACCGGTTTACGCCCCAGGACGGCTGGCGGCGGATCGCCGACGTGCCCCGGCCCGTCGTGGCGGCCGCGTCGCCCGCGGCGGCGATCGGCCAGTCGCACTTGTTCCTGTGCAGCGGCGACGACGGGACCAAAGTCAACTTCCAGCCCCTGGCGGAACATCCCGGTTTTCCCGCCGAGATCCTGGCGTACCACACGATCACCGATACGTGGGTCACGTGGGGCGAAATGCCCTCGCCCCGCGTGACGGCGCCGGCGGCGCTGTGGCGCGGACGGTGGGTGATCCCCAGCGGCGAAATCCGGCCCGGCGTGCGATCGCCGGAAGTATGGAGCTTCCAGCCGCAGCCCAAACGTACGGCGTTCGGCTGGCTGAACTACACGACGCTGGCTGCCTATTTGACGGGCGTCGTCGGAATTGGAGTGTACTTTTCACGGTGCAACCGGACCACCGATGATTTCTTTCGCGGCGGGCAAAGCATCCCCTGGTGGGCGGCGGCGCTGAGCATCTACGCGACGGTGCTCAGTTCCATCACCTACATGGCGATTCCGGGACTCGGTTACGGAGCCAACTGGAATCTGTTCTTGCAGAACTCGTACATCATCATCTTGCCGCTGGTCGCGCTGGTGTACGTGCCCTTCTACCGGCGTCTGAATCTGACGTGCGCGTACGAGTACCTGGAACAGCGGTTCAACGTCGCGACGCGGTTGGTGGCCAGCGTCCTGTTCATGGTGTTCCAGTGCGGCCGCACAGCGATCGTGTTGTACCTGCCGGCGCTGGCGCTGGCCACGGTGGCGAATTTCGACCTGACCACCTGCATCGTACTGATGGGCGCGCTGTGCATCCTGTACACGGTGGCGGGCGGGATCGAAGCGGTCATCTGGACGGACGTCGCGCAGAGCCTCGTGCTGATGGGCGGCGCGGTCTTCGGACTGGTGATTGCCGTCCTGCGGATCGACGGCGGCGTGCCGGCGGTTTTCGAGCAAGCGGCGGCGCAGGGCAAGTTCTTTGAAACGCTGGACTGGAATTGGAACCTTGCCGCGGGGACGGCGTGGACGGTCGTCTTGGGTTCGGTGTTTCACAACCTGTTTGCGTACACGGCCAGCCAGGATGTGGTGCAACGCTATTTCACCACGCCCGACCAGAAGTCGGCGGCCCGCGCGATCTGGACCAACGCCGTGCTGGTGGCGCCCGCCCAAGCCCTGTTTTTCGCCATCGGCACCGTGCTGTTCGTGTATTACCGGCAGCATCCGGAGCGGCTGGATCCCGTCTTTCAGACCGACGCCATTTTTCCCTTGTTCATCGTCCGCGAGATGCCGGTCGGGATCGCCGGCCTGGTGGTCGCCGGGATTTTTGCCGCCGCCCAATCGACGCTGTCCAGCAGTCTGAACAGCGTGGCCACGGCCTACGTCACCGATGTTCACCGCCGTTTGCGCGTCGCGGCGTCCGACCGCGAGTGCCTGGCCGTCGCACGCCTCGTGACGGTGCTGGTGGGCGTCGCCGGCATGGCGGCCGCGTGGTGGATCGCGCGTTCGGACGTGCGTTCGCTGTTCGAGGCGTTCTTGAACGTCATCGGCATGTTCGGCGGAACGATTTCCGGCTTGTTCATCCTGGGCATTTTTACCCGCCGCGCCAACGGCGCCGGCGCGCTGGCCGGGGCCCTGGTGAGCGCCTCGGTCGTGTGGCTTGTTCATCCGCACGTCCACTTCTACTGGTTCGCGTTCACCGGGATCGCCACCTGTGTCGTCGTGGGGTACTTGACGAGCCTCGGCTTTCCGCGAGCCAACAAAGACATTGCCGGACTGGCGTTGGGCACGCGCAAGGATTAGGAATTCACGTTGCGGTTGGCACGCTCGCCGCGTTGCCTTTCAGCAGCCGCACAGAAACGAAGGGAAAAGGATTTGGGAGGCAGAAAAATGAACGGCAGAAAGATCGACTCGGGCTTCCACGGACGGCTCCCGCTGTGCCTTGCGGCAACGGTCTTGCTGGGCGCGGGCCTCGTCGCGGCAGACCTCGGCTGGGCCGCGGAAACCGGACCCGGCCGGGGGCCCCTGCGCCGGCACCCGGACAACCCGCGGTACTTCACGGACAGCACGGGGCGGGCCATCCTGCTGACCGGCTCGCACACGTGGAACAACCTGGTGGACATGGGGCCGAGCGATCCGCCGGCGAAATTCGATTACGACAAGTACCTGAATTGGCTGGCGGCCTATCCCCACAACTTCTTCCGCCTGTGGACCTGGGAATTGATGGCCTGGGACACGCGCGGCAACCGCGAGAAAGAGCCGTTGATCCACTTCGCCTATCCCCAGCCCTTCCGGCGCCCCGGCCCCGGCGCGGCCTTGGACGGCAAGCCCCGCTTCAACCTCCGCGAGTTCGACGAGGAGTACTTCCGGCGCCTCGGCCAACGCGTTGACGCCGCCGGCCGGCGAGGGATCTACGCGGCGGTCATGCTGTTCGAAGGCTGGGGCATCCAGTTCTCGCCCGGCGGCTGGAAGCAGCATCCCTTCCACCCGGCCAACAACACCAACGGCATCAACGGCGATCTGGACGGCGACGGCAACGGCCTGGAAATTCACACCGGCCGCAGTCGCGAAATCACCGAACTGCAGAAAGCCTACGTCCGCAAAGTGATCGACACGGTCAACGCGTTCGACAACGTGCTGTACGAAATCTCCAACGAGAATCATCCCGCTTCGACCGCGTGGCAGTACGACATGATCCGCTTTATCCACGATTACGAACAGACTCTGCCCAAGCAGCACCCGGTCGGAATGACGTTCCAGTACAAAGGCGGCAGCAACCAGACGCTGTTCGACAGCCCGGGCGACTGGATCTCGCCCAATCCCGAGGGCGGCTACCGCGACGACCCGCCCGCCGCCGACGGCTCGAAAGTGATCGTCAGCGACACGGACCATCTGTGGGGCATCGGCGGCAACGTCGCCTGGGTCTGGAAGAGTTTTCTGCGGGGGCTGAATCCGATCTTCATGGATCCCTACGACGGCCGCGTGCTGACCAAGGGCACCGATCCTCAGTGGTCGGAGTCGATCCGCAAGGCGCAGGGCCAGGTGCTCGCCTGGTCGCGGCGTGTGGATCTGGCCGCGATGACGCCGCAGGGCGAATTGGCGTCGTCGCAATACTGCCTGGCCAACCCCGGCGTGGAGTACTTCGTGTATCGGCCCGGCAACAGCCCGAACCTGACGGTGAAGTTGCCCGCCGGGAAATACTCCGTCACGTGGCTGGACATCGCCAACGCACAGGACGTGACGGGCGAGACGGTCAGCAACGTCGGCAGCCGCCACAGCTTCGCCGCGCCCTTCCAGGGCGACGCGGTACTGTATTTGAAGGCGGTCAAGTGACTCCGGCCGACGCGCTTTGCCCGTCAATTCTGATCGCCAAGCGGCACGGCTATCCCACGCGAGCGGAGACGAGTTCAATGCCTTCGCCGCTTCCGAGATTCCGCGAGTACTTCTTTTCCAAGGCGTTGTTCCAGTGCTCGTGGACGCCGAGGCTGGCGAGGCGTTTCTCGGGCGTGGCGTGATTGGGGTCGTAGAAGGTGCCTGAGGGCGGGGCGTGCGCCAAGGCCGCCTCGTGCAAGTACTCGTCGGCGCCGGGGCGGTGCGGATGGTCGTCCCACTCGGCCCTCAGAAAGTCAACCGCCACGGAGTCGATGGCGACGGGATCCTGGGAAGCCAGCAGGCTCGCCGCCCACTGGCCATCGAACGGCGGCGAAGCCCACCGCCGCGGCGCGGGATCGATCGGGTGCTTGCCGGAGTACAAACCGTCCAGCAGGTACAGCACCGTCTTGCCGCCCAAATGCGCGTGGCCCATCAGATCGACCAACTCGCGGTAGACCTGCGTGCCACGGGAAAACGACGCCCGGTGCATGTCGAAGTAGCCCTTCTGTACCGGCCAGCGGACGAGCGAACCGAAATGGTTTTTGGCGCACAAGGTCACGCCGGCCCCGGTGTGGGCTTTCAAGTTTGCAAAGTTGATCAGGTACTCGGATTCGGCAAAACACTGCGGCACGTAGTCCTGCATCACGCCCGCCGGCCGGCAGCTCCAATACAAAGGCGCGGTGGACGATTGGACCTGAATGCGTCCGAACCGGCCGGCGAAATCCTCGTACCGGACCTGCGGATAGTCGCTGTGCAGGATTTCGTAGTACTCGTTGACCAGGTACGCCAGCGTGTCGCAGATCGTGATGTCCGACTCGGCGACGCCCGCGGCCTCGACTAGTTGCCGCAGCAGGGCAATGATCATCTGGGGAGCCGTGTTCATGTAATCCTGACGCTTGACCAGCTGGTACGTCTCCGGATCGACGGCCCCCTCGCGCCAGATCATCCCGACCCAGTTCGGCTTGATCACGATCTTCTCGCCCGGCCGGTAGCCGACGTCGCCTTTACCGCGAGTGAGGTTAAAATGTCGGAACAGCTTGTCCCACGCCCTTCGCGGCGTGCCGTCGCCCGCCAGATCGCAGACGGCCCGCGCGACCATCTGGTCGGCGTGATCTTGCTTCGTGTGGTTGTCCTGGTACCAGTGCCCGTCGCCAGGCCCTTCCCAGTCGGTCACTTCCGGATCGTGGACCCAGACGACGCGTCCGGGGTGGACGCCCCGCGCCTGGCCGATCGGCGTCAGCGGCTGCGGTTCACCGCCCGCCGGCTCGCCCGCCCACAGACGGCCCAGCCCCACGGCCCCGCCGGCCGCCGCCGCATGTTGAAGGAAGGTTCGTCGGGTGAAGATGTGTGTCATGGCGTGCCTCTGGAAGAATCGCGGATGGTTGAGTTGCGTTGTTGGTGTGAGCAGGATGCTGCGCGATCCGCAGCCTCACTTCTTTCTACGCTGCCAGGCCAGTAAATACAAGCGTTGAGGCGAGTGTTCACGGACGGCGGTTGGTGTATGGCAGCTGTTCGATTTTGGAGAAACCCAGAAGTGACTCCCGTCCACGGCAACCACGTGACGTGGAGGACTCCCTGGCCGGGCCGGGGTCAGGCTTACAGAATTCAGTTTTGGCCGATCAGGGTGCCCGCCATCGGGTACAAGTCTGCTCGGCCAAAACTGAATTCTGCAAGCCTGACCCCATTTCGCTCGACCGTGCCATCAAGGACGCCGTCATTGGGGTGTCGGTTTTCCGTTGGGTGCCAGGAGTCCGCGGCTTCGAAGGTTCAAGTCGCCTCGTCGTTCCCGACGTTCACGACGACGCGCCCCGTGACCTGGCCCGTTAGGATCTGGTCGATGCTCGCAGGCAACTCCTGAAGTTCCACAAAGCGGGCGATTGCGGGCAGGCAATCAAGTTTCCAGGGTCCGGCCAAGCGGCGCCAGATGTCATGGCGCAGGGGAATCGAGCCCCAAGCGGCGTCGATGCCGGCCAGCGTCACGCCGCGCAGAATGAAGGGATAGACCGTCAGCGGCAGGTCGCTGCCGGCGGCCAGGCCGCACGAGGCGACACAGCCGCTGTGCCGCGTCGCCCGGAGAATCGTGCCCAGGATGTGGCTGCCAACCGTATCGATGGCTCCGGCCCAGCGCCCGGACAGGAGCGGTTTGCCGCTGCGGTCGTCGACCTGCTCGCGGCCCAGGACTTGTTCGGCGCCCAGGCGTTTCAAATACTCGTGAGCGGATGCCTTGCCGGTGACGGCCGCCACGCGGTAGCCCAGCTTGGCCAACAGGGCGACGGCAAACGTCCCCACGCCGCCGCTGGCGCCGGTCACCACCACCTCGCCGGACTCGGGCGCCACGCCGTGCTTCTGCAGGGCGTCGACGCACAGTCCCGCCGTGAATCCGGCCGTGCCCAGGATCATCGACTCGCGCGATGTCAACCCGGCCGGCAGCGGCACGACCCACTCGCCGGGCACCCGGACGTAATCCCCCCAGCCGCCCCAGCGATTGGCGCCCATGTCAAAGCCGGTAACCAGGACGAGATCGTTCGCCGCAAACCGGCCTCCGCTTGCGCTCACGACGCGGCCCGCGGCATCGACGCCGGGGATGTGGGGAAACGTCTTGTTCACGCCGGGGTGCCCGGTGGCGGCCAAGGCGTCCTTGTAGTTCAGCGACGAGTAGGCCACGCGGATCAACGTCTCGCCCGGCGGCAATTCGCTCAGCCGCCGGTGGGTGATTTCGGCGTGGACCTTGCCGTCGGCGTCTTTCGTGACCAGGTAGCAACGAAATGTTTCGGGGAGCATGATTTCATCCACAGGCAACTTGTTCCGCAGCGTGCAAGTAATCGTCGGCAACCGGATAGTTGCGGAAGCGAACCGAGTAATACTGTTCGAACCAGTCGCCGATCAGCCGTTCCATGTCCGCGTCGTAGCTGGGGGCGACGTACAGCGTCTTGCCTTCCCATGTCTGCCGCAAGTCGCCGTCCTCGACCAGCATCTGGCCCGACTTGATGACGTACCGCGGCAACTGGAACATCAACTCCTTGTCCTCGTGCGGCGTGTAGATCGTGACGTCGGCGTCTGCGCCGGGGCCCAGATGGCCTTTGTGCTTCAAGCCCAACAACTTCGCCGGCCCGGCCCGCGTGATGATCGCGATTTCGTACAGCGAGTACTCGCGGTCCAGATCGGCCAAAGCCGAGTTTTTGCCGACGGTCGCGTGCACGTCTTTCAGGGCGTCCTGGCGGTAGGTGCGATCCATCAGCAGGCGAATGATCTGCGGATAGGCCAGGAACGAAGCCCCGTTGGGATGATCGGTGCTCATCACTACTCGCCACGGATCCTGGACCAGCAGATACCACTCCAGCCCGATGGCCCATTGCCAGGCGTGGATCAGGCTCTTGTTGCGATACTTGATCGGCGCGATCCCACAGCCGGATTCCATTTCCACGTCCGCGCTGAACCACTTGGTGCCGTACACGTTGTGCAGGTAGTAGCCCAGCGGCCCGTCGCCGGTCATGCTGGTCGTTTCGCCGAACAGCACTTGGCCCACGTCGATCGACACGTTGGGGTGCTCGTTGACGTAATCGGCCAGCGGGGCCACTTTCGAGTTGAACGTGGTCTCGTCGCCTTCCCCGCCGCCATAGCTGTGAAACTGGATGTGCGTAATGTGTCCGCGGTGTCCCTCCAGGGCCTTCATCGTCTGGAGCGTCGTTGTCCAGTTGCCGGGCAGCCCCAGGTTGTTGCAGTGGACGTGGACGCTATGCGGCAGTTTCAAGGCGTCCGCCGCCGCGGCCACATCGTGAACAATCTGCCGCGCGGTGACACCGAAGTAGTCGACCGGCTCGTCCAAGGAGTGGACGTTGCCGCCGGCATGATGCTTCCAGACTTCCACGCCGCCCGGATTGACCAGCTTGATCGCATACGCCTTGGCCGCGCCCAGCAGCCAGGCGAGAAACCCCTTCAACTGATCCGGTTGCCGCTCCTGAATCGCCCGCATGACGAAGTGGTTGTTTCCCGCCAGCACGTAGAACCCCTTGTCGATGCAAGGCATGTCGTCAAACTCTTCGTGCGCGTGGCGGGCCATCAAGGGCGGGACGGCCGCATCAAAGGCGGTGGTATAGCCCAAGCCGATGTACTTGTAGCCCGTGGCAAACGTGCTGGGCACGCTGCCCAACGTCCCGCTGTGCGTGCGGGCCGTGCGGCTCACCACGTTCCTGCCGCCGCGCCGCTCTTCCGGACGCAGCTTGCGGGCCGCGTTCACCTTGGGGCCGGCGATGTGGCAGTGCATGTCGATCCCGCCGGGCATCACCACCAAGCCGGCGGCGTTCAGCGTGGACGCCGGCCGGACGTGCGGGTCTTCGGGCGGCGCCACGATCGTTCCGCCCTGGATCCAAATGTCCCGCACCTGACCGTCCACCCCGTTGAGAGGATCGTAGACGCGGCCACCAGTGATCTTCCATAAAGCGTCCGTCATGGACGTTCATGATGCACTCCCGCCCCGCGTCCAACAAGACCCGAGACGCAGAATCAGCCGTTTCGCAGTCCGTGGTTGCGTCGCCTTCCCCAGGCTTTATCATACACGATCCGCGAAGCCGCGCTGTCAAGCAGCTGACAACGAATCCCCGGAGTGAACAATCCCGCCGTGTCCACCGTTTTTTCCTTGATCATCCCCGCCTACAACGAAGTGGACCGCTTGCCGCCCTATTTGGACAGCGTCCGCGGTCATCTGATGCAAGCCTTTCCAGACTCGCACGAAGTGCTCGTCGTCGACGACGGCAGTACCGATGGAACTCGCCAGTATGTCAGCAGGATGGCTGTCCAGTGGCCAGCCCTCAGGCTTGTGTGTCACGCGAGCAACCAGGGCAAAGGCGCGGCGGTACGCACCGGGATGCTGGCCGCAGTGGGCGAACTCCGCTTGTTTGCAGACGCCGACGGAGCGACGCCGATCGCCGAGGAAAGCCGCTTGCGAGCGGCCATCGAAGCAGGCGCCGACGTGGTGATCGGATCCCGACGACTCCAAGCCCCCGGCGTGGTGCGGCAACGGCAGTGGTTCCGAGGAGTCGTCGGTTGGTCCTTTGCCAGATTCATCCGCTGTCTGCTGCCCATCTCGGTGCATGATACGCAATGCGGCTTCAAGATGTTCCGTCGCCCCGCGGCCGAACAACTGTTTGCCCTGTCACAGGAGAACGGCTACGTCTTTGACCTGGAACTGCTCGTACTCGCCCAACGCCTTGGGTATCGAGTGGCTGAAGTCGGGGTGAATTGGATCGAGATGCCCGGCAGCAAGCTGCACATGTCGCGCGAGTGGCGAAAGATCTTGGCGGGCGTAGGACGAATTCGGCGACAACTGCGGCGGCCAGCGTAAGGCAATCCGGTGCCTGCACCCGAAAAGCGTACCCCTTCTTTGCCCCCCCGCAAAAAACACTGCGTTTTGCCGCCTCAACACTGCGTTTTGTCGCCTTATAAGCCACTTACTTACTGGCACTTAAGTGTCTCTACAACAGGCTTGGCTGCCCGCGATTGAGTCCATCCGTTAGCTAGCCATCGGAGAAAAATGCATATTTCCTGCGCCCCTAGTTGCATTTTGTTAACAACTTGGTAGTTTGCGCCAAGGTTAACAGTTAGGGAGGGCTGGGGCAGTTAGGACAGTCATTCTAAGGGGCAAGGCGATCTACGGTGCGCATCTGACGCATCGGATAAATGTGACGTGCGTGCCGGCCGTTTCTTGCCGTGAATGACACCTTGCCGCAGCTAGTTCGGAAAGGCTGCTGGGCATGGTCGCATGGTTTCTCCACGCACGGATTCTTGCTGGACCGCGTGGTCTCGCTGTGCGCCGGTCAAGTGTAACCGGGCCGAACGCGGACGGGCAGGGACGGCTTGCCCCAGCGGATGCCCAGGTTGGACTCACTTCCGCTGGGCCGGTGCGTCGGCGAACGCTTGTTCGCCGTGTGCTACGGCAGTTCCTTTCTGCAGGGAAACGTCACGTTCGTAACTTGTTCTTGTCAACATGAGGAGGGATTCACGATGTTACGACTTGTTGTTTCGACGGTTGTGGTGGCGATGTGTTTCGTGTTGCCGAAGGTCGGTCGGGGTACGGAGGTCGTGCCCACCCCGATTGCGCGCGACGTACTGCTGAATCTGTCGATCGACGACTTGAAGACGCAGACGCCGGTGCAGTTGAAGCGTCAGAGCGACGGAGTGCTGGCTCAGGGCGTCAAGAAGCTGCCGGAGGCCCTGCAGTTTGAGGTCGTGATCAAGGGAGCGCACGCTGACATTCCGGTGTATTTCCCGGTTCCCAGACAGAGCGCCGTGTGCAAAGCGTACGAGCAGTTCATCAAGACCGACCCATCCAAAGTCCTGGAGACCTTGGGGGGCGTCAAGATGCCGACGGTCCGCGTCGTGGCCGTGCGGGCGATGTACGTGTACGAGGCCTACGAAGAAGGGGAACTTGTGGAGTGCAAACCGACCTGCGAGTGGCTTCCTTTTTATGAAGTGTTCCTGCCCGAAGCTGCTTGTGCCGAGCCGGTGAGGGTGCCCGTTCCGCAACAGGACAAGGCGTTGCACGCCATCGCCAAACGCGCGGTCAACAAGTCGCTGGGACCCCAACCGGTCGTGGAGGTCATGCAACTGAGCGGCGACAAATGCACGCTGTACGGTCCAGCCTGCCTTGCGCAGGGACCGTGCGGGCAGTTCCACTGCGGCGGCCCCGTCGAGGCCTGCTGCGGCCCGCCCGCGCCGACGCCGGAGCCGCAGGCGGCGCAGTGAGCCAAGCCGTAGGCATTCGTGCGCCCCGCTGGTTACGATTCTCCCGGTCCGGATTGTTCATCCGCCGCGCGCATTACGAACGGGTTCAACGCGACAAGTCGTGACAGGCTTGGCGCTGCGCGTGGCACGGCTGCGGCTGTGCCGCGCTAGTGTGTTAGCCGTGCCTGCGCTGCGGACCCGCGTTGATCTCGAAGGGAACTCGCTCGTCGTCGGAAGCCGGCGCGGCGCATTCCAAGGCGAGGTTCCGGCGCACTTCCGGCACGGCTAACACGGTTAACCCGTGTTGTGATGTTTTTTAGCAAAAGACGAGAAACATCCGGCGAGAAGAAAGAAGGCGTTGCGAACGGATCGAGCGAACGGAGCAGACGGCCGGTGGTGCGCGGCCCACACAGCCCCGCGGCGACAAGCGGGAGTGCTTGTCGCCGCGTCGTTTCCCGCACGGCTGCGTCAGCTAGTTCGACGCGGCCTTGGCCTGGTCGAGCAGTTGTTGGGCGCGGCTGCCGGGATCGCCGCCGACTTGGGCGTCGACGATTGTTTGCATCGCCTCGGCGACGGCCTTCGGCTGCTGGCCGACCAGTTTGGCGGCGATCGCGACCGCGGCCTTGGCGGCGTCCGCTTTCAGGCCGGCCTCGGACGCGTACGAGGCGGCCAGTTTCAGCGTCTTCTCGGACGGGATGCGGCTCAGGATGTCCAGCGCGATGCGTTTATCCTCGACCCGCGCCGCCGTTTGCATGGCGGTGTGGAACATTTCCAGCTTGACGTCATCGGGCAGCTTTAACTGCCGGGCGATGCGGATGTAGCCGCGCAGGGCGCGGACGCGGTACTTGTTTTCCGGGTCGGTCTTGGCCAGTTCCAGCAACGCGCCGGCCGCTTCCGGATTGGGCCATTCGCCCAGGACTTTCGTGGCGGCCTCCTTGAGCGCGGCATCGCTGGACTTGGCGGCGTCGGCGACCGTGTGCAGCGCCTTCGGGCCGCTCATCCGGCCGAGCAGTTCCAGCAGGTAGGCCTGATTGTCGGCGGAAGCGTCAGGGAGGCAGGCGGCCAATTTGGCCGCCGCGCCTTCGCGGTCAGCCATTCGCAGAGCGGCGGTTCTCAAGGCGGCTTGAGCTGCTTCCGTTTCCGGCGTCTTGGTTGCCGCCAGGGCCCGGCTGGTGAGCAGGTCCAAATCCTTGAGTTCAACCAATTGCCCCAGGGCGGTCAACGCCGCCGACTTGACGGCGTCGTCGCCGCTGCTCAACGCCTCGCGGACCGTGTCCGCCGCCGCCGCGATGCGCCGCGCTCCGGCCAACTCGATCAGGACCGCTTTTGCTGCGGCGCCGGCCTCGGGCAGCTTGGCCAGGATGGCGGCGTCCGTCTCCGGCGATTGGAGCGTCTTCAGGCCTTCTCGGGCCTTCGCCGCCGCCGGGCCGTCGCCCAACGCAGCGTCCAGCAAGATGGCGACGGCGGAAGCGTCGCCCAGTTTCGCCAGCACGATGACGGCCGCTTCGCGAACGGCGGGCGACTCACTCTTGGTCGCCGCCACGACCAGCGGCAAGGGGGCCGCTTCCCGGCGGTCGCCCAGCGCCCGCAGCAGCAGCGCCTGGCGATCTCCGGGCAGCTTGGCCAACTCGCCCGCCAAAGCCGCGGTCACATCGGCCCCCGGCATCCAGCGGGCGACCGACAGGGCCAGCTTGAAGTGGGCCTTGTCCGCGGAGCGGATCTGGGTCAACAACAGGTCTTTGGCGGCGGTCTTTTGCAGGCGGAACACGCCGTCCAGAGCGCCGATCTGCATGTACTTCGGCACGGCGGCTTTGGCGACCGCTTCGTACAACGCCACCGCCTCGGCCTTTTTCCCGGCGGCAGCCAGTTCCTCGGCGCAAGCCAGGGCTCCGTCGCCCAGGCAGCGTTTTACGGGCGAGTCCTTGGCGATCGCCGCCGTCAGAAACGCCGCCGCTTCGACCGTCCCGATGCGCCCGATCGCGTGAGCCGCTGCCGAGGCCACGGGTTTGTCCGCACTGGCCGTCAGGCCCGCGAGCAAGTCCAGCGATTGGGCGTCCTTGCGTTTGCCGATCGAGTTAATGACGCCGACCAGTTGCCGGCCCTGGAGCTTGCCGGCCGCGTCGCGCAGCGCGGCATCGACCGCCGCGTCCGGAATCGCCTCCAGCGCGAAGCGGGCGTACAAATTCAGCTTCTCATCGGGCAACAGCGCGGCCAACGCCGGGACGGCGTCCTTGGCCCCGATGACCGCCAGCCGCTGGCAGGCTTTAGCTTTTTCAAACGCCGAGGCGTTCGGGTCTTTGACCAGCTCGACAAGCTCCGCTGCCGGTTTGGCCATGATTTCCTTCGAGTTGCTTTGGGCGACGGTGGAAGTGGTCTGCGACCACGACAGAATCGCGACGGAAGCCGCGAGGACGAAGTATCGATGCACGAACATCAGGGACTCTCCTTGGGGATGCGATGGTTTGTCATGTCTGCGTAGGAACCTCGGTCGAAGGCATCTAGCCGATTCGATGTCAGGTTGGTTACAAAGCGGCGACAAGTCGCCGCACTCCAAAAAATGAATGCACGACTTTACACGTGCCACGGGTCGCGCAGGGCCCGCGAGCGCATCCGGTTCGCCTCCGGATCGTTCGGGAATTCCACCTTGACCGGATCGAACTCCAGTGGGCGGCCCAGTTGCCAGGCGATGTACGCGCAGTGGCAGATGATGTGGCTCATCGCCACGACGTTGGCGTTCCCGTTCGCCGGGCGGCGGGTCTTAATGGCGTCGATCCAGTCCTTGACGTGGCTGACGGCCGACGTGCCGGCTTCGGTGAATTGCCGTTGCTCGGCGCGGAGCGCACCGGAGGAGAATTCCAGCCGGCCGCTGTCGCCGGTTTCCACCCAGCCGTCTTCGCCTTCGTAGCGGGCGCTGCAGGTGCCCAAGCCCATCCAGCCTTCGTCGCGCATGACCAGTTTCAGGCCGTTGGAGTACGTGGCAATACAGCCGCTGGGAGTCGGTTCGTACAGCACGGGCATCAGCGTGTCGTTGGTGCCGGCCCAGTTGCAGAGGTCGACCGTGTGCGCGCCCCATTCCAGGATGCCGCCGCCGTGGAAGTCAAAGAACCCGCGCCAGCCGCCTCGCGTGTAGGTGCTGTTGTACGGCCGCCAGGGCGTCGGTCCGAGCCACAGGTTCCAATCGCACTCGTCGATTCCCGGTTCCGGCTCCGCCGGCAACCAGTCATGGCGGACCGCCGGGTTCAAGGTGTTGGCATGCACGGTGGTCAGTTTGCCCAGTTTGCCGCTGTGGCACAATTCGGCCGCGAACTGGAAATTCAGAATGCTGCGGCGTTGCGTGCCGGCGGTGTAGATGCGGTTGTAACGCCGCATGGTGTCGGCCAGAGCCTGGCTCTCGGCGATGGTCATCGAACACGGCTTTTCGCAGTAAATGTCCTTGCCCGCTTTCGCCGTGTAGACCGAGGCCATCGTGTGCCAGCGGTCGCCGGTGGCGATCAGCACGGCGTCGATGTCTTCGCGGGGCAGCATCTCACGGAAGTCGCGGTACATTTCCACGCCGGGGCCGTATTTCTGTTCCGTGCGCTGTTTGACGCCTTCGCGGCGGGCCTTCTGCGGGTCGGCGATGGCGACGAACTGGATCACCGGTTCCTCCATCATGACGCCCAGCACGTAGCCGCCGCGGCCGCCGATTCCCAAACCGGCCAGCGCGATCCGCTCGCTGGCGGCGACTCCGCCGTCCAGACCCAACACGCGGCCGGGCACGACCATCGGCAGCGCGAACAAGCTGCTCGCCTTGGCGGCGGCCGCCAGAAAACGGCGCCGGTTCATCGTCGATCTCTGTTGAGGCATGAAGTTGCTCCTTTTAGTGAGAAAACAATCGATTCCCATGTCCGCTTGTTGTAAACCGCCGGGTGGATCGGGGGAAGACCCCAGGCTGGGCGGGGCTGATGGAGGGACCGTGAGAAGCGACCGACGAGTTTCAGCCCCATTGGCGGGCGATGCCGGACGGCCGGTTCCGGACGCGACCCGTGCGGTCTTGCACCCGCAGGACTGCCGAGGGGGCGGCAAGTACCGGACTGCGGCCACCGGGGACAAGCTGGGGGTGTGCCTCAGGCGGTCGTCCCCTTGGCCTGCTGGACGAACCGGCGGATTAAGTCCGGGGATTTCACCCTTCGCGACAACTCGACGCCGCTGATCACATCGACCGCATAGGGCCGCACTTGCTCCACCGCGCCGCGTACGTTCTGGGGTGTCAGTCCGCCGGCCAGAATCAACGGTCGGGAGAGGGCTTGGCGGATGGCCAGCGCCGTGGCCCAATCGACCCTGACTCCCGTTCCCGCAGGCAGTTGCCGGGTGCGAGCATCCAGCAGTACCGCGGCGACTCCCGCGTCTTGCAGGGCGAGGGCCGCTTGCAGAGGGTCCGGGATCTCGCCGCACGCCTGACCCGTGGCTGCGTCGATCCGCAGCGCGCGGATCAGGTTGATCCCGAGTGACGCCAGCGTCCGCGAAATCCGCGCCGTCTCCTCCAGGCTGTTGTCGGTGTGCAGCTGGACCACGTGGGGCAGCAACTGGCGTGCGATCGTGCAGACTCGCTCGGCGTCGCCCCCGGTGACCACGGCGCGGATCGTCAGCGGCGGGACAAGGGCGATCAGGTCGCGGGCTTGTTCGCGGGACAGGTTCCACGGTACGGCGACCGGATACTCGACCACAAATCCGACGCAATCGGCGCCGGCGGCCACGCACCAGGCGACCTGTTCCGCGTCCGTATTCCCGCAGATCTTGACTCGGATCATCTGCTAACCTTGCCTTCCCGAAACGATCCGCCGCACGCTTTCCTGCACCTCGTCCGCTTGCAGAATTGCCGTGCCCACCAGCACGCCAGCCCCGCCCGCTTCGATCACCGCGCGGGCCTCTGCGGGAGTTGCGATCGCGCTTTCGCTGACGGTCCGGATGCCGGCCGGGACCAACCGCAGCAACCGGAGTGTGCGGGCCACGGTGCCGTCGTCGGTTTCGAGTTGGCGAATATCCCGGTTGTTGATGCCCAGCAGATCCAGGTCCAGGGTCACTGCCTGGCGGAGTTCCCGCTCGTCATGCACCTCGACCAGCGTTTCCAGCCCGCAACGGCGAGCTTCCTCGTGCAGTTTTACGAGCCTCGGCCAATCGAGCACGGCCGCCATCAGCAGCAGGCACGACGCGCCGTGCTCGCGCGTGGCCCGTACGTCTTCCCGGTCCGTGACAAAGTCTTTCCGCAGAATCGGCAGCGAGACGGACGCCGACAGCGTGCGGAGCAGTTGCAGGCTGCCGCCAAACCGCGGGCCCTCGGTGACCACGGACAGGCAAGCCGCTCCTCCCTCCGCCATGTTGCGGGCCAAGGCCACAGGGTCTCGGCCGGCCAGCAGATCTCCCGCCTTGGGGCTTTGGATTTTGACCTCGGAAATCAAGGGGATCTGGCCTGCCCGCCGCGCGGCGTCCAGAGCTGCTGTGAATCTGCGCTGCCGGTGCTGCATCTTCATCCGCCCCCGCTCGCGATCCGATTCGATTCCGAAATCAACTGGTCCAGTTTCTGGCGGGCGGCCCCGCTGTCGATCACTTCCGCCGCCAGTTTGGCGCCCGTGCGCAGGTCGGCCGCCTTTCCGCCCACCAGCAAGGCGGCCGCGGCGTTGGCGAGCACCATGTCGCGCCGCGCGCCCCGTTCCTGGCCGGCCAGGATGGCGCGCACCAGGTCCGCGTTCTGCTGAGCATCCCCGCCCGCCAATTCCTCGTAGGTATAGCGCGGCAAGCCGAAATCGCCCGGGTCCAACTCGTACTTCTTGGCCCAGCCGTCCTTGACTTCGGCCGCCGACGTCTTGCCGATCACGGAAATTTCATCCAGCCCGTCCAGACCATGCACCACGAGGGCGTGCCGGAAGTCGAGTTCGACCAGGACGTCCGCGACCATCGACACCAGTTCGGGCCGATAGACTCCCAAGACGTGCCGCCGGGCGTGGGCCGGGTTGATCAGCGGCCCGATGATGGTATAGAAAATGGTTTTGATCCCCAGGGCCATTTCGGGCGGGAGCACCTTGTGCATGACCGGATGGAAATTGGGGGCGTACAGAAAGCCAATGCCTGCGGCCTCGATCAGCTTCTCCGCTTGCGGCGGGGTGAGGTCGATGGCCACGCCCAACTTCTCCAACACATCCGCGCTGCCGGAGGAGGACGACAGGGACCGGCTGCCGTGCTTGGCCACGGGGATGCCCGCGGCGGCGGCGACCAGGGCCACCGTGGTCGAGCAATTGAACGTCGTCCGCCCGCCGCCGGTCCCGCAGGTGTCGATCAGTTCCCCCTGGACCTGCGGGGAAATCTGCGCGCAGTTGGCGTGCATCGCGCGAGCGATCGAGGCCACCTCGCGGATCGTCGGCCCCTTCATCAGCAGCGCGACCAGGAAGCCCGCGATCTGGACGTCCGTGATTTCTCCCCGCCGGACGCCCCCGATGACGCCGAAGACCTCCTCTTCGTTCAACTGTTCGCCCACCGTCAGTTTTCGCAAAGCCGCGCGGATCATCGTGTGCGTTTCCCTTTCCTCAAAGAGCGAACTTATAGTTGCGGAACGCCATCAGCGTGGTGGTTTGGTTCACGGTGTCGATGGTCTGCAGCTTCTCGGTGACGATTTCCGCCAGCCGTTCGTACTCCGCGCTTTGAATGATGGCCACCAGGTCGTAGTCACCGGCTACCGAGTAAACGTCGACGACTTCGTCCATCGCCGCGAGTTGTTTGGCGGTGATCGGCACCTTGCCGCGTTCGACATTCATCAGCACTAGCGCTCGGATCATGGTGGTTCTCCTCTGGTAACCCGCGGGGCAGTCTGGCCAGCAAGGGGCTCGCTCGGGCTACAATATAGGCGTCAAACGGCGTGCTGCCTACGGCCGACTGCGGAAACCCAAACGTGGCAGACGATCCGGCCAGCGGCGGGCGTGAGTCCGCCGGTTTGGCCCGCGTGGTCCGGCACGCCAGGGCCGCCCGTTTGGTTCACCTCGCGCGAGATCGGCGGGGGCGTGGCAGACGCCGGCTGAGGGCCGAAGAACTTGCGGGCTCACGCGCGCGATTCGCCTTGGCGTTGGTCATCACCGAGGGCCTGACTCGCGGCGACGATGCAGTGGCGCACGCCAGGCACAGGACCCACGCCGCGGACGCCGATTCCGTTGGAGAGGGCGTCCAAACACCGCGGGCGAAGATCGCCGGTTCCGTCCCCTGGGGACCGGTCACCTTGAAAACGGCCCGTCTGCGTCTTAAACTGGAGAACGTGCCTGCCTGACGACCCCCTTGCCTGACGAGCCTGCCACGAAATTCCGTTCGAACGACAGGACACCCAAAAGGACAAGGTCGTGCAAGCATTCCGTGTTCGGGTCGTTTTTCCGCTGGGCTTCGCCACAGGGACGGCAAACACGCCGTCCGCGGCGACGGCCAACCGTGCGTTGGAGCGAGGCGAGAAACGCGTTTTTCGTCCCGCTGCAACTCGCGGCAGCCCCTCCGTCAGTACCACTTTTATGGGAGTCAACGATGAGAAAGTTTCTTGCCGCAGCTGTGGTCTTTGGGCTCTTCGTTCTGTTTACGCCGCACGCGCCGGCGGCGGACGTCGAGGAAGGGTTCAACTCCTTGTTCAACGGCCAGGATCTTGCCGGCTGGGTCAAACGCGGCGGGTCCGCGGAGTATCAAGTGGCGGACGGCTGCATCGTCGGGAAATGCGTGCCGGACACGCCGGGCAACACGTTCCTGTGCACCGAAAAGGAATACGGCAACTTTATCCTGAAGCTGCAATACAAGTTCCTTGAACCCGGCAACTCGGGCGTTCAGTTCCGCTCCGCCGCCCGTGCCGAAGGCGATCGCGAGCGCGTGTACGGGTACCAGTACGAAATCACCCCCAGCGGCGACTTGACGGGCCGAATCTACGACGAAGGCCGTCGCGGCCACAAGTTCGGCGTGATCTGGCTCGACATCTACAGCCCGCAGGATCGTCTCGACGCCGCCACGGCGAGCTGCAAGCAGGGCGACTGGAACGATGTGGAGATCCAATGCGTCGGACCATCGATCAAGACCTGGCTCAACGGCAAGCCGGTCGTCGATATGTTCGACAGCTTCTCGATGCAAGGCTTCATCGGCCTGCAGATCCACGCCGGCAAATCCGGCTCGGTGGCGTGGCGGAACATCCGCATCCAGGATCTGGGCGTGAGCGAGTGGCAGCCGTTCTTCGTCAAAGGCGACGACGGCAAATACCAGCTCGTCGACGCCAAGTTCGTGCTCCCGGAAGAATGGTCCTTTACGGAAGACGGCGTTCTGCACGGCGCTCACTCCAAAGACCAGAAGAAGGACGGCCTGGTCATTTCCACCAAGGATTACGACAACTTCATCGCCCGCGTCACGTACCGGATGCACGGCGGCAACAGCGCGCTGTACTTTCGGTCCGCGGAAACGGAAGCCCCTTGGGTCCTGCGTGGATTCCAAAACGAAATCGCCAACGGCGGCAAAGACTCCGCGCTCTGGCACACCGCCGGCATCGTCGACGGCAAGATGATTCCCGGTCGCGGCTGGGTCGTCGCGAACGACGAGTTTGTCGAGAAGGTGCGCAACAAGGACGACCAATGGAATACGACCTGTACGGCCGCGTACGGCGACCGCCTGGTCCAGATGCTGAACGGATTCTGCACGTCGGATATCGTCGACGAAGCGTGCGAGAAAACGGGCAAGCTCGGACTGCAAATGCACGGCGGGGCCGACTGCGAAATGTTCTTCAGGGACTTTGAGGTCATGCCGATTACGGCAGAGATGATGAAGCTCATCGAGCGGAAGTGAGTGGCGGATTCGGGCCACGGGCTCCGGAGTCGGCGAGCGTCCGGCTCCGGAGTCTGAATCGCCGCGAACCCTGCGCTTCGGTCCGCGCGACGGCTGGTTCTGAACACACTTCTCTGGGAAGGAGCCGCCCGCGGATGTTCTACGCCGACCTGCACCTTCATTCCAAATACTCACGGGCTACAAGCCGTGACGGCGATCTGGAGCACATGGCGGTCTGGGCTCGCCGCAAAGGCGTCACGCTGTTGGGCACCGGCGACTTTACGCACCCCCAGTGGTTTGCCGAACTGCAGCGCGACTTGACGCCCGCCGAACCGGGCCTGTTCCGCCTGCGGGAGGACCTGGAGCGAGCCGTAGACGAACAGACTCCGCGCGCCTGTCTGCAGACGACGCGGTTTGTGCTGCAAGTCGAAATCTCGACGATCTACAAACGCGACGAGCGAACGCGCAAGGTGCATCACCTGATCTACGTGCCCGGCTGGGAACAGGCCGAGGGATTGATTCGGAAGTTGTCCAAGATCGGCAATCTGAAGTCGGATGGGCGGCCGATTCTGGGACTGGATTCGCGAGACCTGCTGGAGATTACGCTGGAATGCGGCACCGGCTGCTATCTGGTCCCCGCCCACATCTGGACGCCTTGGTTTGCGGCGCTCGGTTCCCAGTCCGGCTTCGATTCGGTCGCCGATTGTTATGGCGAACTGGCGAGTGAGATCTTCGCGGTGGAAACGGGCCTGTCGTCCGACCCGCCGATGAATTGGCGGCTGTCGCAACTGGACCGCTTCTCGTTGGTGTCCAACTCCGACGCCCATTCGCCGCCAAAGATCGGTCGCGAAGCGTGCGTGTTCCAGACGCCGTTGGACTACTTCGCCATCCGCGACGCGCTGCGGACGGGTGCGGGCTACGGCGGCACTGTCGAGTTCTTTCCGGAAGAGGGCAAGTATCACCTGGACGGGCACCGCAAGTGCAACGTGCGACTGACGCCGGACGAAACAAGATTGTGCGGTGGACGTTGTCCCGCGTGCGGCAAGCCGTTGACGATCGGCGTGATGAACCGCGTCGACTCGCTGGCAGACCGGGCGGACGGTTTCCAGCCGCCGCGGACCGGCGTCTTCCGCAGTCTGGTGCCGCTGCCCGAAATGATCGCCGAAGTGCGCGGCGTGGGGGAGCAGAGCCGCAAGGTGCAACAGGCCTACGAGGATCTGACCGGCCGCGTCGGCGCCGAATTATTCATCCTGGAACACGCTCCGCTGGAAGACGTCCGCCGCGCCGGATCGCCGCTGGTGGCCGAGGCGATCCGGCGGATGCGCAGCGGGCAGGTAATCCGCGAGGCCGGCTACGACGGCGAGTACGGACGGATCCGCTTGTTCGCAGACGGCGAACTGAAGAACGCGGGGTCCGTTTCGCTGCTGTTTCAAGTGCCCGATGAGCCGACTGTGGCGACGGAGAATCTGGCCGCAGAGAGGTCCGCGCCGTGGGAGGCCCGGCCGGCTGCGAGCGACGCGGGACAGAATTCCGTTCTGCCCCCGGACGGACTGGTCCTCGATCCGGACCAAAACTTGCCGATGGCCGTGGCGGCGGAGACGGAGACGAGCGCCGAGCGCGATCCGGCAAGGGCCGGTTCTGCAACGCCCGAGTCTGCGATTCTGGCCGGACTGGATCCGGAACAGCGGGCGGCCGCAGAATCGGTGGACGGTCCACTGCTGATCGTGGCCGGTCCGGGAACCGGCAAGACGCGGACGCTGACGCACCGGATCGCGCACCTGATCGCGGACCGCGGCACGCCTCCCGACGCTTGTCTGGCCATCACGTTCAGTCGCCGTGCGGCGCAGGAGTTGAAGGAACGTCTTGCCCAGCTCCTGCCCGACGCCGGCTCGCGAGTTTCCGTCATGACGTTTCATTCGCTGGGGTTGACGATTCTTCGGGAGCACGCCGAGCGGTTCGATTTACCGCCGGATTTCCGCGTGGCGGACGAGCGGGAACGGACGGCCCTGATGAGGGAGAGCGCCGACCTGTCCGAACGTCAAGCGGGGCGCCTGCTGGGCGAGATCTCGCGCGTCAAACGCGGCGAGGCGACGGACTCCGCGGCCGCCGACGCTGCGGCCAGCCAGACGTACCGGCGGTTGATGCGCGAACGGGCGTGGGTCGATTTCGACGATCTGATCCTGCTGCCCGCCGAGTGGCTGCAACGCGAACCCGCGTCGGCTGCCGAGTATCGGCGCCGCTGGCCGTGGGTCTCGGTGGACGAGTATCAGGATCTGGACGACAACCAGTACCGTTTGCTCCGGCAACTAGCCGCAGCCGACGGCAACTTGTGCGCGATCGGCGACCCAGACCAGTCGATCTATGGATTTCGCGGCTCGAATCCGGAGATCTTCCTGCACTTCACGCACGATTTTCCGTCGGCCCGCGTCGTCCGGCTGACGCGGAACTACCGGTCATCACAGGCGATCGTCGCGGCGGCTCTGCAAGCGATCGCTCCGACCTCGCTGGTCTCCGACCGAATCCTGCAACCGCTCTCGCAGAACGCAGACCGAATTTCGATTCACACCAGCGCCAGCGAGCGGGCGGAGGCGGAGTTCGTGGTCCACACGATCGAGCGTTCGATCGGCGGTTCGACGTTTTTCTCGCTGGACAGCGGCCGGGTGGACGCGCCGGAGGTCGAGGCGCGGTCCTTCGCCGACTTCGCCGTCCTGTACCGCACGGAAGTCCAAGCGGACGCGCTGGTCGAAGCCTTCGCGCGGTCCGGCATCCCGTTCCAGAAGAAATCGCATCGCCGCTGGACCGAAGCACCCGCTGTGCAGGCGATGCTACGCTTCCTGCAGGAGTCGACGGCGGACGGCGCGGCGGTCAGCGTGTGCGAGCGTCTGAAACAGGCGACCGACGCGGTACGCAGCGAGCATCCGGAGGCCGCCGAGTTGCCCGTGACTCTGCACCCGCTGGCCGAACGCTGCGGCGACGACGTCGCGCGGTTCCTGTCCGAGTTGGCCCTGGGTGCCGACGCCGACTCGTGGGATTCGCGAGCCGATCGCGTGTCGCTGCTGACGCTGCACGCCGCCAAGGGGCTCGAATTCCCCGTGGTGTTTCTGGTCGGCTGCGAGGACGGCTTGCTGCCCTTGCGCTGGGGATCCGGCCACGACGGTGCGGACGTGGCCGAGGAACGGCGTCTGTTCTTTGTGGGCCTGACGCGTGCCCGCGACCGGCTGCTGCTCAGCCACGCGCGCCGGCGTCTGTGGCGCGGCCAGGTCCGCGACATGCCGCCCTCGCCGTTCCTGGAGCCGATCCGCGCAGAACTGCTGGAACGAATCCAGCAGGCTCAGGGCCGCAGGAAGCGAAAAACGCCGGATCCGCAACGAATGCTGTTCTGACATCTTGGCGGAAATCTGATAAGATTGCCCGAACCCCGCAACCCCTGGCTGCTATCATGGTTCGCGGAGACGTTTCCTGCAGCTTGCACCCGAGCACCTACCGCTCAAGACTCTCAGGGAGATGCCCATGCTCGCCATCCTCCGTCTCACGTGCTGTGTGCTCATCGCCGCCGGCGCCGCGACTGCCGGGGAGATTCAGATCGACCCGGGCCCCGGTGGGAACATCGTGGTCCAGCGGATTGACGGCCGGACGGCCTTTGTGGCGCCGGATCAGCGCGACATCCAGAAGGGCCAGTGGTGGTTCTATTGGAGTTTCCGGCTGCGGGCTGCCAACGCCCAGCCGGTGACGATCGTGTTTTCGGGCCAGAATCCGCTGGGCGTGCGTGGTCCGGCAAGGAGTCTGGACGGCGGGGCGACCTGGCAGTGGCTGGGCGCGGGCAGCGTCAGGACGATCCAGCACGAAGGCAAGCCGGCGTGGTCGTTCGTGGCCTGCGTGCCGGACGGCAAGACTGAGGTGCTGTATGCTTTCTGCCCGCACTATCGCGAGACGCATCTGCGCGCGTGGCTGGCCCAGCAGGCGCCCGACGCGCCGTTGCGGGTGGAAGAACTCTGCCGCAGCCGCCAGGGCCGCCCGGTGGAACTGCTCCGCGCCGGCTGTCTGGATCGGAAACGCTCCCGCGGCGTGGTCCTGCTCACCTCGCGCCATCACGCCTGCGAAGCGATGGCCACGTATGCGCTGGAGGGCTTTCTGGCGGCGGTGCTGGCCGATGACGAATTAGGCCGGCGGTGGCGCGAGAACTGGGAAGTGCTCGCGGTTCCGTTCATGGACAAAGACGGCGTCGAGAACGGCGATTCGGGCAAGAACCGCGCGCCCCACGATCACAACCGGGACTACAACGCCGAGCCGCTGTATCCGGAGGTCGCGGCGTGGATGAAGTTGGGCCAGACGCTCCAGGCCCGCGTGGTCGCCACGCTGGATATGCACTGTCCCTGGATCCGGGGCCAATGGAACGACCGGGCCTACTTCGTGGGGCCTCGCGACGCAGGTTTCTGGGCCAAGGAACAGCGGTTCGCCGCCATCCTGGCGCGTGTCCGGTCGGGTCCCATTCCGTTTCGCGAGCAGGACTGTCTGCCCTTCGGCACCGGCTGGAACACCGGCGGGAACTACGCGCAGGGCCAGTCGTGTTCGGGCTGGTCCATCGCGGCCTTTCCGCAAGCCGAACTGGTCGCCAGCCTGGAACTGGCCTATGCCGAAGCGTCGGGAGTCGAGGTCACCGCGGACAGCGCTCGCGCCTTGGGCCGAGACTTGGCCCGCGCACTGGCCGAGACACTCGATGAGGCGCGTCCCGGCCGGTCGTCCGGGCGCGGCGTCACTTCGGGTGCGGCTCCAGGTGTTGAACGCCCAAGGCCTTGATTCTGGCTTGGATCTTGGGATCCTTCAGCTTTTCGCTGGGCTGGGGATAGTAGCGGAGATGCCCGATCTCCTTGAAGTGATAGCCCTCGTTCTTGCCCGTGCCGCCTCCATGATACGTTCCGGCTGGCGGCACGCCCTTGGTCATCATGACCTTCATTTCCTCCCATCGCGACGGATAAACGTCTCGCGGGTAGATGTTTTCTCTCGCGCAGATCGTCGCGGCCAGGCCGACGACTTCGCCCAGCATTCCCAGCGTCCGCATCACGCGGACCGCCGCAAACGCGACATGGGAAGCGCTGAGATGGCGCCCGGCAAGAAAGAGATTCTCGACGTCCTTCGCGTACAGGCAGCGATACGGCACCGGATAAGGCTGGGGGATCAGGCGATGATAGGCGCACGAGCGGAACGGCTCCGCGAACTTGACGGTGTGCTCCGGATCGGGAAAGTGCAGGTCCAGATTCCAGGTGATCGAGGCGGTCGCGTCGGGATGCGACACGTTGTTCTCAATGTCGTTCTGAGTCAAGACGTAATCGCCGACCACGCGATAGCTCTCTCGTTTCCCGCCCAGCGGGGTGATCCAGGAAAGCGTGTCCCGCGCCCATTCCGCCTTGCGTTGGGAGCGGTTCTTGACGTAGGACCAATTCGTGAAAATGGCCATCAGCCCATAATCGCGGATGTACTCCGTCTCCTCGGCCTGGTCGCGGTACTGGCCCGTCTCCCACTCCCAATCGCCGCTGCGGACATACAGGACGTTGTCCTCGTTGAATTCGAGTCCCCAGTCGATGTCGGGAAACGAGGTCGGCTGGTCGGCCGGCGTTGAAGTCCAGATCACCGACATGCCCATGACTTGGCGGTCGCCCTGAACCGGCGCCAGCGATTCGTGGTACGTGTCTCGCGATTCGCGGCCGTACATGACGTCTGTTCCCATCATCCGGGCCACGACGGCGTCGCCCGTGCAATCGGCGAACAGCCGCGCCCGAAAGCGAGTCTCCGCGCCGGTGCGGACGTTTCGCGCGATATACGCGGCAATCTTCTGCGAATCCGCCTTGTCCCGCTCCACGGCGATGACCCGCGTGTCCAAGACCAGCCGGCAGCGATCTGGAGGACAGGTGCGGAACACGTTGGCCTTTCTGGTGTCCTCATAGAATTCGGCCGGCAAGACTCCCGGCCGGCCGGTGATCGGGGCAATCTCGGCGACCACGTTTCCCAATTGCGGGTATGGCCCCACGTGGATATTTCCGCCCAAAGGAACGCGGATTTCGGAGCTGTTGTTTCCGCCCAGGACCGGACGATCCTGAATCAGCACCACTCTCGATCCGGTCCGGGCTGCCGCGATGGCCGTGCAGATTCCGGGAACGCCTCCGCCGGCAATCGCCAGGTCGTACACAAACGGATCGTCCTGCAGGACCGTCTTGGTGATCTTCCGGCGGAATTCGGCGAGTTGCTCCTTGTCGTCCAGCGGGCGGGCGGCCGGATCCGGCGTCAGGTAGAGTGCATCGCAGCGGCCGTTGAAGCCGGTCAGGTCATGCAGGGCGAGGGTGACGGGCCCCGGCTCCAGGGCGACGGCCCCGGCCCTTTGCCAGCCCCACGCGCCGCCGGTGGTTCCCAGCGTTTCGGGCAACGCCTGTCCGTTGACGAGAATCTGGAAAGTGCCTCCGGGCCGGCCGCGTTTCCACGGCGCTGTCCAGTCGCGGGTGCGCACCCAGACGGACCAGACGCCGCGCGTCGGAATCGTGCCGGCCGTGACGGCATCCGCCACGGGCACGCCCAGGCCGTGCGCCATCACGTAGGCTGAGCCCATCTGGCCGATCGACTGCTGGTCGATGACCCAACCGCCCAACGTCTCGAACGATTCCGCTTCGATCCAGATTCCCTCGTCCGCGCCGATGGCTAACCCGCCCCGCAGGCCCAGAACGCAGACAACGCAGGCAGCCAACCGCTCAATCACGATCCGAGATGCACCGTTCATCAGAATTCCCCCGCCTTGACGCAGACCATTAGCCACCGAGAATGCCGATCGGCGGGACCGTCTTCCATCGCTCGCGCGTGAAATCGGGGAAGTCCATCGGACGGCTCCGGTCGGCGACCGACTTCTCGGTCAATTCCGTGATGCAACTCCAGGTGGCGGCGTCGTAGACGTCCATGTCGGGAGGCGTGCCCGTTTGCAGCGCCCTGATCAGACGGTGCATCACCAGCCAATCGCCGCCGCCGTGCCCGCCGTGGCGTTGGGCGCGTTCGCTGAGGGCTTTCCACAGCGGGTGCTCAAATTCGTGATAGTACGCCTCCAGCGACTCCCAGGTGTCGCGTTTCGGGCTTCGCCCCTCGATGTAGATCTTGTCCGTGGTGGCCATGCAGATGCCGCGCGTACCCTGCACGCGATAAATCAGATCATAGGGCCGCGGCAGCTTGGTGTCGTAGTACAGGGTGACCGTCTGACCCTGAACCGTACGAATCAGGCTGGTGTTGATATCCGCGTTTGAACTCGACCCGGTGGGATCGGCGCTCATGGACACCAGGTAGTCAAAGCGGTTGCCGCGGTTGATGTCCATCCATTGCGCGACGGGGCCGATGGAGTGCGTGGGATAGCTGTTCGCGGTGCGGGCCTTGGTTTCTTTGGGACGCCCTGGCACGGCCGGGCGTGCCCGGAGCGCGTAGTGCTGGTAGCCGGCCTGACAGTGCCGCAGTTCGCCGAACAAGCCCTTCCGCACCATGTGGTGGACCAACATGACCTCGCGGAAATAGCAGCAGTTTTCCAGCATGACGCAATACTTCTGTGTCTTCTCTGCCGTCTCGACCAGTTTCCAGCAATCCTCGACGGTTTCCGCCGCCGGGACTTCGGTCGCCGCGTGCTTGCCGGTCGTCATCGCGGCCACGGAGATCGGGACGTGCCACTTCCAAGGGCGGGTGGCGTTGATGACCAGGTCCAGTTCCTCGGTGTCGCAGAGCCGCAGGAAGTCGGTTTCGCCGCGCGAGTACCCTGTGGGTTGGGCCTGTTTGGCTGCAGTCACCATTTCCTGAGCTTTCGCGACGCGTTCGGGAACCAGGTCGCAAACTGCCTTGACCTTGACGTTTTCCAGACCCAACAGAATCTTCAACAGGTGGCTTCCGCGGCTGCCGATGCCTACCAGTCCCACCCGGACGTGTTCGATCGGCACCGCCTTGACGTCGGCCGCCTCCGCCGCAAAACCGCCTCGTCCCAGGGCCCAGGCCGCCGCGGCTAGCGCTCCATGCTTCATGAAACTCCTGCGATCGAATTGGTTCGTCATGATCTTTCCTCGCCTCAAGAAGAAGACATCGCCAACAGGCTGGCCCGGTCCGATCGTATCGGGCCCGCGTTGATCTGTCAAACACCTGCTTGGCGTCTGCGGCCCCGTCTTGGCCGCAACGGAAAGGGTTCCGACGCCTCCGTGTTCGCTTGCTCAGCATCAGGCTCAGTCTTAAGATAAAGAGGATCGACGCCGGATCGCCTGGCGGTCGGCCGCGGGTGCGGCGGAACGAGGCTGATCGGGCCGGTCGAGGGAGCAGACTTGATGATTGGCACACCTGCCGAAGAGCAACAGCAAACGAGGCTCACAAGGCAAACTCGCTGCTCGTCGCAACGCGCAAACGGCACCGACCGGAAGCGGGCAACGATTCTGGTCAAGGGCGGAGGCGAGGCGTTTGTCGCGGTAGTACAGCGGACTGCGTGTTTTTTTCGCCGTCGTGCTTGGCGGGGCGGGCCGGCTGTGGCTCGGAGCATTCCCGCTGCGATTCTGGCGGCTCTTGCCGGCTTCTGTCTGAGCGTCGCTCCAGTCATGCCCGGCGGCGGCAGCATGGCTTTGAGCCAGGACGCAACGAACCGCGAAGCCGAGTATCGGAACGTGTTCCAGCCGGCGCCGAGCGACGTCCGCCGGCCGTTGATGTACGCGGAGAAAGCGATCCAGGAGGGGCGTTACAGCGACGCGGCGCTGCGGTTGGGCCAGTTGCTGATGAACGAGTCGCCGGATGCGCCGGAGTCGCAGGACTACTTCCTGCTGGGCACGGACGAAGGCGGGACGGCCGTTGTCCGCGAGCGGTTGCGAGCCAAGGTCTGGCGGCTGATCGCAGACCTGCCGCCGGCCGGCCGCCAGGCCTACCAGTTGCAGTTCGGCGCTCAGGCCCGCGCGTTGCTGGATGAATCCGTCGCGGAAGAGGACTCCGACAAGCTGGCGGACGTCATCCGGCGTTTCTTCCACACTCGGGCCGGTTACGAAGCCTGCCTGCTGGCGGGGCAGCGCGAGTTGGCCGAGGGACACCCGCTGGCGGCGGCCTTGCATCTGCAACGCCTGGCCGATGTGCCGACGGCGGCCGGCGAGTTTGATCCGGAGTTGTCGTTGTTGCTGGCAGCGTGCTGGTGGTATGCCGGGATCCCGGCTCGCGCGCAGGAGGCGGTGCAGGCCTTGAAGACACGCCAACCGCGGGCGACGGTGCGGGTGGGCGAGCGGGAGACGCCGCTGTTTGCGGACGACCGGCCCCCGCTGGACGCGCTCCAGTCGTTGCTGGGCTCCGGTGTCTTGGCGACGCCGGAAGTGACCCAATGGGTGATGCACCGGGGCAACGCCCAGCGGAACGCGCGGACCCGCGGGAGTCTGCCGATGATGAACTTCCGCTGGCTCGTGCCGACCACGCTGGACCGCGAAGACGAGAAGAGCGTCGCCCGGATGGCTCGCCAGTACCGCGACGAAGGCCGCCCGGCCCTCCCGGCCCTGCAGCCCTTGGCGGCCGGCAACACCGTGGTCATGCGAACGCCCGGCAAATTGCTGGGCGTGGACTTCTCCAGCGGCAAGCGGATTTGGGTCTGGCCGCCTTGGGAAGACGAATCCGCCGAGTTGTATCGAGGCGAGATGGACCGCTTGCGATTCCCCGTGCGCGGCGATCGCGAACAGGAACTGCAGCAGCGTGTCTGGGACGATTCGCTGTACGGCCAGATCAGCAGCGACGGCCAGTCGGTTTTCGTGGTGGACGAGTTGGGCTTCGCCCCCAGCCTGACGAACCGGGCGCAGCAGCTGATCATCGCCCGGGGCGGTATGGCTTTTCAGCAACTCGGAGCGTCCTCATCCAGCAATCAGCTGGTGTCATTGAGTCTGACGCGGCAGGGTGCGGCCCAGTGGATCGTCGGCGGCGAAAACGGGGAGGACGAAGCGAAATTGGCGGGCGCGTTTTTCCTGGGGCCGCCCTTGCCGCTGGATGGCAAGCTGTACGCGATCGCCGAGTTCAACGGGGAAATCCGCCTGGTGGTCCTGGATGCCAAGACAGGCCGGCTCCAGTGGCAACAGCAGTTGGCTCACGTCGACAATCGGACGATCCTGATCGACGCCGGACGGCGGTTGACGGGCGCGACGCCTTCGTACGATGGCGGCGTGGTGGTCTGTCCCACGTCGGCGGGCGCTGTGGTGGCGGTGGACGTCACGATGCGGTCGCTGCTGTGGGGCTTTCAATATGTCAAACGCCCGGAAGGGGTCCGGCCGCAACTGTTCGGTTTGGCGCCCTTCAATATGCCGGCGCCCACCCCGGCCGGCTCGCGGTGGGCCGACGCGTCGGTGACGATCGCGGAGGGCCGGGTCCTGATCACGGCCGTCGAGTCAAACCAGCTGTACGCCTTGGATTTGCGGACGGGAGAACCTGTCTGGCCGGCCCAGGAACGGGAAGATCGACTGTATCTGGCCTGTATTCATCAGGGCCAAGCCGTGTTTGTCGGCGTCAACCGCGTGTCGGCGATTCGGCTGGCCGACGGCCAAAACGCCTGGGCGAAACCGGTGGAGTTGAGCGACGCGCCCAGCGGCCGGGGCTTCTACACCGGCCAGTCCTACTTTTTGCCGACGCTGGGCGCCGAACTGCTGCAGATCGACTTGGCCAAGGGCGAAATCGAGCAGCGGGCCAGGACGTCGCTGGCGCTGGGGAACCTGGTCAGTTTCCGCGACGAGATCCTGTCCCAAGCTCCGGAGTGCCTGGCCGTCTTCTGGCAGAGCGAGCCTCTCCGCCGGCGCGTCGAAAAAGCCCTGGCCGAAACGCCCCACGACGTCGGCACGCTGGCCCAGTATGGCGAACTCTTGCTGCAGGAGGGCAAACGCACGGAGGCGATCGAGACGTTCCGCACTGCCCACCGGCTGTCGCCCGACGACGAGACGGTCCGTCACCGGCTGGCCGCCGCGATGCTGGTTGCGCTGCGGGAAGACTTTGCGGCCTATGCGGCGGAGGCGCCGGAGATCGAACGGCTGATCGAGCGGCCGTCCCAGCAGACCGAATACTTGCGGCTCATGGCCCGCGGCTGGCAACGCCAAGGGGCCGTCCGGAAGGCGTTCGACGCGTATCTGGAACTGGCCCAGCTGAACCGCGATCTGCAGACCAGCGGCGGGGCGGCGGAAATGGAACTGGAGCGGATCGGCCGCAACTGGCACGTCCGCACGGACCGCTGGCTGCAGGCGAGGTTCGGCGAACTGCTGCGCACAGGCAGCGATGTCGACCGCGCGGCGATGGAACAAACGGTGCAGCTGCGTTTCGAACAGGCGACGTCCAGCGGCAGCACGTCGGCGCTGCGCGAGTTTGAACGTTTGTTCGGACTCCATCCCAAGGCCGAACAGGTGCGTTTGAGACTCGCCCGCCAGCTGGTCAAGTCCGGCGAATGGCTGGAGGCGGAATTGCTGTTCTCTCGGCTCGAACAGTCCGACGATGCCTCGTTGCGGGCCGCGGCCGTCGCCGAACTCGCGGATCTGATGATCCTGACGCGGCAAGACGCCGTGGCACTGCGGTACTGCCGCAAGCTGGCGGAGGAACACGGTTCCATGGTCTGCCGCGACGGCAAGACGGGCAAGGAATTGTCCGAGCAGGCCGCCCAAACGGCGGCGATCCGCGAAGCCCGCGAACGGGCGAGCCCCTGGCCATTCGGCAAGGTGGAAGTCAGCGAGTCGAAGCAGCGCAACAGTCCGTTCATCAGCTACCGCCGCGTGTTCGCGTGCGAGCGGCGGCAGCAGACGGGCTCGGCTCCCGACGGCTTGACCGTGTTCTACGATCAGGCCCGTCATGCGATCCTGGTCCAAGACGGCAACGGAAAGGTGATCCTGAACGCGAGCCTGGGAAATCATCGTCTGGCCGCCGCCGACTTCAGCGCGCTCCACTGCCGGCTGTACGGCCACTTGCTGCTCGTCTCGATGGGCATGGAAGTCCTGGCGATCGACACGTTGCGCGCCGGCGGCGCGGCCGGCAAGCCGGGAGATGCCATTCTCTGGCGTCGCGATCTGGTTCGTCCGGGCTTGACGGGCAACATGTACCATGCGCAACTGCAGGTGCAGAAGCTGGCTCATCCGTGGGGCGGCAAGCGGGCCATGTTCGTTAACCTGCAGAGGGAACTCGTGGGTGTCACCGGTCCGCTGCTGGCTTCCGGCGTGTACTATCTGGAAGGACGCACGCTGGTTTGCGCCGACCCGCTCACCGGCGAGCCGATCTGGTCGCGGGAGGGGCTGGCCAGCGGCGCGGACGTTTTTGGAGACGGCGAGTGGATCTTGGTGGCGCCGGCGGATGGCGGCCAGGCCCAGGTCTTCCAAGCCCTGGATGGGACGGAGGGCGAAGCTCGCCCCGCTGAACCGTTGGCCAACCGGTGGGCGACCTGGGGACGGAACGTGCTGGTGTGGAAGACGACGTCCGACGCCCCCGCGGGCAACCAGGAATCGGACCGGGAAGCAGACGGCGAAGCGCTGTCTCCGTTGCCCCGCGACTTGTGGCTGTACGACGCGGTCACGGGGGCGGAGATCTGGCGCGAGTCGTTGCCCGCCGGAACGCGCGGCACGCTGGTCGACGGCGACGAGGTCGCTCTGCTGCAACCGGACGGCCGCTTCGCCGTCCGTTCGCTGCGCGGACCGGAAATCGTCCTGGACGCCCGGTTGGACGCCGACGAAAAGCTGCGTTCCGTGTACGTCTTGCGGTCCCAGGATCAATACCTGGTGGCCACCAATCGCGTCGCGGAAACGCCGGCGGACGGGACACCGTTCCAGATTCGCTCGGTCAGCGGCGGCGGCGAAGTCCCGCTGGTGACCGGCCAACTGTACGCTTTCCAGCGCCGTACGGGCAAATCCAGCTGGCCCGCCCCGGTCGCCATCGAACGATTCGGCTTTCCCTTGGACCAGCCGCGAGAAACGCCGGTGCTCCTGTTCCTGCGGCACTCTGCTCCAGCCGCGACGCAAGGACCGCGGCGCGAACAGACGACCGTCCTGTGCCTGGACCGCCGGGACGGCAAGCCGCTGCTGGACAAAGCCGAAATCCCGGCCCAGACCAACACCTTTGACGTCGTTGCCGACCGGCGGAACCAGACCGTGACGATCGGACTGCCGTCGAAGACGTTCACCATCACGCTGAACGCCGCCGCCGACAGCCCGCCGCCCCAGACGCCAGCTCCGGAGAAGCCGCCGGCCGACAAGCCGGCTGAGATGCCGAAAGCCAGGCAGGAGGGCGCCAAGCCGGGCTCGTAGACATCGTTCGAGAGATCACGGTCCCGTGTTGATTGCTGCTCATCCCACGGAGTCTGACGGCTAGCAACGGGCGCCGAAATAACTCGGCGATTTCACCGTCTGGGGTCAGGCTTACAGATTTCAGTTTTCGCGGGGCAGTCGCTCTCCCATTGAAAAGTCCTAGCCCCGCGCAAACTGAAATCTGTAAGCCTGACCCCCTGCTCCGCGGAAACCGGAAAGCGATTTCGGTCGCCGTTGCTACTTGGTTGGACGAGGCGACAGGGATTCTCTTCTTCGAACAACGCGGACGTGTTCTCGGCCGGTCGGGACGGAGTCCCCATCTACTCCTGTGCGGCGGCGAGCCACTGCACGCCGTCGATGATGACGTGACCGTCTGCGCCGGCATTCGAGACGACTACCGCGGCCACCTGGTCGGCGGCGAAATCGAAGACACCCAGCGAAGCGAACAGGCCGTCGATCGCGGGCGGTTGCTGCTGATTGACGGCGACGTGCTGCTGGCCCTTGGCGTGCTGGACTTGCACCGCCACGTGGGAAGCGCGGTTCTTGTTCGGCGTATAGGCAAGACGCACTTCATAGCGGCCGGACGTGGGAAGCCGGGCCTCGAAACGAGCGGTACACTGTCCGTTGCGTGCGTTGTCGTCATGACGGTAGCTGAGTCCGAGCCACGTGGCGGACGCCTGGCTTTCCTTCCAGACGCCGGCCACCTTGGCCCGGGCATCGTCCACGACGACGCCGGGCAATTTGGTCGGATCGACGCCGGCTCGGGCCCCCGCGCCCGGACCGCTGTGCTCGAGCACCTGACCGTCTTCGATCAGTCGTTCACGCAGCTTGGCATAAGGAACGTCTTGGACGGCTTGACCGGCGTCGAGAGCCATCACGGCACCCGTAGCGGCTGATTGACCCAAGATCATGAACACCGGTTCCATGCGGATCGAACCGAAGGCGATGTGCGAACTGGAGACGCAGACCGGTACCAGCAGGTTCTCGCACTGGCCGCGTTTGGGCGTCAGCGCTCCGTAGGCGATCTGGTAGGGTCCCTTGGTGGGCACGCCGATATCGCCTTCGTTTTGCACCGTTGCCCCCGGCGTGATGTAACGCTGGACGTTGTGCGAATCGATCGTGTACGAGCCCATGCCGACCGAATCGGGCGTAGGCCGCCGCTTGAGCAGCTCGTTTTCGGTCATCACGTACGCGCCGATCATCCGTCGCGCCTCGCGCACATAGATCTGGTGCGGCCAGTGGCCGTTGTCGGGAAACTCGTCCTGGGCCAGCCCCCAGCGGCGCATTTCGCTCTGGACGTCCGCCGGGACGCGGGGGTCGTTGGCGATGAAGTACAGCCAGCCCTGTTGATAGGTCGTGTGTTCGCGGAGGATTTCGCGGCGGCGCTCGTAGGATGCTTCCGGATAATCGTAGTTGAAGCCGATGTTGTCGGTGCTCATCGGCCCGTGGTTGTTCGTATCCGTCTTGTGATTCGGGATCGGGTCGAACTTGTCAAACGTTTCGCGCCAGCCCGCGTCGAAGATTCGCAGGAGCAGGGCATACTGCTGTGGGTCGTAACCCTCCGGTTTGGGAAACGGGACGCGGTTTTCCGGACAATCCGTCAGGCACATCCGGTAACAGTACGCTTGGACACGGTGGTCCCCCTGGCCGAATTCGCCGGGCGGTTCCGCGCTGATGCGCGGCAGCACGCCGCTGGCCGGATCGCCGGGCACGACGTAGGGGCTGATCGGTTTCTTCACGGCCCCGAAATGATGCCGGTGGTGCAACACACCCGTTTGGACGCCGTTCCACTGTTCGCCGTAGACGCTTTGCGCCTCGCGGCCGACGTGGTACTCCACGCCAGCTGCGGCCAGCAGGTCGCCTTCATACGTGGCGTCGATGAACATTCGGCCGGCGTACGTCTGGCCGCTGAGCATCGAGATGCTCGCGATCCGGCCGCCGTTGCGAGTGACGCCGTTGGTCCGATCGAGCCACTGGTCGCGGTGTACCGGGATTTCGTACTGGCCGACGTAGCCTTCGAAGACCTGCTCCGCAACGTGCGGCTCGAAGATCCACATCGTCCGCTGCTCGCCGTCGATGGCGGGCGTGCCCTGGCCTTTGTTGCCGTACTCCTCTTTCTTCTGCCACTTCCAGGCCGCGGGCTGGTCGTAGTGCTTCCAGACGCGGTGATAGAACTCGCGGGCCAATCCGCCAATGACCGCCTTGTTGCCGGTGTCCGTGAACCCGAGTCCGCCGCTGGAAAGTCCGCCCAGATGTTTGTCAGGGCAGACGATCACCACGGATTTGCCCATCCTCTTGGCCTGCACCGCCGCGATCACGCCGGCCGACGTGCCGCCGTAGACCACCAGGTCATAGTCCGCGGCTAGTCCGGGTGCGCAAAGGCTGCCGCACAGCAGCCAGGAAACCGTCAACAGCGGTTTTTGCATCGTAGATTTCTCCAGGAGTGGCAACTTGCGCCGCGGGTTCAGGCCCCAGCACGCCGCGCGGCGGACGCCGTCTATCGCATCGGCGAGAAATCGGTGGCCTTCAGGTACACGGACTTGACGCCGTCCTTGACGGTCAGCGAGCCGCCGGCCTTGTCCTCGGAGGCTTGACGGGCCGCCAGCCAGTCGGGGTCCTGGCGGAAGGCGGCAAACGACGCCTGCGCCGCGTCCAGACTGCGGTGCGCCAGGATATAGATCAGCGTCTGACCGGCTCCAGGCTGGCCCTCCAGCGGGTTCCAGTAGCCGACGTTGGTCATGCCGTGCTTCTGGAACAACTGCACCGTGTGATTGCGGAAACGCGCGTTCAAGTTATCCAGGTTGCCGGCCGAAGCGGTATAGATCCGCAGTTCGAACACCCGTTCGCCCGCCGCCTCAGGCTTGACGACCGGCGAGTAGTCGGTCGGGCCCAGCAGCACCGATTCGACCTTCGTCACAATCGGTCCGTTGGCTTCCGTGTTCCGTTTGACCGCCTGCCAATCGGCATCCGCAAAGAACGCTTTCCAGGACGCCTCGCGCGCCTCGCGACTGGGGTAGGCCAGCAGATAGACGAGTTTGTTGTCGGGATTGTCGATCGGCAGCCAGTAGCCGATGTTGGTCATGCCGTGCTTCGAGAACAGCTTGACGGTGTGTTGGCGGAAGCGAGCCTGCAGATCGTCCAGGCGCCCCGGCGGCGAGAAATAGGTCCGCAATTCGAACACGCGGTTCTCCTGCGCTGCGGCGGCGGAGACGGCGGCGATGCCAAGTACGACAGCCATAACCAGTACCCTCTTGGTCGTCATGATCTTGCTCCTGAGTCCGAAAATATCCAGTTCAAAAAACACAGCCGATCGGAAGCCCGGCGCACGAAGCCTGAGCCGGTGATCGCGACCGTTCAGCGCGAAAAGAGTTTCCGGAGCGCTTCCTGGGCGGCTGAGGTGGAATCCTCTCCGGTGATTTCGTTCTTGGGGGGCCGCACGGGGAGTTTGCCGGGTTTCTTCTTTTTCTTTTTCACGGGACCGGCTTCGTCCGCAGTTGCCGCTTCCTGCGGCTCCGTCTTGGCCGTCTCCTCGTGAGCCGTCTCCACATGGAGCACTCGCAGTTCGGGATGTTGCTGGCGGATCGTCCGGTCCCGTTCGTCGGCTTGGACCAGCAGGTCGCTCATCTCTTCCGCGGCGGGATCGCGCTCGGGTTCAGGCTCCCCCGCGGGCGGGGTCGTCGGCGATTCGGATTCGACCGGGGGCGGCGCCGCCGGCGAAGCGTCCTCGATCAGGACTTCAAATTCCAGCCGCCCCAACCGGAGGTGGTCGCCGGCCTGCAGCACCTGCTCCCGCTCCATCCGTTGCCCGTTGATGAACGTGTCGGCCCGGTCGGACAGTTTCCGAATCAGCGCTCGGCCAGGTTCCAACAGGACTTCGCAATGATGGGGAAGCACGGAATCGCTCCGGCAGCACAGCGAGCAGTCCGCCGCGTTGCCGATGACAAATTGCGGACCTCGCACCTTGACTTCCTGGACGGCGCGCTGTCCGTGCGTGTCTTGGAGGGTGCCGTGCAGAATCCTCAGTTTCACTTTCATCGAGAGTCGCTCCGTCAGCTGTCTGGATCGAATGGTCCCGCGTCATCCCGTGGTCCGCGTGGCTGCGGCACCGTGTCGGCCTTTCCCTATCATGGCTATCCGGGCCACAAGAAACAAGTATGCTCGGCCCGCGCGGACGGTGGCCCCGACCGCGCTATTTGAGTATACTGAATTGTCCAGAACGCCGCGGGACGGGCTGTCGCGGCGAATCGCGAACAGCCGGTTGAAAAGAGGGAACTGGCTCCGAGCTGCGCCGGAGAAATCCAAAAAGAACGACCGCTGTGAGCAGCCTGCCCCCCCCTTTTTTCGACAGGCTGCGAAACCGTTTCTGGGGAGCGACGCCAATGATGAATCTGATCTACTTCTTGTTGATCGGTTTGGCCGCTGGTTGGCTGGCGGGCAAGCTGATGAAGGGCCGCAGCTTCGGACTTGTCGGCAACCTGATCGTCGGCATCATCGGGGCGGTCCTCGGCGGGTTCTTGTTCGGCCTCGTCGGACTCGCGGCGATTGGCCTTATCGGTCGCCTCATCTCGGCGACGGTCGGAGCCGTGGTGCTGTTGTTCATCCTGCAGAAGATCAAGAGCTGAGGCTCACTTCAGGGAGCCGTCCGTGAGAATTCCCCGCTACTGGTCCAAGGCGACTGCTGAGGAGGACGATCGAGACGGCGGCCGGGTCTCGATCTCCTGTTGGCGGTCGTCCGATGCGAGCCCGGATGAGGCTCACGAGCTGGCGCGCACGGCGGCGCAGCGGGCGCTGGCCCAGTTGCTGCGCGGCGAGCGATTAAATCGCTACGCGTACGGCCAGCAGCCGTTGCGGGAGGAAGTTCTGAACAGCGTCACCGGTTCCCAGGGGGAGCCGTTCCTGGCGGTGACGCGGAACCACTACGGGGCGGTCATCCTGAACACCGCGCGCGTCGCGTTCATCGATCTGGACTTTCCGCCCCCGACCTGCGGCCGGCAACTGAAGCAGTTGTTTGCGCGTTGGTTCGGCAAGCCGGCGCTGCCGGTCGATGCACAGCTCGAACTGGAGATCTGGCAGCGATTGGAGCAATTCGTCGCCGTGAACCCCGGCCATGGCTTTCGGGTTTACCGCACGTTTGCCGGTCTGCGGGCGATCGCGACGCACGACCTGTACGACCCCGTCTCGCCAGCCACGGTACAGACGTTCCAGGCACTCGGCGCCGATCCGCTTTATGTTCGGTTGTGCAAACTGCAGGCGAGTTTTCGGGCCCGATTGACTCCCAAACCCTGGCGTTGCGGTTGTTGTCCCAATCCGGTGCGTTGGCCCAGAGAGGATCCGGGGCAGCAAACGCGGTTTGAGGAATGGGATGCCGAGTACACGGCGGCGCAGGAGAAGTATGCTACCTGCCGCTTGCTGGGCACGCTGGGGGTGGGCGAAGTGCGGCCGGAGATCGCTCAGGTCATCCAAGTCCACGACCGTTTGACTCGCTGTGGCCAGCCGCTGCCGTTGGCCTGACGGGAGCCCGCGGCGAGCGACCGGGGCCGTGGCCAACGGGGCGGTCAAGTCGCCTGACGACGGCAAGCCGACGCGGCTTTCCCGCTTTCAAAGGCTGCCGGCGGGCTTCGGGACTCGAACCTCAGTTGCCGGTCTCACCGGCCGCTGAAGAGCTCGCGGATTCCGCGATGTCCTGCACCGGGACCAAGCCCGTCAACTGGGAGACATCCAGGATTCTGTCTTCCTTCGGCGGATCGATGACCGGCCATTTCTTCCGCAGTTCCTCCGGGACGGATTCCCGCCAGATGCTCAACACTTCGTCCACGTCCAAGTGAGGGTTTCCCGGCTCGTTGCCTGCCTCGCGTCCTTGCTTCGGCCGCAACGGCAGCCACAGCATGTCGATCATGGAACTGTTGGCGTAGAACACTCCGCCGACGATCTCGCCGTCGTCGTTCAAGTCCAGGCGATAGCGGAACGTCTTGAAACGCGAGTAACGTGGGCTGCGCTGGTATTCGCCGTTGGAGTCCTTGGCATACGTCAGATCCAGCCGCACATCGACCGCCCCGTCGGATCTTTTGCTCGAAGACATCTCATAGCCGTAGGCAGGATAGTTCCACTTCTGTTCGCCGGGGTCCGCCTCCAAGCCGATGGGATGCGCGGCGCGACCCAGCCAGTTGGCGATGGCTGCGTGAAAGGCACCCGCATTCACTGCCTCGTGCTGGCCAATCAGGTAGTCGAGATCGTTGTAGATGTAGACTTCGGCCAACAGGCCCTTGATATCGGCGGGAGTAAAACTGACCCCGTTCCGCCGGACCGTGGTCTGCGGCTCGGCGTGCCGGATGGCGGCCGCCGCCCAGCCGTTGCAGTGGCCGTGCCAGTTGGGCGTCTCCATCTTCATCACCCTTCGCAGCCGCAGAAGGCCGCCACGGGACGGCGTGGGTCTGGCCTGCGCCGTTGTATCCCATTCCTCGTAACCGGTCGCCAACATCCGACCGCCGTTGAAGGCCAGATCATATTTGCGCAGGCAATTCACCGTGCCGCCGTTACGATCCAAATAGATGTGGCCGGAGTAGGGTACCCGATACTCCGGAACAGTGCCCGAGGTCGGCAAATCCTCGAACTTCCAGACGAAATCCGTACCCCAGAATCTCCGAAACAGTTCGTTGTGCTTTTGAACCGTCCCCTCCGGGATCGTTGCCCCGAAGATTGCGGCTAACACGAAGGTGAATGCGGCGCTGGACATGAGCTGGCTCGACTTGCTACGGAAGGAACACGATGGAAAGGAATGCAACCTGCTGCGACGCGATGGCCTGCGGCGCCAAAAGGGCGCCCGCCGACACGTTCGCTGTGCTATGACGGTCGGCCGCCATCAAGAGACGCCTGCCATCGTTCGAGGAATCACTGGCGTAAACTTTCCAGCTGCGAGGCGACGATCTGCCGCCAGCTGGAAGCTTACCCCACGGGGAATCCGGACAGTTGTTTCTCGAACGGTGCTTCGCGGCCGACCAAGAACACGCCTCATCGACCGCTTGACAGTAACTTACCATGTCGCCGCTTCGTGTCAAATGGGTGACGGGACAGCGTCGCGCGAGCGTCTAAGTTCGCCACTTCAGTTCCATACGCTGGGCGTGCTGAGCGTGCTGCGGATCCAGACAGCGAAGTTCCAACGTCATGCCGTCGGCCGCAACTTGCGCGTCGACCCAGCCGTTGGGGATGCTGGCCGCGAACACATAGGCTGCGGCTGGCAGGTTTACCAAATGCAGGCCCTCACGCTGGTCCACTTTCCAGACATGGCTATGTCCATAGATCCAGGCCTTGACGTGCCGCCGGGGCAAGAGCACCTCCAACAAACGCTCGGTGTCGACCAGTCCGGTCGAAACCGAACTTTTGTCGGGATAATGATGCAGCATCACCAAGGCCGGCTTGTCGGCCGCTCGATCCAGCGCCTCCGCCAGCCATTTCAGCTGTTGCTCCCCCAACTCGCCGGCGACCTTGTCCGTTCGGTCCAGCGAGTCCAGGACAAACCAGTTGACCAAGGGGGCGGAAACCACCAGGACATGCTTTTGTGGGAGTTCCGATGCCTTTCGCTCCTCCTCGCCCAACGCCTCCCAGAACCGCTCGCGGTGATCATGATTGCCCAAGGCCAGATGGACCGGTACACCTTGCTGGCGCAGCGGCTGCAACCGCTCGACGAGCACGGCGTAATCCTCAAGCGTACCATTATTGAAGGCCAGATCGCCGGCGATCAGGGCACCGGCCGGGGCGGACTGTGCGGCCAGGATTTCGCCGACGACCTTCTGCAGGTTGTCGTGCATGTTGACGCCGCGAGCCACCTTTGCCCGGTCGCCGGCGATGTGGGTATCGGACAACAGGGCAAAACGGTTCGCGTCGCGCGCCGAGGCATGGGCCGAAGAGCCGTGTGCCAGCCAAGTCGCGGAGCCGGCAACGACGCTGGCCAGAAAGCGCCTTCGAGAAAGGGGAGGCAAGGTAATCGGCATGTGTTCGTCTCCAGGTAAGAAGTTGTTCTGCCAGTCGCCGGATTTTACCGCAGTCGCGCCGTTCTGGCCAGCAAGCGAGTTTCCGGAAGGGCTTGTGCAGGAAGTGATGTTCCAGAGAATGAGACACGAAGGGACTGGGAAACGGCCCCCTTCGCGGGCATACGGATTTGCTGCTAGGCTACGCTTGGGACAAGATCTTGGAAAAGGACGCAACCAATGACGAAGACAGGATCTCGAAGCTGGTTTGCCCGCTTGGCGTTGTTTTCGGCTCTGACTGCCGCCGTAGGGGCTGCGGCGGCCGCGGAGACCGTCGTCCGCAAGGTCGCTGAGCCGTTCGACCAGGTTGCCTGGCCCAAGGAAGCTTGGGTGCGAGCCGGAGGCGGCAGCCGCCTGGTGGACGAGGCGCCTCCGAACTCGCCGCCCGGCAGGAGTCTGGAGATGGAAGTCCGCTTCTCCGGTCAAGGCTTTGAATGGTTCGGCGTCGCGCCAACGGAACCGCTGGTCATCCCCGGCAATCTGAAGACGGTGACGTTCGACTACCGACTGAGCGACAAGCGGTTTCCGTTGACCGTCAAGTTCAGGGACGGCTGGGGACGTAGCGAGGTCGGTTCGACGAAGTTGGAGTGGAACGTGCCGGCCAAGGACATTGGGCGCTGGGCGTCGGCCACGTTTGTCGTGCCGGCCGACTGGGTGCGGCCGGTCGCGGTCGCCGGTTTCGCCACGCACAATTGGTCCGCCAAAAATGAAGCGGCCAAGGTGCGGTTTCTCGCGGATCAACTGATTGTCGAAACCGACCTGCGTGACGTAGATCCCGCTTCCGGACGGCTGACGACGTGGAAGCCGGACCCGCAGCCTCAGGATGCCAAGACCGCGCTGACCGAGCCGCCTGCGACGCCGCTGGTCCGCGTCGAGGCCGGCACGGAACGGTTGAGCAACGTGTTTGCAGGGGAAACGCCGGCGGCCCTGATTCGCCTTCGCAACTGGAAACCCGGCTCGCTCAGCGGCACGCTGACGGCCGAGCTGTACGACTCGGCAGGCCGGCGCGTCGACCGCCGGCAGCAAGCGATCGACATCGAGAGCACGGCTGCGTGGCGACTGGAATTCAAGGCGGAACGGTTCGGACCGTACACGCTAAAAACCGACGTGAAACTGTCGGACGGAACGCGACAAGCGGCCTGTCTGGTGTGTGCGAAATTGCCGGAGCAGCCGCGGTTGTCGGCCGAACAGAAGCTGCGCTCTCCCTACGGCGTGAACGTCAACGGCGGGCGGGCGAACCTGCAACTGGAGCCGTTCCGCCAAGCGGGCATCGTCTGGTTCCGCGACTATGCCTTCTCCTTGGAGTGGCTCCGGCGCGCCCGAGGCGAGAACCGGCAATACGAAGGCTGGCCCTGGTTCCCGTCGATCCTGCGGCGCTATGCGGATTCCGGAGCGCTGGTCCTGCCCTGCCTGATGCGGAGCATTCAGCCGCCCCAGATCAAGGACGGCCAAGCAGCCGGGCAGATCGGCCCGGATCGGCAGTGGATCCGCGACGTGGCCGACGCGCTGCTCGCGTTCCCGCAACCGACGCACTGGGAATTGGACAACGAATACGACTTGGACCGCGGACACTTCGACGCCGAGTCGGCCGTGGAGTGGGCGAATTATCGCCAGTATCATCGGCGTTTCGCGGAGCTGACCGACTTGCTGGGCGGCGGCCAGTTGACCGCGGTGGAACAGGGCCCGGCCGGCATCTGGCCGCAACGCGTCGCCGCGTTTGTCCGCAGCGGCGATTTCGAGAAAATCGGCGTGGTCAACAGCCATCACTACTGCGGCGCGGAAGCGCCCGAGCGGAACATGGGCAACTGGAACACGGGCTTCGCGGGCGATTTCCGTTCCCAGCCGCCGATGCTGTTCGCCGACCGGCTGCGTGAGGTCAAACGCGCGGCACAGCTCGATGGCCGGCAGCGCGAGTCGTGGCTGACCGAGTTCGGCTGGGACAACCTGGCCGGCCCTAAGGTCTCACCGTATCAACAGGCCGCGTATCTCGCCCGCGGCTGGATGCTGGCGCTGGGCGCCGGGACGGACAAGTGTTTCTGGTTCTACGATTACGATTCGCCGGAGCCGAAACAGTTCTTCGACGGTTGCGGGCTGTTCGCGGCGGACAGCAGTCCCAAGCTGGCGCTGTGTTCGCTGGCCGCGATGACGTCGCTGCTGCCCAACCCCGAATATGTCGGCAGCATCACGGCGGGAGCGGGCACCGCGGGCTGCGTGTTTCGCAACGGCGAGGAATTGGTAGCCGCATTGTGGTCGATCGACGAAGACGACGGCCCGACGGTCAGCTTTCGGGCAAGGGAACTGCGCGACTGGCTGGGGAATCGTCTGCCCGGTGGGAATGCCAAGCTCAGCCTCGCTCCCGTCTATGCTGTCGGGCTCGAACCGTCCGATGCCTGGTACCGTCAGACGGCGTACGAACTGGCGACGCCCGCATTGCTGCCCGTCACCGCCGGCGATCCCGTGACGCCGGTCGTAGTGATTCGCAACGACCGCCAGACGCCCCTGGAGTGCATGCTTCGTCTCAGCATCCCGTCGGACTGGAAGGCGGCGCAGACGGAGTTCACCGCGCACGTGCCGCCCGGCGAGGTCCAGCAGATCCGTTTGCCGTTCGAGGTGCCGCTGAAGCAATCGATGGGCATCCACGACGCCCTGCTTGCCGTCGTCGAACAGGGCCTGGAAAAGCCGATCCCCTTGCGGCTGCTCGTTCAGCCCGGCCTGGCGATGGAAGTCGGCCCGCTGCGCGGCCAGCCCGGCCCGGCAAGCCTTCGGATCAAGCTGGGCAACAAGTCGGCGCGGTCCGTCGAGGCGACCTTGCGGCTGCGCCTGCCGGCCTCGTGGAGCGTCTCGCAAACGACAGTCCCTGTCGCCGCTCTGCAGCCGCAGGAGATTCGAGAGCTGACTTGCCCGCTGACTTGGACTACGGACTGGCAGCCGGACGAATCGGCGATGGTCGAATTCGACGCCGGCGGCGAGCAACGGATCGCGCGGCCGATCATTCCGGGGCGACTGAGTCTGACGCGCGTCCAGGGCATTAAACTCGACGGACTCTCTGACGACTGGCCCGCCGCATCGCAGCTGCCGTCGTGGGTCACCGGATGCACGGTCGGCGAAGCCGAGACGAAGCTTTATTGGGGCTGGGCGCCGGACGCGTTGTACGGCTTCGTCGAGGTTCCGGAAGCCGAGTTGTCGAATCCGGACCCGCGGAACTTCTGGGTCGGCAATTGCCTGGAATTGTTCCTTGATACCGGCGACCGCAAAGGCGACCGGCGTTTTGCCCGCGGCGATCATCAGTTCTGGTTCGTGCCGCTGATCGCAGAGAAACGCGTCTATTGCGGCCAATGGAAGCGGGCCGACGAGATCCCGGATACGCTGTACGATCTGCGCACGATCGAAGGCGTGGCGATTCCCAAGGGCCGGGGCTACGCGATGGAGTTTCGGTTGCCCGCCGCCGAGTTGCAGGGCTTCCAGCCGCGTGCTGGCGTCCGCCTGGGCGTCAACTTGAACCTCACGATCAAAGGCCCTCCGTACAAGCGCGAAGTCTACTGGCCCGCGCCGAAAGATGCTAACATCGCCACGCAACCCGGACTCTGGGGCTCGTTGGAATTGAAGGCGGCGAAGTGATGCAAAAAAGAGGTGCGTCCCCTTTTCGGCAGATGGTGGTGATCGCCGGGGTGCTGGCGGCGCCGATCGTTCCCTTCCTGTTCTTCGGCGAGGCCCTGGAAGCCCGGATTACGGGTTGGCTCGACTCCGAGTTGTCGCGCCGCACGGCGGCACTCGCCGTGATCGGCCTGCTGGCCAGCGACATCCTGCTGCCGGTGCCGTCGAGCTTGGTGAGTACGTTTGCGGGCCGTGTGCTGGGGTTCTGGGGAGGGATGGGCGCTTCGTGGTGCGGAATGACGACCGGCGCGGCGATCGCGTTTGGATTGGTCCGCGTCTTCGGTCGCCCGCTGGCAAGGAGGCTGTCCAGCGACGAAGAACTGGCCAGGACGGACGCCTTGGCGGCGCGTTGGGGAGTCCTGGTCTTGGTCCTGACGCGACCCGTTCCGGTGCTGGCGGAGGCCAGCGTGCTGCTGATGGGAACGACGCGGCTGGCCTGGTGGCGGTTCCTGGCGGCCGCCGGATTGAGCAACTTCGGAATTGCCGCCGCCTATGCAGCGCTGGGCGAGCGCGTCCAACTGCCGATTGCAATCGCGGCTTCGATTGCGTTGCCCGTGCTGACCGCCGCGCTGGCCCGCTGGCTGTGGCCGGGCGGCCGGGAAACCGACGGCCGGGAAGGAACGATGACTTGAGCTTGAAGCCGCCGTCTTCTACGATAGTCCAGGCTGTCCCGCTGCGGCGGAATCGTCTCCTTTCCCGGCCAGCGGTGGGCGTCAGCCCACCGGTTGTCCCCACGGTCAGCGCGGTGGTAACCTAGCACCAAACGGGAAACAGCCACGCAAAGTCGCTGTCTATGATGGCACGGTCGCGCGAAATGGGGTCAGGCTTACAGAATTCAATTTTGGCCGAGCAGAGTCATACGACGTGGCTGGCACCAAACTCGGCCAAAATTGAATTCTGTAAGCCTGACCCCAGCACCGAAACCGTGACTTCATCAATGACGCGGAAAAGTGCCGAAATCCCGTTTGGTGCTAGGAACCGGTGGGCTCACGCGCACCGCTCGCCGAAGTGAGACGGTGCGAGCTGACAGAAGTCGAGCTTCCAGACTGCGGAGGGGATCTCATGACACGGCGCAAGAGCAAGACAACGGGACGGCTTACGCGGCGCGATCTATTGCGGGGCGCGGCGGGGGTTGCGTCCGCGGCGATCGTGATTGGACGGTTCGGGCAGACGAGCGCATTCTCAGCGCCAAACGTGCTGCGTGGGCCGCTTAAGAACGTCGGCAAGCTGCGGCCCGATCTTCTGGACGACGAATCCGCCGCCAATATCGAGGTCATTCAACTCACCGCGGAACCCGATGTCCCCAGCTCGCACCTGTACATGGAGGCCCAGGTGTTCGCGCCGGACGGCAGACGCTTCGTCTTGCACCGCTCGGCCACGGCCCACGGCGGCAGCAAGTCGGATCCGAATCACCAGTATCTGCGGTGCGACCTCGACGACGGTTGCTCGCTGCACCCGCTCACGGAAGAACTGGGCGCCACGGCGGCGTCGGTCAGCCCGGATGGCCGGTACGTGTACTACTTGGTGGATCAGACGACGGTTGGCGGCGGCCAGTTGACGCTGAAACGCGTGAATCTGGACGGCACGGGCCGGGAGACGGTGCTGGTGATCGATGCTCCGTTGCCAGGCACCCAGTTTCGCCCCAGCCGCATCTATCCCCTATCGACGATTTCGTCCGACGGCAAGCGGTTGGCGCTTTCCGCCTTTCTGGGCGACGGCAAGACCGAAGGGGCGCCGTACGGACTGATGATCTTTGACTTGGAGCGGGCCGCGGTGCGGCTTGTCTATCAGGGGCCCACTTGGTGCAACATGCACGCCCAGTACTGCCGCTCGACGGACCCCGCAGCCAGCCATGACGTCTTGATCCAGGAGAACCACGGCAACGAGGCGACCGCCGAGGGCTCGATCAAGCGCCTGGTCGGCGGCGAAGGGGCCGACATCCACGTGATCCGCGACGACGGCAGCGACTTCCGCAACCTGCCTTGGGGACGCGACGGCAACGAATTCTGCCAAGGGCACCAGTGCTGGCGGGGACGCACGACGTGGGCCATCACCAGCACCGGCACGCGCAAGCCTGCGGAGGCCCAGTTGATCGAAGGCCGGCCGGCGCCTCACGCCGGGCACGTGGGGATCAAGACGCCCGGCGGCGTGCGGAACGATCTCAGCCGCGAATTCCCCAATCCGCACTTCTACCACTTCGCCACGGACATCGCCGGCAAACGCCTGATCAGCGACGCGGCGCCGTTTGACCACGGCGGCAAGATCTATGTGGCCGAGTTGGGCGAACCGGGCCGGGACCCACTGCGCAACTTCCGCTATCTGCTAGGTCCCAAATCGTCGTGCAAAAAGCACGCCCATATTCACCCCTTCCTGTCCCCCGACGGCGCGCTGGGCTTCTTCAATTCCGACGAGTCGGGGATTCTCCAAGCGTACATGATCCGCGGCCTGCACGGCTGAAGCAAACACCTTCGCAGGGCGGAATTCATTCCGCCCAAGCGAAACTCACTCCGCCCGAGCGGACTGAAGTCCGCTCTGCGACGAGACTGCCGCACTGTTGCTTTGCCGCCAGCAGACGGAACCGTTTGACGCGGGACGGCACAGCCGGCAGCGACCTGGCCGTGCCGTTGAAACGTCACGGCGCCAAATGGGCCTCGAACCAGGCCGCGAGTTCCTGGGTGGCCCGGACCGCATCCTCGCCGCGGAAGCCGTGGCCGGCGCCGGCGATTTCAATCAATTGGCTCTTCACGCGCTTCTCCTGAAACGCGGCCTGGATGTTGCGGCTGTGCTTGACCGGCACCAGGTCGTCGGCGTCGCCCGCGATCAGCAACGTGGGGGCGTCGTCCGGGGTGACTTGCAGCAGCGGCGAGACGCGGGCGGCGTCTTCAACGGACAGATCCAACGCCGGAAACCGCTCGTAGGCGGGCAAGCGGTTCGGCGCCTTCGAGACCATGATCCGCAGATCTGTCGGCGCCACGACGGCCACCACGGCCTGCACCCGGTTGCTCGCCCGCTGCACCGGGTCTTCCGCCTTGGCATCGCCCTCGTCCGACGCCGTGCCCAGCATCAGCGAAAGATGCCCGCCGGCGCTGTAGCCGTACACGCCCAACCGCTGCGGATCGACCCCGAACTGCGCGGCGTGCGTGCGGACATACCGCACCGCGCGGCGGACGTCCTCCAGAGCTTCTGAAATCCCAAACTTGGGACTGCTGCCGTGCCGGACCGCAAACACGGTGAACCCCCTGTCCGTCAGCGGTTGGAACCTGCCCTGGGCCTTCTCCGGCGGCTGCCAAGTCGAAAACCAACCGCCGCTGACCATGAACAGCACCCCGGCGCCATTGGACTTCTCCACCGGCTGAAAGACGTCGAATGTCAGCGCCATGCCAAACTTGTGACCGTACACCACGTCCGGCACGATCTTCACATCATCGGCAGCCCGCAGCAACGGCGAAAGGCAAGCACAGATCCACGCCACCACCAGAACTTGACAAGTACGCATGTTCCCAATCCTGATCTTTGAAGGTTCGTGCGGAGTTGGCCCCCGCAGACGTCGCCGCGACAAGAACGGCACCCAGCAGACCCTATGATACCGCGATTGCTGCCCACGCTCCAGGATGTCTGTGATGATAATGAAGATCACTCACGCGTCTTGCCATCGCTTGCCTCTTTCTCGCAGCGTTCCCGCCGCTTGGCTTCCAACCGCTGCTCCCAGGGGACCGCAAATCCCGAGTTCTTGGCGAGCACGCAACCCGGACGTCCTGGCACGCACAGGTCGCCGACCCGTTGGCACGTCTCGTGCTCGTCGTCGTACTGAGGGCAGGAAAAAGAACTCATCGCGTCTCGACCTCAACAGGCCGATCCCAACGACCGATGCAACAAAGGACCCGACGACGGCGAACCGCCCCGAAGGCTTCTGTTCGTCTTTCGATAAATGGCGAACCTATCCGATTCGCCGAAGCCGTCAAGGCTTCGGCGTCTGGGGCAACGTCCCGCCGCCGTCAGGTCCTGGAAAAGCGGCCGCGATCAGTTGGCCGTACTGGAGATGCACTGTCTCCGCACGTACTGCCTGTCCTTGTTCTTAACAGGCTGCTCGGTCGATTGCCCACGGCAGGTGTCCGCCGTACGGGTGTCGCACGGGCAAGGCTTTTCACAATTGCAGGTGCTGGCCGGGCACTTGGCGCAGCAGGCCTTGGGCTGGCAGCAGATGCAGTCGGGGCACTTGCAGGCATTGCCGCACGAGCAGGCCTCGCCGCACGGGCAAGGACAGGCAGCCTTCTTCACCGCGGTGCACTGTCCGGCGCCGACCGGGCCGGCAGTGCAACTCGCACGGGGCTTGCAGCAAGCGCAGTCGGGGCACTTGCAGGCTGCGTCGCACGGGCAGGCGGTCTCGCAGAGGCACTGGCAAACGGCCTTGTCCGCGGCCTCGCATCGGCACGAGGCTTCACACTTGCATGCCGGCTGGCAAGGACAGGATTTCAAAGCGTCCGCCTCGGCGGCGGCGCCCAACAACGACGCGACAACAATCAAATGCGCAAACATAGACACGTCTCCTTGAGAGATTGCAGAAAATCAGACAGCCAAGAACGAACAAGACAGGCAGAACGCAGGCTGCTGATCAAATGGTCCAGATGCAGAACAGGCTTTGCAGCCGGTGACCAGGCGGGGAATGCACCGGAACCCAGGTTTCCCGAGCGCGTGCGCAAGACACGAGACCAAAGAGCGCGGATGGCGCCGCAGCGCGGTGGAACGTAACGACGTGCTCCCGCTCGGCTTGCACCTGGCCGGACGACAAAACGGCCTCCGGGCCTTGGCCAATGCTGCACGGGCAGGGCCGAGGGGGCGATTTTTCCGGAGCGCAGCGCGCGGGAAGCGAAGGAGCTTGGTGGCAACAGCAGCAAGCCGGCTTAGCAGGTGCCTGCCGGCGCGTCTGACGACACGAACCGGGATCCTCCGCACAACGGCAGGTGGAGAAGAGACCCGAGCCGGCGAGCAACTGCGTCACCAGCGCCGCGCAAAGGACCAAAGTTAGGAGAATTCGAGTCATGGACCAGATCCCTGCTTCCTTCGACTCTTGACCACCCTTTGAAGTCTAGTGTGCATCCCATCCAGATTCATCCCCACTTAGGCACGGTAGGGCGGCAAAGAAAAAACTTGTTCGCCCGCAGTGCAAGGCACGGCGGCGGGCGTTGAACGAAAGCGGGCCATGATTGTGTCCCGTCCAATTCCTGCGAAACTCCCAAGCCAGCCGGCTTCCGAACGCGCGACTCGGCGACGTCTGGACATCGCTTCCGCCGAATTCAAAACCCCGCGCGTGCCAAGAATGGTTGTTTCTTGGGCGTGCGCCACTCGCCATGACTCGTTGAGACTTTCGAGCGGGTGTCTGGCGCCCACGGCCAACAAGTAGACCGTGCCACACTCGCAGCAACGACCAGTGACGCGGCGGCCGGAAATTCGCCGGTAGCGGCCGCAGTCGCGTCGGAATGGCGATCGTTCAGCGGATGTTTCGTCCGTTTCTCGCCACCGCCCTGCGGAACGCGTCAAAATCGGGGCAGGCAGCGGCAGTCCGCGTGAGCGAGTCGGGTTGCTCTTCCCGATCCACCGACTCGATTCGCTCGACCAATTCGGGCGGAGCCGCCTACGACCCGATGTACTTGGCCACCAGGCCGCGGGCTTCGGTGGGGTTGGTCGTGCCCAGGACGAGGACTCGGCCGTCGGGGAAGACGACCAGGCGGTGCTTGTCGGTTTCGAATTCGAGGACCAATCCGTTCATGGTGGTCCGGCCCAGGGAATTCAGCCGTTGCGTCAAGCGGCCGAAGTCGGGATTCACTGGCCGTTCGGGGGTGACTTGCACGGCGTTGCGGCCGCAGAAGACGGTCGAGGACGAGCCGCGTTTGCCGGTCAGGAATCCGAACTGCCGCTGGCCGCAACAAGGGCACTCGTCGTTCCGTTGCGGGGTGACCGAGGCAAAGGTACCGCCCCAGATATCGAGGGCGTACAGGCGGACTTGGGCCGCGGGGTCGGCGACCAGGATCTTCATGCCTTCGGTGACTTCCAACGCGGCCACCCACATCACGGCGGTATTCAGGACTCCGCGCGTCTCACAAGTCGGCACGGTGCTGGCGTCCGGAGGTTCGGGGAAGATGCAGCGCAGGCATGGTCCCTGACCGGGCTGGACGGCCATGACGGTTCCGTCGCTGCCCAACACGCCGCCGTAGACCCACGGTTTGCCGAGCTTGACACAGCAGTCGTTCAGCAGGTAGCGAGTCTCGAAGTTGTCGGTCCCGTCGAGCACCAAGTCGGCTCGCTGGACCAACGCTTCCACGTTCGCGGGCGTGACGTCGGTTGTCACGGCCTCGATGGCGATCTCCGAATTGATCGCGCGGAGGTGCCTGGCGGCAGCCTCGGCTTTGGGCAGACGGTCGCGCACGTCCTGCTCGGTGAACAGGATCTGCCGGTGGAGGTTGTGCAGTTCCAGGATGTCGCGGTCGACGACGATCAATCGACCGACGCCGGCCCGCGCGGTGAGTTCCGCCTGGACGCTGCCCAACGCCCCGCAGCCGACGATCAAGACCGCGCTGTCCGCCAGCCGCTGCTGGCCTGCGGCGCGGATCATCGGCAGCACGGATTGCCGTGCGTAGCGTTCGCCAGTTGCTGCTGGTTCAGTCTGTGCCATCAGTTGATCCCCCTTCCCAGCACCCATTCTCTACTCAGCGACGCGGCCGTTATCTCCGCACCGAGGTCATCATCGCAGCACACGGCCACGACGGTCCGCGAGCCCGGTTCTGCAGCCACGTTCACGTCCTCCGCCCCATCTCGACCGCCCGGCACACGGCCGCGGCGGCCTGCCGCAGTTGTTCTTCGTCGTGGAAACACCCCAGGAAGATGCGGATCGACGAACGGGGTTCTTCCGCCATCCGGCCCATGGCCGCCGGCACGTGGAACGGCTCGTGATCGACAGACGAGCAAACCGAGCCTGTGGGCGCGGGCCACGTCCAGAACCCGCCGAGCTTGTTGCCCGGCGGCGTGAAGGCTGGAAGGGTTGCCGAAGATCTCGAAGCACGCGACGATTTCGGCCCGGACTTCCGGATCGAGCGGCGTGGTGGCGTTGTGGTCCAGGTAGATCATGGGGCGATTTCACACTCCCGCCACGGCCCGATCCCAGTCTTTCCACACCGGATCGAGCCCTTGGCGATTCAGCATTTGTGCGATCGCGGAGGGGCTTCGCGTGTCCTCCACCTGGAACTGTTCGGAACCGGTCTGCGGCCTGGAGTAGCCGCCCGGATTGGTCCGGCTGCCCGCGCTCATCTTCGTGATGCCGAGCCGGACCAGCCGGTCTCGCAGGCCGGCCGGCTCCCGCGTGGAGAGGACCAGTCCGGCGTCGGCGAAGCACAGCCGCAAGGCGAGCATCATCTGGACGAGATTCCTGTCCGACACCAGGTGGGGGAAGGCGTCGCGCGGCACGCCGCACGCCGGCCGCAGACGCGGGAACGAGAACGAAACCCGCGACTGCCAGTACCGCCGAAAGAGATAGAAAGCGTGTTCGCCCAGGGTGAGCGTCTCCAGCCGCCAGTCGGCCAGTCCCAGCAGGGCCCCCAGCCCGATCTCCCGCATTCCCGCGCCGGCGAAATCGTCGGGACCGCGCAGCCGCCGGTCGTAGTCGGCCTTGGGACCCGCCAGGTGATAGCGGGCATACGTGCCGCGGTCGTACGTCTCCTGGTAAAGCGTGATGCCCTCGATGCCGGCGTCGAAGAGTTGGCCGTACTGGGAGGCCGTCAGCTGGTAGATCTCCGCGCCGATGAAACTGAACTTGTCCCGCAGCCTTTTTGCCAACTCCGCCAGGTAGGGCACCGTGACAAAGCCCCTGTCCTCGCCGGTGACCAGGAGCAGGTCGCGGAACCCTTCGGCGGCGAGCCATTCCGCCTCCGCCAACGCCTCGTCGATACTCAGGCGGATCCGGGCAAAGTCGTTGTCCCTGTTGAAGCCACAGTACTGGCAGCGGTTCACGCAGTAACTCGACAGGTACAACGGCGCGTACAGCCGGACGGTCCGCCCGAAACGCTGCACGGTCAGTTGGTGGGCCCGCTCCGCCATCGGCTCCAGGTACGCTTCGGCCGCCGGCGAGACCAGCGCCAGCAACTTCATCAGCTGGTACGCACCCGGCGGCGACCGCAAGGCCGCCTCCACATCGTCGGGTGTCACTTGCTCCACACGCTGCCGCCAGACGTCTCTGTGGGCATCGAGCCGGTGCTTGGCCAGGATCGCGTGTACGGAATCTTCGGGACAGGTTGCAGACGACGGCGTGCTCATTCAGACCTCAGGAAGCCCGTCAGCGGGCTCGATGCCTCTGCTTTCAGCGTCGGCGCGCGGGGCCCGGCCAGGAAGGCCCTGCGCCCGGCCTCGACGGCAAGCTTGAACGCCACGGCCATCTCCACCGGATCGTTCGCCGTGGCGATGGCCGTGTTGACCAGGACGGCGTCGGCGCCCAGCTCCATCGCCTGTGCGGCGTGCGATGGCAGGCCCAGCCCGGCGTCCACGACCACCGGAACCCGGCTCTGGGCGATGATGATCTCCAGTGCGGCGCGCGTCTGGAGTCCCTGATTGGAGCCGATCGGGCTGCCCAGGGGCATCACCGTGGCCGTGCCGACGTCCTGCAAGCGGCGGGCGAGCACGGGATCGGCGTTGATGTAGGGCAGGACGATAAAGCCCTCCTTGACGAGAACCTCCGCGGCCCTGAGTGTCTCGATCGGGTCGGGCAAGAGATAGTACGGGTCGGGCGTTACCTCCAACTTGACCCATTCGATCCCCGTGGCCGCTCGGCCCAGTCGGGACAGCCGCACGGCCTCCTCGGCATTCCTCGCGCCGGATGTGTTCGGCAGCAGCAGGTACTTGTCGCGGTCGATCTCCCGCAAGGTGTCGTCGTTCGCGTTGCCGATGTCTACCCGGCGCAGCGCAATGGTCACCACCTGGGCCCCCGACGCGGCCAGCGCCTGGGCCATGACCTGGGGGGACGCGAACTTGCCCGTGCCCACCAGGAGCCGGGAGTCGAACTGCCTGCCCGCGATCGCCAGTCCGTCCATCCCGTCAGCCTCCGCCCACGAGTTTGATCAATTCGATGGCCTGCCCGTCACTCAGCGGCGTGGAGGCAAACTGGTCGGCCGAAACGATCCGGCCATCGACCTCCGCGACCACCGTCGCCGGGGCGACGCCCAACTTCTGCAGCAGTGCCGCTAGCGTCGAGGGCGTCTCCTCGGGTGCAAACCGCCGCGGTTGCCCATTGATCTGAAACGATGTCATGTCAGCAGGCCCAAAACAAAAAAGCACTCCCGCAAAGGGAGTGCTCCACGTTCCGTCCAGCCTCCCTTCGCAGGTTCTAACCTGAGCAGGTTCGTAGGGTCATTACGCGCCAAGTAATTTCTCAGCCGGCTCAACGGTTCGTCCGCCGGCTCCCCTGGCTTCTCATGGACTACCAACGCATTGTAGACCAGTGCACCGGATGTGACAACCAGCTGCCAGCGCCGGTTCCCGCGCGGCAGCCGTGGCGGAGTTGCTCGCTGGCTTCCAACAGCGCTGCGCAGTTGGTATTGCTCGGCAGCGGCGAGTTCACCGACGGGTGGCGGCTCCGCTTGGCGGCGGAATCGGCTCGGGACGAGGGCAGGGCAATCCCGCGGATCGTTGGCGAAAACAGGTTGTTTCTCGCGCCTTCTGGCTAGTGCGCGCAACACGCCACCAGATCCTGGACCCCGGCCCCGCCCACGTCTTGCCAGCAACGGCGGCCGAAATAACTTCCCGAGTTTCCGCCACCACGCTGCTCGCCAGCGTGGAGCCGTGTTCAGAACCAGGCCTCGTCCCCGCCACACGCCCTCTTCCGCCACCACGCTGCTCGCCAGCGTGGTGGCGAGGCAACCGATTTCTTCGCAAATATCTCTGGTCTTGAACACCGCCCCACGCTGGCAAGCCGCGTGGTGGCGAAGAGGAGGCTCCCCACGTAAAGTCGCTGCGGACTCCACCGTGCGAGTCAGCGAGCGTCTTGGCTTGCCGCCAGTTCTCGCCGAAACGGGGAAGTCATTTCGGTCTCCGTTGCTACCGACCGTTTCGAGGAATCTGCGTAAATCTGCGAGGCCCCGACCGCCGTGGCGATCGTGGTGGAACGACCGGCTCACAGCACGTCGGGAATCCGGTAGTGTTTGCGTGCCGCGGCCGGGAGGTATTCGTTGGCGGCGTCGTTGCCGATGAACTTCTCGGTCTGCGGGTCGAATTTCAGTTGCTGATTGCCCATTCGGTAGGCGATGTTGCCCAGATGTTCCAGGCAAGCGCCCATGTGGCCGATCTCGATGTCGGCGTTGGCCCGCTGGCGGCTGCGGATGCAATCGACCCAGTTCTGGTAGTGATACATACCTTGATCCGGGTCGAACTTCTCGGCTGCGATCTTGCTGCCGGGGACCAGCACCTGCCAGCCCAGGAAATGACGCCCGATGTACATCGTGCCCTTGGTCCCGTAGACCTCGATCCGCGTGGAACTTTGCAGCCAATTGGGCAGCTTGTCCTCCGGATTGATCTTCGCCGGCTCCTTCGTCAGCACGGGCGTAAAGCCCGAATTCTCGAAGCTCATCGCCAGCTTGTCCCACTGGAACGAAACGAGATGCATGTCGGGCATCTGGCCGTCGTCCTGGTACCGCCAGCGTCCGCCGACGCACGAGATCGCGTGCGGATGCGGCGGCTCGCCCAGCAGCATCCGGAACTGGTCCAGCTGGTGGATGCCGTCGGACGAATTCCCGCCAGAGAAATCCCAATAGCCGTGCCAGTTGCGGTGGACTTGAGCGTTGTAGGGCCGCTCGGGCGCCGGGCCCAGCCACTGGTCCCAGTCGAAGCCGGCGGGCGGGGCCGTATCGGGGACGGCCTTCAACGGATAGCCGCCGTACGTGCTGGGCAGCATGTTGCAGACCTTGACGTAGAAGATCTCGCCCAAGTTGCCGTCCTGGATATACTGCCGAGCCGCGATCATGTACGGCGTGCTGCGGTGCTGCGTGCCGGCTTGCACGACCCGCTGGTACTTGCGCGCGGCCTGGACCATCTTGCGGCCTTCTTCGACGCTCCGCGAGATGCACTTCTCGACGTACACGTCCTTGCCGGCTTGGCAGGCCAGAATTGTGGCCAGCGCGTGCCACTGTTCGGGCGTCGCGACGAGCACGCCGTGGACGTCCTTGTCGTCGAACACCGTGCGCATGTCCGCCGTGGTTTGGGGGAGCTTGCCCTGCGTCTTTTCCAAGACGCCCGCCGACCGTCCGGCCCGGGCCGCTTCCAGGTCGCAGACATACTTGAACTCGACGTTCTGCAACGACACCAGGTTCAACGCCACTTGCGTCCCCCGTCCGCCGGCACCGAGCAAGGCCAGGACGACCTTTTCATGGGGGCTGCCGGCCTGGACTCCACGTGCGGCTCGCGGCAACGCCGTCGCTGCGGCCGCCAACGCCGTGCCTTGAATCGACCGCCCGACGAACTCTCTGCGTGTGATCTGTGACATCGCTTGCCTCCTGGAAATTCTGTCCAAACCCACAATGCGTGCATCGTGTGCGCATCATACCACCCGAGGCCGCGGCAAGCACTTCACTCCCCAGAGTTTTCTGCCGGTCGTGCCCGAGAACTCTTGTGTTTCCAGTCCGGCAACGGTCGGACGGTGTCCCGGACATGCGAGGCTGCGGGCATCGGGCTGGTAATTCCGTGCCTATTCCTTCGCCGCGTCCACCGACAGAAAGATCGGCCCTTGCGTGTTGAAACGCGGGTCGTGGCTAGAGATGCGATACGTGATCCGCAGATCGCCAATCGGAACGTTCTGGTCGAGCGTCAGGGTCAGTTCACGTTCGATGGTCGTCTGGCCGGCGATGGAAACCTCCCACGTGGCTGGTTCGAGCGTGGCCTTGGCGGGCAAGACAAAGGCCACCGCCAGTTGGCCTTCCTCGGCCAGACGGTTGGTGATCGAGAACTTCAGCTGCGACGCCTGTCCCCGCACGACGCGCTCCGGCATGAGCTTGATGTCCAGCGGCGGACCGACCTGCACGTCGACCGGCGTAGCGATCGTGAAGGGCAGGCCATCCGCGGTGCCGCGGGCTTCCAGCAGGCAGGGCATCAGCCGCCGGGGGGGATCGGCGGGAACCCAGAGTCCGGCTTCCAAGATTGTTGACTGGCCACCGCGTGGAGTCGCGGCGGGCCGCACGCGGCTTCGCTCGGCAATTTCAGGCCACGGGGACGCCACGCGGAACTCGATGTCCGCCGTCTTGGTCGTGCCGCTGACAAACCTCGCGGCCACGGCGGCAGCTTGCCCCTTCCGCGCGTCGCCGACAATGCGTGGCGCCTGCAGTTCCAGCTCCAAGAGCGCCACCGGGGCCAGCGAAACCTCGGCCCGCAGGCGGAACAGCAGTTTCTGCAAGTCGACGGGCGAGCGGGTCTTGAGATCCTTGGCCAGGCGGTCCGCCGCTTGTTGCAGCGACTCGGCCTGATCGAGCGCCGCACGGCCCTTGGCACTCACGCCGACCTGGGCGACCTGCCCGGCGGTGTCCAGCGCCGCCGTGCTCGCGGAGTCCAACTCCGAGGCAAACAACCGCCGGATCTTTTCCAGCGTCGCTGCCGCCAACCGGAAACCGTGGTGGGCCGCCTGCACGCGGGTGCCGATCCAAAGAGCCCGTGCCCCGTCGGCCTCCAAGACCACGTGAACGTCGTCGCGCCGAACGACCGGCACGCATTGCGGCGTTCGCGGCACGATGTCGATCGCCACCAACTCGTCGGCCTCCCCGACGCCCAGCGATTTCCAATCAACGCCCAGCACGGCATCCACAGGCCGGTCGGCATAATTGCGGAACGTGAAATGCAGTTCCCCCCGCGCGAAATCTCCAAACCGCTCGACGACGACGCCTTCGCTGGCCTTGGCATAGGGCACCGGTTCCCAGCCGGCCGTCGACAGTTCTTCGATGGCCGGCACATACTGCCGGTACCACGCGCGATGCGGCTCCAGGTCGCCCGTGGCCGATTGGACGCAGGCCACCGCCGGATAGATGGCACAGGCCAGGCCGCCGCGGAAGTGGGCTTGCACGTTGGCCGGGTCGCGGTCGCCGTAGCCGCCCGACTTGTTCCAGGCGTGCCAGTAGCGCCAGATCTTCCGGTAGTTGACTGCCCGCATGAACCGATCGAGCCGGCCTTGGTGCTTCGGGTCCCAATTGCCTTCCGTCATCGGCACGTCGACGAACGGCATCGTAAAGAACTGCTCGTAACCGTTGGCGTTGCCATAGGTGGCGATCTTGTATTGCTCGGTAATCGGCCACCAAGCCGCGTGATGAAAATCCCAGATGGTATTGGGCAGGCAGGGCTGAAGGTTCTCGTAGCCGAAGGCCAGCGGCACGCGCGTAGTGCGGAAGTGCTCGCGGCGGTAGTCGGGTCCGCCCATGTTGGCGAAATAACCTTCGATGGCGTCGGCCGTAAAGGTCGCGTCCCAATCGCGACGGCCCTCGGTGCGGGCGTACTCTTCGGCCTTGCGGCGAGCCACTTTGGCCAGGAATGGCGAGACGTCCGGATCTTCGTTCACGCGGAAATTCAGTCCCCAGCCGGGCTGGTCGGTGTGGTTGTAACCTTCGTGAGCCCGCCAGTACCGCGTGTCGCCGATATAGGAGATCTCGCCGCGGGGGCCGAAGACGATCTTCTTCAGCGTCTCGGCGGTCGGCGTGTAATCTCGCCGACGCGACGCTTCGGCCGTAGCCATCTCGCGCAAGAGCCCGAACACGATCTCATCGTCCGGCCGTTTTGGATTCGGATCGTCGTAGGCCACCTGGCGAAAGTCGTAACAGCCGTGCAGGTGCCACAGGAACTTGTAGCCCTCGCCAAAGTCGCTGGCGTCATCCAACGCATCCCGTGAATTGACGACGAGCGCGTGGTTGGCCGGGTCGAAGCGTTCCATGTTGGCATAGTTCAGATAGCCCTCGAACGTCGGCCGCTTGACGAAACTCTCCGGAAACAGCCGGTAATAGGTTTCCATCGCCGAACGCATGCCCCAGGCCGGATCGTGCGCGTACAGGACGAACGAAAACGGCGCGCGGCCGGGATGACGGCCCGCGTCCTTCGCGAGTCCCAAGAAGAACGTGAGCGATGTCTCCTGCCGGTTCTGATCGTGTTGCAGCAAGAACACACGCGGTCCCTGGGCCAGCGGCAGGGCCAGACTCAGCCCCGCGTCCGGGCCGGTCACCGCCGACCAGGGATAGACCGAGCACACTCCGATCCCCGTGCGGCACTTGTACGTGTGGCGATACACAGGTCCCGCTTGAATCGACTCCCGCTCCTCCGCGTCGCGATGCCAAGTCCAGCCGGCCAAGTCCAGCGGCAGGGCGAACCGCACTCCAAGCGCCCGATCTTCGCCGGTCGTGTCGCGGACCTCGCCGTCGATCCGCAGACAGTCCTTTCCCCGCCGGACCACCGCGTCGACCTCCAGTCCGCGTTCCGGCAAGGCGGTTTGCAGGGCAACCCCGTCGGCCACAGGCTGCGTCTTTCCGGCCACCGGTTCGTAGACGCCTTCGCTCACTTCTTCGATGAAGTAATCGTCCAGCCACAGCGTGCCGGTCGAGCGGTAGATGTCGGCCCGCAGCGAGAGCCGGCGAGTGGCCGGCTCCGTCACGATTTCCCAAGCCAGCGGCAGCCAGACGCCGTCCTGCTTGGGAATCACCGCGCCGACCTGACTCTGTTTGCCGCTCAGTCGCCCGTTTTCGTCCCGCTCGGACGCGTACGCCCCGCACACGCCGACCCCTTGCCGACGCAGCCACATCCCGACCCGATACCGAGTGTTCGGCTTGGCCGGTACGACGACTTCCAGGTTCGAGCTGGCCGTTTCCGGCCCCGCCACCTCCAGCCGGGCCGAAGTCTGGCCGAAGTGCGCCACGCTCGAATCCAGCGACTGCCCTTGGGCCAGACGCCAGCCCGTCGCGCCGTCCTCGAAACCCGCGTTGGGCACGAGGTTCACCGCAGCCGGCTGGTGCTTGAAATCAGCAATCGCCAGCCCGCCGGTCCCACGCAGCGGCAACGCGCTCCCGCCGATCAAGATCTGGGCGACGCGTCCCTCGTCCGACAACTCCAACCGCAGGCCGGCGGCTATTTCGAGGCGGTGCCCACCCGCCAGCGAAGCGACGCTGAGTAGCAGGGTGACGAAGACGCCGAGTGCTGCAGCTCGTGACAACATGGGGAACCTCTCTTTCGGCACGGACTCGCCGTAGCGGCACATACACAATAGCCCATGCCGCCATGCACGGGAACGTGGGAAGAGGGTGTTCTGCCAGCCTCGACAGGTCGCCACCACGCTGCTCGCCAGCGTGGAGCGGTGTTCAAAACCAGAGAGGTCCACGAAATCGGCCGCCTTCGCCACCACGCTGCTTGCCAGCGTGGAGCGATGTTCAAGATGCAGGACGCATCAAACGGGACGACGCTGGCCCTGAACATGGCTCCACGCTGGCAAGCAGCGTGGTGGCCGAGGACGGCGCGGGGCGGGACGTCGGCGGGGGTGAGCAAGGGGGCGATGAGGTGGCCGCGGTGAGGACACGATTCAACCGGCGGCGGCCGAACAACCATCCCCTCGATTCCAACGCGACCCGCCGCTCGCGTTCAATGACGGTCAGGCCGCAGAACGCAATCTGAACATGTAGATCGCCCAACCAAGCGTGTCGCGCCCCCAACGCAGGTACGCCGCCCTCGCCTTGCTTACGCGCTCAACCAAGTTCGCCAAGTCGGGATCATCTGGATGCGTGCGAGCGTACTCGGCTGTCGCGAACCATTGCAGGCCCTCATACCTGTCCCAGTCGTCCTTGCTGCTCACGATGGTGTGAACAAGCTCCGTTCCTCGCTGCTCTCCGGCTTCTGCATTCGAGAAGTGGCTCCCGAAATCCTCTCGCGCGCACCCAGACGCCTCTAGGTAATCCCCTGACGGCTCCTGCCGCCAGTATGGCTCTCCCACGATTACCCAGCCGCCGGGCCTCACCATGCAGATCAGCGTTTCGAGCGTAGTAGCATGCCCCCCGAAGACCCAACTGGCACCGATACATGACGCTAGATCCAAGCTGTGCGGCTCGCCTGGCTTGAAATCCGCACCATTCATCTGAGTGAAGGTGATGTCAGCACTCGGGGCCCGCGTCTGGAGCCGTCTTTCTGCCTCGGCGATGACGAAAGGAGAAATGTCGATGCCCATGCCACGAGCGTCATAGGCTTCCGCCAAGCGAATCAAAAACTCGCCCTTACCACACGCAATGTCAACGACCTGCGCGTTAACCGGGAGGCGCAGAAGCTCCACCAGACGCGTCAGTTTTTCTTCGCTCGTAGGATTGCATATCACATGTTCACGGTGAGTGATGTCGTAGAACTTCCATACGTCCATGATTGTCAACCTTTCGACGGCGGGGACGGGGATGACCGAGCGGCGACGGGACACGCCAACCCTCCATCCCGCTAAACCTCAACGCCGCCTCGGTCCACCCGAAGGTTTGTCGGCACGCTTCGTGGGCGACGTTCGGCCAGGGCTGGACCGCAGCACCTCCGACCGACGGGCATCTTACTGCAACGCGGGGCGGGCGGCAATCAGTTTTTTGCCCACCACGCGCCGGGACGGATTCGGGGTCGCTCGGTGCGTCGCAGGGACGACGTGTTTCGGCGAGCTGCGTGGTCCGTTTTTTGCGATTCCAGGATTGTGTTGCGGATCGAGGCAGCGCCGGGGACGCCACGGCGGAGTTCGTCTCGGTCGAGCGATATTCACCACCAGCGACGCGTCTCGCCGGCTCGCCACCGTCCATGCGAATTCGGCTCGTGTGCAAGGCCGGCATGACGCGAATCGATACGAGCGGCTTGGAGGGCGGGTTGTGTTGAAGCGTCGCTGCGCGACGAGGTTCCGCTCGCGGAGTGCGAGCGGTGGACGGTGAGGCAAAGGCGGGGATGCGGATTTCGCCAAGTCGGGTTCCGGATCGTCCGGGAGGTCACGGGGCCAGCAGCAGGCGGCTGGGGGCGCCCAGGTAGCCGATCACGTCGTTCAGGAAGCGGGCCGCGACGGCGCCGTCGACGATGCGGTGGTCGTAGGATAAGCTCAGGGGCATGACCAGCCGGGCCTCGATGCGGTCGTTCTCCAGCACCACGGGCAACTTGCGGGAGCGGCCGATCAGCAGGATGGCGACTTCGGGCACGTTGATGATGGGCGTCGAGTACGTGCCGCCGACGGCGCCCAGGTTGCTGATCGTAAACGTGCTGCCCCGCAGGTCGTCGATCGTGAATTCGCTGTTGCGGACCTTTTCGGCGATGCCGGACAGTTGCCGGGCGATTTCGGGAATGGACAGCCGGTCGGCGTTGCGGAGCGAGGGCACGACCAGTCCGCGGTCGGTGTCGACGGCGATGCCCAGGTTGACGTAGTCCTTGTAGATGATCCGCTCGTTCTCCATGTCGATCGAGGCGTTGACGACGGGATGGTTCCGCAGCGACATGGCGACGGCTTTGATCACAAACGGCAGCGAAGTCAGTTTGATGCCGCGGGCGGCGTAGTCCGCTTTGCTGGACACTCGGATACGTTCCAATTCCGTGACGTCCGCGTCGTCGAAGTTCGTGACGCGCGGGCAGGTTTCCCACGACTTGTGCATCTGGATCGCGATCGTGCGGCGGATCTTGGGCATCTTCTCGATGCGAATCGGTCCCCAGTTGTCCGTGGAAGGTTCGCCGGGACCGGCGCGGACGGCCGACGACGCGGCGGCGGTCTGGCTGGCTTTGCGCACCGCTTCCAGCACGTCCTCGCGGGTGATGCGCCCGCCAGGTCCGTTGCCGTGGACCATCCGCAGATCGACGCCCACTTCGCGCGCGAACCGGCGGACGGCGGGACTGGCGGCGATGCCCGCGCCGGCCGTGGTGCTTCCGGAAGGCGGGGTAGCGGGACTGGCGGGTGGTTCTCGGGAGACGAACATGGCCGCGTCGTCATCGGCGGACGGGGCGGGGGGCTGCGATTTGGCGGCGGGTTGCGATTTGGGCGAGGGCTGGGATTTGGGCGAGGGCTGGGATTTGGGCGAGGGCTGGGATGCGGCGGGTTTTGCGGGTTGCGCCGGGGCGGACTTGGCGGCCGAAGGAGCCGCTTTCGCCGCGGGAGCCGGCGTGTCTGCGCCCGCTTCCGATTCGAGCGTGATCAGGACGTCCCCCACGGCGACGCTTTGTCCGGGCTTGATGTGAACCTGGCTGATCTTGCCGGCATGGCTGCTGGGCACCTCGACGGTCGCCTTGTCCGTCTCCAACTCGACGATGCCTTGATCCTTCTTGATCTGATCGCCAGCGCGGACCAGGATTTCGAGGACATCGCCGGACTCGATACCATCGCCCAGATCGGGAACGCGAACTTGGATGCTCATGGCTGTCTTTCTCATGCCCACAAGGGGTTTTCTTTTTCCGGATCGAAACCCAAATCGCGGATCGCCTTGGCGACCGTGTCCGCCTTGAGATGCCCTTGCTTTTGCAGGCGGTGCAGGGCGGCGATGGTGATCGCCTGGGCATCCACCTCGAAATGCCGCCGCAGGGCTTCCCGCGTCTCGCTGCGGCCCATGCCGTCGCAGCCCAGCGTGCAGTAGTCGCCGGGAATCCAGGGCCGCACCTGTTCGGCGACGGCTCGCACGTAATCGGACGCGGCCACGAAGACGCCTTGCTCGCCCGCCAGGATTTGCTCCAGGTAGCTCTGGCGCGGCGGAGCGGTTGGGTGCAGCATGTTCCAGCGGGCGCAGTCCTGGGCTTCGCGGGCCAGTTGCGTGTAGCTGGTCACGCTCCACACCTGACTGGACACACCGAACTGGTCCGCCAGGATCTGCTGGGCCTGCAAGGCCGAATTCAGAATCGCTCCGCTGCCGAACAAGTGGACGTGCAGTTGGCGTTTGCCCTTGCCGGCGGCGTCGGCCGCCGACAGCTTGTACAGGCCGCGGAGAATGCCTTCTTCGACGCCTGGCGGCATTTCGGGCATGACATAGTTTTCGTTCTCGACGGTGAGATAGTAGATGGCGGCTTCGCCATCGGCATACAGCCGCTTCAAACCGTCCATGACGATGACGGCGGTCTCGTACGCATAGGCCGGGTCATAACAGCGGATCATGGGAAAGGCGATGGCGTTCAGCAGGCTGTGGCCGTCCTGGTGCTGGAGGCCTTCGCCGTTGAGCGTGGTGCGACCGGCGGTGCCGCCCATCATGAAGCCCTTGGCGCGCAGGTCCATCGCCGCCCAGATCAAATCGCCGATCCGCTGGAATCCGAACATCGAGTAGTAGATGAAGAACGGAATCATGTTCACGCCGTGCTGCGAGTAGGCCGTGCCGGCGGCGATGAAGGAGGCCATCGAGCCCGCCTCGGTGATCCCCTCTTCCAGGATCTGGCCGTCCTGGGCTTCCTTGTAATACATCAGCTGCTCGGAATCGACCGGCTCGTACAACTGGCCGGCGTGCGAGTAGATGCCGATCTTGCGGAACATGCCCTCCATACCGAAGGTCCGCGACTCGTCGGGCACGATCGGCACGACCAGCTTGCCAATCCTCGGATCGCGGCATAGCTTGTCCAGCAGGCGCACGAAGCCCATCGTCGTGGACATCTCTTTGCCTTTGCTGCCGCCCAGGAACTCCTGGTATTCGGCGATCGTCGGGACTTCGATGCGGGGCGCCTCGGTGGGCCGACTGGGCAGGTAGCCGCCCAGGGTCTTGCGGCGGGCTTTCAGATAGCGGACCTCGGAGCTGTCCTCGGCCGGACGATAGAACGGCGTGACAGAGATCTGCTCGTCGGAAACCGGGATGCCAAAGCGGCTGCGGAACTCGCGCAGTTCGTCTTCGTTGGCCTTTTTCTTCTGGTGAGCGATATTCAGCCCCTCGCCGCCCTCGCCCAAGCCGTAGCCTTTGATCGTCTTGGCCAGGATTACCGTCGGGCGGTCTTCGCTTTCCATCGCCGACTTGAACGCCGCGTAGACCTTTTCGGGATCATGCCCGCCGCGGCGCAATCTCTCCAGTTTCTCGTCCGAGAACTTTTCGACCAGTTTCAGCAGCTCGGGGTACTTGCCAAAAAAGTGCTCGCGGATGTACGCGCCGGGCATGGCGGTGTACTTCTGGTACTGGCCGTCGACGCATTCATCCATCCGTTTGACCAGCAACCCGGTTTCGTCTTTTTCCAGGAGCGGATCCCAGTCGTGGCCCCAGATGACCTTGATCACGTTCCAGCCGGCGCCTCGGAACAAGGCCTCCAATTCCTGGATGATTTTCCCGTTGCCGCGGACCGGTCCGTCCAGTCGCTGCAGATTGCAGTTGATCACGAAGATCAGGTTGTGCAGTTTCTCGCGGGAGGCCAGCGTGATCGCGCCCAGCGTTTCGGGCTCGTCGCATTCGCCGTCGCCCAGGAACGCCCAGACCTTCTGCTGGCTGGTGTCCTTGATGCCGCGGTCGCGGAGGTACTCGTTGAACCGGGCCTGGTAGATCGCCATGATCGGGCCCAGTCCCATCGAGACCGTGGGGAACTCCCAGAAGTCCGGCATCAGCCAGGGATGCGGGTACGAGGACAGCCCGCCGCCCGGTTGCAGTTCGCGGCGGAAGTTTGCCAGTTGTTCCTCGGACAAGCGGCCTTCCAGGAAGGCGCGCGCGTAGATGCCCGGCGAGGCATGGCCCTGGATGTAGACCTGGTCGCCGTCGTAGCCGCTGTCGCCGCGTCCCCGCAGGAAATGGTTGAAGGCGACTTCGTACAGCGTGGCGGCGGAGGCGTAGGTGGAGATGTGGCCGCCGATCCCGTCGTGCTCGCGATTGGCCCGCACGACCATGGCCATGGCGTTCCAGCGAAGGATGCTTTTGATGCGACGTTCCAGTTCACGGTTGCCTGGATAGACGGGCTGTTTGTCGGCGGGGATGGTGTTGACGTAGGGCGTATTGGCCGCGGTCGGGATCCCGACGCCCTCCAGGGTGGCCTTTTTCTGCAGCATCGTCAGCAGGTACTTGGCGCGGTCCGGGCCTTTTTCTTTCAGCACGTACTGGAGCGAGTCGAGCCATTCCGCGGTCTCGGCGGGGTCAACGTCCAGGACCTGGCTGAGAAAGGCCTCCTCCAATTTTTCTTCGGCGGTGTCGGGCGTTTCCGTGTCGGCCATGTGTGCAAACCTCTGTCTTGCGTGCGGTGTCAGCAGCCGGATGAATCCGAACAAGCCGGCCTGCTTCGGTGGCGACCGCCTGCCGCTACCGGCGCGGTTTGTAGATCTCCGTCGCGGTGCCGAAGAAGACTTCGCCCGCGTTCATTAGCGTTTCGCTCAACGTCGGATGCGGGTGTACGGCTTCGGTGATATCGCGGACTTCGCATCCCATTTCGATGGCCAGCACCGCTTCGGCGATCATTTCGCCCGCGCCGGGTCCGACCATGCCGCAGCCCAGGACGCGCTCGGTTTCCGGGTCGATCAGCCATTTCGTCAGGCCTTCGATGCGTCCCAGGGCTTGAGCGCGGCCGCTGGCCGCCCAGGGGTACATCGCCACTTCGACGGGGCGTCCTTCGCGTTTCGCCTGGTCGTCGGTCAACCCGGCCCAGGCGATTTCGGGATCGGTGAACACGACGGCCGGAATCGCCGCCTTGTCGAATTCCGCCGGGCGGCCCAGCACAACCTCGACCGCGACCCGGGCCTCGTGCGCCGCTTTGTGGGCCAGCATCGGCTCGCCGGCGACGTCTCCGATCGCCAGGATACGGGGATCGCCCGTGCGTTGGGTGCGATCGCAGACGACGAAACCGCGTTCGTTGACTTGGACTTGGGTTGTTTCCAATCCGAGGCCACGGCTGGCGGGCCGGCGGCCGACTGAAACCAACACGCGGTCGTAGCGTTCGACCCCGTACTTGGCCGGCCCCTCGAACGCGACTTCCACCTCGTCGCCGCTCAGGCCGAGCGAGCCAACTTTGGTCTCCAGATAGATGCGGTCGCCGAACAACTCGTTCAGACGCTTGTGCAGCGGCCGAACCAGGTCGCGGTCGGCGCCCGGCAGCAGGCCGGGAGTGAGTTCGACCACGCTGACCTGCGAGCCCAAATGCGCGTACACGGTGCCCATTTCCAGGCCGATGTACCCGCCGCCAATCACCAGCAAGCGGGGCGGCACGTCCTGCAGACGCAGGGCTCCGGTGGAATCCATGATGCGATCGGAACCCAGATTGAAGACAGGCGGCATCGCCGGGGTCGAGCCGGTAGCCAGGATCAGATGGTCGAACGTGATTCGGCCCCCTGCGGGGATCGAGGGATCGTCGCCCTCCAGCAGCAGGCTCGTGGAATTCTCCAGAACTCCTTGGGCTTTGATGACGCGCACGTTGCGGCGTTTGGCCAGCTGCCCCAGTCCGCCGGTCAACGTGGCGATCACCTTGTCTTTGCGGGCCCGGACCTTGTCGATATCGATCTTCGGCGGCGGGTATTCCACGCCCCAATCCGCGCTCAGTTCCTGAACCTCGGAGATCACCCGGGAAACGTGCAACAGGGCCTTGGAGGGAATGCAGCCCCGCAGCAGGCAGGTGCCGCCCAACCGGCCCTCGGATTCGACGATCGCCACATCGAGTCCTTCATCCGCCGCAAAGAACGCCGCCGCGTAGCCGCCGGGGCCGCCTCCGAGAACTACCAATTGTGCATGGGTCATGGCTAAGAACCCTGGTGCCAAGATGCCAACAGAAAGTGGCTGCCAATCGAAAGCAACGGAACGGCAGCAGATGCCTGCCGCGGTTTGCTGCAGTCGACGCCAGCCACGCCATCATACCAAGGTCGGCTGCCGAAGGCGAGTGACGGGACGCAGGGGCCCCTTTCGAAAACAAGCCCGGCCTTTCGGAGAAAGCCGGGCTTTTGGCTGCAATCGGACCGACGCCCCTGTGACCGCACACTCAGCGGGACAGGAATTCGACCACCATGTTGACATCGACGGGCAGACTGATGTCACTCGGTCCGGGATTCCCCTGCACCGTGGCCCGCAAGGTGTCCGGATCGAAGGTGACCCACTCCAACCGCTCGCCCTGGGCCTGGTCGCACAGTCCACGATAGGCGGTGAGCAGATTCTCGCGGTTGCGAACGGTGATCACGTCGCCCGGCCGCAGCAGATACGACGGCTTGGTCACCTTGATGCCGTTGACCTGGAAATGGCCGTGCGTGATGCCCTGGCGAGCCTGTGGTCGAGTCTTGGTGAAGCCGGCGCGGCGAACCACGTTGTCCAGACGCCGCTCGCACAACTGCAGCAGCATCAGGCCGATGTCGCCTCCCTTGTGCCGGACGTTCTCGAAATTCCGCCGCAGCTGCCGTTCACCTAAACCGTAATAGTGCTTGATCTTCTGCTTCATTTGCAGCGCCGTCCCGTAGTTGGACGGACGTTTCGAACGAGCATGCATCCCCGGCGGGGCCTCGCGACGTTCCAACGCGCGCGACGCACCGCTGTTTTCGTAAATCAACGCGCCCAAACGTCGGTTAATTCTCGCTTTTGGACCAGCGTAACGACCCATGCAATTCTCTCTCCTTCAGCACCAGACGTAACCACTTGCACCTAATCGTATCCGTGGAAACGGCTTATATTTACCAATTTGCCGTCGCGGTACAAGGGGGATCGCAACAATTCAGGCTTTCCTGTTCCGTGATCGGTTCCATGAGGAGTGATCCATCGATGGTGCGTGGATTGCCAAACGTGGAAGCCAATTGCGGCAGACCAGGCGTTTCGTAAGTTGTTGGCGCCGTGGGCGTTGGGCGATCCGCGGACACGAAGCCCGCCTCGGCCAACACCACAACCCAAGCGTGATCCGCAAACGCCGTCTCCCGCCCCCCAGCCCCACTATCGGGAGTTCGAACACCAATTGCGAATTGCCGATCACGGATCACGGATTACCGATCACTACTTCTTCCGGCTCAGGTGGATGAAGTTTCCCTTTTTATTGCCCACGATCACATCGGGGATTCCATCGCCGTTCAGATCGGCGGCGGCCACTTGAGTTCCCACGCCGGAATCATCGTCGATCAGGTGCGGAACGAAACGGGGCGTCTCACCCGCTTTGCGCTGCAGCTCAAACCAGTACACCACCGCCGGCGCATCGGGCTCGACGTCGCCCTTCGGGCCGTGCGCCCAGAATCGCTTGCCGGTCAGCACGTCCATCAGGCCGTCGCCGTTCATGTCCACCAGATCGAAGGCATGCAACTGGCTGATCCGCAGTTCGTTGCTGTTGACATCCGGTTGCGACGGCAGGATGACGTGCTGCTGCCACGTGATTTCGCCAGCGGGCGACTTCGACTGCTGGTACCAGACGAAGCCGTACAGGTGGCAGTGCCAAGCGGTGATGACGTCGTTTAACCCGTCGCCGTTCACATCGTAGACCAGCATCTGGGCCGCTCCGGCCGCGAACTTGAACGGGTGCAGCGTCCAGGTCTGGCCGTCGGCGGCGTTGGCGGGCTGTTCCCACCAGCCGTTGCCTTCCAGGATGTCGATGCGGCCGTCGCCGTTGAGGTCCCCGAAACCGATTCCGTGGGTGTACTTGTGGTAGCTGCCCTTGGGGGTGACTGCGTGGAACTTCCAGACCTCGTCCGGCTTGGCCGGATCGTACGTCGCGTAGCCCAATCGCCCGTCGGTATTGAAGACCAGGTCAGGCCGGCCGTCCAGGTTGACGTCGCCCCACATCGGCGACTCGTTTTCCACGCAACCGAAGGCCAGACGCTGTTTCCAGGCCGCGTTCTTGCCGGCGGGGTTTTCGTACCAGTAGCCTTCCTTGCCCGGCCAGGGCACATAGAAGATGTCTTCCCAGCCATCGCCGTTGAAGTCGGCGGTAAAGGTGAGGAAGTTGTCGGAGTAACCTTTGGGATCGAAGGTCTTGGGCGGGCGGACTTCGTGCTTCTTCTGGAAGTCCGGCCCCTCGTACCAGAACGGGCCTGCCACCACATCCCGCTTCCCATCGCGATTGAAGTCGGCGTAGTAGGCGCCTTCCGCGTAGAATTGGTCTTCCAACCGGATCTTCTTGAACGTGAACTGCGGGCCGTCGGCCGCACAGACCACACCAGCGAAGGCCAGCATCAAGGCGGCACAGATCCACGAACGCTTCCTCATCGGAGTTCCTCCAGGGGCGCGGAATGGGGGTGAATTCAAATCACAACGCAACGCTGCATTGTACATCCTGACACCCTGCCGCCAATCAGGCAACGGCCGAACCGGACCCTGTTTGCATCTTCCCTTGTGCCCGCCGCTGTAGTACGTTGGCATTCGACCAAACGTTTCGCGGCGATTTTCGCGCAAGGAGACTCGACGATGTGAGCAACGCTCCTCACGGCCGTTCTGGTTTGCTCCCGCAGCTTGCCGTCGCCGACGAGGCGACGATGGTCCGCGTGGCGGGAACGGCTGAAGAAAGAGAGGGCAGCAAGTTTCGCGGCCGGGAACGCCAGCGAGACGTACGCCGAGCGCTTGGATCAATGGTCGAAAGCCCAAGCCCGAAAACTCGTCGCGGCACGGCAGCAGCCTGAGTGAATCGGCCCGTTCACTCCGGTCATTTTTCCCAATTTGTTGGCGGACGATAAGGAGAGCTACTGGTGATGACGAAGCGGTGGAGTGTTGGCGGAGTAGTCGCTGCGCTGGCGATTGGCGTTTGCTTCCAGGGTTTTTTGCTTGCCCAGGAAGCGAAGACAAGTCCACGTGCGTGGCAGGAACAGGCGGTCGAGTACGCCCGGATCATGTCTCGAGTGCAATGGACGCCGGTCGCAGAGGGACTGCCGAACCGAAGCGGCGGCTATTTCAAAAAAGGAACCGAATACACGGGAGTTCCGTATTCGAGCGTCAAGACGGTGGGACGATGCATCGGCTTCGACATCTACCTGAAGACGTTCCTGGCCGCCGTTCAGAATCCCCAGAGCGTGCTGTACACGGAGAACTTGTCCGGCAAGGTGTCCAACGCCGCGCCCTACTACGGCAAGGTCTGCTCGACGTTCACCAGTTACGCCCTGCAGTGCGCGCTTCCTTACCGAAGCTCGCATCATGGCCCGGAGTCCCGCCAGGGGGTTGTGCTGGTCGAGCCGCAATCGGCGCAAGCCGCCGAACCGGGCGACATTATTTATACGCCGCCGGCGAAGGTCGGCGGAGGTTCGCACGTGGAACTCGTGACCGCGGTCGAAAGAGACGGGGCGAGGGTCAAGGCCATCCGCGTCGAGGACAGCTGGCCGCCCACCACGCGAAACCTCCTTCGCCAGGCCTCCAACTTTGATTCCCATATTTCCTCCCGAAACCGCAGACTGTATCGGGTCACCGACTTCGCCGCCTGGCACGGTCAGAACAAGGCGGAATCGTACCTGTTTCCGAATTACGGCGAGGATTCGGCCACGCCAGCCATCAACCGCGTTCTGCTGCTGGACCGTGGCGACTGGGTCGCCTACTACAAAGACCAGGCCGTCAAGTTCAATGTGATGGATCAGGACTCCCAGGGCGTCCGCTTGCTGGTGGTCAAGCGGGGGGATGCGGTCGTGGAACAGATCGCCCCCAACGGCAAGGGCGTCATCGAACGTCTGTTTTCCGCCTGCGGCGATTACACGGCGCATTGCGTCATGAGCGACGGTTCGCTGAGCCAGGCGTGCGAGTTCGCCGTGTGTGAACTCGAATTCAGCGTGCCCGCCGGGCAGCCGAGGCGGAGCGCGCCGTGGGAGATCAAATTCACGGCCGGCAACCTGAGCGTCATCACGGTGCAGCTGATGAGCCCCAAGCCACCTTACGGCCGTTACAACGTGTGGCTGACCGAGGAAGACCGCCGCAGCGGAAGGGTAACCGTTCCGGCCGGCCTGATTCCCGATCCAGGCCGCGTTCAGGTATGGCTGATCGGCGAAAACCAATACGGCAGATTGACCAGGCAACAAGAGGTGGCCATCGTCGAATAGCAGCCTGGTGAAAAAAGAAGACAGGCATCGTGCGGTAGTCGTTCTTCGGGCGGTTTTTCCAGCGCATCTCGGAGCCCGTGCCCTTTTTTGAACGGGCTGCTAGGGGGCCGAATCCGCTCCAGCCTCGGATCGATCACGGGAAAAACACGGGCACCGCCCACTTGCCCACGGGGATCACGTCGCCCGCGGCGCAGTCCTTCTGGTACAGCGTGCAGAAGTTGGCGGCGCTGGCCGGGTTGAACAAACGGACCTCCGACTGGGCGACCTTTTTGAACCCCTGGTCGAGCAGGGCTTGCGTTTGGCTGTCCTTGTTGCGGCCGGGTTCGGGGGTCAGGAAGTACACGGTTCCGGCGCGGCTGCAACGCACTTCCTTCTGTCCATCCAACTTGACGCGCAGGAAGCGGGCGTCTTGCAACGCGGCGGGCAGTTCGCTCAGCACGTAGCTCCGGTCGGCGAACAAGAGTTCGCCGACGACCAGCGGCTGGGCCGGCGCATCTTCGGCGTCAAGCGCGCCGCGGGTTTCTTTCCGCAGCGGTTCGCCGTCCTGGTGGGCCGCTACCGGCGGCGGTTCCACGGGGGGCTTCTGCAGACCGCCCGAAGCCTCGCTGATGATCTGCCGCAGACGCACGGCGTCGGACACGGCCTTGCCCGCGACCGCGTCCTCTTCGCGGAACGTGGCCAACAGGATATGACGCGAACCGGTGCGGCTGAAATCGTAGATGATGCGGATCAGCCCGTCGGCCGTCTGCTGACCGTCCGGGTACGAGACGCCGTCGCGCTCGTCCAGCAGCAGTCCGCCGCCCCACGTGCGCCCGTCGTCCGTGGACACGTACGCCGTCAAGTGCGCGCGGCCGATGCGTTGGTCGATCGGGCCGTGCTTGACCAACAGCAGGTTACCAGAACTCAGTCGCGTGATGAAGAACCGGGCGCTGGGATGCGCGATGGCCGACGGCGTCAGTTCGGGCCAGGTCACGCCGCGGTCCGTGGACACGCTCTCGCCGATTCCATATCTGGTGCGGGCCAGCAGCCAGAGCGAATTGTCCCGGCGTTCGATCAGCATGTGCTCGTCGAACGCGCGGTCGGCGACCGGCACATTGCAGCCGCCGCGGACCGTCCAGGTCCGGCCCTGGTCCGTCGAAACGACCAACTTGGCGCTGTTGTCTGTCTTGCGCCACGTGGACGCGGGCAGCACCCATTCGCCGGTGCTGAGCACCAGCGGCTTGCACATCATCACGCCGTTGGTGACGCGCACGGCCTCCTCCCACGTCGGCTGTTCGGACTCGGGTTCGGCCGTCTGCAGGCACCACACGCCGCCGAGCGTGGCCTCGTGCCCCTGGGCCTGCGCCCAGAACATCCGCAGTTTTCCGTCGGGCGCCATCCACAGTTCGGGGTCGAACGTGCGGGCCGGGCCTTCGCCGTCTGGATCCACCACCAAGACCTCGCGCCAAGTGGCGCCGTTGTCGCCGCTGGTGCTGAGCACCACGTAGTTGTTGTGGTCTTCGCCGGGAGTGTGGCCCGCGTACCAATTCGCCCAGAGCCGTCCGCCCGGAGTGACGGCCAGACTGGGGATGCCCTGAAAAGCGCGGTTGGTGACCGCGTGCTGGGGTTGCGGCGGGCCGACGTACTGCGGCGTCGCCAAAAAGACCGGTTCGGCGCCGAACCCGACGCCGGCGACCAGGGCGAGGGCGATCAGCAAAGCGAATGGTTGACACCTGAGGCAGCGCGTGAAATCACAGTTCATGACGGGCAATCCTCTCAAAGTTGCGGTTTTTCCTGCACCGCAGGCTCGCTTCCCGCGGTCGAACGGCTTCAGCATTATCACCCTCTGGCCAACGACAAACAAGCACGGTGCGGGAACGATCGAGGTCGATCGAGGTGGATCGAGGTCGAGGAGTTGCATCGGCATACGTTCCGGTTACACTGCGCGTCGTTGCTCGATGGCGTTCACAGCCGGGAGGTAGGCCACGCTCCGTAGGGGGCGAGTTGGCGCGGGGGGCCAAGACCATGCCTATGACAAATCAGGTACTGTACTGCCGAGGCTGCAACGAGCCGTTTTCTGCGGACGCGAACCAGGGCCGCTGTCCACAATGCGGCGAAGTGCTCACGGTCCACGAGCTGGCGCCGACGTTGGACCTGGATTTGACGTTGTCGGTCGAGGCGGCGGACGAGGCCCGCCGCGTGCGGGATTTGAGCGAGCAACTGGTTGGGAAGCCGTTCGACAGTTACACCATCGAATCGTTTTTGGGCAAGGGCGGCATGGCCTGGGTGTATCGGGCCACGCACAACACGCTGTATCGCCCCTGCGCGATCAAAATCCTGGCGACTCGGCCGGGCAGCGGCCGGGATATGGTCGGCTTGTTTTTAGCCGAGGCCCGCGCCGCCGCGTCGCTGGTCCACCCGCACATCGTGACGGTCCACAACATCGGCCAGAACGGCGGTTTCCACTACATCGAACTGGAATACGTGCCCGGCCAGACGCTGCAGCAGATGGTCCAGGCGGCGGGCAAGCTGGAGGCCTTCCCGGCGACGGAGATCCTGTTACAGACCTGCTCGGCCCTGGCTGAAGCGCATCGCTGCGGCGTCGTTCACCGGGATTTCAAGCCCTCCAACATCCTGGTCCATCGCAACGGCCTGGCCAAGCTGGCCGATTTCGGTCTGGCCAAACTTGTCGCCGCGGGCAGGGCCGCGGGGGAATCGCTGGCCGGCACGCCGTATTTCATGGCGCCGGAACTGTTCCGCATGAAACCGGCCAGCAAAGCCAGCGACGTGTACGCGGTCGGCGTGTCCTACTACTATCTGCTCACCGGCGAGTTTCCGTTCGTGGACCGGGACATCATCCGTCTGGCGGAGAAACATACTCATGCTCCGGTGCCCGATCCGCGGGAGCGGTGCCCGGAGGTCCCCGGCGAAGCCGCGGAGTTGGCGATGAGTTGCATGGCCAAGCACCCCGGCGACCGCCCGCCGGACGGCGAAACCGTGTACCACGCGCTGCAAGCGGTCAGCCGCAACGTGTGCCAGCTCGCCAAGCTGGTCGACGCGGCGCTCCGCGACCTGATTGTCACGCGTGAGGACCACGAGCATCGCATTACCCTCAGCGTGCCCCAGGCCGGAGGCCGAATGCAGCGTGTCTGCGTCGAGGAGTGTGCGGCTCCCATCGGCCAGGAACGCGTGGTCAAGATCTACAGCATTTGCGGCCCGGCCAATCCGGATTACTTCCGCCGTGCGCTGGAACTGAACGCCCGTCTGTGCCACGGTTCGCTGGCCGTCGAAGACGTCATGGGAACGCCCCATTTTGTGATGGTCAACAGCTTTCCGCGAGCGACGTGCGATCCGGAGGAAATCCGCCGCAGCGTCGTGGAGATCGGCCGCTGGGCGGATGAGGTCGAAAAGAAACTGACGGTCGCGGACCGGTACTGAGACACGGATCGTTCCCCACGGACGGCATCGCGAGACTGCGGCGGCGCGTCTTTGGACGCGACTTCGTCTTGGTCCGCCGCCTCGCCCTGCCGCCCGGGGCCGGCGGGCAATGTCGCACTGATTCAGTCCAAAAGAACCCGCGACAGCGTGTTGGGCAACTCGTACTTGGTGTTCACGCCGCCGGGGACGGGGAAATCGAAGTTTGAGATCACCAGTTCCCGGCCGCGGATCAACACCTCGCAGGGCTGGTCCAGCAAGCCGTCCCGGCCATCGTTTTCCGGGTCCCGAGCCAGCGTGTACACCTGGGCGTTTGGCGTCACAACCTGGATGGCGTTGGCGGCGGAGTCGGCGACGTAGATCTTGTCGGTCGCCGGATCGCACAAGATGCCGTCGCAACTTTTCATGAACGGCACCTTGGCAAAGATCGCCGCTGGCTGCGGCTTGCCCTGCGCGTCGAACTTGACCTGATGCAGCGTGCCGTCGGCAAAGTTGCCGATGTACAGGTTGCCCCGGCTGTCAAACGTCAACCCATCCGCTCCGAAACCGACGGCCGAGTTGTAGCTCTTGATCGTCGCGATCACGTGCGGGTCGTCGATCAGCGGCCGCGTGACCTCCACGCCCTCCTCGTTCAGCTTGAAACGGAACACGCCGCTGATCAGCGGCTTTGAGTCGGGCACCAGGATCGTGTCGCTGGTGTACAGGTAGCCGTCGCGGATGGCGACCGCGTTGGCCACCACCAGGCCGGAGCAGAAGACCACCGCCTTGCCCGGTTTGCCGTTTTTCATGGGAATCCGCATCACGCGGGACTTGTAGTTGGGCTTCTCCGGGTTGGCGAACCACTGCAAATCGGCGTAGAAGAGGTCGCCGTTGGGCCCGACGCAGATGCCGAACGGATAGGCCTTCCCCGTGTCCGGGTGCAACGGCGGGTCGTAGAACCGTTCCAGCTTGTTGTCCGGCGTGACCTTCATGATCACCCCTGGCTGGCTCTGATCGTTGACGTTCGGCACCGCCAGGATGATGTTGCCGTCGGGATACAGACACATCCCGTCTGGCGTGTTGCAGAAATCCGGCAAGCGGATCAGCAACTCAGCCTGCTTCTTGGGCTTGGGGGGCGGATCAGCGGCCCACGCAACGCCAACCAGAGCGACGACCGATCCCCAGGCGACGAAAGACAACCATCCCAGACGAAATCTGCTGAACATGATGCAGTTCCTCAACAAACGGGTGAAAACAGAAAGTGCCACAGGTGTACCGTACAAGGAGGCACGGCGAAGCGCTCTTGCTCGCTTCCCAGATGCCGGAGTACGAATGGTACCAGCCCGGCGCTCCCCAGTGTACCAGGCATTTTCGCTGTGCCGAAGGATTCTCGAGTCCGGTTTGCGGGCGGTGAAGCTTGTCCCCGCGGGCGCTGTGCGGGTATGCTTAAGAAGTGAAATGTCTTCGCTGGACCGGAGGTTGCCCGATGCCACAGTTACGGCGCACGTCGATGATGGACTACCGCAGGACTGCGTGGTTGTGGATCCTCGCGGCGTCGGGATTGCCGGCACCGGCCTGGCCCCATGAGTCCGCTTCGGCAGCTAATGCGGCGGCCGAACAGGCAAAGGATCAAGTCGGGACGCTGATCCGCGAACTGGGAGCGGCCGACTATGCCGTCCGCGAGAACGCCCAAGCGAAGCTGCGCCGCATGGGGCTGAACGTCTTCGACCAGTTGTACCACGCCCAGACCAGCGATGATATCGAAATTGCCCTGCGGGCCCGCTACCTGTTGCACAGTCTGAACGTCCGCTGGGCCCACGAAGACGACCCGCCGCGGGTTAGGGAGTTGTTGCGATCCTATGGGGACAAAACCGAAGACGAACGCCAGAGCCTCGCGGCTCAAGTGGCCCGCTTGCCGGAAAATCAAGGCCTGTTGGCGCTCTGCCGAATCACGCGGTTCGAAACCTCGAACGCCTTGTCCAAGCGTGCCGCGTTGCTGGTGATGCAAGGGGAACTCCCCGCCGACGGAAAGACCGCGCCCAGCGTGTCGGACAGCATTCAATCGTCGCTGGGCAACAGCAGTCGCGAAGCCGCTCATTGGCTACGCGTCTATCTCGAAACCCTCAGGGATCCTGCGGCTGCGCTTCAGGATTGGGCGAGCATCACGGAGGCAGAGGAGCGAACCTATCACACGGCTCCGGACGCCTCGTCGTTCGAGGTGCTGCGAGACTTGCTTCGTTGGCGGGCGGACCTGTTGGAGCGACTTGGCCGGGAAGAGGAAAGCCTCGCTGCGGTTCGCAAGGCCGTTGATTTGCTGGACGGCAGCCAACAACAGCTTGTGGATTGCATCGACTGGCTCCTGGAACGACGCGGCTGGCCGATGATCGAAGACGTCGCAAAACGGTTTCCTGAACGATTCCAAGAGAGCACGTTGCTGCGATACCGTCTGGCCGAAGCCCAACTTCGAAACGGTCGTCAAGAAGAGTCGGAGAAGACTGCAGAACAAGGACTTAAGTCGAATCAGGACGACTATCACGAGCATCTCGTTGTGGCCTACTCGCTGCAGGAGCGGGGCCTGTTCGACTGGTGCGAACGCGAATACCGGTTCCTCGTCGGGCGTTTCCGAGCCAATTCCCAGGAGGGCTTGCAGGCGAGAATCATGTTCTCCGAGATGCTGCACGATTTACAGCGCGAGCAGGACGCGGCGGAAGCGCTTCGTGACGCTGTCGCAGCAATCGAAAAGGACGAAAACGTTCGCTACCTGGTCGCCCGCCTGGGCAGAGAACCCGGCAGTCTCCCCTCGCGGATGCACTATTTCCTGGCCGAACACGCGCGACTTAGCGGCGATCATCAACAACGCGTCGAACACCTGAAGAAAGCCGTTGGACACGATCCGAAAGACGCAGACGTACTGATTGGCATTTACCGCGTCAGCGAGAAAGACCCCGCTTGGCGAAAAGAGACACTGGACTTAATCCGCCAAGCAGCCCACGAATTCCGCAACGAGGCGACGGAATACGAACGCCAAGCGGCCGAAGCGCCAACGGAAGGCGTTCGGGCTGGTTACTATCGGGAACTCGCGGTCGCCCACAATCAGCTGGCGTGGCTGGTGTCCAACACCGAAGGAGATTACGACGAGGCTTTGCGCAGCAGCCAGCGGTCCCTGGAGTTGCGCCCGGAAACGGCAGGCTATCTCGATACGCTGGGCCGCTGTTACTACGCCAAAAAAGACTACAAAAACGCCGTCCTGCACCAATCGCGGGCGGCGGAACTGGATCCTCATTCAGTCCAAATCCGGCGCCAATTGGAGTTCTTTCAGCAGGCACTTGAAGCAGCGCAAGGCCAATCCAAGCAATGAGTTCAATGCGGAACACGTCCAGAAGGAGCGAGTCTGATTCCCGGCGGGAGTTGACGTACCACGCCGCCGTTCTTTTGGCGTCCTTGGGGGTGATTGCGATTGCGCTGACGCTCAGAGTCCGCGACGAACGCGTCGTGCTGCCCGTCTGGGACGTTCCGTTGCCCGAGATGTGCTGGTTCAAGCGCCTGACCGGTGCCGAATGTCCGGGTTGTGGTTCGACTCGCGCCGTGATCAGCCTGGTTCATGGCGAATTCCTCGACGCCTGGCACCATAACGTCGGCGGATACCTCTTCCTCGCGTTGATCCTTTTCCAGTTTCCCTACCGAATCGGCCAGTTTTGCCGGATTCATCGAGGTCTGCCGGTTTGGCGTCCAAGGATGGCTACCTCGGTATCGACCTGTATCCTGGCGGCAATTCTATTTAGCCAGTGGGTAGCTAAGGCTTTGGCTGACATGGTCTAAGTCGCTGCCAATTATAGCTTTACATCGATTCTTACATCTCCAGCACCTTCGGGTGGTACGGCGTTTGCGTAGTCTGCCGTTTTCGACTAAACTGAGGGTGGCGGCGTGAGCCCTTCCTGATGCTTGTAGGGAATGGCCGTTTCGGAACGAGAGAGAGGGAGCCAATCGCCAATCGGGCTCGGTTGGCGAGGGGATACTAACGGCGAGTGAGCGAGCCGAACCAACTCAGGCTCAAATCTTCTCCGGCTAGGGACTGCCGAGTGGGTTTGGGACGCGACGGATCCCGTCACGGAGGGCGTAAGACAGATAAGATCCGCGGGCAACGCGGCGAATCCACGTGCGGAGGTACAGTCCATTGATTACACCAGTCAACTTGAACGAGCGAACACGCAAGGACCTGGAGCGGATGGCCAAGCAGCAAGGGATCTCCGGGTGGCGTGAGATGCGGAAAGACCAGCTGGTGCGAGCGTTGAAAAGGAAGGCCGCAAAAGCCCGTCGCCCAACTGCCGCGCGAAGCAAGGCATCGAATGGGGCGATCAAATCGAGGCCGGCCGAGATGAAGAAAGCCGCGTCGTCGAAGGCCGCCGTGGCGTCGAAGAAGACGGCGGGGAGCAAGTCTTCGCAGGGCGGTTGCAGCCGGCCTGCCGGGGGCGTGACGGCTAAGCGAGCCATCACCAGCAAGACGAACGGCGCCGGCAAGTCGAGCGGAGCGGCACGCGTCAAGAGTCCGTTGGTCGTGCAGAGGATCAAGTCCGCTCAAGAGGAACGGGAGCGATTGCGGGATTTGGCGACGGACATTCCGGGGGTGCCGACGGCGCGGGACGTTAGGCGGCGGAGTGCGGGCCCGCGGCGAACCAACGGCAAGGTGCGGCGGGATCGGATCGTGCTGATGGTCCGCGATTCATACTGGCTGCATGCCTACTGGGAGGTCAGCCGGGCGAGCGTCGAACGGGCGCGGGCGGCCATGTGCGAGTACTGGCACACGGCGAAGCCGGTGTTGCGGTTGTTGGAGGTCGATACGGGGACGACGACCAGCACATCGGAGCGCGTCGTTCGGGAGATTGAGGTGCATGGCGGGGTCAACAACTGGTACCTGGACGTCGCCGATCCGCCGAAGAGCTTTCGCGTCGATCTGGGCTATCTGGCAGCCAACGGACGTTTTCATTCTCTGGTCCGGAGCAATTCGGTGAGTACCCCTCGTCCCGGCGCCAGCGACGCTTTGGACCAGAACTGGAGCGACGTGGCCCGGAATTTCGAAAAAGTCTATGCGCTCAGTGGCGGGTACAACGAAGAACTGGACAGCGGGGACTTGAAGGAGTTGTTCGAAGAACGCTTGAACCGTTCGATGGAATCCCCGCTGAACAACCGCTACGGCGTCAGCGCCGACGCGGGCTCCGCGCATCGCTCCAGTTTTGAGTTTGACGTGGACGCCGAACTGATCGTCTATGGCCAGACTCGACCGGACGCCCACGTTTCGCTGGCAGGGCAACCGGTGCGACTGCGGGAGGACGGCACCTTTGTCGTGCGCAAGAGCATGCCCGACCGCCGACAGGTTTTGCCGGTCGTCGCCGGCAGCCGCGACGGCTTGGAGCAGCGGACCATCATTCTGGCCATCGAGCGGAATACGAAGGTGATGGAACCCGTAACGCGGGATACGATTGGGTAAGACCCCACGAACGACAAGGAGGGAAGACGACGGGGGAAGGCACGGACGGCATTGACCGTCTTCAGCGCCGCATGCCCTACGCTACGAATCAAGAGGATCTTGGCAGCCCTTCTGCCATGCTCGTGTTGCCGATGTCGATATTTGGATGAGCCGTTAACGAGAACCGCAGGGAGCCCAGATTTTGGTTCTGGCCGCGTGTACAGCCAACATCGGTTGACTGCTTGTCAGTCGGCCACTCATGTTGGATCACACAACCCGGAGCCCAGGCTCCCCCTTTTTCCATTGCGGGCTCTCACAAAACGCATCGCCACGGCATTGCGGTGGAAGGGCTGCTTTTTTTCAGGGTCGGAAGTCTCTTCGGCGGTTTGTGGAGGGTGCGGCTGTTGAACGATCTCGAAGCGAAACGCGAGCGATTGCTCGACTTGTTGCGCAGTTTTGAAAGCTGCGCTGTGGCCTTTTCGGCAGGCGTCGACAGCACCGTCCTGGCCAAGGCGGCCCAGTTGGCGTTGGGAGATCGGGCGGTTGCTGTGACGGGAGTCAGTTCCAGTCTGCCCGACGGGGAACGGGAGGAAGCCCGACGTCTGGCGGAATGGATCGGCATCCGCCACGAGACGATCTCTACGGACGAGTTCGCCAAGACCGAGTACACGCGAAACGCGCCGGATCGCTGCTATCACTGCAAGTCCGAGTTGTATACGCAGATCGGACGGTTGGCGCCGCGGTGGAATGTGCGCGTGGTCGTCAACGGCGCCAACGCCGATGACGCGGGCGATTATCGTCCGGGCACGCAGGCGGCGGAGGAGCACCGGATTCGCAGTCCGTTGCTGGAATGCGGAATCAGCAAGGCGGAAGTGAGGCAGTTGGCGGCCGATTGGGGCCTGCCGATCTGGGACAAGCCAGCGATGCCCTGTCTGGCCAGCCGAGTGGCTTACGGCGAAGCGATTACACCGGAACGGTTGGTCATGATCGACCGGGCGGAACGGTTGCTGCGCGACGAAGGCTTACGGACGGTGCGGGTCCGGTACCACCGCGGCGATTTGGCGCGGCTGGAAGTGCCGCCGGCGGAAGTGGGGCGACTGGTCGAGGACTCGGCGCGACAACGGCTGGTCCAGGGTCTCAAGGATCTCGGATTCCGTTTTGTCACGATCGACTTGGAGGGCTTCCGCTCCGGCAGCCTGAATGCGCTGGTGCCGCCGGACGTCCTGCAGGCAGGCTAGTCTCCGTGGTACTCTGTCGGGGTTTCCTTGCTGATCTTGCCCGGCTGGTCCCGGAACGCGGCCTCGAACAAGCCGTTGACTTCCTCGGCTGGGAACCAGGCCGAGTCATCCTTGCGGACCCACGATCCTTGTTTGATCACGCCTTCGCGGACCTTTACCAACAGGTCGGCTCCGGAGATAGGGCCTTCGGTCCTGCCGCCGAGTTTGTAAAACCATCTGGTCGCCATACTGCTCCTCCTGTCGCACAACAGGGTTCCGTACTCTTTCGCGAAACCGCATTCAGGATTCGGACTCCGCCTGCGCTTGTTCCGTTCGGGCCAGCAGATCGTCCTTGCCCTTGCGATGGCAGAAATCGCCGAACGATTCGCCTGCCAGACGCTCCTGCCGGAAGTAGATCAACAACGGCACCAGGGTTGGCACGATCTGTGCAGCCGGAACCATGTTCTGGAAAATAAAATTCGGCCGATCGCCCGTCAAGCGGCCGCCCAACAACAGCGTGTATCGCCCGACGGCCTTGCCGACCAGGCCGAGATCGCAATTATAGGGCCGGACGCAGCCGTTGGGACAGCCGGTCATGCGAACGGTGAACGCCTCGCGGGACAGTCCCAATGTGGCCAATTCTATCTCCAATTGGTCGAGGATTTCCGGCAAGGCGCGTTCGCTGTCGGTAATCGCCAGGCCGCACGTCGGCAGTGCGACGCAGGCCATGGACCAGCGGCGCACGGTCGAGGTGTCCTCGGACAGCCTCACTCGGTGACGCCGCAAAATCTCCTCCAGTTCGCCTTTCACGGCTGGATCCAAGTCGGTCAGCAGCAGGCTCTGGTACGAGGTGACCCGGATGCCCGGATCAAACCTGCGGCAAATCTCGCGCAACGCGGACTTCAGCTGGATCCGGTCGTTGTCCAGGACGCGGCCGTTCTCGACGTTCAACCCATAGAAGCATTTACCGTCTCCCTGTTCGTCCCAGCCCAGATGATCGTGGCAGCCGGTGACGTCGTCGGGTTCCGGCGCCGGCAATGCCGCCCCGTAGTATTCCTCCACTTTGCGCTTGAACGCGTCCAATCCCCAGTTGTGGATCAGGTACTTCATGCGGGCCAGTTTTCGGTCGGCCCGGTTGCCGAAATCTCGCTGCACTTTGACCACCGCCTCGGCGATGGCTACGGCCTGTTCGGGCGTGACGAAGGCCAGACGCTTGGCCAAGGCGGGGAAGGTCGACTTGTTGCTGGGAGTCGTCCCTTGACCGCCGCCCGCCAGCACGTTGTAACCCGTGATCGTCCCGTCGCGGACGACCGCCAGGAATCCCAAGTCGTGGGTGTAGAGATCGACGCAATTGTCCCAGGCGAACCCCACGGCCATTTTGAATTTGCGCGGCAGGTACACCTTGCCGTAGATCGGCTCCACCGCTTCCTCGGCCGCCGCCGTCCCCCCGCCCGCCAACTGGCGTTTCCCCGTGTCGGCGTCCTGAATCCACAACTCGTGATAGGCCGGCGTCCGCGGCGTAAAGTGTCCCGCCAGGGCTTCGACCAAGGCTTGGACCTGCTGATACATTGGGCGTTTGTACGGGGCCGGGCAGCCCATCACGTTGCGCGAGACGTCACCACACGCCGCCAGTGTCGTCAGCTGGACTTGATTGATCCGGTGAATGGCCTGCCGCAGGTTTCCCTTCAGGACGCCGTGCAACTGGATGGCCTGACGGCTGGTCAGGCGAAGCGTCGCGTCGCCCAATTCATCGCACAGGTCCAATTCGGCCAGCAGTTGCCGGCTGGTGAGCTTGCCGCCCGGCACCTTGGTGCGGACCATGAAGCTGTGCATCTTGCCGCTCTCGCCCGCCTTTCGCGCGGCGGATCGCGCGTCCCGGTTATCCTGCTGATAGGTGCCGTGGTGCTTGAGCAATTGCACGCTGGCTTTGCTGAAGCCATCGTTGCCGTCTAGCAGTTCCTGGGCGATCGTGCCGCGCAGGTAGTTGCTTTCCAGCTTGATCGTCTCCACGGGACTGACTTTGGCTTCCGACATGTTGTATGATACCTTCTGGATTGGATACCCTGGCGATTGTGCTTTGGTGAGGGTCTGCTCTCCCTGACGCACCTGGGCGGTCGCCAATGGTTGGCTGACCGGCTTCAGAAAAGGATGGCGATACAATATGACGGCAAAGCTTCTGGATGGCAAGCAGATTGCGAGCGAGATTCGCGGCGAGTTGACTCGCGACGTGGCAGCGTTCGTGGAGCGGTGCGGAATCCGTCCCACGCTGGTGGCCATTCTCGTGGGGGACTTTGCGCCCAGCGAGGTGTACGTCAGGAACAAGGAGCGAGCTTGCCAGCAGGTCGGCATCCGCAGCCAGGTGCATCGTCGAGGTCCGGAGACCAGCGAGCCGGATTTGCTGCACTTGATCGAGCAGCTCAACCAGGACCGCGACGTCCACGGCATCCTGGTGCAACTGCCGTTGCCCCGCCAGATCCGCGAGTCGCGCGTGCTGGACGCGATTGCCCCGCTGAAGGACGTGGACGCCTTTCACCCGGAGAACGTGGGCCTGATCGCGCAAGGCCGGCCGCGTTATTTGCCCTGCACTCCGCACGGCATTTCTCAGTTGCTGCACCGCGCGGGGATCAAGACGCGCGGCAAGCACGCCGTGATCGTGGGCCGTAGCGATATCGTGGGCAAACCGATGTCGCTGATGTTGATGAATCGAAACTCCAGTGTGGGCCCGGACGGGGCCAACGCGACGGTGACGGTCTGTCACACGCAGACGGCCGATTTGGCGTCCGTCACGCGACGCGCCGACCTGCTGATCGCCGCGATTGGCCGGCCCAAATTCATCACCGCCGAGATGGTGAAGCCGGGGGCTGTCGTGGTCGACGTGGGCATCAACCGCATCGCATCCGGCCTGGTCGGCGACGTGGATTTCGAAGCCGTCAAAGAGGTCGCCGGCTATTTGACGCCTGTCCCCGGCGGGGTCGGCCCGCTGACGGTGACCATGCTGCTGTACAACACGCTGGAGGCGGCCAGGCGGCAGATCGGCGATGCGGCCGACTCGGCCGCGTTGCGAGATGCTGGATAATCCGATCGGGCTGTGCCACAATATCGTCCGGAAGAATCGAGACAGATTGCCACACCATTCCAGACCGTCTGCCGTGGGGCTCTTTCATGCGCACCGACCCTGCTTGCGATGACCTGTTGGTTCAGGTTCCTTCCGACCGGACCTCGTTGACCGACAACGAACGGATCGCCGAGATCGTTCCGTTGCCGCCCCCGGCCCACTTGATTCGCTTCTTTCCGATCCAGGGGACGCCGACCGAGGCCTTAATTGCCCAGACGCGCGAGCGCGTGAGGCAAATCCTGCGCGGCCAATCGGACCGGTTGCTGGTAGTCATCGGCCCCTGTTCGATTCACAACCCGGCGGCAGCGTTCGAGTACGCCGGCCGGCTGGCGGAAGTACGCCAACGGCTGGGGGACGATCTGGAGATCGTGATGCGGGTGTACTTCGAGAAGCCGCGCACCACGGTCGGCTGGAAGGGCCTGATCAACGATCCTTACCTGGACGGCACCTTTCGGATCAACGAGGGCCTGCGGATTGCCCGCGACCTGCTGCTTCGCATCCACCAACTCGGCGTGCCGGCGGGCTCGGAGTTCCTGGACACCATTTCGCCCCAGTACATCGGCGATCTGATCAGTTGGGGGGCAATCGGCGCGCGGACGGCCGAATCGCAGGTTCACCGTGAACTGGCGTCCGGGCTCTCCGCGCCGATTGGTTTCAAGAACGGCACCGACGGCGATGTCAAGATTGCGCTGGATGCGATCGTGGCCGCGGCGCATCCCCACTGTTTCCTCTCGGTCCACAAGAACGGCCAGGTGGCCATCGTCCGGACGCGCGGGAATCCCGATTGCCACTTGATCTTGCGCGGCGGCCGGACTCCCAATTACGATGAAGCCAATGTCGCGGCCGCATGCACAGCGTTGGCGGCCGCGGGCTTGCCGGAACGCCTGACGGTGGACTGTTCGCACGCGAACAGCAACAAGCAATACAAACGGCAACTGGATGTGGCCGCCAGCGTCGGCGCGCAGCTGGGACAGGGCGATATGCGAATCGTCGGGCTGATGGTCGAATCGCACTTGCAGGAAGGGCGGCAAGATCTCGTGGCCGGCCGGGAACTGGTCTACGGCCAGAGCATCACCGATGCCTGTTTGGGCTGGGAGGACTCGGTCGCGCTGCTCGAATCGCTGGCCGAACAAGTCCGGCGCCGTCGCCGTGCCGCCTGAGTCTTCGCCGCCCGGCTCGCCGGCGTTGCCCGCGTGCGGCGGTGTGTTTCCGGCGAGCGCAGACGGCCGGGACTTGCCGGGATTCCAAGAAAGGACGCCAGCATGACAAAGCGGAAATCAGACGTGCGGCCGAAAGCACGCATCTCGCGGCGGAAGATGCTCGAGACGCTCGGCCAGGCGGCGTTGGCCGCCGGAAGCGTGTGCCTGGAGCGGCGCTTGTCGGCCGCGGGCCAAGACGCTGCCCCGGCGGTGCGGCCGGCGGGCGAGCCGTTCTTCCTGACTCGCGGCGCCGTGGTGGTGCTGAGCGATCTGCGCACGCTGGACTGGCCGGCGCGGGCCAAGCGAGCGGGGCTGTCGACGTTGGCCACGCACATCTTTCCTCACGAGGTCGCGGCGTTCGTCCAGCGCGACGAAGGCCAGAAGTTCTTGGCAGCGTGCCGCGGGCTCGGACTGCAGGTCGAGCACGAACTGCACGCGATGAGCGACCTGTTGCCGCGGGCCCTGTTCGACAAAGACCCCACGATGTTTCCGCTGACGGACAAGGGCGACCGCGTGCGGGACTACAACCTGTGCGTGCATTCGCCAGCGGCGCTGGACGTGGTGGCCGAAAATGCGATCAAGTACACCAAGATTCTGCGGGCCACGACCAGCCGCTACTTCTACTGGATCGACGACGGCCGACCCATGTGTCGCTGCCCGAAATGCCGCGGCTTGAGCGACAGCGATCAAGCCCTGCTGCTGGAACATCACGTGCTGCGGGCCATCCGGCAGGTGGACCCGCAGGCGAAGCTGGCCCATCTCGCGTATGCGCGAACGCTGCCGCCGCCGACGCAGATCAAGCCCGCGGCGGGGATCTTCCTGGAGTTCGCCCCGATCGAGCGCAAGTACGACGTGCCGTTCCGTCAGCGTGAGCTGCCCGGCGGCGGCAGCTTGGCGCATGGACGGTTGCTCGACGCCCTGGACGCCAACCTCGCCTGGTTTGGCCGCGACGGCGCCCAGACGCTGGAGTATTGGCTGGACCTCTCGCGGTTCTCGGGCTGGAAGCGACAGAACGTGAAAGCGATTCCGTGGCATGACGGCGTGTTCCGCGACGACCTCCGCACGTATGCCGAGCGCGGCGTGCGGCACGTGACGACGTTCGCGGCCTGGGTGGACGGCGACTACGTGAAACGTTTCGGCGACCCGCCGCTGGAAGCCTACGGCGCCGGCTTTCGCCCCTGGCGGATGGAAAACGGCCGGGCGGTCTCATGATGAAGGCGGGCAATCCTGCAGCACGGCAATGGCGGTACTACGATGACTGCAATCAAGCACACGGAATTCGAGTCCATGCCTGCGAGGCGCCTTCGAGCGTCTTTTGACGCAGCCACGATTCAACTGGACGAGCCCAACCAATTGCCTCGTAACGCCCAACGGCCCGTGACCGTCTTGCCGTCCAGTTGGCTGGCCGTCGAGCGGGCTGAATGGGCCGCGCTGAGCGCCAAGGAATTAGCTCAGGCTTACGACGACCACGAGCCAGACGACTCCGAAGCTGACACGCAATCATGAAGGAAGGCGACATGCGTATCGCCGTAGTGCTGATTTCCGCACTCCTGGTTTCATCCAGCTTGCACTTAAGCGGCGTGCTCGCGGCGACTCCGAGTGGAGCTGCGAACGCATCCTTGTCGCGCCGAGTCGAAGCCGACTGGGCGGCTCAGGAACGCCGTCTGCAGCGCACGTCCGACTCGTCTGAGTCCGTCCGCGCGGCGCTGCAGCGGGGCGAACGGTTGCTGGCGGATCTGCGGCGAGCGTCGCCGGAAACGCCGTTCGAGCCGGAGGCTTCCGCGCTCCGCGGCTTGCGTGGCGAAGTCGCCCAGGTGGACCGGCTCGACGCGGAGCGGCGTTTGGCACTGTACCACCAGGTGCGTTGGGTCGCGCGGAACTTGGCGCTCAAGAACCCGTTGCTCGCGGGCAAGCCGTTGGTCTTCATGGAGCGTCGCCGGTTCGTCTCGCAAATGCTGCACGAGTACCTCGGCTATTTCTACGACTACGGCGACGTCGCGGGGGGCGGAGTGTTCGTGCTGGAGGATCCTGGTCGGTCGTGGAAAACGCGCGACCTGATCGGCGGGCGATTGCCGCGCGGCAACTACACGACGCTGGCCCTGAGCTACGACGCCCGCACCGTTTACTTCGCTTTCGCCGAACGGGCCGGCGACAAGCCCGACTTCGACTCGCCTCAGCGGCGCTGTTTCCACCTCTATGCCGTCAACGCCGACGGCAGCGATTTGCGGCAACTGACCGACGGGCCGGAGGACGATTTTGACCCCTGTCTGCTGCCGGACGGCGGCATCGCCTTCATGTCCACGCGGCGGGGCGGTTTTGGACGCTGCCACAACCTGTGGGAACCGCTGCCGGCCTACACGCTGCACCGCATGAACGCCGACGGCAGCGACGTGCGGACGCTGTCGTGGCACGAGACGAACGAATGGCACCCGGCGGTGCTGAACGACGGCCGTATCGTCTACTCGCGGTGGGATTACGTCGACCGCTCCGCCGCCAATTTCCACGGCCTGTGGACGACCCATCCCGACGGCACGAATCCGGCGATTTTGTTCGGCAACTACACGATGCGGATCAACGCCTGTTTCCAGCCCCATGCCATTCCCGGCTCGGACAAGCTCCTGTTCGTCGCCGGCGCGCACCATGCGGACGTCGGCGGTTCGCTGGTCGTGGTGGACCCGCAACGGATCGCGTTGGAGCCGGGCAGCGGCGAGGACTCGTTCCATTCCATCACCGCGTTGACGCCGGAAGTGACTTATCCGGAAGCCAACGGGTGGCCGAAGAGCTACTTCCACGGGCCCTGGCCGCTGTCGGAGAACTACTTGCTGGTCGGCTTCAGCTTCGACACGCTGCCCGGCATGAGTTCCGGCGAGAAGCGAGACACCCGCACCGGGTTGTACTACTTCGACCGCTTTGGCAATCTCGAACTGCTGTATTGCGACGCCGAGGTTTCGTGCATGTACCCCATACCGCTTGCGCCGCGTCCCGTCCCGCCGCCGCTGCCCGGTTCGCGAGGCGAGGAATTGCAGGACGAGGGCGAGTTTGTCCTGGCCGACGTCCAGCAGAGTTTCCTCCCGCTGCCCGCCGGGCGGCCGGTCAGGCAGTTGCGCATCTACCAGGTTTTGCCCAAGACGCATACGCACGTAGCCAACCAGCCGCGCTTGGGTTACGCCAACGCGGAGAGTGCCCGCATGTTGCTGGGCACCGTGCCCGTCGAGGAGGATGGCTCGGCGTATTTCCGTGTTCCCGCGGGCAAGCCGCTGTATTTCCAAGCGGTGGACGCTGCGGGGCGAGCCGTGCAGACGATGCGCAGTGTGACCTACGTGCAGCCGCGCGAGCAGCGTGGCTGCGTGGGCTGCCACGAGCGGCCGGGGACCGTGGCGGCCAACCGCGCGTTGCTCGCCCTGCGCCGTCCGCCGTCGGCGATCGCCCCCGGACCGGAAGGCACGCGGCCGCTGAGCTTCCCGCGGCTCGTCCAGCCCGTGCTGGATCGCCACTGTGTCCGCTGCCACGACGGTCAGACCGGCCCTGGAAAAAGCCCGCTGGCGCTGACGGGCCAGGTCCAGGACGAATTCACGCGGAGCTACCAAAACTTGAAACCGTTTGTGCGTTGGAACGAGTGGGGCGGAGCCTCGCTGAATCAAACGGTGACACACCCCGGACGCAGCGGAGCGGATCAAAGTCCACTGACAGGAATCCTCGCCGACTTCGTCCACGCTTCGCAGATCGACTTGCCCGACGCAGACCGTCGCCGGCTGTTTCTCTGGCTCGACGCCAACGCGTCGTTCTATGGCACCTATACGGACGCCGAACGACTGGCCCAGCGGCAAGGCGAAGCGGTGCCGCCGCCAAGCGTCCAGTAGCCAAGCCAACTCGGAAGCGCACACCGGGCAACGCACCGGAAGGACCAGCACGGCGACCGCTCCGGGCCACCGGTTGTGTCGCAGAGACGTTTGGCCTGCGCGGCAGCGGAGCGGACACGATCGCAACCAGGCCGGTGCCGCTGCGGGCCGGGCCAACCCCAGGCACAGGACCGGGCTCGCGTCTGGCCGTCGCGCAAAGGACGCCGATCCGCTGGACCGGAACGACGCCATCCCTTAGAATCCTGTCAGCGGGCATCTGGCTTGGCCCGCCAGCACCGGTGGGGCCGGTGGGGTGTGTCCTGAATTCCAGCGAGACGTTTTTCAGTTCCTTGTGCCGGTCACGTCCGGGCGCTCATGTCAAAAACCGTCCACGTCTTCGATTATTTGGACGCCGAGGAGAAGTTTGAGCCGGCGAGCGTTACCGTTGTGTTCGGGGACGAATCGTTCCTGAAGCGACTGGCGCTGCGCAGTCTGCGGCAGCGTGTGCTGGGCGATGAGACTGCGCCCGCGGACCGCTTCGACGGGACGTCCGCCCAGTGGCGGGACATCCACGACGAACTGGCCACGCTGGCCCTGTTCGGCGGCGGCCGACGGCTGGTCCTGATCGACGATGCGGACGATTTCGTGGCCACGTTCCGAGAGAAATTGGAACTGTACACGGAGCGCTCCAAGTCGCGCAACGTGCTGGTGCTGGACGTGGCCACCTGGGCTGGCAATACGCGATTGTACAAGTGCGTGGACCAACATGGCTTACAGATTGAATGCCGGGCTCCGCAGAAGGCAACCCACAGCAAGAACAAAGTCCTGGACGAGGAGCGGATGATCAAGTGGCTGGGGTCCTGGGCCGCAACGGAGCATCGGGTCAAGCTGCCGGCAAAGGCCGCTCGGCTGATGCTGGACCTGGTCGGCCCCGAGTTCGGCCTGTTGGACCAGGAACTGGCCAAACTGGCTTTGTTCACGAAACCGGGCGGTGAACTGACGCAGGAGTTGGTCCACGACGTCGTGGGCGGCTGGCGAGCCAAGACGGTCTGGGAACTGCTGGACGCCGCGTGCGACGGCGATGCGGCAGAGGCCTTTTCGCAATTGGAGCGACTGCTGCAATCGGTCGATCATCCCGTCGCGATGTTCGGCCAGTTTTCCTGGTCGCTGCGCCGCTTTGCCGCTGCCACGCGGTTGTTTCAACGATTCGAACAGCAGGGCAAAAAACCCAAGCTGCGCGAGGTTCTGCAGAGTGCCGGATTCCGCGATTGGCCAGAAAAGGGCGGCCTCGAAAAAGCGGAACGCCGGCTGGTTCAAATGGGCCGTGACCGGGCAGGTCAGCTGTACCGCTGGCTGCTGGAGGCGGACCTGGCGCTGAAGGGCTCCCACTCCTCGCCCGAACGCTCCCGGTTCATCCTGGAGCAGCTGATCCTGCGGCTCGCGAAGCAATTAGGGCGTCGAGTTCCGCCCGCAACCGCGGCAAAATCTCGCCGTAACTGAAGGCCCCCACGAATTCGCCCGAGCGCTTCAAATGTACCTGGTGCGGACCGCACCAGAGCCCCAGATCGGCGTCGTCCGTCTCGCCGGGACCGTTCACCCGGCAACCCATCACGGCGATGGTGAGCGCGTGCTGCTGAGCATACCGCGTCATTTCTCTGACCCGCTGGGCCAGTTCGACAAAGGCTTCGTTCTCCACGCGCGAGCAACTGGGGCAGGAGATGATGTTCAAGCCTCCCTGACTCGACGGAATCACCGAGCGCACGCGGCCGGCGGCGATATCCGCCAGGATCTGTCGCCCCACCTGGATCTCTTCGGCTTTGCGCGAATTGGGCACGGTCAGGGAGACCCGGATGGTGTCCCCGATGCCGCGGCTGATGAGTTGTTCCAGCGCGATTTGCGTTTTGACGATGCCGTCCGGCGGGATGCCGGCTTCCGTGACGCCCAGATGCAGCGGCACATCGGGGCGGCGTTCGGCAAACCGGCGGTTGACCTCGATCACCTTCTGGGGGTCCGAATCCTTTAACGACACGCAATAGCGGGTGAAGCCGATCGAATCCAGCAATTCGCAGTGCTCCCACGCGCTGTCGAGCATTGGCGAAAGGGAATCCTGTGGGTCGTATTTGCCCTGCTGGGCCGGATCCACGCTGCCGCAATTCACGCCGATTCGCATCGCGCAATCGTGCTCCTGGGCGACGGCCGCCAGGTACCGCACTTTTTCCTGCCACGGCTTATCCCGCTCATGATGATACAGATGGCCGGGGTTGTAGCGGATTTTGTGGACGTGCGGGGCCACCAGTTCCGCCAAGCGATAATTCTCCTGCAGGTCGACGGACAGATTGGCGGAGCATTGTCGGCGGATCTCCGCCAGCGCCGTGGCGTCTTGAGTGCTGTCGGCGGCGATCCGCACCACGTCCGCTCCGGCCGACTGCAGGGCCTGGACCTGGCTCACCGTGGCATCGATGTCCTGAGTCCGCGTGGCCGTCATACTTTGCACAGCTACGGGATGGCAGTCTCCAATCACGACGGAACCGATACGCACAGCACGAGTTGGGTTGCGTGGGTGACTCACAGGTTCGTTAAGCCTTGCTGGGCAGAAGTAAGGGACTGGCCACGGACGCTCTGGCCGACGGTGACATTTTTCCCTGTGGATCGCCCGCTGGCAATGACGGGGAGACGAACCGGTGACGGCTGCTCGTCGCAGGCCAGCGGCAGCGGCTTCGGCTTCACATGCCGATATGTTCCAAAAAAGCCGGCCTTCTTGCGCCGTTGCAGCGACTCGCGTCAGGATTCTGATTGACACGGCCTATCCCGTGCCCTAAACTCGACTTAGGTCTTTCTGAGACACCGTAGCTGAGGGAATAATCCGTTGTGCGGCCGGCGAATAAGACGGTGCCTTGGGCGGCACCTGGCTTTTCGCATCCGTCTTCCCCGGCGTGATTTCCGGCCGAAGGAGAATGAATCATGGCAGCTCGTGAGAGTCAAGGACTTCAGGTTGCACTCATCCTGTTCGTGATGGTCACCGTCGTCCTGGCGGTCACCACCTATCTGTATTTTCGCAGGGCAGAAGAAAACGTGGGAAGGTATCTCGCCAAGGCCGAAGAGGCAAAACGCGAAAAAGAAACCACGATGAAACTGCAATTCGAGAATCAGGTCCTCAAGCACATCTTGGGCTATGACCGCAAGACGGAAGCCGAGCTGACGAGCATCAAGCAGGGCTTGGGCGGAAACGAACAGATGAAGCAGATCATGGACAACTATGACAAGCACATGAAGATGTACGGCGCCGGCTACGCGGGCCAGGATCTGAGCTATACGACGCTGCCGGAGCATCTGATCGTCGCCATCAACGCCCGCAATAAGAACCTGGTAGACGCGGATACCATGGCCAAGGACTTGGAGCGCCAGCGGGAGCAAATCAAGGCGGCAGAAGCGGCGCGAGCCAAGAAGGCCGAAGAGATGCTGGCAACCGTGCAGACCGATCTGGCCTCCGAACGCGAAAAGTTCAACGCCGAACGTACGCGGATCACGGAAGAAGGCCAAAAGGTCGCCGCGATCGTGCCACAAAAGAACCAAGAACTGGCGAAAGTGACCGCCGCTCACGCCGCGACGAAGGAGGAAATGACGCGTTCGCTCACCCAGCTGAATCAACTGTACGAGTCGCAGAGGGAACAGTTGGAGAAGATGAAGAAAGACGCGGGCGTTACCTACGAGCGGCCGGATGGCGAAGTGACTCTGGTCAATTCCCGCGCCAATACCGTCTGGATCAACCTGGGTTCCGCGGACAACGTCGAACGGCAGATGATCTTCAGCGTCATTGACCAAAACGAGACCGGAGTCACCCGGAGCAAGGTGAAGGGCCGGATTGAGATCACCCAAGTCAAGGACCGGCACACCTCGGAGGCGCGTATCCTGGACGAGGAGGATCTTGCCAACCCGATCATGCAGGGCGACAAGATCTACTCGCCATCGTTCCGCAAGGGCCAGAAGACCCGGTTTGCTTTGGCGGGCCTGATCGACATGGACAAGGACGGCAAAAGCGACCAGACGAAGGTCAAGGCTCTGATCACGATGAACGGCGGCTTGGTCGATGCGGAATTGCTGGAAGACGGCAGCATCGCGGGCAAGATAACGATGGAAACCCGGTATTTGGTCAAGGGCGATCGCCCTACGGACAAGACGAACCAGAAACTGATCGAGGGTTATACGGCGATGACGGGCGAGGCGACGCGACTGGGCATCGAGTCTATTACGCTCGAAAACCTGCTGGATCGCATGGGCTACGTTCCCGACAACCGGGTCGTGCCGATGTCTCGGCCTTCCGCCATCGGCGATGCCAAGAGCGAGGCTCCCCGGCCGAAAGCGTCGCCAACGGCAAGTCCTTGAGCCGGCGGCCAGAATGGCTGCCGTCTGCGAACCCGAAGAAGTCCGACCGTCAGGCCCAAACCTGGCGGTCTTTTCTTTGCGCCCACGCCCGCCGCTTCCGCCCCGCGTCCAAAGCGAATGCCCCCTTGCCGCTGGCTCCGTTTTCGCTTCTGCTAGCCCCAGCGGGAACCCCCCTAACCATCTCTGCGGACCGGACGACACATGCGAGCCGAAATCATCGCCCTCGGTGACGAACTAGCCAGCGGTCAGCGGCTGGACACGAACAGCCAGTGGCTCAGCCAACAACTGGCCGACCTGGGAATCCAGGCTTTCTTTCACACCACCGTCGGCGACGACTTGGAGGCGGGCACGGCCGTGTTCCGGCAAGCGGTGCAGCGCGCGGATGTCGTTGTGAGCACGGGCGGACTGGGACCGACGGCCGACGATCTCACGCGCGAGTGCCTGGCCCAGGTTGGCGGTGTCGACCTGGTCCAGGACGAGGCGGTGCTGGCCCAGATCCGGGCGTTGTTTGCCCGCCGCGGCCGCGAAATGCCGGAGCGGAACGTGGTGCAGGCCATGTTTCCGCGCGGCAGTCGTGTCATTCCCAACCCGCACGGCACGGCGCCCGGAATCGATCTCGAGGTGCCGCGGATCGGCCGCCCGCCGGCCCGCATCTTCGCCCTGCCTGGCGTGCCGGCCGAGATGCGCGACATGTGGAAGGCGAGCGTCCAGCCGGCCTTGGCCGCCCTGACCGGCCCCAACGGCCGCGTGATTCGGCACCGCTCGATCCACTGCTTCGGCGCGGGCGAAAGCGCGATCGAGGCCATGTTGCCCGACCTCGTCCGCCGCGGCCGTCTGCCGTCCGTCGGGATTACGGCCAGTCAGGCGACGATCACGCTGAGGATCGCGGCCAAAGGCTCCACACCCAAGGCTTGCCTGGCGGCGATACAGCCCACCGCCGAAACAATCTACCAGTGTTTGGGCAACCTGATCTTCGGGGAGGACGGACAGACGCTGCAGGACGCAGTGATCCTCCTGCTGGCGCAGCGGCGACAGACACTGGCGACGGTCGAATGCGGTTCCGGCGGCATGCTGGCCGCGTGGCTGAGTTCGGCCGATCCGGAACAGCGGGCATTTCAGGGAGGACTGGTGCTCCGCGACCCGGCGTCTCAACAAGGCCTGCTGAAGGCCGCTGGCAACGTCGCCGCAGCCAACCAGGCGGCGACGGCCAGCGATCCCGGAACGCTGGCCGCCGCGTGCCGGACCGCGTTCCGAACCGACTATGCCTTCGCCCTGGGGCCGTTTCCGCCGCCCGACTCGCCAGCAGCCGGTCCGGCGCCAGTCCAGTTCGCGCTGGCAGACGCGACCGCCGTGCGTCTTCATTCGACGCCCTACGCCGGTCACCCGGACATCCTGTTGGAGCGGACGGTCAAGGAGGCATTGAACTTCGTGCGACTGACGCTGCTCGGCGCGGATCGCACCGCTTCGCGGTAGACGGGATCTTCCCCGGCTGCCGTGCCCAAGGAAGTAACCCCACCAGAAACGAGGAGCACACCATGAAAACCGCTGTCATCACGATTGCCGCCATCGTCGCCGGGGCCGCGGGGGCTCGCGCCGCCGAACTTCACGTGGCACCCCAAGGCAATGATTCCAACCCCGGCACGCGCGCGACCCCGCTGCGCACAATCCAGCACGCGGCGGAATTGGCTCAGCCGGGCGACGTAATCATCGTCCACGAAGGCGTGTACCGCGAACGGATCAACCCGCCGCGCGGAGGTGCGTCGGACGCAAAACGCATCGTCTACCAGGCGGCACCGGGCGAGAAGGTCGAGATCAAGGGATCGGAGGTCGTCAAGGACTGGGTGCAAGTCCAGAATGACGTCTGGCGCGTCACGCTGCCCAATACCTTCTTCGGCGGCTTCAATCCGTACCGCGATTTGATCCACGGCGACTGGTTCAATCCCAAAGGCCGTGAGCACCACACCGGCGCCGTGTATCTGAACGGCCAGTGGTTGATCGAGGCGGCCAAGCTGGACGACGTGCTCCAACCCGCCGGCGACACCGGACTCTGGTTCGGCCAGGTGGACAACGAACGCACGACCCTTTGGGCACAGTTCAAGGGCGTCGATCCCAACGAGCAACTCGTCGAGATCAACGTCCGCCAGACGGTCTTCTATCCTGACAAGCCAGGCCGAAACTACCTCACCGTGCGCGGCTTCGTGATGCGCCACGCCGCGACTCCGTGGGCCCCGCCCACCGCCGAGCAGATCGGCTTGATCGGCACGCACTGGAGCCGGGGCTGGATCATCGAGGACAACGTGATCAGCCACTCCGTCTGTTCCGGCATCGCACTTGGGAAACACGGCGACCAGTTCGACAACACCTCGGCCAACACCGCCGAAGGCTACGTCAAGACCATCGAACGTGCCCAGGCCCACCCGATCCCCTGGACCAAAGACAACATCGGCCACCACCTGGTCCGCAACAACGTCGTTTCCCACTGCGAACAAGCGGGAATCGTCGGCAGCTTGGGACCGGTCTTTTGCGTGGTCAGCGGCAACACGATCCACGACATCCATGTGCGGCGATTGTTCACCGGCGCGGAGATGGCGGGCATCAAGTTCCACGCCGCGATCGATACCGAGATCAGCCACAACCACATCTACCGGACGACGCGCGGCCTGTGGCTGGACTGGATGGCGCAAGGCACACGCGTGACGCGCAACCTGTTCCACGACAACATCACGGAGGACCTGTTCGTCGAAGTCAACCACGGCCCGTTCGTCGTGGACAACAACGTTTTTTTGTCCGCGACCACCCTGCTCGACTGGTCGGAGGGCGGGGCGTATGCCCACAACCTCATGGCCGGGCGGATCGTGCCCCGCCCCGAACTGCGGCGCCTGACGCCCTTCCACAAGCCTCACTCGACCGATGTCGCGGGGCTGAAAAACATCGTGGGAGGCGACAACCGTTTCTACAACAACATTTTCGTCGGCGCGAACGGACTGTCTCCGTATGACGCCGCCAGCTTGCCCGTCTGGATGGACGGCAACGTCTTCCTCCAGGGAGCGACGCCTTCCAAACACGAACGAAACCCGCTCGTCCAACCCAAGGCCGACCCGGCATTGAAACTGGTCGAAAACGCGGACGGCTTTTATCTTGAGCTGACGTTTGACCAGCGTTGGACCAGCCCGGCGACGCGCCCCCTGGTAACCAGCGAACTCCTCGGCCAAGCGGCCATTCCCCAGCTTCCGTTTGAACAACCCGACGGCACGCCGATTCGGATCAACACCGACTACTTCGGCCAGCCTCGCAACGAGGCCAACCCCACCACCGGACCGTTCGAGAATCCGGGAAACGGCCGGCTCACAAAGTTTCTGTCCAGCGGCCTTGCAGGAAAGAGGTCAGCCAAAGAGAGATCGCAGGCAGGAAGCAAAGGGGGCTGAAAGGCCGCCGGTCACCTGTTCCAGCGGTTGAATCCGGCGGCCGCCACGGTCCCGATCCCTCAAAAGAGACGGGGCCCGGCGAATTCGCCGGGCCCCGTCTGTGCGAAACCTTCGCCGCGGCTCTGGAGCCGCGGCCACGTGTCGAGACAGCCTGCGTCTAGCCGTCAACCTTGTCGTCGATCGCTTGCATCTCGGCGGTCTCTCGCTTCGAGTTGCGGACCGCCCACACGATCGCCGCGATGAACACGATGCTGAGCATCAGGCCGATGATCCCGTTGGGCGGCATGTTGGTGGCGGGGTTCCTGTCGCCCGCCATGTTGAACGGCAACACGACGCTGGTGAGTGCCAGCATGGCCACCATGTTCATGACCTTGACCATCGGGTTGATGGCCGGCCCGGCGGTGTCCTTCAACGGATCGCCCACCGTATCGCCCGTCACGGCGGCCTTGTGCTTCTCCGACCCCTTACCCAAATTGCGGGCATGGTCGCGAGGCTCGTCCTCGATCATCTTCTTGGCGTTGTCCCACGCGCCGCCGGCGTTGGCCATGAACACGCCCAGCATCACGCCCGACACGATCATGCCGGCCAGGAACCCGCCCATGGCGTACGGCCCCAGCAGCAACCCGGCCAGGATCGGGCTGAGCACGCCTAGCAGGGCCGGGCCGATCAGCTCGCTCTGGGCAGCGCTGGTGCACAGGTTCACCACGCGGCCGTAGTCGGGCTTCTTGGTGCCGGCCCAGATTTCCTTGTCCCGGAACTGGACGCGGCATTCCTTGATGATGTAAAACGCCGCTCGGCCGACGGCCCGGATCAACATGGAGCTGAACAGCCAGGGCACGACGCCGCCGATCAGCAGGCCGATCAAGACTTTGGGGTCGGCGACGGTCAGCAGCGCCGAGTACTTCTCGTACTGCTCCTGTGACATCTCCATGATCTTTTCTTCGGAGCCCATCGCCAGCGTGGCGATAAAGCTGGCGAACATCGAGACGGCCGCGATCACGGCCGAGCCGATGGCGATACCCTTGGTTTCCGCCTTGGTGGTGTTGCCCACGGCGTCCAAGTCGGCCAGGATCTGGCGAGCCCGCTTGTAGTTCTCCTCGCCCATCTCGTCCTTGTCATAGCCCATCTCGCCGATGCCGTTGGCGTTGTCGGCCACCGGCCCGAACACGTCCATCGAAATCGTGTTGCCGGTCAGCGTCAACATGCCGATGCCCGCCATCGCCACGCCGTAGGCCACGAAGACCGCAGACGTGCCGGCGTAGCAGAAGACCGACAGCGCGATCGCTGCGGCCAGGACCAGCGTCGCCATCACGGCCGATTCATAGCCCACCGCAAAGCCCTGGATGATGTTGGTGGCATGGCCTGTCTGGCAGGCGCGGGCCAGGCTCTTGACGGGGGCGTGGCTGGTGTGCGTGTAGTAGCTGGTCAGCTTGTTCAACGCGATGGCCAGCATGATGCCGATGAAGCAAGTGATGATCGGCCGCGTGTCCGCCCCGGCGACCATGAACCAACCCGAGAGTTCGGTGGTGAAGTCCAGACCCGGGAAACCGCTGACGGCCTGTTTGTACTGGGTAAAGTAGGCCGCGTCGAACCGCAGGTACATCATGCCAAGGACGACAAAGCCGAGCACGGAAATGAAGGAGCCGATCCAGAAACCGCGATGGACACTGTGCAAAGCGGTGTCGGAGGTGTCGTTCGGGCCGGCCTTGACGGTGTACGTGCTGATGATCGACCCCAGCACGCCGATGCCTCGGACCAGCAAGGGGAAGATCACGCCCTTGTGGCCATAGCTGGCCATGCCCAGAATCATGGCCGCCACGATGGTCACTTCGTAAGACTCGAAAATGTCGGCCGCCATCCCGGCACAGTCCCCGACGTTGTCCCCGACGTTGTCGGCGATCGTCGCAGCATTGCGCGGGTCGTCCTCCGGAATGTCCGCCTCGACTTTGCCGACCAGGTCAGCGCCCACGTCGGCCGCTTTGGTGTAGATGCCGCCGCCGACACGCATGAACAAGGCCAGCAGCGTGCCGCCGAAGCCGAAGCCCAGCAGAGCTTCGTAGGCCTGTTCCCCGTAAACCATGAAAATGCACGTGCCGCCCAGCAGGCCCAGACCGTCGGTCAACATTCCCGCCACCGTGCCCGTGCGATAGCCGAGTTGCATGGCTTCGCCATAGCTGCTGCGGGCCGCAGTGGCCACGCGGAGGTTGCCGGCGGTGGCCAGACGCATCCCGACGAATCCGACGCACCAACTGAACAGGGCACCCATCAGGAAAGCGCCCGCACGCCCATAGGCAAACACCGGATCGTTGTACTTGGTAAACCACAGGGCGACCGTGATGATCACGATCAGCGGCCCAATCTTGCGGAACTGCGCACCCAGATAGGCGTTGGCGCCCTCGCGGACCGCGTCGGCGATTTCCTGCATCTTCTTGGTGCCGGTCGGCGCCCGCAGCACTTGGCTCCTGAGCATCAAGGCATACGCCAACCCCAGGATGGCGATCACCAGAACGGCGATCAAGCCGGTACGTTCCAACGTATCGTACTTTTCGTGGTTCAGCAACGGCTCGAAGAACTTGAAGTTGGCGCCGTGCGCGGAATGAGCCGTCGCCTCCGTCTCCTGCGCAAACGCGGGAAGCCAGAGATAGCCCGCCAGAAACGCCAGCGACATGATAAACAGAAATGCCGTCCTGGCGTGTTTACCCCTCATCGTCCTACTGAATCTGCCACCCATGTTACGTTGTACCTTTCGTGTGAATCGCGTTGATCAGGCTCACCGGGGATCGTAAACGCAAAGCGAAATTATGGCGAGATGACGGCAGTTTGCAAGTACGGTGGCAGTCTATCGTGGAGTTGAATTCCGCACGGCTTGCCCGCCCCACTGGCACCCCCGTCGCAGGCTACCTGGAATCTGCTATCTTATGCAGAACGTAAGGATTTACACCGCACACACCAGATGAGGGCGAAACCACCATGGCAGATGGCCCGAAAACTCCGATCTGGGTCGGTTTTGACTTGGGCGGCACTAAGATGCTCGCCAAGGTTTACGACGCGAATTTCCGAGAACTGGGGTCCGAACGGAAGCGGACCAAGGAGCATGGCGGGGCACAAGCCGGCATGGAGAGGATCCTGAAGACGATCCGCAAGGCCCTGGAGACCGCGGGGGTAAACCCCAAACAACTGGGGGGAATCGGCGTCGGGTTTCCCGGCCCAGTGGATATGCGAAACGGCAAACTGCTGGAAGCCGTTAATTTGGGCTGGGAAGACATGCCGCTGAAGAAGACGCTGGAGAGCGAATTCGGCTGTCCGGTCACGATCGCCAACGACGTAGATGTCGGGGTGTACGCGGAGTATCGCTTTGGAGCCGCCAAGTCAGCCCACTGTGTCGTGGGGGTTT